>Ga0118677_10010001_pt1 | contig 14648 bp, 7 predicted proteins | sample AliMusrvi5mmetaG_FD_86154 | JGI IMG/M metagenome (GOLD analysis project Ga0118677, IMG submission 86154) | reverse complement strand
TCGGAAGCTTTTGATCCGGATTTGTTGTCTTCCGGCCATCCGAGAGTGGAAAACGGCCAAAGACATGACGAAAACCAAGTATCAAACACATCGGGATCTTGTTTAAGATTGCTCCCTCCGCACTTCGGGCATTTGGTTGGTTTGGTTTCGGCAACGATAATTTCTCCGCATTCACAATAATATGCGGGAACCTGATGTCCCCACCATAATTGTCTTGAGATGCACCAGTCATGAAGATTGGTCATCCAGTTTAAATAAACCTTGGTCCAGCGGTCGGGAACAAATTTGATTTTTCCTTCTTCCACAGCAGTAATGGCGTCGCCGGCAAGGCTGCGATTTTTTTGATCCAGCTTATTGACCGCCACGTACCATTGATCTGACAAGAGCGGTTCAATGACTGTGTGGCAACGCTGACATTCGCCGACGCTGTTTTGATAGTCCTCGATTTTCTCCAAATATCCGTCCGCTTCCAAATCAGCGAGAACGGCTTCGCGGGCTTTGAAGCGTTCCAGCCCGTCATATTTATGCGAATCGGTTTCATTGAAATGTTTCGTTTTTACAAAACCCTTTGTATCGATGATTTCTATCTTCGGCAAATTGTGGCGATTGGCAATTTCAAAGTCGTTCGGATCATGCGCGGGAGTAACTTTTACCGCACCGGTTCCGAATTCCGATTCTACAAATTCATCTTTGATAATCGGTATTTTTCGTCCGGTAAGCGGCAGGAGAAGCATTTTTCCGATTAAATGCCTGTAGCGTTCATCTTTGGGATTAACCGCGACAGCCGTGTCACCCAGCATGGTTTCCGGACGCGTGGTCGCGACTACTATGTAATCAGTGCCGGATTTTCCGTCTGCAATTGGCGCCTCGGGATTCTTTCGGTCGGACAACGGATAGCGCAAATGCCAAAGCTTGCCGTTTTTCTGGGAATATTCGGTTTCGATATCTGAGATGGCGGTTTGACAGCGCGGGCACCAGTTAACGATTCTCTTGCCGCGATAAATCAGGCCTTCATTATATAAAGTAACAAACTCACGGGTAACCGCCTTGGAAAGTCCCTCATCCATCGTGAAACGTTCGCGGCTCCAGTCGCAGGAAGCGCCCAGACGTCTAAGTTGTTTGGTGATTTGTCCGCCGTATTGTTTTTTCCAATCCCAGACCATTTCCAAGAACTTTTCGCGGCCCAGATCTTCTTTGCGTTTGCCGGTTTTACGTAATTCTTTCTCAACCACGTTTTGAGTGGCAATTCCGGCATGGTCGGTTCCGGGGACCCATAAAGTGAGCTCGCCAAGCATGCGGTGATAGCGAATTAATAGATCCTGAATGGAATTATCAAGTGCATGACCGATGTGAAGGTTGCCCGTAACATTTGGCGGAGGGATGACAATACAGAAAGACTTTTGACTAATCGGTAAGCCCATTTCCTGACGGATTTTTTGGGCGGTTTCAGGGTTGAAGAAGCCCCGCTCCTCCCATTGGGTGTACCATTTTTGTTCAACACTTGCGGCTTCGTAGTTTTTTGGAATTTCTTTCATAATAATTCTTCAGATATTATAGCGGTTTAATTCGGGAAAAACTTCCGCTGAACGACACTTTTCTAAAATAATCCGAGCTTATTCAGCGGCCAGATTCTGATTATCGCCGGTCCGGAAAGCTCTTCTTTGGGAACAAATCCCCAGTAGCGGCCGTCATATGAATCGGGACGATTATCGCCCATCATCAAAAACTGTCTTGCCGGAATAGTGACCGGACCATAGTTGGTATAGTCATTGAACATCAGGTGTTTTTCTTCGAGTACTTTCCCGTTGACGTAAAGCACTCCGCGTTTAAGCTGGATCGTTTCACCCGGAAGGCCGATTACTCTCTTGATTAAATCCTTGGCGGCGTCCGGCTGGGTTTCCGCCAAGGCCTTGGCCTGCCACTCGGCGACGGGATTGCGTTCGATGGCCAGGCGCGCGGCATAGCGGATGAAGCGGTCCGGGCTGCGCAGGTGCGGCCAGGCGAAGGCGGTTGTGGCCGGATCGGCTTTGACATTGCACGCCTCGAGCTGGTGGCGCAGGTCGCGCGCGGTGCTGCCGGCGGTGTCGTGCAACTTGGCGGTGGCGAGCGGTGCCGCGGCGTCGTTGCCGACATAAGTGACCCGGTAGAGGTCCGACTGGGTGCCGCGGCCGCCGATGGTGAAGTACAGCGCGCCATCGTCACCGATCACCACGTCAGTTAGATTGAGCGGTGTCTTGCCGTGGTTTTGGTGCAACCCTTTGGGCGCGACAAAATTTTCCCACGACCCGGTGTAGCTTGCGCCGTCTGGGGTCAGGTGCACTGCGAGGAGCCGGCCATAGGTCCAATCGCAGGCAAACAGGGCTTTTTGATATTTGGGTGGAAACTTGGCGCCGGTGCCGAAGATCACGCCGGTGGGGCTGCCGATGCCCACGGTCACCGCCGCGGGCAGGCTGTCGGCGAAATACTCGGGCCACTTCGCGCTACCCTCGCGGAATCCCTGATCGCCACCGCGCACCGCATGAAAGATGCGAATCGGACGGTACCAAGGCGTTCCCCAATCCCATTCCATATCGCTGTCAAACCCGAACAATTCTCCGTCGGCGTTGAACGCGATGTCGTAATCGTTGCGCTGGCCCGCGGCGAATAACTCGGCGTTCTTGCCATCCAGATCCATCCGCGCGACGAAGCCGCCGGGGGGTGGTTTGCCCGCGCCGAACCCGTTGCCGTCTTCCATGCGCTTGAGAGCCAGGTCGTCGGCGAAATTGCGGTGGGGCGAGCTCGGTGCTAGGTCCGCGGGCACGGTGGTGAAATTGCCACACACCGAGTAGAGCATCCGGTCCGGCCCCAACACCAGGGCGTGGGCACCGTGTTCGCCTGATCCGCCTGGCCAGACGCGGAGGAATTCAGCATCGTCGTAGCTGTCGTCGCCCTTGGTGTCTTTGCAGCGATACAGGGCAAAGCCGCGGCTGCCATTGCCATTGATGTACAGCGTGTTGCCCACGAACAACAGGCCCATGGTTTCACTCACGGGAATATGCAGAAGCTCCTGCTTGATGCATTTGCCGTCCTTGAGGGTCACGCGGGTGATCGGTTGGCCGTGTTGGCCGCCGAGCAGGAGCCGGCCTTTGGGGTCCTTCGCCATGCAGATCCACGAGCCGTTCTTGGCGCCGCTGGCTCTGAGCACGTGCTCAATCTTGAAGCCGGCAAGCACGTCCAACACCGCGCCGGGATCCTCCGTGATGGCAGCGGCGCTCACCGGTGTCGAGCCGTCCGCCGGACCGTAGACGGCCTTGATTATGGCCAGCTTCTGGCCGGTGGGTGCGGCAATTGCCAGCTGCCCACCCTCGCCCACCTCGCACGAAAGCTTTTGGGCGCCGACGCGATAGTCGACGTGCAATTTCTTGGGCACGCCCGGCGTCGGGTCACCGAAGGTCGCGTTGCTGGCTGCCAGCGCGACGCGCTCGCCTTTGACGGCGGCGGCAACCGCGGCGGTCACGTCGGTCGGCTCCGTGGCCGCGGTGGCTAGACCCGCCGCGGCCAGGCCCGCGAGCATGCCCGCGAGCTGCGAGCGAAGGAACGGCAACCCCGGTAGGGCGCGATGCGAATGAATTTTCATGGGGTGCTTGAGAGAAGGGGGGGAATGTTCGCGATGACTATTGGCGCATCCTGCACAAAAGCAAATGGTGATTCGCGGTCCGGCCGTAGGATTGTTGGACGGCCCGTTAGGGAGCGACGACGTTAGGGTCGTCGTGCGCCAGACTCGGCCATGAACCGCTACGAGGATTGAGATCTATCAAATCATCGACGCATTCTAAAGGCGAATGCCCAATTCTGCGCGCCCGCGCCAGTGTGCGTGGCTGCCGCGTCCCGCGGCTGGCCGTGGTGGGGGCGTCTCGCCACCTGTCATGAGTGTTTCACCCCAGAGCGTGGCCAAGCCGCCACGGCACCGCATCCTCAAGCCAGGATCTTCGAGCCGCCATCTTGCTTTCCATGATTAGCGACGCGGCAGTAGGGGGCAGGGCTGCTCCAGTCGCCGCCACGCAGCACGCGGGTCGTCAAGCCCGACTGCCCCCTTGGATCCGTCTGTAACGCGACGGGTTAATTCCCATACCAATCCCAACACCACTCAAAGACATTGCCCGCCATGTCGTAGAGCCCAAAACGATTTGCCTCAGGTCCTCTTTTTCCTCGATTTGAAGATGGACGAAGCGGTCGACGATGTTGAGGAAATGATCCCTTTGGAGCACTTCCCGCCACAGATAGCTGGTCGGGTGTGAACCGTCTTTCGGCACGTCGTTGCCCGCGCCGCCATCCTCGGCGCCGCGATTGAACGGGCCAGGTTGCGATTTGCCATTTTGCGGTTGAGCCAAGCTGCAAACGAGAGGGGCCGCCGATATGCATCGGCGGCCCCTGGGGTCCGGAGAAAAACCAATAACTCCGGAAATTATATGAGGCAGGTCACGCGGGACTGGGGTGGAGGATTTGGACTGTGGATCGTGAAGGATTCTTGTTGTCCCCTAACTCCGATCCACAATCGTCGATCTTCCATCCAACTCATTCCGCCTTCACCCGCACGAACAGCGCGTTGCCAGCCGGAGGGGAGGTGAGGGTCACCTCCACCGTCACGACGCCGGCACCATTGGGAGCGCCCACCGATTCGGTCACCGCAGCCGGGCCGCTCCATGCCTGCAAGTTGGTGGAAGTCCACACCGTGTAGGCCAAGCCGCTGGCGGCAAGCCGCGTGTAGCTGAACTTGTGGGTGGTCTTGTTGTAAGGCACGCTGATCGGGTTGACCGAGGAGCCCTTGGTGGGATCCAGACCGAAGGCGAACTCCTGGAAGTTGCTCTGGCCGTCGTGGTCGAGGTCGGCGGCCGGGTTGCTCAGGTCGTGGCCCGGATAGGTGGCGGCCCAAGTGCTGTACGGGCTGCCAGCCACCGTCAGGGTGCCGGTGCCGCTGATGTGGGAGTCGGCGATGGTTGGCAGGATCGAACCGAGGCCGCCGTAAACGCCGCTGGCCATGGTGACACCACCGATTTTCAAGCCGCTCACGGTCTGGGTGCCGGCGTAGCTGAGTTGCAGCGTGGCTGAGGCATCCAGCTCCACCGCCGTTGGGGCGAGCGAGGCGGTGGTGGCACAAGCGAGGGTGCCGGCCTGCACCTTGGTGGTGCCGGTGTAGCTCGCGGCGCGCAACAGGGTGAGGGTGCCCGCGCCCATCTTGGTCAGGCCGCCATCGGTCGCCAAGGCACTCGGGTCATGCTCGAGGTCTTGGTCGATGCTGCAGGTGAACGCCACGGTGTCAACTTTGGCGCCGTTGTTGCCGACATAGGCGTGGGTCATATTGCCCAGCAGGTGGTTGGTGCCTTCGATGATCACCGAACCATCCGTGCTGTCGTTTTGAGTCGCCTGCAGCACACCGCCGTTGAACTTGAACAACACCGGGGCCACGGGTGGCAGGACCGTGTTGCCACTGCCTTCATTGATCCCGTACACGTTGCACGCGATGAGGGTGCCGCCATTGAGGTCGTACTCGGCGGTGCTCACCAAGCCATCCCAGCGGCCCATCATGATGCCGGGGCCGTTGTTATTATACCAGGCCGTGGCGGTGGTTGGGGTCTTGACCGTGCCGCCGTTCTGGACGACTTTGCCGCTGCCGTTTTCGCCCCAGGCGATGCACAGCGAGGCCGCGCCAGACCAATCGAGGGTGGCGGAGTCATTGACCGTTAGAGTGCTGCTTGTCGCGGTGTTGCCGACCGCCGCATAGCTGCCCGAGGTATCGGTCCAGGAGCCGGAGCCGCTCAGAGCCACGGTGGCGCCATTGATTTGGGACACCACGAAGCCGCCGCCGCCAGAGGTGGTGGCACCGCTGAGGGTAAGTTGGCCGCCGCCACTCACTTGCAATCCGCTGGGAGCCAGCACATTGGCGCTGATGGAATGGGTGCCGGCGTCGATCACAATGGTCTTGAGCGTGATTGTGTTGGCCGGGGCGGTGGCGGCGATGGTCTGGTTGGTTACCAGATTGTTGAATTCAACTCCGCTTACCACCACCGGCGCATCGAGTTGGACGGTGGCACCGGCGCCGGCATTCGAGAGAAACGCCACCTTGCCGGCTACCGGTATCGTGTTATTCCAGTTTGCCAGGTCGCTCCAGACGCCGTTGTCGGCACCTGCCCAGTTGTAGGTCGGGGCGCCTGCGATGGTCGCCACGTCACTTGCGCTGAGGGCTTGGTCGAAGATCTGGAGTTTGGCGATCGCGCCATTGAAGCGCCAGTAATTGTCATTGCCCTGGGTGTTGTTATCGGTTCTGCTGCCGACGATCATCATGTGGGACAGGCCGATTTTGAGCACGCTCACATCGCTGCGGTCGAGGGTGCCGTCGACGTAAATTTTCTCATTCGTCCCGTCGAAGGTGATGGTGACATTATGCCACGCACCGGCGCTCGGCACGGTGTTGAATCCGCGGTCGATGCCCCAATGGCCGTAGGCATAATTGTTTTTGTAGAAGAAATTCGCGGTTCCGCCATTGCCATCCTGGGACCCGGACCAGCTCATATAGGCACTGTCGTTGCCGCCCATATCGGCGCGGTAGAGATCGGTCGAAATGGACCAGTCGGACGAACCGGTGATGGTGCTCGGGGCCGGGATGGAAGAGGCCAGGGTGCGTCTGCCCGCATCGTCCTGAGTGAGTTGGATGAACTCAACCGCCTGTTTGCCAGTGCCCGCGTAGTTGGCCACCACATTCGGACCGGTGCCGCCGGCGTACTTGTTGAAGCTGCCGCCGAGCGAGCCGGTGTTAGGCCAGGCCGCCAGATCGGTGCCTTCAGTCAGGGTGGAAGCATCCAGCACGACGATAGGGTCCAGGCTGCCGCTGCTGGTGAGGGAGATGTCCAGGCCGGTGACCGACACGCCGCCGGTCATCGTCGCGGGCAGTGCGGCGGAGGTGGTGAATCCGCCCTTTGAGGCGGTCAGGGTGTAGGAGCCATCCGGGGTGGCAATGATGGTGTATTGGCCGGCCGCGTTGGTCATGACGCTGGTGCCGTTGCTCAGGGCCACTTTGGCGGAGTAAATGGGACCGGACGGGCCCGTCACGGTGCCGGAGAAAGTCGGCAGCGCGGTCCAGCTCGCGGCGATGGCATGGTCGGCGGTCACGTTGGTGAACGTATAGCTGCTCACCGCGCCTTGCGAGACGGTGTCGACCACCACATCATTGAGAATGTAGCCATAGTTGGTGGTGATGGCGAAGGACTGGCTGGTGTTCTGCGGGACCGGCACGGCGCCTGCGGGGCTGATGGATCCACCCGTGCCGGCAGTGGCGGTGATGGTGAACATGCTCGCGGTGCCAAATTTGGTCATCATCGCGGTTTCCAAATCACTGCGCTTGGTGGCATCGATCGCCACTTTGTAGAGGTACACGTCGCCGATGTTGCCATTGAAGGCGGACCAGCCGTCTGGATCGTTGCGGCCGACGTCGATATACTGTTTGAAACCTGCGCCGTCGGTGGGAACCATTGCGGTGCTGAAATCGCCGTTGGCACCGCCGGTCATGACCGAGGTGCCGTTGGCAAACACCTGATACGAGCCGTTCGGCTGCACCACCAGGCTGAGGACCGTGATCTGGCCGTTAGGAATGGCCGGACCGTAGTCGACCCAATAGTTCCGGCAGACCATGATGCGGCCGTCCGCGTGGCTGATGGCCAGGGCCAGACGATCGTACATGATGTCAACAATTTCACCGCGGTTTTCGCCGCCCGGATTGCAGTACACCGGCCGCACGGCCGCCACAATGGTCACGCCGTTGCAGGGAATCGAGGTGTAGGGACCGCCGACCCGCCAGCCGTCCTGCGAGGTCATGCGGTTATTCCATTCCCAATTCTGACCGTTGATGGTCGTGGTGGTGGGTGAACCGTTGCGCGAAAGCGAGCCGCCGACCGGATCGTTGATCGGCCAACTGCCGGAGGCCGGGCAGGCGCTGCTGAGCACCGAAAAAATCAGATCGGGGTCCTGCGCGGAGGCGCGGTTCAAGCCGGTGGCAAAAAGCACGGCCGCGGTGAGTGCGGCGGTCTTGGCGGCGAGGCGGAGCTGCACGGATCGCCAGAGCTGACAATTCGCGGGGGTGGGCTGGACGTTGCCGGCGGGCAAACGCGACTGCCCTGCGGGGGGCATTGCAATTGGGGTGGTTTTCATGTGTTAGGGCTGCGGAACTGCAGGAGATTTCAATTCAATTTCTTAGCAACGCAGGTGCCGGGGACGGGAGTGGGGATCAATTCCGACCCCCGTCTCCGTATTTTTGCACAAGCGCGTGACAACAGTCTTAAAGAATCAGGAAGCCCTGCCCGGAGCAAGGGCCATTAAGCGAATTCAAGGTCTTTTTTGCGAAGCGACACGTGCTGCGGCAAAGCCAAGTTTGGCGCGGCTCAAAAGACGCCGGTTTTGGTGCCTGGGCCGGGGCGCACCACGACGGCTCCGGGGCACCGCGGCCGCAGCCGGTCATGGCGGCTTGGCGGGTATGGAAAATCGGGGCTTGAATCGGCCGGGCGAGCGCGGGACACTGGCGGTCGTGAACACGACTCCCTTACGAAGTGGCCTGCGGCGCGGGCTGGTGAGCCTGCTGCTGGCCGGTGCGGCGGCGGCAGCCGAGACCACCCCGGACATCGACCGCGCCACGCTGGACGAGTGGTCGGCCCCCTATCGGCAATGGCATTATTGGCCGCGGCATGTCATTGCCGCCGCGCCCAGCATTCCCGGCTTTGAGACGTTCAAGAACACCGACGTGCCCTGTGTCTATCAATTGCCAGGGTTGCCTGACAAATGGTTCATGAGTTTCATCGCCTTCGATGGCAAGGGCTACAATTCGTTTGTCGCGGAAAGCACCGACCTGGTCACCTGGACCCGCCCGCGGCTGGCGATGGGTTTCGGGCCGGCCGGCGGATTTGATGCCGGCGGCTGCGTCATCGGCGCGTTTCTCTATGAGTCCTACGCGATCAAGGCGCCGCGATTGCTCAAACAGCGCGACGGCAAGTTCTGGACCCTCTACGGCTGCTACCCGCGCCAAGGCGGCTATGAATTGCGGCCCGGCTATGAGGGGGTGGCCAGCAGTGACGACGGTCTAACATGGCAACGGGCCAAAGCCACGCCCACCCTCGCGGTGCAGGATGCGGATTGCGCGGCGTGGGAACAGGACTGCATCTATCAGCCCTGGCTGGTCGAGCATGAGGGGCGCTGGTACGACTTCTACAATGCGGCCCACGGCGGCACCGAGCAAATCGGGGTGGCCGTTTCCAGCGACCTGCTGAATTGGCGCCGACATGGCGCCAATCCGGTGCTGCGCAACCGCCCCGGCGGCTACGACGCTGAGTTTGCGTCGGATCCGAAGGTGTTTCGCGACGGCGACCACTGGACGATGTTTTACTTCGGGGTGGGCCATGGCGGTGCCCATATCATGACGGCCTTTTCGCGCGACCTGCTGCATTGGACGGCCGATCCCGAGCCATTGTACAAGGCCGGCGGCCACCCGGGTGGCTTGGACAAGCAGTACGCTCATAAAATTTCGCTGGTTTTCAACCCGAAGAATGACACGTTCTATCTGTTTTACTGCGCCTGCGGTAACGACGGCCGCGGCATCGGCCTTCTCACCAGCAAGCCCCTCGCCGAGTCAGTCAAGCCGTAAAGCGCAGCGCTGCCCGGGATTCGGCGGCGGGCGGCAGTTTCCGCTGGCAAACGCGGGAATCTGCACTTGAGTAAGCGCATGCTCTTTCGTTGGTTGTCCGCACTCTTGGCGCTGTTCACGCTTACGCTGGTTGCCGCCCGCGAGCAGGTCCCGCCGGAGTCTCCGCAGACACTGGATGACCGCCGGGTGACTTTCCGGCTCAAGGCCCCGGATGCGCAAAGCGTCAAGCTCAAGGGCATCCATCGCACGCTGTTGGCCATGAAGCGCGGCCCCAGGGGCGTCTGGTCGTTGACAGTCGGGCCGTTGGATCCGGGCCTTTACGAATACAGCTTCATCGTCGATGACGAGCAAATGATCGATCCGTCCAACCCATCGGTGAAGCCCGGGATGAATCCCGCGACGAGTTTGTTGGAAATCACCACGCACACGCCGCTATTTTACCAATGGCGCGATGTGCCACACGGCACGGTCCACCTGCACAGCTATTTTTCCAAATCGCTCAAACGGCTGCGTCGCTTGCGGGTGTACACACCGCCGGGTTATGAGCAGGAGGACCCGGCGCGGCGTCATCCGGTGCTCTATCTGTTTCATGGCACCGGGGACACGGAGGCCACCTGGACCGAGTTTGGGCGCGCCCACCTGATTCTGGACAACCTCATTGCCGAGGGCAAGACCGTGCCGATGTTGTTGGTGATGCCCGATGGCCACGCCGACTTGCAGGAGGAGGAGGGCGATCACAAGGCGAATTTCCTCAAATTCGAGGCGGATGTGCTCGGCTCGGTGCTGCCGCTGGTGGACGCCACCTACCGGACGCTGGCCAGCGCCGAGGGCCGCGCCATCAATGGCCTCTCGATGGGCGGCATGCAAGCGCTGGAAATTGGCATCAATCACCCCGACCTGTTCGCCTACATTGGCGGCATGAGCGCCTATGTGCCCGCGGCCGAGGACCTCGTGGCCCGCGGTTTGAAAAACCCGCACCTCAATGATGAGATTGAGTTGTTGTGGGTGCAAATCGGCAAGGATGACTTTCTACTCAAGGACGCTGAAAAATTCCATGCACTGCTGCGCAAACACGACATCCGCGTGCAATGGACCGTTACCGAGGGCAGCCACGAGTGGCCCGTGTGGCGCAAGTACTTGCGGGACTTTGCGCCGCTGGCGTTCCAGCGCGGGGGCATGCCGCTACCGCCTGGCTGAGCCGCAGGGTTGGGCCGGCCGCCGTCGCGGGGTGGGGTTGCGTAGTGGCGGATTTGTGCGACGGTGTGTTGACGGCCGGGCCGGATGGCACGGTTTTGAATCGTGTCGCAACCCCCGGGCACCATGCATCGACTTGTCGAACGAGACTCGCAACCCGACGGGATCCGTCGGGTTGCCGTGGTGGTGGCCCATCCCGATGACGAAACGCTGTGGGCGGGTGGCCTGCTGCTCAACCATCCCGAGTGGTCGCCGTGCATCGTGACCCTGTGTCGCGCCGGCGATGCGGACCGCGCCCCCAAATTTGCACGCGCCGTGGAACAATTCCACGCGCGTGGGGCGATGGGCGATTTGGACGACGGGCCGGACCAAGTGCCCATCGCCGCGCGCCGCGTGCGCGACGCCATTCTGGCGCTCTTGCCGGAGCGCGAGTTCGACCTGCTGGTGACCCACGCGCCGCGCGGCGAATACACCCGGCACCGTCGCCACGAGGAAGTCGCGCGGGCGTTGCGGTGGTTGTGGGAGCGGGGCCAACTGCGGGCCCGGCGGCTGTGGCAGTTTGCCTACGAGGATGGCGGCGGCAGCTACCTGCCCCGGCCGCGGCGCGACGCGGGTCTGCGCCTGCCCCTGTGCGCTGCGACCTGGGCGCGCAAGTACCAGCTCATCACCCAAGTCTACGGGTTCGACGCAGCCAGCTGGGAAGCCCGGGCGGTGCCGCGGACGGAGGCGTTCACCTGTTATTTGCGCTCTCCATGAAGATCCTCATTCTCTATCACTATCCGCCCGCTCCCGGCGGCTTGCCCACCCAGGGGGATTTGCTCTACAAAGGGCTGCTGGACATCGGTGTGGATGCGCGCGCTGCCAACCTCAGATCGGATTTGGAAAAGGAATGGTACTACCGGTGGTTCCGGCCGGATGTGGTGCTCGGCGTCGGGTTCTGGGGCGACGTGCCCGACATCGTGCTCCATCCCCGGCGCTTCGGCCTGCGCGCCGTGCCCTGGTTGTTAGCCGACGGCTATGTCGCCAACTTCCACGACATCCTCAATGACATGCCGCTGGTGCTGGTGACCTCCGAGTGGGTCCGCCACACGTTTGAGCGGGATGGCATTCGGGCCCGGCACACCGAGACGTTGCCGGTGGGCTGCGACACGGATTGTTTCATCCCGCGCGAGCCGGATGACGCGAAAATCCGCGCCGTACGCGATACCCTCGGCGTGCTGCCCGGCGAATTGCTGATCCTCACGGTGGGTGGCGATGCCGCCTCCAAAGGTGCGCGCGAGGTGATGCAAGCCCTCGCCAGCTTGGGCCCAGGCGTGCCGCCGTGGCGCTATGTCTGCAAGGTCTGGCCGCAGGAACGCACCGATATCCAGAATGGGTTGGATAGCGAGCTGGCCGCCGCCCTCGGCATCCGCGAGCGGGTGAGTTTCCACACCCATCTGGTGTCCCGCAACCTCATGCCGTATCTCATCGCCGCGTGCGATATCTACGCCGGCCCGTCCCGGCTGGAGGGCTTCGGCATGCCGCAGGTGGAAGCCGGCGCCTGCGCCAAGCCGGTCATCGGCATCCGCGCCATGGCCATGTTGGATACCCTGGTGCACGACGAAACGGCGTTGCTCGCCGGGGTGGCCGAGACCATCCACATCGCGGAAACGGTGTTAGGCCCGGAGGCCGGCTTCGCACCGGGCCATCGCGTCGTGTTCGACCCGCCGCGCGTCGCGGATTATCGGGCCAGCGTGCCGGATATCGCCGGCTATCTGCAACGCTTGCTAACCGACCCCGCGCTGCGCCAGCGGATGGGTGCGGCGGGCCGGCGGCGCGCGGTGGCGCATTACGATTACCGCCACGTGGCCCGCCGCCTGATGGCCATTCTAACCGAACAACCCGGCTGAGATGGACCCGTCGATTCAAGCCGCCAAGAGTGCCGCGTTGGACGTGCTGCTGCACAACGCCTGCGGCCCCTGCGACGGGTTGCCGCGCACCGCCGGCTGGGGCTATCCGGAGCCTTACACCCGCGACCTGCTCATCTCCGCGCTGGGCATCCTCGCCTCCGGCAACGCGGTGCTGCTCTCCTCATTGCGCCGGATCCTAACCGAACTGGCGCGCACCCAGAGCCCGCGCGGCATGATCCCTTCGCTGGTACACGATCCGGAAGACCGCGGTGCCAGCGACACCACACCGCTCTTCCTGTTGGTCCTGGCCATGTTCCGGCGCTGCAGCGGCGAGCCAGACTTCCTGCAAACGGCGGCTGCCAAGGCTCTCCAATGGATGGACTTTCAAACCATCGATGATCGCGAACTGGTCGGCCAGCAACCCACCAGCGATTGGCGCGACGAACAATGGGTCCTCGGCCACGGCCTGTTTGTCAATGCCTTGGTCCATGGCTACCGCCAGCTCCTCGGCATGCACGAGCGCGCCCTGGCCTTGCGCCGCGACGCCAACCGCGCCGATGGCAAGGGCTTTGTCACCGCCGGCCAACCGACCTATGCCCTGTGGTTCTACAAGGTGCTGCGCGACCCGCGTTGCGATGTGCTGGGCACCAGCGTCGCCATTCTAACCGGCCTGGCGGATCCCGCGCTGGCGCGCGAAATGGTGGATTGGATCGAAGCCCGCTGCGCCGGCCTGCGTGCCAGCGGCGAGCTGGCGGTGGACCTGCCACCCTGCTGTTTTCCCTATGTGCAACCCGCCGACCCCGACTGGCACCCGCGCTACGCGCTGTACAACCCGCCGGGTCACTACCACAATGGCGGGGTGTGGCCATTTGTGTGCGGCTTCTATGTTGCCGCGTTGGTGGCCGCCGGGCGGCCGCGCCTGGCGCAAGCGAAGCTGCGCGCACTCACCGCGCTGGTCGGCCTGGCGCGCAATTCGCCACCGGTGCCACCGCACGGCTTGGGTTTCAACGAATGGTTCCGCGCCCAGGACGGTCAGCCCGCCGGCGAGGATTGGCAGACTTGGTCGGCCTCCATGTATCTCTATGCCGCCACTTGTGTGGAGGCCGGCGAGGCACGGTTTTTCTGCGACGGCGGCCCAACCCGATGACCAGAGTTTTTGGAAAGCCAGCGACGTTGCCGTTAGGTCGCGTTCGGTGTCTTGAAGTCTTGGGTCTGAGGCGAAGCTTCGCCAGGATGACTGTCCTACACAAACGGCCTTTGCAAGGAGGGGAGGGGGTCGCTAGGACAGGCGCATGCGTTACACGATCGGACTTGATTACGGCACCAACTCGGCGCGGGCTCTGGTGGTCGACTGTGCGGATGGCCGGGAAATCGGCACCGCGGTGGTGGGCTATCCGTCAGGCCAGCAGGGGGTATTGCTAGATCCGTCCGATCACCATTTGGCGCGGCAGAATCCGGCGGACTACCTGCACGTGTTGGAGCAAGCGACGCGTGGTGCGCTGGCCGCGGCGCAAGCGGCGGAGGCGACATTTTCGCCGGCGCAGGTGGTTGGCATCGGCATGGACGGGACGGGTTCGAGCCCGCTGCCGGTGGATGCCGGCAACGTGCCGCTGGCGTGTGGGGCGGCGTATCATGACCGGCTCGCGGCGCAATGCTGGCTGTGGAAAGACCACACCGGCATCCCCGAGGCCGAGGCGATCACGGCGGTGGCCAAGTTGATGCGGCCGCAATATCTGGCGAAAATCGGTGGCACCTATTCCTCGGAGTGGTTCTGGGCGAAAATCTGGCATTGCCTCAAGACCGATCCGGCGGTGTTTGCCGCGGCGTTTTCCTGGGTTGAGCTGGCGGACTACGTGCCGGCGGTGTTGTGTGGCGTGCGCGACCCGCGGCAGATTCGCCGC
>Ga0118677_10009999_pt1 | contig 14649 bp, 11 predicted proteins | sample AliMusrvi5mmetaG_FD_86154 | JGI IMG/M metagenome (GOLD analysis project Ga0118677, IMG submission 86154) | reverse complement strand
GTCGGCCAGCGGGAAATAGACCAATCTATTATTCCGCAATTATAGTTTACCAATTAATGGCTTCCTTTGCAAGTACTTTGCAAAGGAATTTGCAATATTTTTTACCGAGACAGGTATGTGAATAAAGAAATTCGTACCCGTTCAGCTCCCCCTGGCGCGCGAGCGTCCGAGCGAGCACCCCGGTGGTTGAGTAGACTACGGATAGTCGTATCGTAACCACCGGGGTGCTCGCTCGGACGCTCGCGCGCCAGGGGGAGCTGAACGGGTACAGAAATTCTGCTGACGGCCTCTGACGGTCGTGTCAAGAGATGACTGCTATCTTCGACAAAGGGGAAAAGGGCAGGCCGGACTAGCGGAGAAAACTAGATGTATGGCGATACCCGTTCAGGCGATCGCGAAACCGGAGGGCATGATGCGATGGTGGCAATTGCGGAATTAATGGAGACTTCGCGGGTGACATTCGGCACCAGCGGAGCGCGCGGGTTGGTGGCGGACATGACGGACGCCGTGTGTTATGCCTATACCGTCGGTTTTGTGCAATATCTGGAAAAAATCGGCGCATTACCACGTCCGGATCGCCGGATCGCCATCGCGGGTGATCTGCGTGCCAGCAGCGGTCGCATCATGGCCGCGGTGGGCAAAGCGGTGACCGATCGCGGCTACCAGCCCATACATTGCGGACGCATTCCCTCGCCGGCGGTCGCGCTCTATGGTTTACAGCAGGCGATTCCCGCCATCATGGTGACCGGCAGTCATATTCCCGAAGATCGCAACGGGATCAAATTCAACACCGCGCAAGGGGAAATCCTCAAACAGGATGAAGACGGCATCCGGGCGCAAATCGTCTCGCTGCCCGCGCAATTCGACGAGCATGGTATGCTCATCGTGTCGTTCAAGCTGGGACCGGAGGATCCTGCAGCCCGCACCGCCTATCTGCAGCGTTGGTTCGACACCTTCCCGGAGGACTATCTCCACGGCAAGCGATTGGGACTATATCAACATTCCGCGGTGGGACGCGATCTGCTGCTGGAGATGTATCGCGGTCTGGGAGCCGATGTCGTTCCCCTCGCGCGTTCGGAAACCTTCATACCGGTCGATACCGAGGCGATCCGTCCGGAGGATGCGCGGTTGGCGGCAGAATGGGCGCGAGAGGCGCATTTCGATGCCATCGTCTCCACCGACGGCGACGGTGACCGCCCGCTTATTAGCGACGAAACCGGCGCCTGGTTGCGCGGTGACGTGGCGGGCATCCTCTGCGCGCGCTTCTGCAACGCCGAGGTGGTGGTCACCCCGGTGAGCAGCAATACCGCGGTAGAAAAATGCGGCTGGTTTCGCGAAGTGCGCCGCACGCGCATCGGTTCACCCTATGTCATCGCCGAAATGCTGGGGGCGGTGGTGAACGGGGCGACTCGCGTGGTCGGTTATGAAGCCAATGGGGGATTTCTTACTGCCTCGCCGCTACCGATCGACGGGCAATCGCTGGCGCCGCTTCCGACGCGCGACCCGGTGATCGTGCAGTTGGCCTTGCTCGGGTTGAGCATACGGGAAGGGTTACCGATCTCGCAGTTGCTGGCGGCATTACCCCGGCGCGTGACGGCCAGCGACCGCCTGCGCGATGTACCCACCAGCGTGAGTCAGGCCCTGATCGAGCGGCTGGCCAGTGATGGCCCGGCAGCGATCAACGCGCTGTGGCCCGAATTGGGGCCGGTCGCGCACCTCGATACCACCGACGGTCTGCGCATCACTTTCGAGAACGGCGACATCATCCATCTGCGTCCCTCCGGCAACGCGCCGGAGTTGCGCTGCTACAGCGAAGCCGCCACCGCGGAACGCGCGGAAACACTGCTGCGGCTGGCGCTGGCGAAGGTGGGGGAGATGCGGCGGTAGTGCAACTACTGCCGCGACGCAGAGAACGCGAGGAGTTCGTAGAGAAGATGTTGTAACTTTTCTACGTATCCTCCGCGTTCGCTACGTCGCTATGGTAGCAGCATGAGTTTCCGATGATCGTTACACTGCGCGCGTCCCGCTGGCCAGTTTATGGCTGACCAAGTAGGTGTAGCTGTCGGCAACGGCTTCCATCATGTCCGTCGCGCACGCGTCGAGTTCGACCACCAGCCAGCGCAGCACTTGCGGGTCGGCGGCGGCGATGACGGTGGGGAAATCCATCTTGCCTTTGCCTACCGCGGTCATCGGTTGGTCTTTCGTCAGCGGGCCGTCTTTGATGTGCAGGTAGGGGATGCGGTGTTTGAACTTCGCCACCTGTTCCGCCACGTTATTCGCGCCGAAATTGCTCGCCCAATAGGTGTCGAGTTCGAATTGCACCCGCGGGCACAGTTCGGCGAACCAATCATAGGCCAGCCGACCTTCGACTTCGGCGAATTCCCAATAGTGGTTGTGCAGCATCAAGGACAGCCCGGCGGCGGCCAGCGGCTCGATCACGCCGTTCACCTGTTCCGCGGTTTCCTTGATTTTGTCGAGGGTGGCGAACTCAGCGGGACCGTAACCGCCGCAGAGAATATTGATTCCCAGGATACCGGCGGTATCGATGGCTTCCTGCATCGACATGTTGAATGGCGTCACGCCATGGGCGGACGAGATGGTCATGCCCAGGTCGGCGACCAGGGCGCGGAAGTCTTTCGGCGTGTAGCCGTAGAAACCGGCGGGCTCGACGCCGGCATAGCCGAAGCCGGCGATCCGTTTCAGCGTTCCCGGCGCATCCGCCTGCATCGCTTCGCGCACGCTATACAATTGAACGGAGATGGGTTTGGGTTCCATATGTTTTCCTTCCCGTGAACGGTGTTGCCGCCCGAGCACCACGTAACCGCAGTCTCCAACCGGCACAATCCCCTCAGTATACGGTACAGGCGATAGATTTCCTTTTACGGCGGAAAAATTAATCGGGGGAAACGCGTCTGCAGTGGTGGAGACAGCCCTCTTACGTGTCCGGTGAGTGCGGGATACGTGTCGGTGCCATCGTGGGGAGCAACTTCTTCCGTGCCGCCGGCACGGATGCCGGCGGTCCATGGCGTTTGTGCTGGCGCCTTCCCGAACTGGTTGCAACAGGTTGGGCAATCCGAAGCGCATGATCTCCTGTTTGCATTATTATGACACCTATTGCCAAGTGGAGCGCCGACTATTCAGCCGGCGCTCCATTAGTTATGGGCAATAGTTGGTTTTTTTGACCGTTATCTCGCCGCCCACTGATAGACATGCACGGCATAGGGGGCGAAGTCGTCGGTGATGGTGCCGGCGCCGGTTACGGTGCGCCCTTCAAAATCGACGGTGACGTTCCCATTTACATTGGGGGCGCTGATCCTGACATGCAATGGCGCGTTGGCGGAATTGGCGGCCAGCAGGTACCATTGATCGCCGTGACGGAGCAGTCGTAGATTCAAGGACGGATATCCGCGCGCATCCAGGTTTGGTCCGTTCAGGATGTGCGCGCCCGGCTTTTCGGCGCTTTCCCGCTCGGTCAGCACGTCCTGCAATTGCGCCACTTCGCCGGTGAGCTTCTTCACAAACGTCCAGTATTCCGGATTATCCGACGCGCCGAAATTGCTGCCGCCCCCGGTGTAGGTGTAGTAGACGATCCCGTTTGCGCCGTGGATGAGCGCCAGATACACCATCGCGCGCGTCTCGACAGCGGTCGGGAAGCGTGGCCATCCCCAGCCCTGGTAGGCTTGCAAAATGGCCCAGATGGTGCGCTGCGGCGGGCCGATTTGCGTCTGTAAGAGATGGATATTTTCCATATCGCGAATGACGGCCGGCACTTCATCCGGTTTGTTGGTCCGGATCGGGTAGATTTCCGGCATATAGGCATCGACCGCCTTGATGAACGGGGCCGTCGTCGGCAGATTCGGGTCGCCCACTTCATCCGCCTGCGTGGTGAGATGCGCCGGATCGATATCCCGCAGCGCGCGGTGCAGGTGTTCCAACTCATCCGGCGTGATGTGGCGCGAGGTATCGTCGGCCAGATACCATGCCAGCAGCGCCGGCTCGTTCGCTTCCAGCGCCGCGTCGTCGATAATATCAGTGACGTTCGGGGCGTTCGGACCGGAGTTGCCGGGAACGAGCACTTTCAGGCCATGCCTATTGGTCGCGGTATAGAACTCCTCGAACTCCGACGTCCGATCATCATGATAGGACTGCACCGTATTGAAACCGGCGTCGTGCAGTTCCTGGAGGATGGCTTCGAGGCTCTGATTGCGCTTTGGTTGCTGCCAGACATTATAGATGCCGATGGGGAAGAAGGGTTTGCCATCGAGCAGGGTCATGCCGTCATCGCGCAGCGACACGACCTCTTGCGTCTTCGGCGCTTTAATGAGCAGCCACATTTCGTCGTGCAGGCGATTGCCAGCCCAATCGGCGGCGCGGAGGGTGAAACGGTGCAGATTGGGTACCGGCGCCGTGAGGGGATGCGGCCCTTCCAGCGCGACATCGGCAAATGCCACCCGGTCGTTTCCGCTGATGGACGGCGGATTCCAGCCAAGCTGGACCCGCGCTCCGCGGGCGTCCGCGGGAGCGGTCAGGGTGATATCGGATTCGTTCCAGGTGTCGGCGGCGGGTCCCAGGTTGAATGGCGCGCGCTTGGGCAGTTGATGCATCTGCGCGTCGTACCAGATCACCGAGGAATGCCACGGGGGCATGCCGGCGCCGATGCGTTCCAACGGCATCGAATGGATCGACCAGATTCGGAGATAGTAGGCGGCGCCGCCTTCGACGGCGACGGTTGGTGAGGTCAGGGTGAAGGCGGTGTCGGTCCGTACCGGTGGGCCTTTGACGACCATGGTCGGCGCACCGCCGGCCAGGCGCGGCGCACCCGGTGTGATCGTCAACAGATTGTGGAAATTATGAATCGCCCAGCGCGACAGGTCGTTAATCGCGGTGAGCGGCGCCAACGGCGCGGGCGGGGTATAGCTGACCTCACCGTTCGTACGGAGGATTATCCCAGTGGTCAAAGGCCGGCTATCCAGGGTCAGCGTCAGGGTGGAAGGATCGATGCCGACGCCGCCTTGATCCGACAAGGCGAATACCAGTGGCGCCGACGCGTCACCCGTGCGTCCCGGACTGATGCGTTTGAAAATGGGAGGGGTGGTATCCGGTCCCGTCCACTCAGTGTCCGGGGTACCAAAGTTGACTTCGTGCACCGCCGGCGTGATGGTCTGATTGGTCGTCGCCAACAACAGGCGATATTCCGCCCAGGTGTCGCCCGGATGCGCGGGGGGGAGGTGGCCGCCCGTCGCCGGATAGAAGCTGTTGGGGGTGCCGTCGGGTCCGATCCAGTTGCTCCACGCGCCGGGGGTGTTGTCGCCATAGACCTTCATGTCCGGCGCGGTGCGGAGTTGTATCTTCACCGAGGTGCCGGTGGGAACATCGGCACGCACCGTAAAATCGCCACCGGGTTGAATCCGCAGCGGGCGTGAACGCAATTCACCAGCCGGTTGATACCGCGTGGTGCTCGGGGTTTCGAAGGTGATGTCATCCAGCGCGAAATAATGCCCTTCCTTGATTTTCGGACGATCGAAGCCGAAGTGCAGTTCGGCGCGCACGGCGTCGCGCGGCACGATACCGTGGAGCACGACTTCCGTCCATTGCGGCGTCGATTGTGGATACGAAATTGGCTGGGCGCCGACCACCGCGTTGCGCGCATCGAGCCAGCGAATTTGCGATTCGTAGCGCCCATTCAACCCCAGATTGACCACCGATTCCAGCGAATGACGGCACCAGAAGGACAGAGTGTAGGCGTGACCCGCCGGCACGACAACAGGTCGAGCAATCAGTTCCCAGGCCGTATCGGACGAAGGGCCTTTCCAGGCCAGCACCAAGCTGCCGGTCCCGCTGTGCGGCCGCAGGTTGAAGGTGGACAGGTCGGTAACTTCATACAAATTCTGCTGATAATTGGTCAGCGTCCAGTTCGCATGTCCCTGGTCGAAATTCTCTTCCAGCAACACCAGGGGCTGTCGCGCCAGCGTCAACCCGGTCATCGGCCTGAACTGGATATCATGGCCGGATACATACGGCACCGCGAAAAGCGGCGTGAGTGCCAGCAGGCAGCAAGCGACGGCAAGGGAACGAAGCGACATGGCATTTCCTCTCAGGTGGAATTCAGTTTATCTTACCACGGAAAGACCGCTGTTACACCTTAGCTTTACTTCTGCAGCGTGATAGCAGACGACGAATTCACAATAGGATAAGCAGGACAGGATTTTACTCCGCTGTGCTTTCTTATACCGTTACCGGGATGGCCACTGGAGTTCTTCAACAAGCTGCTGGCGCGCGAGCGTCCCCGCGAGCACTCCGGTGGTTTCGATACGACCCTCCGTAGTCTACTCAACCACCGGAGTGCTCGCGAGGACGCTCGCGCGCCAGGATGGGCTGAATGGTAACCAATATTTATCCTCCGCGGTGAAATAAGAGCAGACGAACGGCTACGTCCTCTCCATCACCGAGCAGGAAAGAGAGGGTTAGCACGCGAAAGTAATCTGCAAACACTTTCCAAAGGGGCTTGATGATGACTTTGCTGTTGGAGAAACACGATAAGCTGGTGATGATCGGGGATTCGGTGACCGATTGTGAGCGCGCGCGTCCGGTGGGCGAGGGATTGTTCGGGGCGATCGGCAAGGGTTATGTGGCGAATGTCGATGCGCTGCTGAATGCCGTTTATCCCGAGTTGGCTATCCGCGTGGTCAATGTGGGCAGCAGCGGGAACAACGTGTGCGATCTGAAATCGCGCTGGCAGACCGATGTCTTCGACTTGAAGCCGGATTGGTTATCGATCATGATCGGCATCAACGATGTCTGGCGGCAGTTCGATATCCCGCGTCAGCCGGAAACCCATGTCTATCTCGATGTCTACACGCAAACGCTCGATGAACTGGTCGCCGTCACGAAATCACGCGTCAAAGGTCTGGTGCTAATGACCCCGTATTACATCGAGATTAATCCGAGCGACGCGATGCGCGCGCAGATGGATCGCTACGGCGCGGCGGTGCAACAGATCGCCGAGAAACACCAGACGCTCTTCGTCGATACGCAGGCCGCATTCAACCGCGTGTTGGCGAGTTGCCACGCCAACGCCCTTGCCTGGGACCGCGTGCATCCCAATCATATCGGTCACATGGTCCTCGCCCGCGCGTTTCTGCAGGCGGTCGGGTTTGCCTGGGAAGATGCGTTGTGCGGCGCGCAGATTGTCTGAACCTTGATGGGAAGGATGGAGGGATTGGCATGAATGTGTATTCGGCCTATTCCTCCAACTTCCCATCCTGTATCCGCAGCACCCGGTCGGCTTCGGCGGCGAGGCGTTCATCGTGGGTGACCATGATAAAGGCGGTGTGGAAGTTGCGGTTCATGTCGCGCATCAAGGCGAAGACTTCGCGACCGTTGACGCTGTCCAGATTGCCGGTGGGCTCGTCGGCGAGGACCAGACGCGGGTTATTGGCCAGTGCGCGCACCACCGCGGTACGCTGCTGCTCGCCGCCGGACATTGCCGAGGGGTGATTGCGGAGCCGTTCACCCAGCCGCACACGCTCCAGCAATCCCCGCACGCGCGTCAGGTCCTCGGCGCCGGCCGCGCCTTTACTGATCAGCACCGGCATCAGCGCGTTTTCCAGGCAGGTGAACTCCTCCAGCAGGTAATGCGACTGAAAGATGAAACCGATGGTGGAATTACGCAGGCTGGCCAGTTGTTCGGCATTCAGCGTCGCCAGTGATTGGCCGGCGATGACGATCTCGCCCGCGGTGGGGCGATCCAGTGCCCCGAGCAGGTTGAGCAGCGTCGATTTCCCCGATCCCGATTGCCCGACCACCGCGACGAATTCCCCGCGTTGCACCTGCAGCGTCACCCCATGCAGCACTTCCAACGGCTCCACGCCCGGATATACTTTCACCACCCGGCTCGCATCTACCACCAATGGATTATGATCGGCGTCAGCCACGTTGAATCACCTCGACCGGATTCAGTTTGGCGGCGTTGCGCGCGGGCAGCGCGCTGGCCAGGGCGGTGATCAGAATCGACGCCAACATGGTGATCAGGATGATCTGTGGACTGACCACCCCGGGCAGCAAGGGTTGCGGCGCAATGCCGGGAGCCGGCGCGGGCTGCATCACCTGCCGCACGGCGATGATCAGACCGGAGCCTGCCAGCGCGCCCAGCGTGGCACCGGCGATGGCGATGCCCAGTCCTTCCATGATGAAGACGAACAGAATCTGCCGGTCGCGCGCGCCCATGGCTTTCAATATGCCGATTTCTCGTGACCGTTTCAGCACGCTGACGATGAGCACGCTGGCAATTGCGAAGCCGGAGGCGACCAGACTGAAGGTGGCGATCAACAACGCGGTCGCGCTTTGCGCGCTGAACGCCGACATGAGCTGCGGTATCAACCGCATCCAGCTATCCGCCTGCACCTGAAACGACGCCTGGATGCGATCCGCCACCGCATTGGCCTGGAAGACATCCGTAAGCGAGATGGCATAATCCGTCACCGACGTGCCGGTGCGAAACAGCGCCTGCGCATCGCGCAGCAGCATATACACCGAGTTGCCGCCGCCTACCCCGCGCTGCGAAAAGAAGATGCCGTTCACCCGGAAGGTTTTGGTGATCTGACCGGAGGTGAGACTGACGCGGTCGCCGGTGGCCACGCCCAGCTTTTGCGCGAGTTGATAATCGATGATGATCTCGTCCAATCCCAGTCGGAAGAAGTTTCCGGAGATCATATTTTCCGAGACATGGTTAATCTGATCCTGCTGTTCCGGCACCACGCCGAACACTGCGGCGCCTTCGGTAGTGCCTTCGAAGGTGACAATCGCTTCCCCGGTCACTTCCGGCGCTACCGCGCGCACGCCCGGCACCGCCGACAACTCCTGGCCCAGGGTCTGCCACTGCTGCAGACCGATGAGGGTGCGCGGGCGCCGGGTGGCTTTGGTGATAATCGGCACACCGTCAATCGTCTTGGGCGCAAAGGGAAACGGCACCAGCACGGTCACCGTCACCTGCGAAGTCGAGCCGAGGATGGTAGTGATGATGCGCTGCTGCAAACCATAGATCAAGCCGCTGACGAAGATCACCAGCGTGACCGCCATCGCCACGCCCACCACGATCAACACCGTCTGCCACCCGCCGGCAATCAGATGCCGCCACGCCAGCGTAGACTCATAACGGAGCATAGGTTACTCCTTTAATATGCACCCACATCCTGAAGGAAGTGGCAAACAAGCGCAAGCACGCTGAAGCGCGCTCGGGAACGGATTTTACAAACGCTCACACAGCCTTACGCCGGCGCAGATGAGTCTCGTCCTCCCATGCCGAAAATCCGTCTACTTGCCACTTTGCTGAATTTCCGGTCGTACGCGCTCTCCGGGAGTCACTCTCAACGGATCGAGCACCACCAGATCGTCTTTGGTCAGGCCGGAAAGCACGACAACGCCGTCCGGACTGCTCGCGCCCAGGTAGATTGGCCGCTGTTCCACCCGACCGTTGACGATGACCATGACCACGCCGTGATATCCGGTGCGGTTTACCGCGGTCAAGGGGATCAACAGGTGGGGACGCGCTTCCTGAGTAATGATGGTGGCGTCCACCGTGGCGCCGTCACGGAGACGTGCATCCGAGCGGTCCGGGCTAAGCCGGACTTCCACCGTCCCGAGCTGCGGGTCGGCATACGCACCCACCAGGACGACATGCGCGGGGATGGAACGGTCGGGAAAGGTATCCTCAATCAAGATACCGCGCTGCCCGACTTTAATGAGCGCGATGTCACGCTCATCGACATTCACCAGCGCCTGCGGCAGGCCCATCGCCGTCAAGCGGACGACGGCCTGGTTGGTGCCGATCACGTCGCCGGGATAGGCCAGAATCTGCGAAATCACGCCGGTATAAGGGGAAAAGATGTCACGCAGGATCAATTGCGCGCGCGCAACGTCTACCGCGCGTTGCGACACCAGCAACTGGCCGCGTGCTTGGGCGATCGTTGCCGCTACCGGCGTGCGTTCGATTTGCTGGAGGTGTTCCTGCTGGGACGCCATCGTTTCGGTGAGGTTGCGCTCGGAGGCCGTCACTTCCGCGCGCTGTTGTGCCAGCATCTCCGGGCGCAATGGTTCGATCACGATACGCTGGGCGGCTTGGGCGGCAGTCAATGCTTGTTCGGTAGCCGCCAGGTTGGATTGCGCGCGTTCCAGCGCTTGCGTGCGGGTGATCGTCAGCAGTTGTTGCTGGTTGGCGACTTCAGTCGTTGCCTGTGCCTGCTGCGCCAGCGCGGTCTGCACATCCTGTTCCGCGGTTTGCGCCGCGGTGAGCGCGGTGTCGCGTTGCGCGCGTGACACCGCGCCCTGGAGGTAAAGCGATTGCTGGCGTGCATAGGTGATCTCCGCGTTGGCCGCCACCGCGCGTGTGCGTTGAACGGCGGCGTTGGCGGCCGCCAGTGAAGATTGCGCCTGCAGCAAGGGGGCGGTGGCGACCGCATTAGTCGAGGCCAGCGCGGCGGCGTGCTGCACATCCAGGCGCGCTTGCGCGACATTGATCTCCGCCTGCTGTACGGCGGCGGCGGCTTGCTGGCGCTGCGCGGAGGTGCCGGCATTCAGCGATTGCGCCAGCGCTTCCCGCGCGGTAGTCAGGCGGGCCTGCGCCTGGGCGATGGCATTGGTCGCATCGGCACGGGCCTGTTGCAGTTGAGCGACCACAATGTCACGTTGACGCAGCGCCTGCTCGAGTTGGGCGTGCGCCACCCGGATGCCTGCGATTGCTTGCGCTAACTGCGCCGTCTGCACGCCGGACGCGATGCGTCCCACTAATTGCCCGGCGCGCACGGATTGCCCATTGTGCACCAGCAGTTCGGAGAGTATGCCGGGGGTATCCGTCGCCAACACGCTGGTTTGTCTGCCGGTCATCTGCCCGCTCACCGTCAGGGCCTGAACCACGGTCTTTTCAACCGGATGGGTCACCGCAACGGCTTTGGGGCGCACCAGCCACCGCAACACCAGCAGTGCCGCGATGACCACGAGAAGAAGTATGCCCCATCTCCACCAGTGTCTCCGTCCTGTCGGCATCCACCCTCCTGCCGTGGTCGACCGCGTCACTTGAGGCCATCGGAGCCTGCCGTCAGTATACCTGAGCGGAGGGCAAGAGCGTGCGCGCGTTTGTGAACATCATGCGGAAAGTGGTGGGAAGATGGGGTAGGGGAGGCAAAATTCAACTCGGTAAGCCTTGCGATCGCTGAAGACTTACCGGCAAGGTTGATATGAAAAATGCCGTCCGATCACGCCGTGTTAGGTGACCGGACGGCATTTAATGAGCTTACCAGCGGCTGCCGCCACCGCTGCCACCACTGCCGCCACCGCTGCCACCACTGCGTCCACCGCCGCCACCGCTGCGGCTGAAGCCGCCACCGCGCTGGGACTGGAAGCAATCGGAGCAATAAACCGGCTTTTCGCCGGAGGGCTGGAAGGGCACCTGGCAGGTTTTGCCGCAAGCGGAACAGGTTGCCTCGTGCATTTCGCGCGGGCCGCCGCTGCCACCCGGGCGTCGTCCACCACCAAAACCGGCCGCTTTACGCTGGGAGCGGCAATCCGGGCAGCGGCTCGGGGTGTTGGTGAAGCCTTTTTCGGCATGGAATTCCTGCTCGCCGGCAGTGAAGGTGAAGGTTCGACCGCAATCGCGGCAAGTCAATGTTTTGTCGGTGTAGCTCATCGCTTGCACTCCTTGGCTTGTAATTGACCGTCATGGAGAACGGTGATTTGGGCAGGCGCGGAGTGCAGTGCGATTTAGCAAGACAACCGGAAAGGAGCCAAACCAAGCGGGACCATGTCGGTATTAACGGTAAAAATAAATTTTACCGTAAAAAGCATACCAGGTACATCGCAATTTGTCAACTACGCTTTTTGAGGCTGTTATTGCATGCGTGAAAGCTATCAGCGCACGGCCGCGACGGCTTTATCATTTCGCGCGGCTATTAAGCCCAGTTCGGCAATAATTTCGTCCGGCATCTCACCGCCGCGATAACGATATTGATGCTGGTCGAGAATCATCGTGGCTTCTTCGGGAGTCAGTTCGCGTTTTCCATCAAGGTATTTCAAAAATTTATCGACATCCTTCTGTTCATATCCTAATCCCAATGCGTATTGTTGACGACTCCACTGATTAAGATCGCGATGCAGGTCAAACCGAGAACGAAGCGTAATCATTTTTATCTCCTCACTGATATCCGCCTTTATAGTACTCTTTTTCCCCATAATGCGCCACTTTCTGCCGCATGAATTAAGAGCAGGTTATGAATTGATCAAAGATTGTGAGGATTTGGGATTTGGGATGGCGTCCTGCTTGAGAGAAGGACGCCTATCCTTGGGAATTGGGTAGGAGTAGCAGAGGATAGGAATTATGGGAAGCATGGGAAGCATGTTTCCATCATTCCCATGCATCCCATCACTCTTATTCATCTCATCGCTGAATCGTGAATCCCGCTACAAAACGCTACTCACTGCTCACTGCGTGTGGTGAAGCAGTGGGGCGTCGTGCCAATTGTAGGAGAAATCCCCCGGCTATCAGGAGAAATCCGCCAATCGCGGCAGGTGTGATCTGTTCGGATGGCAGCAGTATTTTTAGCCAGACCAGACCCAGTGCCGGCGTGAGATAAACAATAATGGCCGCGCGCGAAGTGCTCTGAGCCTGCAAGGCTTTCAGCCAGAACAGAGTGGGGACGGCGCCGAGACAGAGGCCTTGATAACCGAGGAGCAGCCATGTCGTGGTGTGCTCAACTCTGAGCTGGCTGTGTGTGAAGAGAGCCGTGAACAAAAAAAGAATTGAAGAGCTTGCATAGGTGATGAATAGGATGAGAATCCGGTCGCCGCTGACGCGTTTTGACGCCGCGCTGAACAGGCCGTAAAACAATGCGCCGGAGAGCGCTAAACAATCGGCAAGCAGCGCGCCGGGCATTTGAAAATGCCCACGCGTGACTACGCAGATCACCCCGAGGACGGCCAGCAGTAAACCACAGATCTCCCGTATGCCTGGTCGCTCGCGGGAGAGGAGCGAGGCAAAGCCTACCGTGGCCACAGGCCAGAGATAGTTGACAATGAGCACTTCCGCCGCTGGACCGCAAGCAAAAGCGGCATAGTTAAAACAGGTGTAGATGAAACACCCGGAGATGCCGATGCCCGCCACCGTGAGCAGTTCTTTTGCCGGCATGGCGCGTAATTGGGCCATTCGACCAGTCACCAGCACCAGCAGGAAATAGCACACCGCGGCAAAGGTGGTCGCCCAAAATGCCAGTGTTATCCAGCTGGTGCTCTGCAGGATGATCTTCAAGCATGCTGTCGACTGGCTCCAGAAGAACACCGCGCCCAATGCCCAGATCACCCCTGCGCCAACCGTATGTGACGCCTGCGCCGACGTTGATACCGTATGCACTTGTGGAGCGTTACGCATAGACTAATTGTTGTTCGGCATTGGCGATGCATTACCTTCTCATGTGCGATCTGCCTACATAGTAATCAGTAATCAGTGAGCAGTGTTCAGTAATCGAGTTTTAACTGATAACCGGTTTTTGAGCAGGAGTAGGAGCAGGAAGAAAACTCGATTATTGGAGCACCTTCTTCATAGAACACCATGGGAATGTTCCCTACACGATCAGTGACCTCAAGACGATACTCCTGTGACATGCCGCGTTTTGCTGGACAACTTCCCCCTGACATGCTACATTAATGGTGAGCATGTTCACCAGGGTTCACCCCTCATGAGCCACACATGTCTATCCCGGGTGGGGTGCCCGAATATCATACTTTCTGAAGGAGAACACATGCAAATCAGATTGGCAATCGTTTTACTGGGCTTCCTTGTGTTGATCATCACAATGGCGGGGTGCAGTTCGAGTAATAGCCTCACCGGCAGCAAGCAATCACAGAACGTGACGTTAGCAACTGTCACGCCAAACACTCTAGGCGCCAGTGTCAGTGTTCCCAATACGCAATTGACGTTTTTCTATAATGGGAACGGGACTGCAGTCGGATCGGTGAACCTTGGCGCTACCGGGACAAACACATATGGCGCCACGCCAGGTCCCTACACGATTGCGGCTACTACCAATGCTTTACCGCAGGAGGTCACGTATATAGGGACCTATACATGGTCCAGTGTTGCGTCACCTCTGTCTATTATCACGCCAACCGCTTACAACCAATTACCGGGCTATCCGGCATACCCGAACGCGATGCCGCCGACCGACGGCGTGTCGGCCACATTGGTGGTACAGGCAGTGAGCAACACCGGGGCGTTGCTTAACCAACCGTTTACAGTCCAGACCGGGGTATTGCCAGCGGTCAGTAGCACGGCAACTGCCCCATATTATGCTGTTGTCACAGGATTGGCGGCAAGCATGGGCACTTATGTGGTCGTCACTCCGACTGGCGGTTTGCCCGTAACCGTGAACAATCTCTCTATCACGGCAAATAACGTGGTGTTGCTCAATGCGGTACTGTAGCTCATAGCAGTTCCACTAACGAAGCTCCGCCTCAAACCGCCCAGTATGAAAAACTACATCGCAAACGAATGCCCATGCCGCTTACTGGGCGGTTTGAGGCGGAGCTTCGTTAGTTCAAAGTGCAAAATGCAAAGTGCAAAGTGCAAAGTGCAAAGTGCAAAGTGCAAAGTGCAACGGTCTGCCA
>Ga0118677_10009151_pt1 | contig 14649 bp, 15 predicted proteins | sample AliMusrvi5mmetaG_FD_86154 | JGI IMG/M metagenome (GOLD analysis project Ga0118677, IMG submission 86154) | reverse complement strand
AGATGTGTATAAGAGACAGTCGGAAAACAGCCGCCAATTCGCCATGATGGGCATGATGGGCGGCGGCCGCGGCCCCGGCGGCGGCGGCGGCGCTTCAACCATCGCTTCCGAGTGGGCACGGCAAGACCCCACCGCGGCCTTCGCCTGGGCCGGCACCTTGACTGGCAGTGAAAAAGGCTCGGCTATGTCATCGGTGATTGGCGAGATCGCCAGCTCCGATCCGAAAAAGGCCGCCGGCATGGTGGCCGGCATGGATGCCGACAGCCAGGGCAAGGCCTATGACGACATCGCCCGCAAATGGGGCACCCAGAATTTCACCGAAGCGGAAGCCTGGGTGCGCTCGTTGCCCGCCGACCAACAGACGGCCGCGATGGCCTCGGCCATTTCGGGACTGTCCAAGGACAACCCGCAACTGGCCGCCGAAAAGCTCGCCGCACTGCCCGCCGGCGATGACCGCAACTCGGCGGTCGCCAGCTTGACCCAAAATTGGTCGCGCCAAGATCCCGCGGCTGCCGCGGCATGGCTGCTCAAACAGAACGACCCGGCCGCCGCCAGCGGTGCCATGCGCGAAGTCATGCCCAACTGGGTCAGCCAGGATCCCACCGCAGCACTCTCCTTTGTCAATGCCCAACCCGCCGGCGAAGTGCGCGACAGCGCCGTTTCGTCCTACATCATGGGCAACTCCAAGAGCGCCCCCTCCGACTTGGTGACCTTGGCGGCTACCATCACCGATGAAAACAGCCGCAACCGCACCGTCGGCATGGCCACCATGCGCTGGATGCAGGAAGATCCCACCGCCGCAGCCGCCTACGTCCAGAGCTCGGATGCTTTCAGCGCCGATCAAAAAGCCCGCGTCGCCGATGGCAAATCCCTCTGGGGTGGCGGCCGCCGTGGCGGCGGCCCTCCAGGTCCGTAAGCCAACCTTGCCCGTAGCACGGCGGCTCCGGACATCCCTCCCGGAGCCGCCGCGATGGGCAATCCCGTGGACACCTTTTTACCCAGCGGCGGACGGATCCGTCATATAGGACTGGCGAGCTGCGGATCGCCCTTGCCCATGGTGAGCCGATGTGTTGGGAATCCCTCATCCCGACGGCCCATCATGGTGAGGACGACCCGGAGCTCCCCCAGCCTCAGTGATTCCAGTTTCGGGGCAACTCAAATGACCTCGTATGCGGCCTGGCGGCAGACAGGCCGTGTCAACGTGGACCGCGAATCCCTGACCCGCAGACACCCTGCCTGATCGCTTTCGCCCTCACCACCCAGCCACCCCGTGCTATTGTGCACGTGCTCCGTTGGCACGGGCTCGTCGCCCGCAGTTTTCGCCGGAGCAACCGTGCCATGTCCCGCAAGTCGCTCACTGAAACTGAATTCGTCGTCCTGATCACGCGCTATCAGGCGGCAATTTATGCCTACATTCTGACGATCCACCCGGACCGGGTCGCGGCACAGGACATCTTGCAGGAAACCAATCTGGTGCTGTGCCGCAAGGTCGGTGATTTTGAGCCCGGCACCAGTTTCAAAGCCTGGGCGTTTCGCGTCGCCTATTGGCAAACCATGGCTCATCTCAAACGCGTCCAACGCGCCGGCCTGGTCGCCTTGGATCCCGAGGTGCTCGAACTCGTCGCCCTTGAGGCTGAGGAACAACTCGTTGATTTCGAGGAGCGCCACCTCGCCTTGCGCTCATGCCTGCAAAAACTGCCGGCTGGCGACGCCTCGATCCTCCTCGCCCACTACCAACGCGGCGAAAGCCTCGCCGAAATATCCGGCCGCCTCGGCCGCACCCGCGACGCGCTCAAGCAAGTGCTGCTGCGGATCCGCCGCACCCTCCGCGCTTGTATCGACCGCCAACTCGCCGAGGCCGCGCGCACCTAGTCCCGCGATGAGCCAGCCCCCATCCACCCCCCCCTGCCGCGACCCGCTTGACGACGCGCTTGACGCGCTGCTGAGTGGCGACACCTCGCCGCAGCAACTGGCGCTCCTCAACGACACGCTGCGCTGTGATCCGGAAGCGCGCCGCACCTACATTCGTGCGCTGGCGTTTGAGGCGATGTTGGCGCGGGAATTCGCGCCGCTCGAAGAAGCGCCGGTCGCGGTTCCCACCCGCCGCCGGCGTTGGCTTGCGCTCGCCGCCATTGCCGCCACCCTCGTGCTGGCCGCCACCCTGGCTTGGCGCGTCGGGCCGGGCCCTCCGCCTGGCGCCGCCACCGATGTGTTAGAAGCGGATCCGGAAATCACCCATGCGGTCATCACCTCGCTGGATGAGGCCAGCGGGCGCTTCGGCGCAGTGGCGCTGAGCCAAGGGTTGCGGCTCGGCGAGGGCATGGTGGAACTCGATTCCGGACTGGCCGAGATTACCTTTGATTCCGGTGCCGAGGTCACCCTCGAGGGGCCGGCCCGCCTCCAGCTCGATTCTGATAACATGGCCAATCTGGCGGCCGGTCGCGCCTCCGCCCACGTCCCCGAACCCGCCCGCGGCTTTGTCATCCACACCCCGTCGTCCTATATTCGCGACCTCGGCACTGCCTTTGCCGTCGACGTCCGCGATGACCGCGAAACCGACCTCCACGTGCTCGAAGGCGAGGTCGAGGTTTCCGCCACCAGCCGCTCGACGGTCAATCCGCCGCAGATCCTGCGCCAGCGCGAAGCGGTGCGCCTCAGCGCCGGACGCATGATTCCCATCAGCTTCCGCGCCGACCATCCCGGTGCCCGCCCGCCACCGCGCGAAAATTTTCGGTTTCACCGACCAGATTGATCAGTTGATGGCGGTCGCCGACGTGGTGGTGTCCAAGCCCGGCGGACTCACCACCTCGGAGGTGCTGGCGCGCGGCGCAGCGATGGCGGTGGTCAACCCGATCCCGGGCCAGGAGAGCCGCAACAGCGATTTTCTGTTGGAGAACGGCGCGGCAGTCAAAATCAACAACTTGGCCACGCTCACCCACAAGCTCGGACTCCTGCTCCAGGATCCGGTGCGCCTGGCGGCCTTGAAGGCGAATGCCAAACGCCTGGGCCGGCCACAGGCGGCCATGGATGTCTGCCGCTTGGCGCTGCGCCTGGCGTTGGATAGATCATGATGTGTCCAACCTCCTCGATCCAGACTCCACCGCACGTCCCTGCGGTCGTGACTCCCGACCTGCCGCTTCATTTCAGCTTTTTTGCGTCGGGAAAGCGCAAGCCGATCACGTCGCCGGTGGCGAGGGCCATTTCCTCGACTTGGTCGCGGCTGGCCCACACTTCCAGTTCGCCGCGGCGGCCGTGTTCGGGCACCACGCTGACCCTGGCAAAGGGCCCGGCGACAAACAAATGACTCACCCGCCCGGTGACATCCACGCCTTCCTCCGCCGCGAAGCGCAATTCGATCTCATGCGGCCGGATGTAGCGGCCGTCGGGCAGCTTGTTGACCTCGCCGAGAAACTCGTAAACGAACGAAGTACTAGGCTCGTCGTAGATATCCTGGGGCGTGCCGATCTGTTCGATGCGGGCATTGCGCATCACCACCACCTGGTCGGCCAACTCCAGCGCTTCCTCCTGGTCGTGGGTGACAAACAGAGTCGTCAGATTGATTTCGTCGTGGAACTGGCGCAACCAGCGGCGTAATTCCTTGCGCACCTGGGCATCCAGCGCGCCGAACGGCTCGTCGAGCAACAACACCTTGGGGCGGATAGCCAGGGCGCGGGCGAGAGCGACGCGCTGGCGTTGGCCGCCAGACAGTTCGTGCGGGCGGCGCTTGTCGAGGCCGTCGAGCCGCACCAAGTGCAGCAACTCGGCCACCCGCTCGCGGATTTCAGCACGTTTCAGCCGTCGCGCGTGCGGCATGACCTCCAGACCGAAGGCGATGTTTTGTGCGATGCTCATGTGCGTGAACAACGCGTAATGTTGGAACACAAAGCCGACGCCACGCTTGCCCGCCGGAATGTCGCTGACGTCATTGCCATGGAACAGGATGCGCCCGCTGCCCGGGTCCGCCATCTCCAGGCCCGCGACGATGCGCAGCAAGGTGGTCTTGCCGGATCCCGACGGGCCTAACAGCGCCGTCAGCGAGCCGTCCGGCACTTCCAGCGAAATGTCGTCGAGGGCGGTGTAGGTACCAAAGGTCTTGTGAATGGATTGGATGGAAATCGACATGATGGCGGGCGGAAAATCGGTTAGATAGGCGGGGGCGGAGGCGCTCAGACATGGCGGCTGGCGCGCTGATGGGTGACCTGCTCGACGACGCTCTTGAGGCCGAGGGTGACCAGCGCAAGCAGGCCCAGCAGGGTGGCGCAAGCGAAGGCGGCGCTGAATTGGTATTCGTTATAAAGCACCTCGATGTGGAGAGGCAGGGTGATGGTTTTGCCGCGGATGTGGCCGGAGACCACCGACACGGCACCGAATTCGCCCATTGCGCGGGCATTGCACAACAGCACGCCGTAAAGCAGGCCCCACTTGATGTTAGGCAGGGTGACCCGCCGGAACATCTGCCAACCGTTGGCGCCGAGGGTCACGGCGGCCAGTTCCTGGTCGTTGCCTTGCGCCTCCATCAGCGGGATCAATTCGCGGGCGACAAACGGGAAGGTCACGAACACGGTGGCCAGGATGATGCCCGGCAGCTCGAAAATGATCCTGATGTCGTGGGCCGCCAGCCACGGGCCGAACCAACCTCTGGCACCGAACAACAACACCCACACCAGGCCCGCGATCACCGGGGAGACGGCGAACGGCAGGTCGATGAGCGAGAGCAGCAGCGAGCGCCCGCGGAACCGGTGTTTGGTGATCGCCCACGCGGCGGCCAGGCCGAACCCGGTATTGAGCGGCACGGAGATCGCGGCGGCAGTTAGGGTGAGGCGCACCGCCGACAGCGCGGCCTCGCTATGCAACGCGGCGAAAAACACATCCGCGCCGCGGCGGAACGCCTCGGCAAACACCGCCAGCAGCGGCAACAACAGGAACAAACTAAGCGCCGCCAGCGCTAGGCCGATGAGCAACCAGCGCACGGGCGCGGATTCGGTGGTGGGGGGATGGTGGTGCATGGGCCTGGAGTCCTTGAAAAGCCAAAGCTGTTGTAGTTAGGTCAAGTGTGTCGTCTTGAAGTCTGGGTCTGAGGCGAAGCCTCGCTAGCGCTTGTGCCAGTTGAGGCGGCGTTGCAGCAGATTGATGAGAAACAACAGGGTGAATGACACCATCAGCATCGCCGCGGCGATGACAGCGGCCTCGCGGTACTTGTATTGTTCGAGTTGGGCAACGATAAGCAGCGGCAGGATTTCGGTTTTCATCGGCAGATTGCCGGAAATAAAGATCACCGAGCCGTATTCACCGATGGCTCGGGCAAAGGCCAGCGTGAAACCGGTGACCAGAGCCGGCATCAGCGCCGGCAAGATCACCCGCCAAAACACTGTAAACCGCCCCGCCCCGAGCGTCGCCGCCGCCTCTTCGAACTCCACGCCCAAATCCTCCATCACCGGTTGCACCGTGCGCACCACAAATGGAAAACCGATGAAAGTCAGCGCGATGAACACCCCGAACGGACTGTAGGCGCCCCGGATCCCCCACATGGCCAGATATTGTCCCAACCAACCGTTAGGCGCGTAGATGGATGTTAGGGTAATGCCCGCCACCGCGGTGGGCAACGCGAATGGCAGGTCCACCATCGCGTCGAGCATCCGCCGCCCCGGGAAACGGTAGCGCACCAGCACCCACGTCACTAACAAGCCAACCGCCGCGCTCACCCCGGCCGCCGCCGCACTGGCGCCAAATGTCAGCCTGGCGGCGGCCAGCACCCGCGGTGTCGAGAGGATCCGCCACCACTCGACCGGCCCGAGCCCGCCCGCCTTGAGAAACAGCGCGGCAAGCGGAATCAGGATGATGAGGCTCAGATAGGTGATGGTGAATCCCAGGGACAAGCCAAAGCCGGGAAGGACGCGGTGTTTGTTCATCGAGACAGAAGAAGGAAATTTCGAAATCCCAAATCCTAATTTCTAAACGGAAGAGCGGGCACTGTTCTGACGTCTTGCGGCATTGAGTCTTTTCTTCATTTAGGATTTAGTGCTTGGGATTTAGTGCTTTGGAGTTAGGATCTGATCGAATGTTCCACCATCGTCAAAGTGCGTGGCTTGCGCCTTGGCCCAGCCGCCAAAATCGGCGTCGACACTGACCAGCGGCAGGGAAGGGAACTTGACCGCGGCCTGCTCCGCTATCGCCTGCTTGCGCGGTCGATAGAAGTGCTTGGCGGCCAGCGCCTGCGCTTCGTCGCTGTAGAGGAATTCCAGATAGGCGCGGGCGGCCGCGGCGGTGCCGTGTTTGGCGGCGTTGGCTTCGACCACGGCCACCGGCGGCTCGGCGAGGATGCTCAACGACGGATAGATGATCTCGGTTTGGCCGGGAAACTCCCGTTCTATCAGATAGGCCTCGTTTTCCCACGACAGGAAGACATCGCCGATACCGCTTTTGGCGAAGGTGGAGGTTGAATCGCGGGCGCCGGTGCCGAGGACCGGCACGTTCTTGAACAGGCGGGTCATGTAAGCGAGGATTTTGGCGTGATCGCCATCGAAGTGTTTGGCGGCCCAGGCCCAGGCTGCGAGGTAGTTCCAGCGCGCGCCGCCGGAGGTTTTCGGGTTGGGCGTGATGACCTGCACGCCGTCCTTGACCAAGTCCCCCCAGTCCTTGATGGCCTTCGGGTTGCCCTTGCGCACCACCAGCACGATGGTGGAGGTATAGGGCGAGCTGTTGTGTGGCAGTTTGGTTTGCCAGTCGCGCGGCAACACCTGCGCCCGTTTGGCGATCTCGTCGATGTCACCCGCCAAGGCCAGCGTGACCACGTCGGCCTCCAACCCGTCGATGACCGCGCGGGCCTGCTTGCCCGAACCGCCGTGGGATTGCTCGATCCGAACCGCGGAACCATGGGTGCTCAGCCAGAGCTTGGCGAAAGCCTGGTTGACCTCGGCATAGAACTCGCGGGTGGGATCGTAGGAGACGTTCAACAAGGTCGTGCCGGACGACGCGCGCCTGCCGCAGCCGCCAAGCAGAAACACGAGCGCCATGGCTGTTAGAAGATGGGTTGGAACTTTCATGATGAGTGGATGGAAAGCGGGGGTTCACAGCAGCCCGATAAGTGCAGGGGAGCCGCAGGATTCGTTGCCTGGGTATTCATATCTCCGGGAAGAAACTCTCGACCATCCCCGACAAGCCGGCGAGAAAGCCGTCGGCCGGCAGCGCGTTGCGCTTGGCTCCGTCGGGCTTGGCCTTGGCGGCCCCCGCGGTGAACGGCGGCGCCACGCCATCGCGGCGCATCTTGCTCAGGGTGACTTCCACCACCTGCGCCAGGTTGTAGCGATCCAAAATCTTGGTGATCGCGTTGCGAACGTCGATCATGAGCATTCGCAGCCCGCAGTGGGCCTCATCCGGGCAGGTGCAGCGCTGATAGGCGCTTTCACTCGCACAGCCGATCGGCGCCAGTCGCCCGTCCACCAGGCGCACCAGATCGCCGATGCGCAGGGACGCCGGGTTGACTGCCAGGCCATAGCCGCCAAGTTTGCCGCGGCGGGTTTCCACCACCCCCGCCGTCCTCAACTCTTGCAGAATCCGCTCCACATACTTCAACGGCAGACGGTTGGCATCCGCCAATTCAGCTCCCCCCACCGAAGGCCGTCCCAACTCCGCGGCAATCCCCAGATGGATCATCGCACGCAAGGCATATTCGGCTTTCTTGGACAGGTGCATGAGGGAATGTGGACCAATTGGTAGGAAATGCCAGGCGCGTTGGCAAGAAAAATATCAGAATTTCAAATTTATTTTTAACTCGTTGAAAATAAACACCTGGCATGCCTAACTCAGGATCTGCCGGCCGGCTTGGACCGCGGGTGCTCGGATGCAACACGTATCCGATCATAGGGATTCGGGTGGGGTAATGATTGTGCATAAAGCTCGCATCGACCTGACGGGCGTCAAAGTTGGTGGCAAGAAGTCGTGCTCCATTATCCGGCTGGTCATTATGGCGCTTGCGCCCCCTGGGGGCGGGCCAAGGAGGCTTGGATATTTTGCTCGAAGCGAATGATCAAGTCGGGGGTGACTGCGATCAGCAATTGTTGTTCGGCTTGACTCACTGCTTTGGTCACTTCTCTTGCAGTTTTTTGAATTGCAATGTTGAAGGACTGGCCCCGAACACGTATAATCTCTGCCTTCTTCGCCAATCCAGAGAAAACTCTCAAGGAGCGTAGGCGACACGCCTACGTGTTAGGGCGCGCAAGTGCCTAGTTGTATCCGAGAGCACTCTCTTAACGCATTCCTCGATCTTATTTGCGTTCATCGCTAAAGCTACTATTTTTCATTCAGGGTCTCATTCGGAAAGTATAAATGATGTAGTTCTTCCATATCTTTCATCAATTCGGCACGCGATTGCGCGACGTCAATCGATTCCGCCCGCATAGTCCGCCAAATGACCAATCCAATTATGAATGACGCCACCGCTACAATCCAAAAAGCCGGCTTTACCCACGCATCCAGTGGATTGGCAGCTTGATATATTGGAATCAATGCTAGAAGAGTCGATCCAGTCACGCCCCAGGAAATACCCGCAAAGAGTTGGCGATTCTGTCCATCGGATCCTATTGAGCACACCTTACGATAGAGGCGGCGCCAGTCAATTACACGCAACTGTATTTCCGAAGTGTCGTGAGGAGTAATAGTAGTGACTTTTCTGTTCGATAGGTGAATATTATCCATTGTCTTGCACCTTTTCCTTTCCGGCATCTTCTTTGGGTGTCTGATCGACCAAACCCGCAATAATGGCGTTAATCAGAATAGTGTTCCCGCAATTAGTGCAAGTCACGGGAGCAAATGGAATTACAGGCCCTCCTATAGCAATACTACCTGGTGTATACTGCATTAGTTGGAATAGCTCGTCAGGCACGCTCCACTGATTAGCTTCGCAAGAAGCACATCTGTATGGCGCTTTCCACTTCGATTGCACGTAGGCAACAAGCTTTTGGTATTGTTCGCTGGTTAGTTTCATTGGCTGTCCTATTGGGATTCTCAATTATTCAACTCGGATCGGGGACTTTGCCCACGAGAATGTCGCGGGCGGTGTCGATGCGGCGTTTGGTGGCGGAGTCGAGCATGGGAAGTTCAGGAAAGGATCGCGGCAACGAGACGGGCAAAGGATGGGACTGCCTTGGCTTGGCGGAGGTCAAACCGGTCCGTGAACGCGGCCTGATGGATGATGGGATCGTAGGGTTGGCCCATGTGGCGGCCGAGCCATTCTTTCGCGCCCCGGATCTGTTCAGGATTGGCTGGCGGAAGTAGATCGTTTGGCAGTCCGGCACAGCCGCGCAGGGATTCGGCGGCCGCAATGAACCATGTTTCGTATTCGCGATGGGCGAGCGCCACCTTGTAGGGCACATCCTGACGCACCGCCATCGCTCTTGTCAACAGATCAGGTCCGAGAATTGCCGGGCACCCGTCTTCACAATCGAGAAGGATCAGCACTTCTCCATCACTCTGCGCCGCCTTGGCCGCCGCCATCTGGACATATTTTTGGAAGTATGCACCGTCATTCAGGAAGGAACCGGCTTTGATGCGAATGGGCGGGTTAATGATGGGGGTGGTGTCCGGCAAGTATTGCTCATAAATGCGTCGAATCAACCGAGGCAGGGCCTCGATTTCCCCGTGACCTTCGACAATCGGGCTGTAATAGTGCCGCCTCATGAATCCGCAAAATCAAACAGATTCAACTGACGTTCGTTTTTCACTTCGACAAGTTGAGCCGGATCCGGTGCGATCTGGTTTTGCCGCAACAGTTCTCCTGGGGTGAACAGTTTGTCCCGTAGCAACTGGCGCCCCGCCGGATCGATGCCGGCGATTTGGGTGACTCCGTCCACGTTATCTACCGCGAAAATGGATTCCGCCGGGATGTCTGCATTGTCCAGCAAGTCCGGGCTGTGGCTGGTGACGAGGATTTGCAAGTCCTGCGAAGCATGGCGAAGCGCTGCCAGGAGCACTGCGGAAGCCGCCGGATGGAGGGCCATCTCGGGTTCCTCCAAGCCGATGAGTTTGGGTGATAGCCCGGCTGACTTGAGGTTCTGGAAAATCGCCACTAGCACGCCGAATGCACGCAGCGTGCCGTCTGACATGGAGGAAGCGAGAAAAGTCCAGGGGTGTTTCTGTCCCTTCACTGCCTGCCGGAACTCAATGGTTTCCTGTGACCCAAGAATCTTCGTTTGTGCTTCCGAAAGACCTCTCACAATCCGCGCGAGGTATTGATTGACCCTTTTCCGGTGCTCCTCATCAAGGTTTTGAAACACGCTGGCAATGTTGCCGCCCTCCCGGCGAAGCAATTCACCCGGATCCGGTTTCTGCATCGTCTTGATTTCATTAGGATTCAGGTTGTAAACCTCGATCCGAGACAGCGCGTCGAATGCGGGTCGGAACTCGGCCAGTCCGGAGGCGGCGACCAGGAATAAGCGGTCAGGAAGTGCCGCTGGCAGCAATGCCAGTGAACTCTTGTCCACCTTGCCAGAGCTAACATGGTAATAATGCTCTTTCATGTCAGCAGTGCACATTCTGCATTCTTCGTTTTGAACCTCGAATCCTCCATCCTTTCGCGCTCCGATCCGGAAGCTCAAGTGCCCTGATGTGACGTCGGGGAGATCGAAGTCGAGGCGAATCGAGAAGTGGTTGGGGTGCCCGCCAGAGCGCCGACGCACTTCCTTGATGGTGCCCCGGTCCCGCAAAGCGTGATCCAGCGAGGTCTTGAGGGAATCCGCCACAAAGCGGAAGCTGTCGAGAAAGTTGCTTTTCCCCGACCCGTTGGGGCCGATGAGAAAGGCCAGACGCGGCAGATCAATCTGACAGGACGCGATGCTCTTGTAGTTGCGAAGGGTGACTTTGCGGATGAATTGGCCTGTCATGACGTTCTCTGGGCGCTGATCTTACGCTACAAATTGGTTTAGGGAAACGTAATCCTTGATATAATCGGGGATGATCTTGCGGTATTTGGGCGGAACGGCCTTCAAATCTGGAATCGACCAGACCCGCGGGTCGGCGGGGATGAAATGTTTCCGGCAGGTGTCGGCTTTGGCATTCAAAATGAGGGAGGGCTGACATTTGGCCTATCTGAATAAGGCCCTTTCTGCCAGCCAAAACGCGCATTTCTGGCCCCTACGGGTTTTCATCCAACGAAATCTGAGAAATGGGGTGCCAAACACTGCGGCAATCGGCGGGCAATGTGCCCGTCCATTCGCCACGAGTAAGCCTGTTTGCCGATGAGTCGGCGATCACCCGGAACAACGGCCGATCGGTGTTATGCCCCAGGATTAACTCGCTTCAGCATTGAAGGCCATTTGCCAAGAGAAACGAGCGTGCAAAAATCGAATTTCTTGGTAGTCCTCACGAAATGGCTTGATCCCGGAGCCGCAAAGCACCACCCTCCGGCCATGACTAACGAGTCGCTCTATCAGCAGCGCCTGGCGCGCTACGTCACCGCCATGCGCAACGAGAAGCCCGACAGCATCCCGATTCGGCCGTTTGTCGCGGAGTTCACGGCGCGTTATGCCGGCATGACCTGCCAGGATGTTGCGCACGATTACAACCGAGCCTTCGACGCGGCGGCGAAGTGCGCCAGGGAGTTCGACTGGGACGCGGTGGTGCCGAACATGGTTTATGTGTGGACCGGGCTGGCGCAGGCCGTCGGGCTGCGCTACTACGGCATCCCCGGCATCCACATCCCGGCCACCACCGGCTTCAACTACATCGAACCGGAGGAGGATCAGGCATGGATGCGTGCGGACGAGTACGACTCGCTGATTGCCGACCCCACGGGCTTTCTCTACAACGTCTGGTTGCCGCGGGTCTCCACCGAGGTGAGCAAACTGGGCGAGCCCGCCACCTATCGCAACAACCTCTCGTTCGTGAAAGGCGGCATGGCCATGCTGCAATACTTTTACGCCTTCGGCCCGCAGGTCGCCAGGTTGCGCAACGAATCGGGGACGGTCTCCGCCATCTCCGGCATTTTCAAGGCGCCGTTTGACATCCTCGCCGACAAGTTGCGCGGCTACATCGGGCTGACGATGGACATGGCGACCCAACCGGACAAGGTTCTGGCCGCCTGCGAGGCGCTCATGCCACACCTGTGCCATGTGGGCCTGACCACGGCGGACGCGGCAAAGCAGGTGCCGATTGGTTTCTGGATGCACCGGGGTTGCGTGCCCTTGATCGCCCCGAAGACCTTCGACACCCATTACTGGCCGACGCTCAAACCCATCATCGAGGAGTTCTGGAAACAGGGCCACCAGACGCTGTTCTATGGCGAAGGCAAATGGCGGCACCACTTTGAGAGCTTCCGCGAACTGCCGGATCGCAGCATCGTCTTTCACTGCGATCAGGACGACATCTTCGAGGTGCACCGGCGCTTGCACGACAAGTTTGCCCTGAGCGGTGGCGTGCCTAACAGCCTGCTGAGCTTCGGCAAGCCGGAAAAAGTGCGGGAATTCTGCCAGCGGGTGATCCGCGAGGTGGCGGCGGAAGGCGGCTACATCATGGACGCCGGGGCGATCATGCAGGACGACACCAGCATCGAGAACCTGCGGTTGCTTACCGCCGTGACCCGCGAGTTGGGCGTTTACTCCTCCGGCAGCTATCAAATTCCCACGCCGTTGCCACCGAGCGAGGTTCCGGCCTCGCTGGTGGACCGTGCCAAGCTCGTCGGCATGGCGGGCCGCCCCGCGCCGGGCATCGCCCCCGGCCTGTGCCGACCTTGGGAGGAGCAGGCGCGGGAATGCCCGGCCATCAGCGGCGACAAGGACTTGGTGCGCAAGGTCTGGAACGACATCGAGGGACTGGCCAACACCTACATCTGGCAGTTGTTATTGAGCTTTTGAGGCACCGCTCCAGGCGCGAAGATCCGTCCGATCAGACCGATCCGGCCGATCTTTGTGGACTCCGCGCCCGTCAGTCGCGCGATTTTGTCCCTCACCACCCGTCATTGCCGCGCTATTGATGCCCGATCCCGCATTGGGAACCTAACCTAAACATCACGACCAACACCGATGAAATACAGCATCCTACTCGCCCTGGGCCTCGCCCTCTCCCTGCCGCTCTATGCCGGCAACAAGCACAACGGCCAAGCCAAAGCCAAGCGCACGCCGGAACAGGTCTTCAACAAGAAGGACACCAACCACGACGGTTTCCTTTCCAAGGAAGAATTCATGGCCAAGCGCAAGAACCAGGCCAGGGCCGAGAAGGCGTTCAATCGCAAGGACACCAACCACGACGGCAAACTTTCGCTTGGGGAGTTCACCGCCAAGGCCAAAGGTCACAAAGGTGGCAAGGGCCACAAGAAGAACAAGTAAGCCCGGCCCGCAACGACCCGCCGCCGCGCCCGCAACTTTGTCATTGCGACAGGGTCGTGGCGTGGTTGGCGGGATGTTGGTTTGCATCTTGATCGAACATTTTTGGCGTGCGTGCATCCGTTTGACCCTCACCGCCTGCCGCATTCGTGCTATGTCAGTTTGTTCCCGCTCCAACCACGGGGGCATTCCGTCAATCCTCAGCCAAACATCCCATGAAATTCAGCATCCTGCTCGCCCTCACTGTTGCCGTTGTGCTGCCGCTTCACGCCGCTAACAAGAATGCCGGCGGCCAAGCCAAAGCCAATTCCCAAGAACTCTTCAAACTCAAGGACAAGGACGGCGACGGCTTCCTCTCCAAGGACGAATTCACCGCCGGCGCCAAGGACGCAGTCAAGGCCGCAATTGATTTCGACAAAAGGGACACCAACGGCGACGGCAAACTTTCACTCGAGGAGTTCAGTTACAACTTCGACAAGGATGCCGAACATGCCCGCGCCGAGCAACGGGTCTGGGTCGAACAACGGGCACGGGCCGATCAGAAGGCCAACGCCGAAAAAAAGGCCAAAGCCGATAAAAAGGCAGCCCTGCAAAAGGCCAACGCCGAGCAGGAAGCCAAAGCCAAGCAAAAGGCCAACGCTCAGCAAAAGGCCAAAGCCCAACAAAGGGCTAAAGCCGACAAGGCGGGCAACTGACGCCGGTCCCGTATTCATCCCGCCGCGCGGTTCGCTGTCACCTGCCTTCCGATGCGGACCCCAGAGGCCGGCAAGCCTCAGACATCCTGGACTCGGGGGAAAATGGATGAGACCTTGTGAAGAAGGGCGGCGGGCAGGATGCCCGCGCCACCGTAGTCCGGGCATCCTGCCCGGAGTCAAATGGTCTCACATGATTTCCCGGCTGAATGCCAATATCCGGCTGAGTTCAGGATGTCTGAGGCTGCACACCAACGCCTCAGCGCGGCCCTCGCCGAATTCAATCCGTCCGTCGGCAAATGGGGGCCTGCCATGGTGCGGCCCATCCGCCCCGCAGTGTCGGAAATCTTGCGACGCTCACAGACCGCCGCTACCGACTTGGCAGCCGCAAGGCGGCCTCCAGTTGTTTGGTTAGGTCCGTGAGCCGCGCGATGGCTGGCGGCTGCGGTGGCGCCGGATCGAAGCGGAGCCGCTGGTGCAGGCGGATGGCCTCGTCGAGCGCCGCCGGGTCGGTTAGGTGCGGTCGCAGGCCCGCCAGCCAGAGTCCGAACGGTTGTCCGGGCGGGCGCGGTGGCAGGTGTTTGGCGGCGGATTTTTCCAAGGGGTGGAGCGGGGTGCGGCGGGCGGTGACGGTGGCGGGCATG
>Ga0118677_10009998_pt1 | contig 14650 bp, 15 predicted proteins | sample AliMusrvi5mmetaG_FD_86154 | JGI IMG/M metagenome (GOLD analysis project Ga0118677, IMG submission 86154) | reverse complement strand
GGCCTCCGCTACTTGACCTGTATCGAGGCGTGCCCCAGGAGCTTCGACACCCGGTAGATGTCCCGGTCCTTCCGGTACTCAGTGAGCACGAACAAGTGCTGGAAGTAATTTATTCACAGTCGCGGGACGCATTCTGATTCACACCTTTGAGCTTCATTTATTGAGTTGGAGCGGGAGTCGGCTTCCATTCCTTGGCGATTTTTTGTGCTTCGGCGATCTGCTCCGTGGTCATCATCGCAGCCACTCGGTCTCGACCCGCAATAACTTCGTCTCGCCATTTTTCCCTACCCGGGTTATAGCGAGAGGCCGCAAGAGTGAACCACATATACGCCTGTCCATAATCCCGTGGCACGCCGTGACCGTTGGCGTACATGACCCCGAGGGCATTTTGTGCTTCGGCATACCCCTGATCTGCGGCCTTGCGGAACCACGTCACTGCCTGTCCATAGTCCTGCGCAACTCCGCGGCCAGTGGCATACATGAACCCAAGGTTAAACTGTGCGACGGCATACCCCTTATCTACAGCCTTACGGTACCAAGTCAGGGCTTGCCCATAGTCCTGCGGCACTCCTTCGCCGCTGACGTACATACTCCCGAGGTTAAATTGTGCTATGGCATACCCCTGGTCTGCGGCCTTGCGGTACCAAATTGAGGCTTGGATATAGTTTTGCGGAACACCCTGGCCGGCTCCGTACATGACTCCGAGTGCATTTTGTGCTTCGGCATCCTCCTGGTCTGCGGCCTTGCGGTACCACGTCACTGCCTGTCTATAGTCCTGCACAACTCCGTGGCCAGTTGCATACATGAACCCAAGGTTATACTGTCCGCGGGCATCCCCCTGGTCTGCAGCCTTGCGGTACCAGGTTACGGCTTGGACATAATTTTGCGGCACGCCATGGCCGGCGGAGTACATGACCCCAAGGTTATACTGTGCGACGGCATACCCCTGGTCTACAGCCTTACGGTACCAGGCCAGCGCCTGGCGGTAGTCCTGCGGAACACCCTGGCCAGCTTCGTACATGGCTCCGAGGGCATTTTGTGCTGCAGCATCCCCCTGGTCCGTAGCCTTTCGAAACCAGGCCAGTGCCTGAGCATAGTCCTGCGGCACGCCCTGGCCGGCTTTGTACATGATTCCGAGGTTAAATTGTGCTGTGGCATCCCCCTGGTCCGCAGCCTTTCGAAACCAGGCCAGTGCCTGAGCATAGTCCTGCGGCACTCCTTCGCCGCTGACGTACATACTCCCGAGGTTAAATTGTGCTGTGGCATACCCCTGGTCTGCGGCCTTGCGGTACCAGATTGAGGCTTGGATATAGTTTTGCGGAACGCCCTGGCCGGCTTCGTACATGATTCCGAGGTTAAATTGTGCTTCAGCATCCCCCTGGTCCGCAGCCTTGCGAAACCAGGCCAGTGCCTGAGCATAGTCCTGCGGCACGCCCTGGCCATTGTAGTACATGAACCCTAGTTTAAATTGTGCCCACGCTTCACCCCTCACGGCAAGTGGGCGGACGATTGTCAATTCAGCAGCAAAATCCCCTCGGACTTCTGCGGCATTTGCGTCTTCTTGTGGGCTCGCAGCGAGTGTGACAACAAGAACAAGCGCGAACAGGACGCCCAATATCGGGGTTTTTGACATATATCCTCCACGCATTAGTGTCGCAGCCTCGAAAGGCCCTGGGAAGGCAATCGTAGACGGCCTCAGCTCACGAAACGGAATAAATCGCACGTTAAGGACTGAAAAACGCTTTCCAATAAAGAATTACAAAAGCACTTTGCGGTGCATCCCTCTATAGTGTTAGCATCGCGAGTTCAGCGTCGCTCAACGCCTGGTGTGCGTAGAACCGCAGGGTCGTCGAGGGATCCGCGTGCCCGAGATACTCCGACACCGCCTGCAGCTTCCCTGTCCTCTCCAGGAGCTCCGTCGCCGCGGCGTGCCTGAGCGCATGCGCGCTGAGCCTTCTCCCCAAGACTTTCACGCTCACCCGCTCGATCATGTGCGAGACATACTCCCGCCGGTACGCCGTCCCGTTCCCCGTCTCGAAGAGGAATTTATTCCCGTCATAGACGCTCCGCAGCTCTTCAAACAGCTTCCCCGGGATCCGCACAACGCGGTGCGAGTCGCCCTTGCCGGTCACCGCGATCGCTACGCGCCCGCCGTCGACCGCGCAGTCGACGAGCCGTATATGGGTCATCTCGCTCACCCGGCAGCCGGTCGCGAAGAGAAAGCGCACGAAACCCTGGCCCCGCTCCGACATGTGTGCGATCAGCCGGCCTGCCTCTTCGGGTGTGAGCATCTTATCCGGCCGGATCCCGCCTGCCCGCGCCAGCTTCACCGGCCGCGCCAGCCGCAGGGCCGCCTCGATCTGGGCCTGCATCGCGAAATCCTGCATGCTCGTCGCGCGGCGGATGCAGCTTTTCACTGCGGAAAGCTTTCGGTTTATGGAGTTCGGCAAGAGCCCCGCCTCAAGTTGGGAAGTGACCCAAGCCGTGAGGCCTTCGGCCAGGGACAGGTCGCCCCTTCTGCAGAACTCCACATACTGCCGCGTGTCGACTGTATAGGCCTGGACGGTATCGTACGGGCCAAAGCTCTGAGCCGCGGCCAGCACCGCCGCTTCCTCGGGGGCGAGCACCGTACGACGCTGGAGGGCCCGGTCTTCGAGTTCCTGTCGCTCCATGATGCTCCTTGCGAAAGGTGGTTAAAAGCCTACTATGCCCACTGACGCCTGAAAAGTAGCAGGATTCATGAACGTTGCCCGCTGCAAAAATAATCGCACTGCAGGGATCTTTCTCTGTATCGCAGTGCGTGGCTGGCCGGCCTCGCGGAGGGCGGCGATCCAGGTAGGCAAGCCACCGATTATGGCCAGCCCTCGTGCCTGGCAGAATGTGCAGTATTCCGCCGCGACGGCTCTATGGGCGTGCACTACGTCGTAGGGGCCCGAATCTTGGCTTCTGGCCTGCAACATGTTCTCGTTCATCTGGATTCCTCCGTCGAAAGCAGTATAACATATAGTGTACACGTAAGTGGCCTTATGTGCCTATATCCCGGAGGGCGGTAGGGCAGCGAGGTCATGCCCAGCCTCCTCCAGCCGAGGCCAACGCTCACCCAGGTCTCAAATATCGCTCGTTGGTTCAATCGTACGCGCCTCGCACGCGCGTAACTCAGGCATGACCCTTTCCCTTGCCCTTCGCCTGCGCTATCTTCCTCCGGTGCTGGACTATGCCGCCTTCCACGCTTCCCTCGTGGCTCGCTATGACCCGCCCTTGGATTCCTCCGCCTGGCACGAAATCAGGCTGCTCCTCGCGGCAAAGATCTGCGCCTGGCTCAATATCGACCCGTGGCGGGGAGATGAATTGGACGGCCGCCTCGTAGCTCGGATCGGGCCAGATTGGTATAGCGCAGAGCGGGTGGCGGACGTTGTGCAGCTCCTCAAGGACTTTCTCTGAGCGTCCCCCGTCCTCTCCAGTAGCGCGATCCCCGCGGTCATTGTCCGAGGTCCTTCCTGATCACTGCGAGGAAGCGGGTCGTTCGCTTCTCAAGACATACGCCTTCGGCTGGAGACCGGGCCACAAGGCGGGCCGTTATCGCGTTTTCTCGGGGTAGGACGGGGCGGAGGAGGGGAAGGGCCCATAAAGCCCTTCCCCGGCGAGGCTCTATCCTCGCAGCCGGCGCACTGATTCGCGAGGCCCAACAGGGGGTAACTCCACTCCATTTTTGACTGTGGCATAGTCAGCGGCCGCCAGCCGGACCACTCTGAAAAACTTGCCGTCACAGTCGTACATGACCGATGGCGTCCCGGGTTCGGTGCACAAAATCTCCCAGGCATGCTTGACCTCGGCGCGCTGCGCAGCGGTCAGGTTGACCGTCAATCCCCACCCGGAGGCGTTCCATGTTTCAGGATCCAGTGCTAAGCACGTCCCATCGTTGTCGACCCATCCGGGTAGCATCATCTCGTCAGCCATTAGCGGCTCCTCCTAGTCCGTACAACTGTGTTGTCTAGCAGTATACACAAAAGAGAGCTTTTGTGCATACTGTTCTCCACATGGCCCCCGAAACGAGTCCCGTCACGACGCCCTCGCTGGCCTCGCTCCTGGCCGGCCACGAGGATCCGGCCTTGAGCCCCGCGACCCGGGCCGAGTACGCGCGGGACGTTGCCTCCTTCCTCGCCTGGCTCGCCGGACGGGCCCTGACACCCGAAACCCTCATAAGCTACCGCGACGCGCTCCAGGAGGCGGGGCGGGGCGCCTCGAGCGTGAATCGGGCGCTGGCGGCCGTGCGCTCGGGCCTGAAGGGCATCGCGCGGGAGACCCTGAACGGCAGGCAGGCGGCGGTCGTGGGGACCGTGCTCGCCGGCGTGCATGGGGTGAAGAAAGTCTCGGCGCCCGTCACGGAGGCGCGGATGCTCAGCCCCGAGGAGCGCGGGAAGATCCTCGAAGCGGCTTCTCCGCGGCTGGGCTGCGTGCTGAAGTTTCTGTACGCGACGGGGGCCCGCGTGAGCGAGGCGGTGGGCGTGCGGCTCTCGGACTGCACGGAAGTGGGGGATATCGTCCTAGTGCGGCTCACGGGGAAGGGAAACAAGGAGCGCGAGGTCCGCGTCGCGCGCGAGCTTTTCGAAGAGATCCGCGCCGCGTACGGGGGGGAGGAGTACCTCTTCGAGACGGGCGGCGGGAAACCCCTGAGGCGGGAGTACGTGACGCACTGCCTGCGCCGCGTGGCGCTGAAAGCGATCGGAAGGCCGAGCTTCGCGCACGCTCTGCGCCACAGCTTCGCGAGCGAGACGATCCGGAGGACGGGCAAGGTCGAGGGGACGAGCCGCTACCTGGGGCACGCGGATCCGGCGACGACCCTGCGGTACTATGTCCATGAAAGCCTGACGAATGCGGACTTAGAGCTTGGGAGAAGCTCTTTAGTGCCGGGGTGAGTTCAGCAGCATTTTGGGGCTATCGTTGGCACTACTCCTGTGCCCCCGCTGCCTTTAAGAGCATGATAAAGTCTCCACCTTCCGCATAATCGAGAGGGGTCTTCCCGTATCGGTCTTTGGAACTAATCTTGGCATTGTTGGGCACTAATAAGTGTGCAGCCTCGATATCATTTGACATCGCTGCATAATGCAGTGGTGTTTTCAATTCCGAGTCCAGTCCCGAAACAAATGCTCCATTTTCCAATAGCATCTTCATTAATTCATAACTAGCCGCCATGCCATTTTTGGCAATGTCGGAATTTTTTCCGATCATCCTTTTTCGATGCTGGATGATTACAGAAAGCGGTGGCCCAACCTTCGCAAACGACGGATCATGAATCCAAATGTTAAGGTCGGCATGCTTATTTATTAGGTATTGCACCATGGCAATTGAATCGTCCCCATAGAAAAAGTTCCCAGCTATTTTCCCAACAGCCGTATCACCTATCTTGTCTTTTACATCTACATTAACATTGCCATTTTCGCCAAGCGTGATAAGTTTTTCCATATCCAATTCGTTTGCAGCGCCAACAAATAGCAAACCATTTTTCTCATAATCTGAAAGCTTAGCTGCTCCATGTGCAATTAATAGGTCGGCAATATTTTCATGAAGACTTTCATAAGCCACTTCTAGCGGTGATGCCCCGCCCTCAGGGCTATTCCGCGTATTTTTCCAGGCATTTGGATCTGCGCCATTATCCAGCAGCACGGATGTTGTATTGTATGCTCCAAATAAAATTGGACCATACAAAAAATTCTCGTTGTCATTTACAAGGCTAGCCCCACTAGAAAAAAGATACTTGAGTGCGTCGAGCATGGTGGTAGATTCCCTCTTGTATATCATCTGCTGGCTGGCACTATAATCAGATACATAATAGAGTAGGGAAGAGTTGTTTTTATCAAGCGCATTCGGCTTAATGCCTGAGGCAAGCAAGGTTTTTACTGTTTCGACGCTGATTTTGTCTTGAGGTAGCACGTCGCTCCATGTTTTGCTTTGCATGCTCGCTTGTGCAAAAATACATTCACAAATCAGTATCCCCAGCGCGATAGACGCAAATTTTTTCATCCCAGTGCTCCTTTCAGCAATACCTTGATTATTTGTGCATTCACGCCGAAAGGCAAGCCTCCACCTGGCCGCCGCCCCCGCCGAGGCCCAAGCGGTGCTTCCTGATTTCCCGGAATATTGTAGCTAGGATTGCATAAATCGCTACACAGCATAACAATACGTATTGACAGCCATTCTATTACTAGCTACAATTGCAGCTAGTAATAGGGGGCCGCGCTATGTCTTGCCGCGTCAATCACCTGAACAAGAAGACCGGGGTCACCTACGTCTACGAGTCGGTGTCGCTCTGGGACAAGGAGAAGCAGCAGTCGCGCAGCACGCAAGTCTGCATTGGCAAGATCGACGCCGCGACTGGCGAGCTCATTCCCTCGCGGCGCTTGAAAAAGGAAGACCACGCAGAGGCTGTTAAGAAGACGGGGCCATCGATCGCGACGGCCGCCGTCGTGGGACCGTCGATAATCCTTGATGCCCTCTCAGAGCGCCTCGGCATCGCCAAGATCCTGAAGTCGGTCTTTCCCGATTTTCACGCGCAGATCCTGACCATGGCGTACTACCTGTCCGCGCACGGTGGCCCTTTAAGCCAGTGCGCACCCTGGACCAAGACGCATGAGCACCCATCTGGGATACCGCTCGAGGGCCAGCGCATCAGCGAAATTCTCGGCAAGATCTCCACCGGCGGGAAACAGGCCTTCATGTCGGCATGGATGGAGAGGATCCTCGAGGATGAGTTCCTCTGCTACGACATCACGAGCGTCTCTTCCTACAGCGAGCTGAACGAATACATCCGTTTTGGCCACAATCGCGACCGGGAGAGGCTGCCGCAATTGAACCTCGCGATGCTCTTCGGCCAGAAGAGCAGGATCCCGGTCTACTACCACCGTATCCCCGGCAACATCACCGACGTGCAGACAGTGCATAACCTGCTCGAGACCTTCAATAGACTCGAGATCACGAACCTCCATTACGTGCTCGACCGGGGCTTCTATAGCAAGAAGAACGTTGATGAGCTGCTGGAGCGCCGGGATCACTTCACGATCTCCGTCCCCCTGCACAACCGCTGGGTGCGCGAGGCGATCGACGAGATATTCGACACGGTACAGGGACCGGAAGGCTATCGGCTGGTCGACGACGATGTTTGATGTAAGCTGGAATTCCCGGGAAACGCCATGAGGTATTCCCTGGTTTCGCCACGGGAAATTCCCGGGAAAAACCAGGGGCAGTTGTAGCACTGCTCCCTACGAATCCAGAATCCCTTGTCGGGGAGCCAAAACCGGCAGGGGAGGATCAACAGAGGTGCTCAGCATGCCAGAGATCAATAGCATCAAGGATATGGCCCGGAGCGGACAGACGATCGCGGGAATCGCCCGGGATCTGGCCATCGACGAGAAGACGGTCCGGAAGTACTTGCAGCAGGAGGATTTCTCCCCGCGCCCTCCCGAGGAGACCGAACGGGCATCGAAGCTCGACCCGCACAAAAAGCTTATCGACTCGTGGCTCCTGGCGGACGAGGGGACTTGGCGCAAGCAACGCCACACGGCGAAGCGGATCCACGAACGGCTCAAGGCCGAGTCGCCGGGCTACGAGTGCGCGTACAACGCGGTCCAGCGTTACGTGAAGGACAAGCTCCGCGCGCAGCGAGCCCTGAAGGCGAGCCAGGAGCTGGTCTGGCACCCCGGCGAGGCACAGTGCGACTTCGGGGATGCGGACTTCCTCGAGCGGGGGGAGATGGTACGCATGAAGTACCTGACGCTCTCCTTCCCGTACAGCAACGACAGCTTCTCCCAGGTCTTCGGCGGCGAGACCGCCGAGTGCGTCTGCCAGGGCCTCAAGGACATCTTCAGCTACCTTGGCGGGGTGTCGCCGGTCATCGTGTTCGACAACGCCACGGGTGTCGGACGCCGGGTGGGCGATATCATCCACGAGGCGAAGCTGTTCGCTCGGATGCGGGCGCACTATGGCTTCTCCGTCCGCTTCTGCAACCCGGAATCGGGTTATGAGAAAGGGAACGTGGAAAGCAAGGTCGGCTACACCCGGCGGAACCTCTTCGTGCCGGTGCCGGCCTTCGACGACATCGAGGCCTACAACCGCCAGCTCCTGGACCTGCACGAGGTCAAGGCGGAGGAGGCGCACTACAAGAAGCTCCTGCCCATCCGGCAGCTGTTCGAAGCCGACCGGGCGGCGCTGATGGGCCTGCCGCGCCTTCCCTTCGATCCCGTCCGCTACGAGTACCTCAAGGCCGACGGCTACGGGAAGGTGACGATCGACGCCCGGCACCACTACTCGACCTGCCCGGAGTACGGCGGGCAGGAGGTGCTGGTGGCGATCCGCGCCCACACCATCGACATCCTGGGCACGGACAAGAAGCTGCTGGTCAGGCATACCCGGCACTACGGTGCGCAGCGCAGCGACACCTGTGATTACCGGACATCCCTCGCCATGCTCATGAACAGCGCGGGGGCGTGGCAGAACAGCGGGATCAGGGAACTGGTCCCGGCCGCGCTCAAGGACGTCATGGACGTACAACCCAGGGACGAGCTGCGGGCCACGCTGCGCACGATGCACCATCTGACGGTCACGTACAGCTTCGAGACGGCCCTCAAGGCCCTTGAGGAGGGCCTGCGGATCAACCGGACGTCATTCTGCGACGCGGCCGCGCTCGCCGCCCGCATCAGCGGCTACGGGCTGGATGTGGCGCCGGAGCGCGGGCCGGACCTGCTCGTCTATGACGAGCTCCTCTCGGGGATCGGCCAGTCATGATAAAGCCTTCCGCCGCTCGCGAAAAACAGCGCAGGGAAATCGTGGACTACAGCCGGAAGCTGATGCTCTCGGGCGGGGTCGCCGAGCTGTGCGAGACCGAGGCGACCCCGCGGCAGGAGGAGTTCCTCCATCGCGTGCTGGGAGAGGAGATAGCCCGGCGCGAGCGCGGCAAGAAGGGCCGGCTCCTGAACAGGGCCGGGTTCCCGGTCTTCAAGAGCTTCGAGGGCTACGAGTTCGCGGACATACGCCTGCCCCCGGCCTTCAGCCGGGACGAGCTCCTCTCCTGCCAATTCGTCAAGGAGAAGAAGAACCTCGTTCTTTACGGTGGCGTGGGGACCGGGAATTATGCGAAGTTTTCACTTATGCAAAGTCGCCACGCCAGCTGCTTATGGTACCAAGCGATGAGACGAGGCGACTTTACATAACAGATTACCGGCAGAGGTCTGAGAGCCAAGAGACCAATCCCTTGTCGTGCTGCCAATCTGGGACGCCTTCTTGAGCGGGGACCTCGTAGGCGCCCTCTATCGCCTTTCTCCGCTCTTCGTCGTCGACCTTCGCGTAGATCTCCGTGGTAGTCACCGATGCATGCCCCAGGAAATCACGGATGTAGATTAACGGCACACCGCTCCTGAGCAGATGGACTGCCTTGCTGTGCCTAAGGCTGTGCGGCGAGACGTGTGGCGGCGCATGCCAGTTATCGCGATCGCGCATTGCATGGAGATACTTCGACAGGATGTAGGCGACGCCGGCGCGGGTAAGTTTGCTTCCCCTCCCGTTCGTGAATACCGGGAAATCAAGCACCGAAGCATTGCCTATCCAGCCCCGCTCCATGAAATAGTTTTCCATGATGTCCGCTGTTCGCGTCGCAATAGGGACGACGCGCGTTTTCCTGCCCTTCCCGTGCAGAGTGACCGTGGCCGGCTTCTCAAGGCGCAGATCCCTGATCCGAAGATCAACGAGCTCCTGGACTCTCGCGGCTGTGTCGTAGAGCAAGACGAGCAATGCATGATCCCGTCGTCCACGCCATGACGAGGTGTCTGGTTGGCTGAGCAAGAGGTGCAGGTCCTCGGGCGAAAAGTAACTGACCAGTTCCCTTGAGTGCCGCTTTTGGGGAATGCCAAGCATCTTCTGGCAGAGTTGCAGGTGCTCCGGTTCCTGGGTCGAGACATAGTGGAAAAAGGACTTGAATGCGGCCAGCCGCTGATTGCGGGTGGCGATGCCGCAGCGGCGTTCCGACTCGAGCCAGGAGAGGTAATCCGTTACGAGCTCTGCCGAAAGATCCGACATGCGGATAGTGTCGGCCTTCCTGCGTTTCTCGCTTTCATAGAACGATAGAAACAGTTTGAAGGCATCCCTGTAAGACGCGATCGTATTGACGCTCAGGTTCCGTTGGCCCGGAAGGTAGCGCGAGAGGAAAGCGGCCAGATGGCGCGCGAAATCGGTTTCAGCCATGATGGGCCTCTGGAATGACCCACCCGAAAGAATCCTCGGCCTTCCTGATCAGATCCGGAAACATCGAAACCGTCAGGCGGAGATAGCGCTCCGACGCCCGCAGGTCTGAATGACCCATATACGCGGCGAGATAGGGAAGAGCCGCGTTGAGGTTCCTGCCATCCCGCACCCATTTGTTGAGGACCCGAACTGCGTAGGTATGGCGCAGGTCATGCAAGCGTGGCCCCTTGCCCCTGCCGCCATGCGAGATGCCCGCTGTGTGCAGGGCCTTCCGGAAGAACGTGTACGCTGTTCCGGCGTTGTAGGCTGTCCCTTCCTTGTTTGGGAACAGGAACGGCGAGCCATCGAATCCATGGGACCGCTGGGCCTGATCAAGGTAGTCAATCATTCTCGCAATGATCGACGGAGCGACCGGGATGATCCGTTCCTTGTCGTTCTTCGTGAAACGGAGAAGTATGGCTCCCTTTTCGAGATCGAGATCCCTCTTTTCGATGCGGAGCGTCTCGAAGATTCGCGTGCCACAGCCCACCAGTATCCGGAAAACCACGGGGAACACGAAGGCCGAATTCGGCGCGGCACATCGCTCACAGAGGCGGTCGACAGCGGCGAGCAGAGCGCCAAGCTCACGTTCTGAGAAGATGGTGGGGCTGTACGCGGGTGCGTTCCATGGCGAGATGCGCCGGGGAACCGATACGGTCTCGTAGCCGAGCCGCGCCATGAATGACGAAAGTCCCCGCAGTATCGAGATGCGGTGGCACCGGTTGGTCTCGTTCTCCCATGGCGTCTTGCGTATCCACTGGTCAGCCAATTCCCTGGAAAGGCAGGGACTTCCATGATCGACGCCATCCTGCAGCGCGACGATCCGCTTCAGCACTTGGGCTTCCTTGTCGAAACCGCAACCTATCGCCCGCTTTTCCTGGATGTGCTCCAGCACAACCTGTTCGAAGGTAGTCGCTTCAGTCATCGACATAGCTGAATACCTCATCGGGGTCGAGCGCGCATTCGGCAAGCCCCGCCATATCGATGTGGAGGTACACGTTGGTAGCCTTGGACGTCCCGTGCCCCAAGACCGAGGAGATGACGGGGAGATCGACGTCATTCGCCAGCATAAGGCTGGCGAGGGTGTGCCTGAGGGAGTGCAATCCCTTTGGCACGTCTCGGGAAATGGAGATCCCCGCGGCACGGATACGCTTGACCAGTATGGCGTTCAACGCGCAGGAGTTCTGCCCGAAGGCGCGTATGGGAACCGTGCAGGTCAGGAAAACCTGCGGAAGGTCCGAATCCGGCCTGCCGTTCTTGAGATAATCGATGAGTGCCCAACCGACATCCGGCAGCAAGGGCAACCGCAATGGAGCGCGGGTCTTGGTCTGGACAATCGAAATGCAGCCCTCGTCCCAATGGAGATTGGAAAGCTCCATCGACCTGACGTCGGCCGAGCGCAATCCGTAGCGGGTGATCAGAAGGAGGATAGCGTAGTCGCGCTTCCCCACAGGGCTCCCTCGGTCGATCGAGGCAAGGATAGCCAGGATGTCGTCCCGCTTCCACAGTTTCGGGAGCCTGAACCCCCTGTTCGCCTTGACCGCAGGGAGCTTGTCGGTCAGGTCCTCCGAAAGCAAACCCTCCCGGAAAAGGTGGAGCAGGAAAACCCTGACCGTGCTGAGCGTGGTCGCGACAGTCCGGCTGTCAAGTTCGATCTGCGTCTTGAAGAAAGCGTTGATGCTCCTTGCTGTAATGGCTTTGAGCTCATGGATGCCGTGGTCATTGAAGAATATTAGCATCCTCTTGATTCGGTTGAGTCTGGTATAGGTCCCGCGCGCGGAATATCCCGACTCATCACAGTGGGAGACAAAGGAGTCGTATCCAGGCAGGAATTGCAGTGGTACCGGTTGCGCCTTGAGTTTGCCTGGTCGTTTCAGCGCGACACATCCGTGCAAGTCCCACTCGGCCAGGCACTGCACGGCGCGTAATGGCAGCTGCGCCCTTTTTATTTCTGCCGTTCCCTTGTCTTCCGTGACGGTCCCGACATCTATGGCGAGATCTTCCTTGAGCCAGCGTAGGCCGAGTTCTATGGAGAACTGCTTTGTCTGGTGTCTTTCTGCATACTTGCTGAGCTTGCGGTATGCGCATCGATAGCTTTCGATGGTCACCGGTGAATAGCCGCGCCGTCCCAGATCTCCTATGACGGATTCGCACAGCTCCTTGATGGTAGCGTGTTCCATACGGACCCCCGTGGAAATGAGCTACCACTAAGTATTATGCAAAGTTCCGATCTTCTTTCTCCCTACTCGGTTGAGAATTATCTCCGCCACTTTGCATAAGTGAAAACTTCGCATAATTGCCCGTCCCCACGCCGCCGTACAGGACGAGGTTCTTTTTCTCCTTGACGAATTGGCAGCTCAGGAGCTCGTCCCGGCTGAAGGCCGGGGGCAGGCGGATGTCCGAGAACTCGTAGCCCTCGAAGCTCTTGAAGACCGGGAACCCGGCCCTGTTAAGGAGCCTGCCCTTCTTTCCGCGCTCGCGGCGGGCTATCTCCTCGGCCAGCACGCGATGGAGGAACTCCTCCTGCCGCGGTGTCGCCTCGGTCTCGCAGAGCTCGGCGACCCCTCCCGAGAGCATGAGCTTCCGGCTGTAGTCCAGGATCTCCCTGCGCTGTTTTTCGCGCTCGACGGATGGCTTTATCATGACAGGCCGATCCCAGCGAGGAGCTCGTCGTAGACGCGCAGGTCCGGCCCCCGCTCCGGCGCCACGTCCAGCCCGTAGCCGTTGATGCGCGCGGCGAGCGCTGCCGCGTCGCAGAATGCCGTCCGGTTGATCCGCAGGCCCTCCTCAAGGGCCTTGAGGGCCGTCTCGAAGCTGTACGTGACCGTCAGGTGGTGCATCGTGCGCAGGGTGGCCCGCAGTTCGTCCCTGGGCTGGCTGTCCATGACGTCCTTGAGCGCGGCCGGGACCAGTTCCCTGACCCCGCTGTTCTGCCACGCCCCCGCGTTGTTCATGAGGACGGCGAGGGAGGTCCGGTAATCGCAGGTGTCGCTGCGCTGCGCCCCGTACTGGCGGGCGTGCCTGACCAGCAGCTTCTTGTCCGCGGCCAGGATGTCGATGGTGTGGGCGCGGATCGCCACCAGCACATCCTGTCCAGCGTACTCCGGGCACGTCGAGTAGTGGTGCCGTGCGTCTATCCGCACCTTCCCGTAACCATCGGCATTGATGTAATCGTAGCGGACGGCGTCGAAGGGAAGGCGCGGCAGCCTCATCAGGGCCGCGCGGTCGGCCTCGAACAGCTGCTTGATGGGCAGGAGCTTCTTGTAGTGCGCCTCCTCAGCCTTGGTCGCGTGCAGGTCCAGGAGCCCTCGGTTGTATGCCTCGATATCATCGAACTCCGGCTCCGGCACGAACAGGTTCCGCCGGGTATAGCCGATCTTGCTTTCCACGTTCCCCTTCTCGTAGCCCGATTCCGGGTTGCAGAAGCGGACGGAGAAGCCGTAGTGCGCCCTCATCCGAGCGAAGAGCTTCGCCTCGTGGATGATTTCACCCACGCGGCGCCCGACTCCCGTGGCGTTGTCGAACACGATGACCGGCGCCACGCCGCCAAGGTAGCCGAAGATGTCCTTGAGGCCCTGGCAGACGCACTCGGCGGTCTCCCCGCCGAAGACCTGCGTGAAGCTGTCGTTGCTGTACGGGAAGGAGAGCGTCAGGTACTTCATGCGTACCTGCTCCCCCCGCTCGAGGAAGTCCGCATCGCCAAAATCGCACTGTGACTCGCCGGGGTGCCAGACCAGCTCCTGGCTCGCCCGCAGGGCCCGTTGTGCACGCAGGGTGTCCTTCACGTAGCGCTGGACCGCGTTGTACGCGCAGTCGTAGCCCGGCGATTCGGTCTTGAGCCGGTCGTGGATCCGCTTCGCCGTGTGCCGCTGCTTGCGCCAGCGTCCCTCGTCCTCCTTGAGCCAGGCGTCGATCAGCTTCTTGTGCGGGTCGAGCTTCGATGCCCGTGCCACCTCTTCGGGCGGTAGCGGCGAGAAATCCTCCAGCGTGAGGTATTTCCGGACCGTCTTCTCGTCGATGGACAGATCCCGCGCTATTTTCGCGACCGATTGTCCGTCCCGTGCCATATCCTTGATACTGTTGATCTGGGGCATGTTGAGCACCTCTCTTTATCCTCCCCTGTCGTTGTTAGCCCTACGACCGGGGATTCTGGATCCTAAGGGAGCAGCGTCTCAACTGCCCCTGATTTTTCCCGGGAATTTCCCGTGGCGAAATCAGGGAATTCCTCATGGCGTTTCCCGGGAATTTCAGCTTACATCAAACATTAACCCCAGATAACAACGAGGCGGAACGGTCAATTCGGCCGTTCGCAATTGGTCGCAACAATTGGGTGATAGCTGGAAGCCCGCGCGGAGCCGCTGCGAGTGCCGATCTCTACTCC
>Ga0118677_10009997_pt1 | contig 14650 bp, 9 predicted proteins | sample AliMusrvi5mmetaG_FD_86154 | JGI IMG/M metagenome (GOLD analysis project Ga0118677, IMG submission 86154) | reverse complement strand
CGCCTGGACGGCACGCCCGATGCCGGTACCCTTGACCTGGGATATCACTACTTCTCCGCGCTCGGAGGGGTGACGTATGATCAGGTCTACGTGGCACCCGCGCCTACTGGTAACGACGCGAATATCGGCACGAACGCCCTTACGCCATTCGCCACGGTAACCCACGCGCTCTCGGTCTCGGGAAACGGCACGGTCGTCCACATTGCAGCGGGCCTCTACAACACGAACAGCGGGGAAATTTTCCCGCTCACGATCAGTTCGAAAAGCAGCGTGAAATTACTGGGGACGAATCGTGTCGTCACTGTGATCAATGCGACTGGCGCCAACCGGCGCGTATTGACGTTGGATGGCGTTGGCGGCTCCTGCCGTATTGAGGGGCTGGCCCTGACGGGGGGGAATGAACCCGCCAACCCGGGGGGCGGCGTCTGGATTAACAGCTGTCCCGACGTCACGTTTGCCGCATGCGCCATCACCAGCAATACGGCGTCTTCCGGCGGTGGCGCGGCGTATGGAGGCGGCCTCTACGCGATTGCCAGCACGGTGACCTTGACGAATTGCCTGGTGGAACAGAACACCATCGTCGGGGGGAACCAGGCCCACGGGTATGGCGGGGGGATCAGCCTCAACGGCAACACCCTGACTGTGCGGGATTCTATCATCGACGCCAATCGGGCGATCGCCGGCGCGAACGGCAATTGGAATGGGTACGGGGCAGGTCTCCACGTGGGCGGCGGTTCAGCGGTTCTGATGAACTCGTTGCTCTATGGTAATGACTGCGTTTCCACAAACTTTCAGGGGCAAGCGGCCTTACAGTATGGTGACGGAGTTTTCGTTGGTGGCGGGGCACTTCAGGTCCTTTCCTGTACCATTGTCACCAACCGCGGGCAGGGTATCAATCGGGGCGGTGGTTTGGTGACCGTTACGAATAGTATTGTATGGAACAACGGGATCGACGTTACTGGCACTGTATCCCTAGCGTATTGTGACTTTGGAGTGGCCGATACGAATGCCATTACCAATGCCTGTATTTCTGCTGATCCCTGCTTCAATTATACTGCCACTAATGACTATCGGATTCAGGACCGATCGCCCTGCATCAATCTGGGCAGTACTCAGGGTTGGATGACAAATTCTCTGGATTTAGCTGGTACCCCGCGCATTCTGGATGGTGTGGTGGATATTGGCGCGTATGAAACTGCTTTGCCCTGCGGAACGGTTTTCAGGTTACGCTAAAATCCGGAGAACAAATAATATGAATCGGTGCTTGAAGACTGGTCTTGCAATCGTGGGACTATGGATGTTGTGTGCGGGGTTGGCGCGGGCGACGATCAAACCGCATCCAATGTTTTCCGATGGGGCCGTGTTGCAGCAGGGAATCAAGTTGCCGGTGTGGGGTACTGCTGGCGATGGCGAGCAAGTGACGGTCGAGTTTCAAGGCCAGAAAGTCAAGACGGTGGCAAAGGGCGGTCAGTGGCAGGTGAAACTTAAGCCCCTTAAGCCGGGCGGTCCGTTTACCATGACGCTTTCGGGCATGAATACGGTCACGGTGACTAACTTACTCGTCGGCGAAGTGTGGATCTGCAGCGGTCAGTCGAATATGGAGTTTCCGCTTTCCGGCGCCAGCACCGCCTCCAATGCCATAGCCAACGCCACGGATCCGCTGCTGCGGTTATTGACAATACCGCGCAATCCCCAGGATGAAGCGCAGCGTCAGCATACGCAACCGATGATCTGGAAGGAATCCTCTCCCGCGACGGCGGCAGATTTTAGCGCTGTGGGCTACTTTTTTGGACGTGACCTGCGCAAGGCCTGCCAGGTTCCCGTCGGATTGATTCACTCATCGTTTGGCGCCACGCCGGCGGAACCTTGGACGCCGAAGCAGGGGTTTGAGGAGGACCCGGAGTTGCGGCTTATTTTGCAAGCCTATGAGCAAAGCCTTCAAAAATACCCACAGCAACTGGCTGACTACCAGAAGCAGGAACCGGAGTTGCTGGCCAAATACGCGGCGGCAGTGGAACAGGCCAAGCAAGATCACAAGCCTGCGCCGCATAAGCCTGCACCGCCCGCGAATCCCTCGGTGAGTATTGCTGAACGGCCCGCGTGTTTGTACAACGGAATGATCGCGCCGCTGGTGCCGTTCGGCATTCGCGGTGTGATTTGGTACCAGGGGGAATCTAATGCCGCGAAGGCCGGCCAATACCCGAAGTTGTTTGGGATGCTGATCCGCCAATGGCGGAAGAATTGGGGAGAGGGGCCGTTTCCATTTCTGTTTGTGCAGATCGCTCCCAAATTGGGGATGCCGCCGGAAATCCGCGAGGCGCAGTTGCTGACGTCTCAGCAAGTGCCGAATACGGCGATGGTGGTGATTACCGACTGCGGTGACGCGTATAATATTCATCCGCCACGCAAGGAACCGGTGGGCGACCGACTGGCCCTGGCCGCGCGGGCGCTGGCGTACAAGGAGAAGATCGAGTATGCGGGACCCACCTATCGATCATGCAAGGTGGACGGAGACCATTTGGTGCTTTCGTTTACACATGTGGGCGGAGGGCTTGTGGCCAGGGACGGAGACCTGAAAGATTTCATGGTGGCCGGAGCGGATAAAAAATTTGTCCCGGCACAGGCTAAAATTCAAGGGGCCAAAGTGTTTGTTTCCAGTCCCGCTGTCCCGCGACCTGTGGCTGTGCGATACGGGTGGTCAGACGTTCCGTCCGGCAATCTCTACAACAAGGAAGAATTGCCCGCCTCGCCATTTCGAAGCGAGTAAAGGATGATTGGAAAAAACAAGACAGCAAGTTGCCGGGCTCATGATGAGAACAATAGGGGCTCTATTAGTATCAAGGTAAGAGTTTGAACAGAAGACCACAAAGATCACGAAGAATAAGATTCTTGCTACCGCCGGAGGCGGAAATAACAATCTCTTTGAGGGCTTCGCGTCTGTTCAAATTCTTTTCTGCTCCGAATCCTGACCAAAACTCGATTGATTCAAGTCGTAAGGGACTAAATTATTTTTTATGGCTCGCAAAGGATAATCGTCAGTTCATGGGCGGCGAGGGTGCTGGATAGGTGGCCGTTAGCTGGAATGAGGGTTTCCTCCTTGGCAAAGGGCAGGTCGGCATCGGGTGGCAGGATGGTGGGGGAGACGCGTCGGCATGTGGCGGTTTTATCCAGCCATGGCAGTTCCACCCGTAGCGGCGTGGTGGTGGGATTGAGCAAAGCGACGGTGATCCGGCCTTCATTTTTCCCCGCCAGGGCGACAAGTCCGTCGCGTGTGCCGGTTATGCTGTGAAGGGTTGTGCCGGGACGAAAGGCCGCCATGAGTGCGGCGTAGTAATGGTAGATCGGTCGCGGATACCAGCCTTCCCACTTGTAACGCCAGAGTCCGAAACGCATGGTGCCGCCCTTGGCGTTGCCGCAGTAAATCATATCGTGAAGGCACCAGAGACAAAAACCGTCCACGCCGTTGGCTGCGGCAAGGAGAACTTTAGCCGTAGCATCCACTGCCCCCTCAATTGAACCGATCTGTTCAATACCAGCTTGACCGACGCCGGGGAAATGGGACCCGAACCCTGCCAGACCAGCGGTGTTGAATTCCCATAGTACGAGCTCGCGTTGTGGCCCGAGCAAATGACGGAAGGTGGCGGCCTCGGTTGCGATGCCGTTGTAAGCAAAATCCGGCTTGTCCGTGTAGTGGGATAAGTCTTCGGGGCTGTAGTTGTGATAACTGTAATCGACATCCAGATCCGCGAAGGCTTCATGGGACAAACGCATGCGTTCCAGACGCATCGGTGCACCCCAGACGGTGTCTGCCACCAGCAGGCGCATTTGAGGATACAGTTTGCGGGTGGACATTTCCTGGTAGGCCAGGTGATTCAGCCGCACGTACTCAGACCAGTCGGGGCGTTTCTCGCGGCCATGTTTTTCAAACAGGCTGCGGTGCAGGTCGGAATCGTGCGGGAACAGACTGTCAGGCTCATTCCAGAGTGTCAACCAGCGGATATGGTTGAATCCTTCCACTGACAGCAACCTTTCCAGGAATGAGAGCATGGCGCGAACCAGTGGATCCCCCGGTGTGGTGAGATTGGGGATCGGCAGGAAAAGAACCAAATTCACAAGTGTGCCAATTTCCTGTAACAGCCGTAACTGACGTGCGAGGTTGAGGTAGCCGGTACTGTCCCACGTCAAGGTGACGCCATCGAGGGATGGATTGAACCAGGTGACTTCGACAAACAGCCGGGAGATAGCCGGTCGTAAAGTGTGCAGGCGGCGGGCAATCATTTCCAGGTCGCTGTCCTTGACTCCGGCGTTGCGGTTGGCTTCATCGAAGATATAGGCATCGGCCTCGATACCTATACCGCGAAACGGCCGTTGAGAAACAGGAATAGAATTGAGGGAAAGTTGTTGGGTGGTGTTCATATTTGGTAGTTATTTACCATTGGTTGTCTCCAGATCCCAGGCGTCCAGTGATGTTAAGGTAATTGTTCCCTGCCGGCTGAAGAGAGCTACTCCCTCGCTGTCGGCGCGAGTGGGGTAGATCCGTTGGGTAACGCACTGGCGTCCGTTGGCGTAAATCTCCAGAATTGATTTGTCGAGAAAGACCCGTAATCGCAGGGGTTCGCTCGGTTCCAAGGTGAACGGTGCGGTTTGGATGCAAGTATCCTTCTGCTCAATCAATGAGCCATCTACATTCAGGAGCGGAAAGCGGTGCTGGATGTCCGTAGCCAGACTCGACTGAGATGTGTCCACCGATACCGTGTGGGCAGACGCATCCACGGTGATCGAAGTCTGTTCGGCACCATCGGGCGTCATCCTCACTTTGAGGCCGAATATGCCTGAGGCTGGTATCGCGACCTCCATCGACAGTTCCATGACGTCACCTTCGATCCCTTTTAGTAGCAGGTCCCGGGTGGGGGAGACCGTTAAGGTTTCCCGGTGTCGGAGATTCCTGCGGAGCGTTTTGAATTCCTCTGGCGGATTGATTTGTAATTGGCCGCGGGAATCCAGTGATAGGATGCGTGGCATCGTCATGACGCCGAGTTCATTCTTCACGATCCACTCGCCTTTGCGCTGGTCCAGCACCCAGGCCCAGAATACACGGCGTTGCCGGTCGTCTAACAAGCTTTCGGGGGCGAAACAGGTTCCGCCCGGCCAGTTCATCCGGTTGTGTTCTTCCGGGATGAAGGTGCCTTCCTGATAACGTCCGAGGTAGTATCGCGCACCGCGGGGGTGACTGATACAACAGAGCATGTAGCGGTCGCCCAGTTTGAAGAAATCGGGGCAGGCGCAATCTTCCTCAGGGCCGGTCCATTCCGGGTGGGGGCTGTAGAAAGGCCGCAGATATTCCCAGTTGATCAAGTCCTTTGATTGAAAAAGATAGGCGGTGTCACGAATATTGTGGGGTTTTATTTTTCCGCCCAGAATCACATAGTACGTATCGCCTTCCAGCCAGGCATGCGGGTCAAAGACATTGTAAACTCCCCAGCTTTTGTCGCCGGCTTTGGTTTCGGGAATGACGGGGTTATGCGGGCTTTTCTTCCATTTGATAAGCTGATCGTCTTCCGCCGTGGCGATACAGGTTCCGGCATTCACCCCGTGGTAGATGATGGTCGGGACACCCTCCTTGTTCACGAAAGCACCCCCGCTGAAAATCATGGTTTCCTTTCCCTCTTTGTCTGGGGTCAGTGCGGTGGGATGGAATGTCCAGTGTAGCAAGTCGGGGCTGGAGGCGTGTCCCCAGCTATGACCGCCATTCGGCAAAGAGTGGTCTTGAAAGATGTAGAAGAGATGGTAGTGCCCCTTCCAGAAGATCGCCCCATTGGGGTCGAACGGGAGAGCGTTTCCTTCCGGCGCGATAAAGTGATAGCGGGGCGCTTGCGCGTCGGTTTGAACCCGCTCTTTAATCTTCTTCCTCTTTTCTTCCGTAGACATGGCAGATCCCTTTTTGTTGGTTGTGCTCTCTATGATAGTCGGAGTTTATCACCACGAATAGGCTTTGAAATCCATATAAAAATCTCGATTGCGAAAGTCTGCCACACTGTGCCACACTCATGCAAATAAATCTTGTAGATGACTCTAGGTTAAGAAGAATTGTTGGGAAACGCATGACCCATTTTGAAAATAAGGACGCGCATGAACTTGACGTTTAAAAAATTGGAATCTGGCATTGCTGAATGGGCTTGTGAAGATGTGACGCACCTTCTCAAAGAGATTGTCGCCAGTGAACATCATCTCGTTCTTGAGGTTGGGGTGAATCGGTCGCTGGGGACCGATCATTGGCGGAGAGAAACGATTTTTTCCGCTGCCGGGTATCGCGTTCGATTAGAAGGAGGCAGTGAACAAGCCATCTCGACTGCCTTGTATGCTCTTCTGGAACGCTTGGGTTGGCAGTTTGAAATTTACGGGACGATCCATCCCGTGCAGTTGCAGTGGGATCGTCTGCCCCCCGGGGTTGAGGAATGCCACGCCGCTTTGCACCGGCGGGGCATTCGCCAGCACATCAATTTCCCCATGGACATTTCCAGTTACCCACTGGAGGAGGCGCGGGAATATATCCGTAATCTCGCACGCATGGGATTCAATCATATTACGTTCCATAGCTATACGGGACAGTGGTTCGAAGTTGAGTTGCCGGACCGGCAGGTGTTGGCTGGCGGATTCTTTTACGGCTGGCGGCACGAGTTGCCTGATGATCCGCTGGTCCGTAAGCATGTGCGAAACCGCCGTGTATTCTGCATTCCCGATATCGAAGCGAAGTTTGATCAGCCCGAAGAGCGCAGCCGGTTGGCCATGGCCTGGTTGCGGGAAGTGATGCGCGAAGCCAAACGGGTTGGCTTATATGTGCAGTTTTCGTTTGAGCCTTTGTCGTTCCCTAAAATGAGCGATGCCCTGGCCGCATGCGATGCGATTGTGGCGGCCTATCCTGAGATTGACCGCTTGGAACTTATCACCAACGAAACCGGTGGCTGGGGTACGGATGATACGGAAGACAAGATTCTCACTGCGGCCCGTGAGGCGTTCGGTGAGGCGATGGTGCAGGATCCGGCGTTGCACCGTTGTATGGATGAAAGTCGGCGTGGTCTCGCCAGTTACCTGCGTGATCTTGGTCATGTGATGGCGGTTCTCCGCGAACTTCCCCGGCACTGGGCGGGCCGCTCAGCGCCTGCGCTGAGTTGCGGTATCTACTGTGCCGTGCCGGCGTTCCTGCGACTATCGTTGCCGCTGATGCGTCAGGGTGTGCCCTCCGATATGGAATTCGCCATTCTGGCATCCCATGGCAGTCGTGGGGTCGTTCACAATCTGCGTGAGGCAGACCTGACTGATGAGGATTGGCACCGGACCCTGCTCTACAGTTGGATCGAGTTTGACGGGCTGATGTTTATGCAGCAGAACCCGGTGCGTGGAATCCGGCAGCTCTTTGAGGAAACCGAAGCTGTGGCGGGTCTCGGCAACATCCGTGGTATGGCGTTCAATCATTGGCGAACCGCTGAAAACGCGACCTGTGCGCGTTACGCAGCAGAAGCCTCCATCAAGGGGCCGTTGGCTGAAATTCCGTTCTATCGGGAACGCGCGGCTTTTTTCGGTATCGGAAATCCACGCCGGTATGCCGCCGGCATGATGGAGATCGATGATGCGGATGGCCGGGCGACGTTGGAAGTGCCTAATGTTGGTTTCTGTGCAGGGTGGGGTGGGGACACCATCGGGATTTTGCGGTGGCAGTTATTTGATAATGCCCAGCGGGTTGAGGAACAGTACGAGCATGCCCGGCAGTTACTCCTGGGTTGCGCCGAATCAGGGGTGAGTGCCTCTGGTAAGCAGCATTTAGCTCTACTCGACAACCGTCTGCGTTGCACCGTATCGTATCTCCAGGCCGTGAAACGCGCGGCGGCTCTGACCCCGCTTTGCTTCAACCGTGACCCTGGTTCGTTGTCGGTGGAGGAACGGCGGCAGGTCGTTTCGATTTGTGATGAGGCGATAATCAGGTTGCAGGCGTATAAACAGACATTTGTGGCGTTGTTACCTGACCGTGGCGCAGAAGGGTTGCTGGTTAGTTTCTGTAAGAACCTTCCGAGCCACCTGGCGGTATTGCGCAAACGCTATGGTGAAACGATGGCGGCCAAATCCGTCAACGAGTCAACAACAGAAGGTCCGCCGTTGCCCATTGTGGCATGAACTGAAATAACAGGGCCGGTTGAAAAACAAACATGGATGTACAGGATAAACAGGATAATGCAAATGATGCAAAGCACTCTCTGATCCCTCACTCATCCTGTGTATCCTGTTCATCCATGTTATGAATTTGGGTTTTGGTTCTGGTTACACCGATTTATTAAAGGAATAAAATCTCATGAGCGGTAAAATTACTGAAATACAAGGTTCCCTGCCCGCCTGGCGCTATCATTCGGGTCAGGCGATTTATGTTGAATGCCTGCGTGAAGGGCGTTTGATTGCCGCACAATTCCAGTCCACCGGCATACCGTTTCACCCGCGGCATGATGAGACCGATGAGTTGGCGTTCAATCTGCAGGTTGATGGTGAATCGCTTTATTTTGGCTGGGACTTGGCGGAAAGCCGTGTCGATGTGGATGCCGTCTCAGGTTGTCCGGAGACCGTGATCTCCCTGAAACATACCTGGAAACCCCTGCGGCTTGACCTGCGGACGATGGCTGCGGGCAATAGCTTTTTCAGGCGGCGGATGACCTTGACCAACGTGTCGGGGGATAAGACGCTTGCGTTGACTGCAGTGACGCCGTTTTCCGGAACCGTCTTTGCGATGACCGAGCATTTGGATGTGGGGCGTTTAAGTCAGGCGGAATTTGGCGGTGTGCCATACCGTGTAGGATGGATGCAGGATAATGAGTGGGGCCAGGAGGGTAACTTCCAGTGGCAGGATATCCCGTTACGCACTGAGCTGGCGTTTGGTTCATCCCGGGGGCGCAGTGGACACACGACCCCTTTTGCCGTGGCGCATGGGAACGTTTTTGGTGGTTACTTTGTGGCCAGCCTTGGTTGGTCTGCCAACTGGCATATGACTTTTTTCTGTGAGCAGAACGCGGGCCAAAGCCGCTTGCGTTATGCCCTCATGCCCGTGGCCCCCGCTCCGATGCGGCTGTTGGCGCCAGGTGAGACCCTGGCGCTGCCGGATGTCCACTTCGGCTTGAATCACGAAGGGTTTGATCAAACCATCCAAGCTTGGCACGCTTACCAGCGCCGTCACGTTCTGCCCCGTGTGGGCGACGGTCGCCAGCCGGTGATCCACAATCACTGGGGGTTCACAGAGCATGAACTGAGCGAGGCCAGTATCCGTCGTGAAATGGATGTCGCCTGCGAGATCGGGGCGGAACTGTTTATGATTGACGCCGGCTGGTATGCCGATGCCAATACCCGGTGGGAGGACACCAGCGGTGACTGGCAGGTTGGCAACCGTCTCCCAAATGGGCTTGAGCCGGTATTCGAATTGGCTCGCTCCAGGGGACTCCTGTGCGGCCTGTGGGTGGAAATCGAAAGCGCCGGGAAAGCGTCCAAACTGGCGTCGGAGCACCCGGATTGGTTCATCACCCGATACGGTGTTACCAGGGAACGCATTCTTGATCTGGCCAAGCCCCAGGTGCGGCAATACGTGGAAGATAATATCTTCCGTTTGATTGAGCGATATCAACTGGACATGTTTCGCCTCGACTACAATCTTGACGCCTGGGAGGGAGGCTTCAACGAACGCGACGGACGCCAGGAAAATACACTGTGGCGGCATGTTGAGGCCATGTATGCCATCTTCGACAAGGTTCGTGCCCGTTTCCCGAAAATACAGTTGGAAAACTGTTCCAGCGGTGGGGGAAGGACCGATCTTGGCCTGAATACTCGGTTTACCACCGCCTGGATCTCGGACTGGATGCGGATGCCAAGAACCCTCCGCATTCTCAACGGGATGAGTTTGGCGATGCCGACGGAATACCTTAATCGGCTTTTTGGCGTGTGCATGGAGGGCAGTTACAAGGGCAATCCGGAAATGCAGCTTCAAACGCTCATCTTCTCGCATCCGACGATTTCAGGGATTACGCCAACCCTGATCGAAGCCAACCCCGACCTTCTGGCTCTGGTGAAGAAGTATGTGGCGCTATACAAGGATTTCGTTCGGCCCTGGCATCGGGAGGCGCGCCTGTACCATCATACGCCCAGTATCCCGGGTATTGAGGCCAGTGGTTGGTGTGTGTTGGAAAATGTGGCCGCTGACCGCAGCCGTGCAGTGGCTGGTATTTTCCGGCTGATTCATGCCCGCGAGGATGTCTACCAGTTCCGTTTCCGTGGTTTGGATCCCTCCCGGCGATACCGTGTTACAACCGAGCCCGGTGGCTTGGTATCCGAGGTGTCAGGGTTCGATCTCCAGGAACGCGGGTTGTGCATACGGCTGGACACCCCCCTGACTTCGCGGCTTCTAATTTGTGAGGCGCTGTAGTCGCGGCGATGAATTCCTCAACCATTCAATCTCTGGCTGCCCGCCTGATCCCGTTGAGAAACCGGATCATGGCGGATACCAATACGGATTGTTTCCTTGAACGCCAGCAGATCTTGTTTGAATGCGAAAGCACCGCGCTCGAGGTTCCTGAGTCCGAACGTTATGCGTTCGTGTTTGAACAGTTACTGGATCGCTCCTCACCCCCCATAGAGCCTGACGATGTTTTCCTCGGCCGGATGGTGGAAGGACCGTGCCCGGATCCCTCCGCCCCCCCCGCGTTACACGGTTCATTTATTCACTCGATGGGACATGCCACTCTGGATTGGCCGGAGTTGTTGACGAAGGGACTGAGCCGTATTGGGGCGGATATTCGCGCCCGTGCCGTTCGACAAAACACGGGGGAGGGGACTGCGTTTGCTGCCCAATCAACACGGTGTATTGATGCGGTTCTACGCTTTGCCGGACGATATCGTGTTGCGGCCCGCCAAGCGTCATCGTCGGCCACACCCGAAACGGCTTTTTTGTTGAGACAGGCGGCAGAGGCTCTGGAAGTTTGTCCGAAAGGTCCGGTACGGGATTTTTTCTCTGCTCTTCAATCTCTCTGGCTGATTCCCTCTTGGCTATCCGCAAGTTGGTATTTGAGGATAAGCGGCTGACCCTTGCCGAATTCACAAGCATCCTGGATGTGGATTTTGTGGGCCATGAAAGTTTACGCGAAGAGATTGTTCATCGTTTACCGAAGTTCGGGAATGATCTGGTTGAAGTGGACTCATTAGCCCGGCGGGTTGCCGACATCGCCTTTGATGCCCTTGACCAGGCTCGGCATCCTGGCGGACATCTTTTGTTCCCGGCTTTGTACTCTCTCTATCTTCATGTTCCATGGGGCGCTGAAATGCCGGCTACGCCCGATGGTCGGCGCCGGGGAGAACCGTTCAGCGAAAACCAGTCACCCGTCCATGGCGCCGATCGGCGGGGAATCACCGCGTTGTTGCACAGTGTGGCCAAGTTGCCGCATCAGCGGACCGTGATGGGCGGATTGAATCTGGTATTTGCGGGCCTGATGCCGCCGGAGGCGCTGGTCGCCACGGCGGATTCTTTCTTTGCCATGGGGGGATTGCATCTGGGGTTGACCATGGTGGACCGCCGGACTCTGGCTGATGCGCGTAAAAATCCGAAACAACACGCTTCTCTCTGCGTTCGCGTGACCGGTTTCAGCGAGTTTTTTGTCTCTCTGTCGCCTGCGATGCAGGACGATGTGATTGCCCGAACTGAATACTGACAGGAACTTATGGATTATCAACCTGATGGACTGAATATATGGGATCCTTGGCTTGTGGAACATCAAGGCCTGGTTCACCTGTTCTACCAACAAGGGCTGGCGGGGAATTCCAAGCGTGATGCCCAGACCGGCAATTGGATCGGTCATGCTGTCTCGAAGGACCTGCTTCATTGGGACGAACAGCCGCTGGCGATCGGGCCGGATCCTGAGCGTCCGCTGGAGGATCTCTGGCCTTGGACCGGGGGCGCGGTTATGTCAGGGGATACCTGTTACAATTTCTATACGATGCGCTCGTCACAGGAACAGGGCTGGCGGGAACGTATCGGCGTGGCGACCAGTCGCGACTTTCAACATTGGGAACGTTATGCCGGAAATCCTGTTATCGAGCCGGATCCCCGCTGGTACTCGGGGGGCGCGGATTATTTGCGGCAATATGGCCGTGTTGATTGCCGCGATCTGAGCGTGGTTTACGATCCCGAGCGTCAGGTTTGGTGGGGGTTCTTCGCCACACGCATACCGGCTGAGGAGCAAGCGGAAACTTCAGTCATCGCCGTAGCCTCGTCCAAGGATTTGTTGCACTGGGAACAATTACCCCCTGCCTTTGCTCCGGGGATTCATGGCACCGTCGAGGTACCGGAGGTGTTCCCATTGGACGGTCGTTGGTATATGACCTGCCTGACCAGTTCCGTGCATGGCAATCGTGGCGGATTCACCGATCCCAATGTGCTGCGCGGGACGATGTATGCGGTGGCTGATCATCCGGCGGGACCCTATCGTGAAATTACCGGGGATAATGTGCTTATTAATGGTCATTCCTGTCGCAGTCTCGTTTATAAAGGAGAGCGTTACATCTTTTCCGCTCGTGATGGATCCCTTTCGCCGCCGGTGGTCAGTGAAGCAGGGGCAAAAATATCACTTACGTGTAGTTTTCCGTCTGCTGCGGATCGAGGTGTATGTGGATGATTTGTTGGCCCTCCAATGCGCTATATGGTCTATCCCTGTCATAGCGCCGAGTGTGGGTGTCATCATTGATCGCGGCACGGCGCAAATTTCAAGGCTTGCCGCTTATAGCCTTGTGTCATAATAGTATACACATTCAAACTTTGACGGATGTTGAATGGAAACCCTAGTAAGGAATATAAATGAGTATCAAGAACCTGTTCGCAATGGGTGTTTTAACTGTCTCTTCGGTTTTTGGGGCCAACCTGGCGGGGGCTTCCACTAACCTCCCTCCGGCCGGTCGGATTATTGTGCCTGCCATCTTTTCGGAAAACATGGTTCTTCAGCGTGATGTGCCGATTCCCGTCTGGGGCTGGGGTCCGGAGGGCGAGGAGATATCGGTTTTTATCGCTGATGAGAAGCACGATGCGAGGATGACCGCGCCTATCAAGGTGATCGTGAAAAACGGCAAGTGGCGGGTCACACTCCCGGCTCTCAAGGCGGGTGGCCCCTACACGCTGCTGATCATGGACAATAATGTTAGTGACACATTGATGTTCACGCAGGTGCTGGTGGGCGATGTCTGGCTTGGTTGTGGCCAGTCAAACATGATGATGGGTATCACCGATGCCGATGGCGCTGAGGCGGCCGCCGCCGAACGCTTTAAGTATCCTAACATCCGTATGGCCCAGGTGGGGCGGCGCCAGGCTCATCAGATTACCGGCCCGCAGACCACCGTCGAGGGTTATTGGGGACCGACCAAATGGGAAAACGCCTCGTATGGCATCACCCGTTCCAACAAGGACAGTACGCCTGGGTGTCCTTCCGCAGTGGGTTACTATTTTTCGCGTGAGTTGTATAAGTACCTGAAGGGTGAGGTCCCTGTCGGTTTTATCCAGGTTGCGCAACTGCTGCCCGCCATCAGTTGGGTGGACGACCAGACCATTGCCGAAACTCCTGCGTTGGTGGCGTATCGTGGCCGGGGCTATCCTGACGCCACTTCGATGGCCTATGTTTCGGACATCGCGCCTCTGGCACCGTTCCCGATTCGCGGTGTGATTTATTATCAAGGCGAGATGGATGGGGGCCAAGGCGAACGTTATCGTGCGGCCATGCCGGCGCTGATCAAAAGCTGGCGCAATACATGGAATAACCCTGAGTTGCCCTTCTTCTTTGTGCAACTCGCCGGCTTTACCGACAACAAGGCGCCCGCGAACAAGCAATTGGACATGGACGCCACGATTCTGGCCCAGTTAAACAAGCAAAGCGCTGAACATGGCTTTTGTGGTGTGCGTGAAGCCCAGTTGATGACGGCAGAATCCGTGCCTTTCAGCGGAATGGCCAGCGCGGTCGATCTTGGCGACCCCTATGATATTCATCCCCGGCGCAAGCTGGAGGTAGCGCAGCGCCTGTTCCTGCTTGCCCGCAAGATCGCCTATGGTGAAAAGGATCTGGTGGCCTCCGGCCCAGTGCCTGCGCGGATCGAGAACAAGGGCAGTCGATTTGAAGTGAAGTTCAAGGATGTGGGTGGTGGGCTGGTCTCGAAAGATAGTGAGCTCAAGGGGTTTGAATTGTCGGCAGACGGCAAGACCTTTATCCCCGCGCAAGCCCGCATTGATAAGGACTCCGTGATTATCTCGTCCCCGGAAGTGAAGGCCCCGGCTGCGATGCGCTATGCCTGGGCTGGCTACCCTCTTTGCAGTCTCTACAACAAGGAAGGTCTGCCCGCCAGTCCGTTCCGCTATCCTGTGCCGTGAGAAGCTAGAAGCCGGGCGTATGGCACTGTGGGCAATCAGCGTTGCCTGAAATGACCGATTAATCTATAAGGCTAGTGTAGTGTCTCATGAATGACTGGTGTTATTCTGCTGAACAAGAATCGAAGATTACCACCCGCTGCGCTTGAGAAACGGAGATGGAGCGAGAGAGGTGAGGAAAGTATATATTATTTTTCTTACTTGGATTTGCCTCGAAAAACCAATGTT
>Ga0118677_10009996_pt1 | contig 14650 bp, 10 predicted proteins | sample AliMusrvi5mmetaG_FD_86154 | JGI IMG/M metagenome (GOLD analysis project Ga0118677, IMG submission 86154) | reverse complement strand
CTTTTGAATACTCTGATGAATTTAGAATCCAAGCTAAAATAAACCCAATCATTGATTTTCCTGATGTATTCAAAGTTTATAAAAATAATGATTTATGGCCATTCTTTGCATCCCGGATTCCCTCAATTAATCAAGAATTTCAATTTAAGAAAATTCGAAATGCAAAAATTGACAGGAATGATGCTGTGGAATTATTAAAATTGTTTGGTTCTGAAACGATAACAAATCCTTTTAAGTTATCTTCCATTTAAGAAATAATTTGGGTATATAAAAATCAAACCTATTTATTTGTACGGGTTTGATATTCTGAAGACTAAAAATAATTGTTTTTTCGAATAATCAATTATAAAATCTTGAGAAGAAAAAAGAACAGCCACCATTTATAAGAAATTGGTGGCTGTTCCTATGTTACACAGAGTGAAATGGTGCCGGGCATCATTTAATGCCAGATCAATGAGGTGTAGGTGAGACATTTTTGTTTTATCATGAGTCTTACATTCCAAAAAGTGTTATTTAAATTACATTTTAGGTTCCAAAAAGTGTAAATACAATACACATTTTGGAACGAATCATTTTTTAGTACTATTTATCTTGGAGATTAGTTGACGTTTTTCAATATATTTCAGAGTAAAAAAGTGGCTTAGTTTGGCTGAGTATGGCAGAGTTTGGCTTACCCCGAATCCTTGTTTTGGGTGAATTCAGATAGTATTTTTACAATGTTATTCATCACCGATGTGAATACGTTCTTTGAAATCCTGATAGTTATTTTAAAAAAGTGTGAGTGATTCACGGGTACAGTATAAAAACAAAAAAGCCTTGCAATAATGAATGCAAGGCCTTTTTATTATCAGTTAAATTATGCTAACCAGTTCTTCACTTCATCGAGTGTAGGCATAGGAACATCGAGTTTTAGTTTTTTGCGTAAGCCTCCCAGGTCATTGTAAAACTTGTTGGGGTTGGCTTCTTTGAGGGATTCAAGTGTTTTGAATGGGGTCTTCCTAATAGCAGGTATCCAGCCTTCGGGAATACCTTGTGCACGTAGGTCAGCATCGGTTAGTTCGACTGCTTGTTTCTCGGGACGCATCTGAGGGAAGAAGAGCACATCCTGAATAGAAGTCTGGTTGGTCATGATCATTGCCAGTCGGTCAATTCCGATTCCAAGACCTGCTGTTGGTGGCATGCCATATTCCAAAGCACGGAGGAAGTCTTCATCTAAAACCATAGACTCAGCATCACCACGTTTGCCTAGATCGAGTTGTGATTCAAAACGTTGGCGTTGGTCGATGGGGTCATTTAGTTCGGAGAATGAATTGCAGAGTTCTTTTCCATTGCAGACGGCTTCAAAACGTTCAACCAGACCCGGTTTGCTACGATGTTTCTTTGCAAGGGGAGACATCTCAACAGGATAGTCTGTAATGAAAGTTGGCTGTACGATAAATGGTTCGGCTACAGTTCCGAAAATCTCATCGATGAGTTTTCCTTTTCCCATGGTCTCATCTATTTCGGCTCCTACCTTCTTTGCAACTGCACAAAGTTGAGTTTCATCCATATCGGTGATATCGATGCCGGTGAAGTGTTGAATGCCTTCATACATGGTAAATCGTTTCCATGGACGTTTGAAGTCAATCAGATTGGCTCCAACCTGAACTTGTGTGGTTCCGTGGAGTTCCAAAGCAATGCGTTCGACCATCTCTTCGACGGTGTCCATCATCCAGTTGTAATCTTTGTAGGCAACATAGAGTTCCATCTGTGTGAACTCAGGGTTGTGGAAACGGTCCATTCCCTCGTTGCGGAAGTCTTTTGAAAATTCATATACTCCATCAAAGCCACCTACAATGAGTCTTTTGAGATAAAGCTCGTTGGCAATACGCATATAGAGCGTCATGTCAAGTGAGTTATGATGGGTCTTGAAAGGACGTGCTGCAGCTCCACCATAAAGAGGTTGCAGGATTGGGGTTTCTACTTCAAGATAACCCTTCTCGTTTAAATAATTACGCATAGTGTTGACCAGACGGGTACGTTTTACGAAGACGTCTTTGATCTGGTTGTTGACGATGAGGTCTACATAACGCATACGGTAACGTTGTTCGGCATCTGAGAAGGCATCGAACAGTTCGCCGTCTTTCTCTTTCACGACAGGTAATGGCTTCAGGGCCTTACTGAGAAGCTTGAGTTCCTTGACGTGGATGGTGGTTTCGCCCATCTGGGTGATAAACACAAATCCGGTGATGCCAATGATATCACCAATATCGAAAAGACGTTTGAAAACAGTGTTGTATAACGATTTATCTTCCGTTGGACAGATGTCGTCGCGTTTGATATAGATCTGGATGCGTCCTGTGGAATCCTGTAGTTCAACAAATGAAACGGCACCCATGATACGACGGGTCATGATACGGCCGGCTATACTGACTTCCTGATATAGGGTGTGGTCGGTAGGATATTTTTCAAGAATCTCGTTAACAGTAACATTTACATCAAATGCCTCGGCAGGGTAGGGGTTAATGCCCATGTTAAGCAATTCCTGCATTGAATTGCGCCGAAAGATCTCCTGTTCGCTCAGTTCCAAACTCATAATTGATTTAAATTTTTTGCAAAGATACAAGTTTTGGGGATAGGAAGAGTAGTAGGGTTTCAGATGAGTTTATTTTCTGTGTAGGAGAATAATATCAATAGCATAGATTGAACCATCAACTGAAGACTTCGCGGAGGACTTCGAGGGAGTTGATGTCTTTCATTCCCTGGATATGAAAGCGGTAGAATTCAACGATACGGGGAAGGAGGGCATGCCTGATTTTAGAAGTAAGCTGATTTTTGGAAAGATCTGCAAGGGTGCAGTTGGAAAGTTGATAGAGGGTGCTGCTTAAGGGCTCGTCAAGATAATCAGCATGATCGGGGAGGGTTGATTGAAAGATGCCTTCACGGAGATTAAAAATCTGTTTACTGGTGGTGTGGTTGTCGGATGGAGTGAACCCCAGGTAGCTACAAAAATGTAACATGAACCAGAGATGGAAATCGGAATAATGGTTGGGGACAAGATCAAACCAACGAATACTGCTGTCGAGAAAAGAATAGAGGGGTCGGTTGGGTTCTTCTTCACGCACAGAACGGAAGATTACTTCGTTGATGAAAAGAGCTATGCTGCTCTTGATGACATCGAAGGGGAGTGAGGTGAAGGGTTCTTTAATCCTCATCTCACGGATGTGATGTAATTGGGCTGTCTCTTTGCGATAGACTTCCATTTCGAGAATGGTCAAGGGCGCCAGCATACTCATTTTGTTTCCACCCTTTCGGTTGCGGGCTCCTTTCACCAGATAGGATTGCAGTCCGAAAAGTTCTGTATAAACACGTGCTATGACACTAGTTTCGCCATATTTAATGGTGTGAAGTACAATGCCGTTGGTTTTGTTTAACATGGTTTTTGGTTAACGAACAATTAGAATTTTAGTGACAACTGTACTTGTTCCATCATCGTTGCTTACAAAGACAAGGTAGACGCCCGAAGCAACTCTTTTGCCTTTGAGATCGTTTCCATCCCAGACTGCCTGTCCTCCGGATGCTTTCATTTGCGAGACCAACCGACCGGTTACTTCAGTGATTCTGACATCGGCATTCATGGTGAGTCCCTTGATGGCAATGGGTCCGTAATAATTGGGCCTTACAGGGTTGGGGAATGCAATAGCAGTAGAGTTTGTGGTTGAAGGTTCTGAGGCTGCACCACGGTAAGAGACCATGCCTTTATCGGTTCCAAAAAAGACTTCACCATCGGTGTTGACGCCAATACATGAAATGGAGTTAGAAAGTAGGGGGCTGTTTTCGGCTGTGAAGTGAAGGAGTTGTTTGCTGCCGTCGGCTGAAATCAGATAGACTCCCGAGCCCTGGGTTCCGAACCATTTCTGGTTGGCACCATCTACAGTGATTGCTGTGATGTATTCGTTTTCGAGCAGAGGGATGAGCTTTCCATCACTTTCAACACGGACTGTCTGGGCATCAAAATCGGAACCCTGAAATACATTGCCTGGGTTATAAATGACACCTACCCCTTTATCGGAACCAATCCAAATCACTCCATCGCGATCCATGGTGAGAGAGGTTATGATATTTCCGGGAAGGTTGCCATTTCCAACAACATTGGTGAGGTTGATTACTTTATCATCAGAAGGGTTATCGATGGTGTTGTTGTCATTGAATACCAGCAATCCATTGCTGCGCAAGACAATCCACTTCTGGTCAAGCTGATCGATAAGAAGCTGGCTGACGTCGATGGTGTTGTAAGGCGACAGGTTAAAAGAGCGCCATGTGTTGTCTTTCTTTTTAACCGAGAGAATGTTGGGGGTGATAGAATTGGTTGCCCAGAGGTTAGCTTTGCTGTCGAATGCAAGGCCGCCAATTCCGATCCAGGTATTCCATGCGGTAGCAGGACGTAGGGATGAATTGAGATCGGTGAATTGGGTTTTGAAATCTCCGTTTAAGATTTCCGTGATCCCGGAACCCCATGAGCCGGTGAAGACATGTTTTGGATTGAGTGGGTCGACTGCTATGGATACATAGTCACGGGTATCTCCAATCTGGGTAAGGTTCTTGTTGTTGAAGGAAATCCATCGGCCATTTGAAAACTGAAAGGCATTGGCCATCGTCCAGTTGTTGCCATAAGAGTCATTGCGGCCACCTGCAACTCCCCATATGCCGGAACCGGATGAAGTCAGGGCAAAGGTGGTTCCCAGAGAAGGTCCATCGGGAGCAATGTTTTGAGAGGTGCCATCGGGATTTATTTTAATCAAGGAATATTGTGCATCACTGATCCATCGGGTGCCATCGGGGTCTATGATCATGTCAGTGGCATTCATCGTTCCGGGGTTGTAATTGGTGATCTGGGAATTTGATGACAGGTCGGAATTAAGGATAGTGATGAAAAACCCCATGTTGATGATGAGCTTGTTGTTGGAGGTAGTCAGACTTAATCTTGGGAAATTGGTTCCGGGAAGGAGTTTATTCCAGAGGCCGTTTTGAAGGATGTAAAGTGTATCCTGATTGTATTGAATGGCTTTGCGGTTGGTGACTATTTTATCGTCGAGGGTAGTGACCAGATTGAAAGTGGAATTCTGATCACTGAATGAGCCTGCCTGAGTCCATAATGAAAACAGGACAAGGTTCGAGGAGGTAGATGCTTTGCGGAGGCCTTTTTCCGTTGCGGCGTAAATGGTTTGACCGGTTTTGTCAAAGGTGAGATCGAAGACTTTTAATGATGCTCCCTGATCACCGATATACCAGGTGTCGGATATTTCTTCTTTTAGAAGGTCGACTACGACGATGCCAAATCCACAGGAGAGGTAGGCATAGTGGTCATGGAAACAGATGTTGTAAATGGATTTGTCACCGGGAAGTTGTTTGTTTTTGATATCGGGGATATTGATGATGTCGGTTCCTTTGATGATATCGAGGTTGGCATTGGTGTAGGCAATTAAAAGGAGGTCTTGTGGTTGGTTATAGGCAATGCGTTGGATACCAACATCGGAGAGTCCATTGACTTTGGTGAGTTTGTTGATAGAGTTGTCCTGGGTGTCGTACCAGAATATGCCATAAGGGGAAGCAGCCCAGACACGATCGGTGTTACGGGCGATGGATATTATGTTGCTGAAGGGCAGGTGATCTCTCCATTGTCCAACGGGGATGTTTTGCGCAAATGGTTTGGCAAGGGGCAGTCCGGATAGGAGGGCAGATAAGAGAAAAATCAAAAGTCTTCGCATAGAGATTATTTGAATTGAAGATATTCAAAATTAGTGGTTCTTTATGAGAGTTGGAGGGAATTTGAATAATAATTAGAATTTTAATTATGCCACCCCTTCGGGGCTAAGATCATGACACCTCTTCGGGGCTACCTCTTTCTATAGAAGATATACTGACTTAAAATGATGAATAATACCGTAAACAATGTATTCAACATACTATGACCCAATGTGCTAAAGAAATTACTAAACCTGAATATCTCGATCAGGAAAAGCATCAAATGATGCAAGCTGGCCAGGATCAATGTATACATAAAAAACCACTGGAATCCTAAATCCACGATGGAAGGTTCTACTCCAGGTTCATATTCTTTACGGGATGTGATGAGACGCATTACTCCAGGTCTGAAATATGCTGCAAAGACAGTGGCTGCTGCATGGATTCCCAATGAATTGGAAAAGAAATCGACAGTGAGACCTAAAGCAAATGCCAACAAAAGCAACATCCAGCGTGGAGTCTCGAAAGGAAGCAACAGCAGGAAAATGATGTAGACGTAAGGATTGATGTATCCAAGAAAATGAATGTTATTCAAAATCAGTACCTGAATGATTATCAGAACCAAAAATCGTAGGGTAATCCTTATATAGAGATTATTCATTTTTAGTAGTCTCCCCTAATTTTACTTGCTCCTCGCGAAGCAGATTCTTGATGACATAAACATGGTCCAGGCTATTGAAGTCGACTGCAAGCTTGACATTGATGGTATAAAAGTGATCGCCCGACTTGATTTCAAAGTCATTGATCACTCCAATAATTTCACCCTTAGGGAAGATATGGGAATAACCACTCGAGACAATGGTATCGCCTCTGGCAATACGTACATGGGTGGGTATGTCTTTCATTGAAGTTAAAGCATAACTACCTCCTTCCCATGATACAGTTCCAATCTGATTGTTCTTTTTGATGCGGGCACTGATGCGTGTTTCTTTGTTCAACAGCGACATTACCCATGAAAAGTTTTGAGAGGCATTCACTACGATTCCAACAATTCCGGCAGGACCAACGACAGCCATATCTTTACCAACTCCTTCTAGTTTACCTTTATTGAGTTGCATATAATTGGAAGCGGTGTTGGTAGAATTGCTGATGACCTGTGCAGACAGAATTTGATATTGTTGACGATAAATGGAGTCTTTCTTAAAATGAACCAAAGTATCGGTAATCAGAAAAGCGGAGGGTAGCATTGATCGGTAACGGGCATTCTCGGCAGCCAGCGCTTTGTTGGTTTGCTTCAGGTATAGATATTCCCATAAACTATTATAGCTGCTCTGAATTTCACCGGTCTTCTCACTCACCAAGGCAAAAGCTACTGATTTCTGGTAGCTGTTATTATTGACAACCAGAATGAGTGATAGTGTTTCGAGTAAGATAAAAAGTAGAAATATAGAGTGTCGCCAAAAGAAATTAAAAAGATTCCGCATACCGAGGTCTATGGAGGCACTTCAGAAAGCAGACCGGTAAGGATGAATCCATCACGGTCTGTTTTCTTAAGCGGTTATTATTTAATAAGGAAAGTAAATCTGTCAAAGTTCTTCAAGGCTATTCCCGTACCACGGGCTACAGCACGAAGAGGGTCGTCAGCAACATGAACAGGGAGCTTAGTCTTGTTGTGTAAGCGTTTGTCCAGTCCGCGGAGTAAAGCGCCCCCACCTGCAAGATAAATACCGGTACGATAGATATCGGCAGCCAGTTCGGGAGGAGTCATTTCAAGCGCATTGAGGACAGCTGCTTCTATCTTTGAGATAGTCTTGTCAAGACAGTGTGCAATCTCGGCGTAGTTAACATAGATTTCCTTGGGGATGCCTGTCAGCATGTCTCTTCCATGAACTGCATAGTCTGCAGGTGGATTGTCGATGTCGACCATGGCAGCGCCAACTTCAATCTTGATACGCTCTGAAGTACGTTCACCAATGTTTATGTTATGCTGTTTCCGCATGTATTCTTCGATATCATAATTCATATCGTCACCTGCAATACGGATAGATTTGTTATTTACGATTCCACCAAGGGCAATAACAGCGATTTCACTGGTACCACCTCCGATATCAATAATCATGTTTCCGGTTGGTTCCATCACATCTATACCGATACCGATAGCAGCTGCCATTGGTTCATGGATCAATCTTACCTCTTTGGCTCCGGCCTGTTCAGCTGAATCCTTAACGGCTCTTTCTTCGACCTCGGTGATGCCCGAAGGGATACAGATAACCATTTTTAATGCAGGAGGAAAGAGAGTTTTTCGAGGGGTAACCATCTTGATGAATTCTTTCAACATATGCTCAGCGCTCTGGAAGTCCGCAATGACACCATCGCGTAGGGGGCGAATGGTTTTGATGTTTTCATGTGTCTTACCATGCATCATCATAGCTTTCTTACCTACGGCGATTACCCTGCCGGTATTTCGCTCAATAGCAACGATTGAAGGCTCATCCACCACAACTTTGTCGTTGTATATGATGATGGTATTAGCAGTCCCGAGGTCTATCGCAATTTCTTTGGTTAAAAAAGAAAAGAGTCCCATCTTTAATTATTGTATTATTATTTTTTACAAAAATACTATTCAATTCATAAACAATGACTACCATTTATATAAAAAAATATAAATCAGTCAAATATTTTAATGTTTAAAATGTCGGACACCTGTAAAGACCATTCCCAATTGATTATTGTTGCAGTAATCAATGGATTCCTGATCGCGGACAGAGCCACCGGGTTGGATGAAAGCATTGATGCCGGCCTTGTGGGCGAGTTCAATACTATCTGCAAAAGGGAAGAAGGCATCTGAAGCAAGTACAGCGCCTTTGAGTTCAAAACCAAACTCGTGTGCCTTGTCGATGGCCTGACGGGTTGAATCAACACGCGAGGTCTGACCTACACCACTGCCTATCAACTGACGGTCTTTGACAATGACGATAGCGTTTGATTTGGTATGTTTACACACGATGTTGGCAAAGAGCAAATCATCGAGTAAAGACTTGTCAGGGCTAATATTGGTCACTACTTTCAAGTCTTCAAGGGTTTCAGTTTTTAAATCTTTATCCTGAACAAGTACACCATTCAGGACAGAACGAAACTGGACCGGGTTAAATTCAACCTGTTTTCTTTTTAGTATGATGCGGTTCTTTTTCGTTTTCAGTACTTCGAGAGCATCTTCATCATAAGCCGGGGCTGAGATGATTTCAAAGAAGAGATTGTTGATTTCCTGTGCCGTTTCCAAATCGATGGAGCAGTTGGTAGCAATCACACCACCATAAGCTGAGACAGGATCACAAGCAAGTGCATCTTTCCAGGCAGCAAGTGTTGTTGACCGACTGGCAATACCACATGCATTGGTATGTTTGATGATAGCAAAGGTCGGGTCTGTGAATTCTCTTACCAGGTTATCTGCTGACTCAAGATCAATTAGGTTGTTGTAAGAGATCGCTTTTCCATGAAGCTGATCGAAAACCTTGTTTATATCGCCATAGAAAGCACCTTTCTGATGAGGGTTTTCTCCATAACGCATCTCCTGTTTCTGTTCGATACTGCATTTGAAGGCATCAACTTGTGTTTGTTTTTGAAAGAAACCAAAGATGGCAGTATCATAATGAGAAGAGACATTGAAAGCCTGAGCAGCCAGATAGAGACGATCTTCTTTGGAAGTGTAGCCTTTTTTCTCTTTTAATAAATCAATGAGGAAGTTGTATTGTGCTTTTGAAGGGACAATGGCAACATCATTGAAGTTCTTTGCTGCTGAACGGATAAGTGAGATACCACCTATATCAATCTTTTCTATGATCTCATCCTGATCGGTTGACTGAGCCAGTGTTTCTTCGAAAGGATAGAGATCAACAATTACAAGGTCAATTTCAGGGATTCCATATTCGGTCATTTGTTGGAGATCCTTTTCGTTATCACGTCTTGCAAGGATGCCTCCAAATACTTTTGGGTGTAAGGTCTTCACACGGCCACCTAAAATAGAAGGATAGAGTGTGAGCGATTCTACAGACTGCGTCTCTATTCCAAGACCGCGGATATAGTCAAAAGTGCCTCCTGTAGAGTAAATCGTGATGTTGTTTTCAACAAGTAATTTCACGATTTCATCCAGACGGTCTTTATGGTACACAGAGACCAAAGCGCTGTTAATTTTTTTCATATTCTATATGTTTATCCCCCGAAAATTGTAAAACATATCACCTGAACACGAAAAGACGTGATCTGCATTCGGGTGATTTTCAATTCTAAAGCAAGCGATGGGATTGATTCTTAAAAGCTTGCAAATTTACTTAAAATCATGTCAAATAACAAGTACTTTGAAGGAATTGTTGTATTTTTACATGATCATAACAACTCGAAATTAACTGTCAAACGACTTCTTTAAAGAAAATATAGCTATGCGAAGATTAATATTCATACGCGTTATCCGCGAAAGTATAATGTTTGCCGTTGACGCCCTTAGGGTGAATATGGTAAGGACAATTCTGTCGCTACTTGGAATCACGATTGGTATTTTTTGTGTGATCTCAGTTTTTACTGTTTTTGATTCCATAGAACGAAATTTTAAAAAGAGTCTGGCGGAAGTTGGAAGCAATGTTTTGTTTATTCAAAAATGGCCATGGCAGATGGGTGGAGATTATGCATGGTGGAAATACATGAAGCGACCCCAGCCTAAGTTAAACGAACTGGAACAAGTCCAGGCAAGGTCTAATGCCTCTGATTTAGCTGCATATTATATTGCTGTGGATAAAAGTGTTCAGTTTGGAAATAATTCTATGAAGGGTTCAACCATACTTGCTGTTTCGCAGGATTATGATAAGCTGACTGTTTTTGATATTGACAAGGGGAGATATTTCTCGGCACAGGAGTCTTTGCAAGGACGGAATGTGGCTATTATTGGATACACAATTGCCGATAACTTGTTTGATCAGTTAGATCCTATCGGACATTATGTTAAGATAGCCGGATTAAAAGTAGAGGTGATAGGTGTGTTTAAGAAGGTTGGGGATAATATATTTGGGAATTCAACAGATAACCAGGTTTTGATACCGGCACTCTATGGAAGGAACTTTATCAACTTTGACGGGGATGTTGAGTCTTGTTTGATGGTGAAGGCAAAACCGGGTGTATCTAACGAAGAACTTACTGATGAGTTAAGAGGAATCATGCGGTCGGTGCGTAAGTTGAAACCTTCTGCCGAGGACAACTTTGCCATCAATGAAACCAGTGTGATATCAAAGGGATTTGATTCAATCTTTGCAGTTATCTCTGCAGTTGGTTGGGTTATTGGAGGATTTTCATTGTTGGTAGGAGGATTTGGAATTGCTAACATCATGTTCGTTTCTGTAAAGGAGAGAACTACTATTATAGGTATTAAAAAGTCAATGGGCGCAAAGCGATCGTTTATATTGTTGGAATTCTTGATCGAATCTATATTCTTATCAGTGATGGGAGGGATCATAGGTTTGCTTATAATTTTCATTGGAACTTTGATTGCTTCAAGCGCGTTCTCAATGCCATTGGTGCTGACGCAAGGAAATATAATACTGGGGATATCTATATCGAGTGTGATTGGATTGGTTTCAGGTTTTATTCCTGCATGGATTGCTTCAAGGCTTGATCCTGTAGAGGCTATGCGGTCGACATTCTAATTTGAATCCGGCCTGGGTGACATGATTGTAATGTTATAATCATGTCACCCATTCTGGGTTCGATCACATTTGCATGGTTTTTTCTATAATCATGTCATGCCTTCGGCATTTGTTTTCAATCCCGGAGGGATGACATGATTATAGCAAATTGGGTCTTTTTTCTTAAATCATTCTTCGTATCTTTACAATTCTAAAAAATGAAAATGGAGAAACGTTGGGTGTTAAAAGAAAAGGGTGACCCCGAGATTGTTGATCGACTTTGCAAGGAACTCACTATTGACGAGAACCTTGTTCAGTTGTTGGTCCAAAGGGGAATCACTACCTTTGATGATGCACGCGAATTTTTCCGTCCCTCATTAGAAAATCTTCACGATCCATTCCTGATGAAGGACATGGATAAAGCAGTTCAACGCATAGAAGAAGCTTTCAAAAAGAAAGAACATATCCTTATTTACGGTGATTACGATGTTGATGGCACTACAGCGGTTGCATTGGTCTATACTTTCTTTAAAGAACATTATTCAGAAATTGATTTCTATATTCCAGATCGTGACAAGGAAGGTTATGGAATTTCTTTTACCGGGATTGACTATGCTGCCGATAATGGATTCACACTGGTAATAGCCCTCGACTGTGGTATAAAGGCAGTTGAGAAGATTCAATATGCCAATGATAAAGGAGTAGATTTTATCATTTGTGATCATCACAGACCGGGAGATACGATTCCTGAAGCAGCAGCTGTTTTAGATCCAAAACGTCAGGATTGTAATTATCCTTTTAATGAGCTTTCCGGTTGCGGGGTTGGTTTCAAACTCGTCCAGGCTTATGCCATTCAAAACAACATTCCTTTTAACTCATTATATCCATTACTCGATCTGGTTGCAGTAAGTATTGCTTCTGACATTGTACCCATTACGGGTGAAAACAGAATCCTTGCTCATTTCGGATTGAAGCTTTTGAATTCATCACCGCGTCCAGGACTTGAGGCAATACTGGCTTATTGCAGGATCCTTCGCAAACCGACTGCTTCTTTAAACACAAATGGTGATACGCTAGCTTTTACCCGTGAGATGAACATCAATGATATTGTCTTCCTGATTGGGCCCAGAATAAATGCTGCAGGACGTATAGAAAGCGGACGTAATTCAGTGAAGCTTTTGGTGGCTAAATCCCTGGAAGAAGCTAAAGAATCTGCTGCAACAGTTGATGCCAATAACACTGAACGCAGAACCATGGACATCAATACTACACTGGAAGCATTGACATCTTTGGATTCTGACCCTTCATGTTCTTCAAAAAAATCAACCGTTATTTATAACCCTGAATGGCACAAGGGAGTGATTGGAATTGTTGCTTCACGACTGACGGAATCTTATTACCGGCCAACAATAGTATTGACTATTTCAAATGGATTGATTACTGGCTCTGCCCGATCTGTAAAGGACTTTGATGTGTATGATGCCATTGATGCCTGTAGTGATTTGTTAGAACATTTTGGCGGACATAAATATGCGGCAGGGTTGTCGATGAAACCTGAGAACCTGACTGAATTTATCCGTCGCTTTGAGGAAATCGTGAGTGCAACTATATTGGATGAACAACTGATTCCTGAGATAGAAATAGATCTGGATATTAAACTGAGTGTCATCAACTCTAAGTTCCTACGTATACTGAATCAATTTGCACCTTTCGGACCAGGGAATATTTCTCCAGTGTTTAGAACAGGTCAGGTGATAGATACAGGAAATGCAAAGGTTGTAGGCAAGAATCATTTGAAACTGAATGTGATTCATTCTGAAATCACTTGTTTTCCTTATTCAGCCATTGCATTTCACCAGGGAGAATATTTAGGTGATATACTGAAAGGGAAGGCATTTAGTATTTGCTATAACATTGAAGAAAATGACTTCAATGGATCAAAAACAATCCAGTTGAATGTGAAGGACATAAAGATGGAAAACTAACTTAATAAATCACACTATTACTTTTTGCTTTAGTCCAACCTCTGAACCGACTTCCTGACCATCATTTCCGGCATAATCTCAATTGTCTGGGGTCTGTAATTTTTATCCTTAACCTCCTCAAGGAAAAGTTGTGCTGCAGCCTCACCCATCTTATATGGAAACTGTTCAATTGATGATAGCGGTGGATCAATAAATCTTGTAAACGGTTCATTAGAAAACCCAAACACAGCAATATCTTCAGGAATAACAATTCCGTTTTCCTTCAAAAACATCATTGCTCCCAGTGCCGAATAATCACTTGCACAAAAAACAGCATCAGGGATAACATCCAGTGAAGTCAAAGTCTTTGCAGCTTCAAACCCCTTATCCTGTGTCAAACAGTTTTCAATAATATAAATGTCCTCACACTTAAAACCATAATCTGTTAATGCTGCAACGTAGCCCCTTCTGCGTTCGGCATACATATGCAAATGTTTCGGTCCTGCAAGATGTGCAATCTGTTTATAACCATGTGTAATCAGATATTCCGTTGCCTTATATGCCCCCATGAAATCGTTCAGTCTCACTTTACTGGCTTCAATGTTATGAGGGATTCGGTCAAAGAAAATCAACGGGACTTTTTTCTCCTGCACCATGAGTAAATGAGCCAGGTCAATGGTCTCCCAACTGATCGAAATAATGATTCCATCCACACGCGCATTGAGCAATGAGTCGATACATTCTTTTTCCTTTTCCAGACTTTCGTTGCTTTGGGCTATAATCAGGTGGTATCCGGCCTTGTTGAGCACAGCTTCAATCCCTTCGATAGCGCTGGCAAAGAAATTTCTATTGACCCTGGGGATGATAACACCTACAGTATTGGCTGAACCTTTTCTGAGCGAAGACGCCAAAGCATTGGGTCGGTAGTTCATTTCAAGGGCCAACTGATTTACAATTTTCTTTGTTTCCGAACTTATTTTCGGATGATCATTTAATGCTCTTGATACAGTAGATGCATTGAGATTTAAGGCTTTGGCGAGGTCATGTATAGTAATATGGTTTTTACCCATCAGAAGGACAACTTAAATATTTTGAATCATTTAATCTTTTTCAAAGGTATAATAAAGTTTGGGAACAGAATCGGGAAACTGAAATTCTCTTTTTTGATTCAGAAATTAAATCTGGCAAAGAATGCAGGGATTTTCAATAATAATGTATTAAAGTCAGCATTAATTAAGCCAATTTATACTTCCTAGGTACCAAAATAAAAATTGCAGTGGAAATGTATAATTA
>Ga0118677_10009995_pt1 | contig 14651 bp, 8 predicted proteins | sample AliMusrvi5mmetaG_FD_86154 | JGI IMG/M metagenome (GOLD analysis project Ga0118677, IMG submission 86154) | reverse complement strand
TTATTATATGGTCAGGACAAGAAAAAAACACCAATATGGTGTTGCAGTGCTCATAAAAAAGGAACATATCAAACGGCCTTGACATAAATTAGGACGTTTTTTTCGTTTCAGATCGAATTTTACAAATAAATCTAAGGATTCAAGGATCTGCTCTCTCAATTATTTCCGTATATGCTCCAACAAATGTATCAGAAATCGAACAAAAACTGGAATTTTACGATCAACTTCAGGAAATAACAACAAATGTTTAAAAAAAAACCTGCTTGAAAATGGATCACTCCTGCTTGAATACTGCTCAAGAAATAATCTTCGTGTATGCAACACTTTCTTCAAGCACAAAAACCGAGGAACCTGGAAACACTTAAGATCAAATAAATGGCACCAGCTAGATCATATTTTGTGTCGAAAAACAGACAGTGGAAAAAATATTGATTGCTATGTTGAATCCTCAGCAGAATGTTGGACAGATCATAACATGGTTATTTTAAAGCATAAATTTCAGATTCAAAAACCTAAAAGATTTAATAACCACAAACAAAAATTGCACTCTCAATCCGATTTCAAGTTGAGGAAACTATATCCAGCAAAACTGATCAGAAGTGACACGCTACGTGAGGATCTTGGAAAAGAAATAGACAAACGACTGGAACATGTCCTTTGTGATCAAACCAACATATCAATCACTCAAAGATACAATGCAATCACAGAAACTGTTTACGAAACTTGTACTGAATTCTTGAAACCACCAAGCAGGAAAAACCAGTATTGGTTTGACTATGGCGACCAACACATTGAAATATTGTTGAACAAGAGAAGGCAAGCTCGTAAAGACCACCTATCAAAAAACTCCAACGAAACAAAAGCCATCTACCAAGATTGTAAATTACAAGTGCGTAAATACTTAAGGATGATGGAAAACAAATTCTGGAAAGAAAAATGCGAAAAGATGCAATACTATGCAAATCGAGGAGACACCCACCAATTGTACAAGGAAATAAAAAAATCTTATGGTCCTGAAAAATCTACATACATCACCAGCACCTTCCTAAAAAAAGATGGCACGATCACCAAATCAACAACAGAATCCTTGGATAGATTACAACAATACTATTCGGAATTACTCAATCGCCAACCATTCATTGAGACAAGTAAAATTGATCAATATTTGTCACAATTTTGCAGACCAACAAACTGGACCTTAGATGAGGAACCAACTTTCAAAGAATTCAAGGACACACTTAAAGCTATGAAAAATCACAAAACAACCGCAGTTGACCCAATCCCAGTAGAAATTTACAAATATGTCACGTCAAAAAAATTGCAGTTCAAAATCCACCTTATAATTCTGGAATGTTGGAACACCTCTATTATGCCAGAAACTTTTCACGATATAATCATTTGCTCTTTGTTCAAAACTGGAAATAAACAAATGTGCGAAAACCAAAGAGGAATCAGTTTGATTTCACATCTTTGTAAAGCCCTCAGTCGTCTTGGTGCAAATAGATTGTCAAATTATTGTGAAAAAGAAGGAATTTTGCCAGAATCACAAAGCGCCTTTAGAGCTCACAGAAGCACAAATGATATGGTTTTTACTACGAGACTGCTGCAATACTCATGTTGGGAAAAAAATGTCGCACTATATCTTGGTTTCATTGACATTGCGAAAGCCTACGATTCAATCCATCAATCTACTTTATGGAAAATTCTTGCAACCATTGGTATTCCACCAAAACTGCTGGCTGTCTTTCAAGCCCTATATAGTCGAAACAACTGCAGAGTCAAATTTGGAAACAAGTTTTCCAAAAAGTTTAAAGTGATTGAAGGCTTGAAACAAGGATGCCCAGCAGCTTGCATTCTGTTCAATATATTCTTCGCAATTGTAATTGGAGTAATCAAACAACAGCTTTATACACAAGGCATTGAACTTAAGTTCAGATATGATGGAGATATCTTCAATCTTCAAAGGCTCTATGCAAAAACAAAAATTGAAAAGAAAATGTTGCTTGAAATGCTTTTTGCTGATGACGCTGCCGTCTGTGCAACGACTGAAGAAGAACTACAAGTCATCTTAAACACATTTTTCCAAGTTTTTAAACAATTCGGACTTCAAATGGCTATTAAAAAAACTGAAGTTCTCTTCCAGAGACCAAAATCCGAACCAGATATCCCTGATCCTGTGATTGTAGTCGATAACAATCAACTCAGAGTTGTAGAGCAGTACAAATATCTTGGAAGTCTTATAAAAAACAACTCCAGCATTAACACAGAAATATCCTCACGATGCCAGAAAGCTGTTGGATCATTCAACAAACTATATCAGAGAGTCTGGAAGAAGAAACACTTAAAGTTGAAGACAAAGATTCAGATATATAGAACTGTTGTGTTTCCAACACTCACGTATGGATGCGAAACATGGAATTGGAACGCTAAACAAATGAGGAATATGGAAGGTATACAATACAGATTCTTGCGTACAGTGTGTGGAAAGACTTGGCAAGACAAAGTCTCATATGTTGAGTTATTAAAACTGACAACTGCAGATGCAAGAAATAACAATTTTGACTGGGCAAATACATCAAACAAGGGAGTCTCAATCACATCAGTAGAGACTTTCTGTAGGCTTGCCAGACTCAGATATGCTGGACATGTTGCTCGTATGGCTCCAAGCAGAATTCCAAAAATGATGTTATTTGGTGAAGTAAATGTTGGTCAAAGAAAATCGGGCAGACCTCTCAAAAGTTTCAGAGAGGGTTTAAAAAATGATCTCAAAGCTTTTGAACTCTGGACAGATTATCAACAAGACAAAAACCTCCAAACCATTACTAAAAACAGAGTTGAATGGCGGAAGAAGATGAATAAAAAATCACAAAAAATTCCAGAAAGACTGAGGAAAAAATAGAGGAAGCCCGTCAAAAAAGAATACAATTAATAATTGAACGCCCAGAAATTCATCCCACAGCCATTCTTGCCTCTCGCGGAAACTCAATGTCAGGTCCCGAGAAATTGGTCAATGATCTGTTGCTTGAGAGGGGAATTGAGTTCAAATATAACGCTTATGTCGCACCGTATTTTGTCGATTTCTTGGTCGGGAAGGTCGGGATCGAAGTAGACGGAGAATATTGGTATCAGGGAAGAGAGAAGTACGACCAGGCAAGGGACGCTTATTTGAGAGAGCAGGGGATCATAATTCATAGGTTTCCGTCATTGAAATTGATTCGAGAAGGTCCTGAAATAGTTCTGCCGTTCATCAAATTTTATTAAAAATAAAGTTTTGAATTTATCATTTTTTGCCATAGATATGTTATGGGGCAAAAGAGGTTTTTATATGTCGCATAATGAATTGAGAGTGTTGTTCGTAACGAAGAAAAGAAATGAATTTTACGGAATTTCATTTGGATTGTTGAATTCCGCAACGTTCATGGCCAACGCGTTGGCGCACATGGGAATGCAGGCAAAAGTTGTCGAGGTTATCGATAATAATGGAATTGACAAGGAAGTTTTCGACTATAAGCCGACACATGTCGTGATCGAGGCTCTTTGGGTAGTTCCTGAAAAATTTGATGTTCTGTTGTCCTTGCATCCTCATGTCAAGTGGGTTGTTCGCATTCATTCGAATATTCCGTTCTTGGCTCATGAAGGGATGGCCATAGAATGGCTTTATGGATATAAAAAAAATATGTCCAGTCGCTTCAAGATCGCCACTAACAATTGTCATTGCCATGAAGATTTCGACAAGATCGGAATTCCCAACGTTCTGCTACCCAATGTTTATGAGCCAGGGTACAGAGAGTTGGATAAGAAAAAGCATGGGAAGAAAGATGAGATTCACGTCGGATGTTTTGGTGCCGTGAGACCGATGAAGAATCATCTTGAGCAGGCTATTGCGGCGATCAAATTTGCCGACATTATCGGCAAGAAATTGCATTTCCATATCAATTATGACAGAGTCGAGCAGAAAGGTGAGAGTGCTCTCAAGAATTTGCAGGTTTTGTTTGCCAATCTTCATCACGAGCTTGTCGAGCATCCTTGGTGTTCTCACAAAGACTTTTTGAAGATCGTTGCGTCTATGGATATCGGAATGCAGGTGAGTTTGAGCGAGACGTTCAACATCGTCAGCGCTGATTTCGTCAATTGTGATGTTCCGATCGTGGTTTCTAAGCAAATAGAATGGCTTCCTGACAGAGTCAAGGCAGATCCGACAGACGTGGATTCGATTGTCGGCGTGCTGAGATCAGTTTGGCAAGAGCGGAACTCAGATCACGGAGACAGGAACGAAGACTGTTTGGAAAGACATAACCAACACGCCAAACATGCTTGGAAAGAGTGGTTGTTGAACAGTTAATAACAGTTTTTAAATCATTCATTTTTTTTAATGGCCAATAATTTGATTGGCCATTATTTTTAATCAATTGACCGCTAATTTGATCTCATGGAAATAGAAAAATACCATCGATCGTTCAAGTTAAATTTTGATCAGAACGATATCGTAAAATCGAACAACAACGAATACCTCTCTCTTGATCACGACAATGTGATGTTCATCAGAAATTTTTGTGCCGAGGGGCATCATGTCGATATCGACGAGACTTTCTCTGTCGAGGAATCTGAATTGTTGAACGCCAACGTGTTGCGCAACAAGGATTCGTTGAACATCAATCTTCATCTGGAAAGATACAAATACCATTCTTTGGCTTTGTTGGTTGGAAAGGCGAGATTGGACAGCAAAGATATTCTCGAACGATCTAAAAAAGCATTGGTTGTTGGAATAAACGAATCGCTGAAAGAGCATGGAGAGAAGATGGATCTCTATATGTGCAACAATCCGTACGATTCGGCAATGCTGTTCCTTCCAGACAGGTTGGACGCATGGCCAGACGGAGTGTTTGCATACAGGATCAATAGCAAATTCTTGAACATGTACAAGGGAACGAGATGCGGATTCGGAACTCCGATGTCGACGAGATCTAACAGCATTATCAACGTCAACAGGTACATGATGTGTCTCGAGGATCACAGATCGATTGTTTTGTCCGCGTTCGATTTAATTTTTAGACTCGGAATAAAAAATCTTGTTTTGATAGATGTGGAAAATTATCTTTCCGAAGAAAGACCAGGCTCTGTATATATAAAAAATGAAATTTACATGTATCCTCAACAGATTGTTCAAGCCAGCATCATGAGTGCCGGAGCATTTTGGCTGAGAAAATACGGGATCAACGTGTTCACCGTGGACAAAAATTTCGACATGATCGGAAGTATTTCCGTGATCGATCGTGATAGCAAAATCATCAATGGAGAAGTTTGATGGCCGAGAAACTTAAAAGTTTGTTCTTGCAAGATTATCAAATAGAAAATAGCGATCTTGATACTGGGTGCGTCGATGCGAGAGCCATCAAAGACGGGTCGATAACGTCTTTGAAGTTGACTAATGGTGCGATCACTTTTGACGCGTTGAATGCGAATGTCAAAAACTTGCTCCTTCCGGGAAAAGACACTCTCTTGGCTCTGACTAACTCCTCATTTGCCGGCGCTGACAATCCATTCGTTACCAGACAGGAAATTCTTGGACGAACGATAAGCTGGAGAGAGGCCGTCGCGTCCTATCAAGATCTTCCATCTCAATCTTCCGGAATTAACAGCGAGAACGATATAAGACTGGTCTCGTCTGAGAAAAAACTGTATGTTTGGCAGAGCAACGCTTGGCTTCCGATCGGTAGTTCTGATTCTTCGTCATCCACGTTTAATTCTTTGATTGGAACCAGTTCTTCCGCAAAATTTTTCAATTACAGTTTCTCCCTAAATCAAGGATCATACATCGATTTGACGCACGATGCAGATTCTCAAATTAGCAGAATCATTCAAATCAAAGAGAAGATACTTGACACTATCGAAGCTTCTGCCGAGATAACGTTTACAGACGAGGTTAATTATCTCAAATCGTCGATGTATTCGGTGAGTGATACTCTGATGACCTCCTCGTCAAGGCAGATTCTTGGATCGAGAAGTGTTCTTTGGGATCCAGGAATAGTTGGAATGGCAGGAGAGGACGAGGCCGGAAACGACTACAGGGTTGAGTCGATCTCGGCTCAGGACAAGAGCGGTCTTCCGTATGTCATATACCTGGACAAAAACATCGCGTCGAGTTATACCGGGAAGTTCAATGTCAGCAATGTCGTGGTAGATCAGGATGATGCCTCTCTTCTCAGACAAAAGAATCCTGATACTTTTGCGATTGTCAAGAATACGTCGGAGCTTTCTCAATCGGCAAAGAACGTTCAAGTTCTCGGATCGAAATTGTCGGGAATATCGGGAATTTTGAGTATCCGAGAAGATTCGAGGGTGGTGTTCAATTACAGAGAGACCGGATCGACTGTTTGGAGAGAATATGTCGTCAATTACGATTTTGGCGGAAATCTTTTGCCGATCAAGGCCGAGAGTTTTCACGCAGTTCACATCCTGACCTCTCCTGAAGATGATTCTTTGATGGGTTTTTCTGAGAACAATCTCGGGGCCAATGACATGTATGCGATGGTCTTCCTTGAAAAAGGAACACGCAAGCCGTTCTTCGTATCATGGTGCCACAATTTTGGTGATCCGACGTTTTTGGGGAGAACGATTCTTGACACATCCTTGGCTCCTCCTGGATATGAGAGTATCAGCATGTCTGTCAAGGAATTGAAGTGGCTTGATGCTGATTCATTTGACGATACGAAAGCGAATTTCAAGAAGATCAACACAGCTTACACGGTTGCGATCACCGCATCTGTGAAATATGGTTCTAACAACATCAAATTGCTGGCTGCGTGGTTGAACAACGATGCTGGAATAGATCTTCAAAGTAATTGGACAAATAATGTATTGCCAAATTTGTCAAACACAGCTACAGACCTGCATGCTAGTGAGCCAAAGATTTTGATCACACCGCAGGTTTCAGATGATAGTTTCTATGTCAATCCAGAATATATTTGGAGCAGCAAAAACTACAGCATTTGGATCGTGTTCAGGAATGAACTTGAAAAATCGTTGAAAGCTTTGTTGGTTCTCGATTCCGATCTTTCAGCGGTTTTCGATGTCGGAGATACCGGATTAGTGATTCTGTCTCATTTTGGAGACGGCTCCGGTTATTCTCAATCTTCTCTTTTCGCGTCTGAGAGCTCGTTCAAATGTGAGCAGGGAGACTTTGATGCCGTGGTTTGGGAAGATTTTTCGGAACCCGGATTGTTATTCAGAGACGTGGACACTCCCTCTCCTGGAGATTTGAAGGTTTTGCAGAGAGGAACACCTTTAGTTGTGGCGGCAAATGCCAATCCAAATCAAGATGGAAAACCTTACGAGATTTTCTTGACTTACAAGAATGTCGGAACGATGCTCACGGATTGGTCGGATGCTCAAAAAACAAACAAGTACGGAAAAGCAGTGCAGGCGAAGATCGAACCTCAAGCCGAGAGAAACGTCGATCATTCAACGTTTACGGAAGGATTTGTCAGTGCGGATAACGTTCATATCTTCTATCTTGGCAGCGAGAACGGACAAACACGAGTTCCGTCTCACATCCACAATCGATTTGGAACGTGGAATATTGAAGAAGACGAGGACAATCCGTACACTCATCGGATGAGAAATTTTTCTGATCCTATAGAATATCTGGATTATGTTGGAATATCTGATTTTTCGTTTGATCTCGACGATGTTGGGATGATCGACTTCGCGGCGTTCTACGATTCTCAAGATATCACCTTGCGTGGATTGTATTTCGCGAATCAAGGCTATCAATGCAAATTTGCTATCTGGAGCAATGTTCCTGAAATCATCTCAGGACCTGGACCGAGATCTGGATTCACCTATTTCCATCACGATGGATATGCTTACATTCAAGGAGGATATTGCTTCGACGGATCGATCGACGATTCGATGTGGAGACTCAATCTTCAAACTAATTTGTGGGAAGAATTGATCGTCGACAATCCACCTCCGAGAGTTTTCCATCTCTCAGATGTGGTCAAGAATGTTGCGTATAAAGGAGTGCTGACTGATCAATCGGTGTTTGTTAGCACAGACGCAGTCTCGACCCATGCTCCTGACGGATTGGTCGGATCTACTTTTGACACGACGGATTACCCAAACAGGCATGTTTGGGTCTCGCTTGAAAAGTTTGGAGCTAGGTTTGGACAGGCAGCTTTGGATTTCGTGAGTTCTTCGGCCATCATTCATAGTGAGCAATCTTTCTATCAATATTCTGATTCGATTGATCCGAACGGATTGAGATTGACAGACGTGGAAGATTTGACAAACAAGCTGATGACCACCGAGGGATACAGAGATTGCATCATCGGTTTCGAGATGTACAATCTCACAGCTGGATCTCACGGAACGATCAAAGATGTCTCGCTCGTGAAAGATATTTTGAATGATCCAACGAACGATTACGTGTGCATAGAATTGGACAGTGTTTCTGGGGGATCGAGATCTTCTGGAAGTCAATTCTTGAGAAATGATCAGGTGGTGATCTCCTATCCTGGAAGACCAGCATTCGATCAGGTCGTGATGTACGGCGGCGGTTCTTACGATCCAAACAAGACCAATGGCTATCCCGATGACATGCAGGGTGGAGTTACTTGGCCGCCGGATTCCGTGGATATTGGCGGAGACACCAACATCGGCGACAATGATGCTTACAAAGATGCGAGAACGATCTTCGTGGCCAACATCGACATGAGAAGATCGAACACGATTACCTTCTCCTCAGCTCCGACGATCACCGGAGGCGCGCTGTATGCGCCGGTGCCGTGCATATCCGGATGCATGGTCATTACAGATTATTCGACGAACACGACCGGAGACATCTCCTCGTTCCCGAATTTCGTCTTGCTCAACAGGTCCAATGCTTACAGATTCAAAATAGACTATGTTCAAGATACCTCGACTGTTGGAAGAGCGTACTCTTTCCTTGGATCGTGGAGCAGATTGGATCCGATGAAGGCCAACAACGGCGAGCCTTTGGAAGGAATAACGGCTTGGAGAGGAGCGAAGATCAATCATTATGGCGGCATCAAGCCTGCTCCTCAAGGGCATGCCGATTATCCGTACGAGAAGAGTCCGTCAATGGTCTATTTTGGTGGTTTTACAAAGTCAGATTTCAGTGGATATTATGGAAATTCATTGCTGATCATCAACACTCATGATGTCAATGTTGGATGGTCTTTGATCGAGTCTTCGTCTGACGTTGCTCCTCCGGCAAGATGCGGAAACGCGTTGGTGGTCGTGAACAGACAAGTCGAGGGTCCCACGGCCGCGGAAAGTGGCTCAGCGATCGAATACATTGCCCAAAATGACATGGACAACGAGGTCTGGATTGCTTGCGGGAACAGTGACGATCTGTCGATCGCGAATTATGCCCAAACCAAGTCGATGAACGATATTTGGTGTGGAAGATTCAAATACCAGAAACGATCGGTCAACATGTCGACGATGGATCCAGTTTATTTCGTGCCGTCTTTGGTCGATCCGTGGCGGGCTGCAATAGACATCAAGGTCAATTCTGGAATGAACTCGTTCATCATGCCTAACGGTCTGAGAACTTCACCCAATTATTTTGACGAGAAAGAGATCGCGTCGTTCGTCAAGGCCGCGATTGAGTTTGTTGTCTATGACGAAGCCGTTGAGCCTTTCAAGTTTTCAACGACTAATGCGAACAATATCGTGATCATTGAAGGCCAAACCAGCGGGGCTTTGATGACTTGCTTAGGAAGCGAAATATCTTTGACAAGTGACGTTAACACGAGAAGGTATGACTGCATCGCTGGATTCATGAATTCTAAAAAACTACAATCTGGAGAACAGGTCAAAATTTACATCGACAATTATTATGTCGGGACCAATCCAGTGATGGTGACGTCTTACTTTGATGAAAGTGGAGACATTTCATTCAAAAACGCGACACTTGAATTCGTTGTCTACAATGAAACAGTTGAGCCTTTCGCGTTTTTAACGACCAATGCTCATAAAATCGTGGTTATCGAAGGTCAAACTAGCGGAGCTTTTATGACCTGTTTGGGAAATGAAATATCTTTGATAAGCAATGGAAGTACGAGAACATACGATTGCAGCACTGCCAGATTCATGAATTTGAAGAGAATGCAAGCCGGAGAACAAGTTAAGGTTTATATCGTTGCCAATGCAGGTTTTTACAATGATTCTGCTAGAAATTTTGTGAACGATTACGTCGGAACCAATCCGGTAACGATGTCGACGTTTTCTTTGAATGCACCAATCGATTGGATTTCGCGGATGAATTTCAACAAGAATCTCAACGCGTTGAGCATCAATGACGTCTACGATTCTGATATTGATGTTTATAACGGATCTGATCTCAACACCCCTGACTGGATCGATCCAGTCATGTCAACAGGAGATGTGAGAGTCAGTTATACCGGAAACTATCAGCCTCAAGAATCGACCACCTTGGGAGAGAGAAGATGGACTTTCTTGGCCAAGATGACGCTGACCGTTCCTGCTGGATCGGGAAGTGGAGATCACGAATTCTATGTTGGAGTCTACAACAACGGAACGAAATCTTATGTGGAATTCTTCGTCCCTGACGACAGCGATTTTGCCTTTACTTTGGCTTTCCTTCATCTGTCTGGCGGGAAATACAACGGCGATTCTATCGATTATGATGGGAGATCTTATTTCGACGTCGGTACCGGAACTCTTCATCTTGAAATTGTTGATACCAGAGAGCAGAATTTTGATCAGGGATTTGTTCCTTACATATCCAAGGTCGAGAACGTCAAATTTGCGGAAATAGTCGGGGTCGATTGGACCAATTTCAGCACTGAGATCGGAATCAATCCTTTCAAGACGACTTGGGCTGGATTGATTGCTGACGAATCAGATACTGAAAATGTGGTTTATTTTGGCGGAAGAACTCACGCGAAAACTGTCATCGACAACGTTCTCAAATGGAATCCTCCAAGCGCATTCATCCAAGACGAGCAGTCTGACTATTATCTGATGACCGAGATTGATGGAAGCGCGGACGACAAATTCTTGAGTTTGCGGCACGCGAACGTTGTCAGAGACATGACGACTGTCAAGATCGGAGACTCGTTCGATTACGATGTCGTGTCCGGAGAGGAATATTCTGCCTGGGGCGTGGCCAAGATAATTTACAATACCGGTTATGATACTGACAAAAAAATAGTCATTGACTTGTCATTCAGAGTAAAACCTTATATGAGAGATGGGAGCGTCGATCCGTGGATCAATTCTGGCACTAATGGTTTCTTCGATTCTTATGTATATTTTCCAAATTCCAACGGATCATTTCCGACTGGTTTTGGGTATGTTGAGTTTGAAGATTTGAATCATGGGTCTCAAATCATAGTTGGAATTGGAGAAAATATTCATTTTGAAGGCGGATTGAACTACGAGACTGGAAAGATGTTCATCAGATGCAGCGACAGCTCCGTTGAATCAAATATCTTATTCAAGATAGAGAGCATCAATTACCATACTTTCGAGGGACCAATCAGTTCGAGATACGTCAAAGATTCGTTTGCCAATAGCATAGAAAGAGTTATCGGAGACAAGGTAGGCGGAGAGTATTGTGCCAGAGTTCCTGGGTGGGTGTATACTGGCGATGATTCGATCGACGTCGAGGGAATATCGTCTGTCAGAGACGATAGAGCTGTCTCGGCCGTGTTCACGCAAACCAATTTGGGATATAATGACACGAACGTCATCTCGATACCCGCAGGAATAATAGAGTCGAATGCAACGATATTGAAGACTGCTGCCGGTTGGACTGTCAATCAATTCCAGAATTATAGCTTGTTCATCGTGGCCGGAACGGACATGGGATATTACAAGATCGCTTCGAACACGGCCGACACCTTGACCCTCGACACGACCGGCCCCAATGGAACGTTGGGCGAAGCACCATCAACGGTGGTCATGTGTCGAATCATGAAAAATAATTTCGATTTTAGCACCGTGGTTGGTGGATTGCTTTTCCCGAATGATACGATCAATGTTCCTCTGTGGATGATCAATGAGATGAACGCTTTCTCGTCTTATTCTGCCGCATTAGCCACGATCAAGGGTATCGTGGCTAATGCGGAAGTTCAATTGTTCGGCAAGATCGTATTCAAGAAAAAGAAAATCAACGTAGCTGATGACACAGTCGAATACTATCAGTATTTCATCATCGATGGTACCAATTCGCATGTGAAAACTCTCACGCCCAGCACTGAATTGATTCTCAGTTTTAATGGGAATATCTCTTCTTATAGTGCCGTTTCTGACACGAGAAACATCGATCCCATTTATGTCAAGAGCTTCACGACCGGAGCGATGTTGAATGGAGATTACAACATAAACTTCAATCTCGACATTGGAGGATTGTATGATTATGATGCCGAGATCAGCATCTTGTATCTCAACACGGCGATGACGACTCCCACGGAAGTATCGAATCCCAACACGTGCATTCAATGGCAAGGATCGACAGTGAAGGTTTTGTTCTCTTTCGATGAAGGCGAGACCTGGAAGAAATATGACGAGGGATCAGATCTTTGGATCGCTGCGGATCCAGAAAATGTCATCGACGAGGGGATGGAATTCGACGATTTGATCAACATCGTGTCTTGGAATTGGTCGGGATGGAATAATTCCAAGAATGCTTCGATCAGGCAGATTCCTGATCCGTATCTTGGTCTTATTCCTGGATCTACGAAGACAATTAAGATGTTTGTCGGAATGCAGACCGATGAGCCCGCCAATTCTCCGTCGGTCAACGGATTGAAGATGAATCTTTATTCGGGAATGTATTGGGAGCCGAAGAATTTCTATCAAAAGAATTACGGCTATGGAACGGACCAAGCCTATCTTCAAGTCAAGATGATAGGTCCGGAAACGACGCGAGTGGTAAACAATCATGCGACCGACAGTTCTCCAAGAGACTTGCGAGCCACGATTTTTTTGAACGAGAACGCTGGAGGATAATTCGTTGAGAGAACCGACTTTTTCGATGAACGATTTCAGAAAATGGCTGAGCTCGCACAAAAGTGAGAGCAAGATAATCATCATCAACGACAATGGATTGAAGCCCGGAGATCAGGTTCTTGTTAGACTCTCTGAGAATAACATGATCATCAAACTGACTCCCTTGAATAAGGAAAAGAGCAAGATCAAGGAATTGTGTTGCGCGCTCAAGACAAACGGCGGGGTGATGGGCAAGATATGTGGGAGCAATGCCGAAATCAAGGTCTTGGGATTGAACGAGAATATTGTGGTGCCGAGATTATATCTTCGCCGGCCGAAAAAGAATCAATGAGCGCTTGCCATTCCCAGCACATTCTCGATATCGTTGTTTAATTCGGTCAATTTGACGATTGGATTTTCAATGTTTTTGGAGTCTATTCGCAAGTCTCGCATCATCTTTTTGAGATCCGTATCATTCTTGATCGCGCAAAAATACAATTCACAAGGTTGAGAGAAATGATCTGCGAGCGCGGTTCTTATCTTGTCGAGAATTTGAGGTTTCATGTTTTTGACCGCGTTGATGTCGTATATCTTGGTCGTGCTTGATTCAATCATTTTTCGCGTCTTGAACACGAACAAGACATGAGTGAAATTGTTTTTTCTCACATAAAATAATCCGTAGCTGCTCATCTTGATTCCTTCGATTGTTGGTCAATGATTAAATAAAGCAATTCCATGATCAGAATTTTCTTTTCTTGATCCATGTCCCCGATGTTTGAGGCCATGTCGCTCATCAGCGTGTCAAATTCACTTATTTCTTTGATGTTGGCAAGCTTAATTGAATCATGATCATCCATGTAAAATCTCCAAAAATGAACAACGTTCCTTTACCGCAATATATACGATCTAAAGATTGGATCGTGTTCGAGTATGATGGCGTGAACATGAATTATTTTCAAAAAGTGATATACTTGGCGTTGGCTACGTATAAAAAATATGGTTTCGATATTAAGATAGGAATTCACTGTCATCCAAACTATATTTCGTGGATTCCATTGCCGCTTGCGAATTTCAATCTTCGCGAGTCTTCGTTCGCTCCTCTTCGTGTCTATGGAATGAACGATTTCCAAAATGAGAAGCTTTTTGCCGACACGATCGATGATTTAGAATTGAGCTATCCTCTCGATATTTACAATATTTTCTCTTTGGAAGAGAGCGAGCAAAATCCAAAAAAAATGCTGCTGTGTCTTTCTGGAAATGTTAGTCTATCGATTTCGGGAGAGAATGAGAGAATTTTGAGCGATCATTTCCGATCAAAGAATTACGAGGTCATGATTTTCGCCGATCCATCTCAAGACGTGCATGACCATTGGAATCTCCATGAATTGATCGTTCCAAATTCTCTTGAAGAACTGACGCGATTGACGAAGGATGTGAGAAATGTGGTGTGCGCAGATAATTATTATCTCAATCTTTTCGCATCATGTTTGGAGAAGAGAGTGGTAGGAGTTTATGGACCAACACTTCCGATCTCTTTCCTCGCCAAAAATTCTTTGAGATACGTTCAATTCCGCGATCGATCAGATTCAAAGGGAGCGACAAAGAATTGTCCATGCATCTTTCCCAAATTCTGTCATCTGGGATATCGTCCCAATACAAGGCCTGAT
>Ga0118677_10009994_pt1 | contig 14652 bp, 7 predicted proteins | sample AliMusrvi5mmetaG_FD_86154 | JGI IMG/M metagenome (GOLD analysis project Ga0118677, IMG submission 86154) | reverse complement strand
ATCGTCATCAAGTATCACGGCGGAAATTCCTTTGCCGGAACCTATATCTATCACGGGGGTGTCAGCATCTACGGCTTGGGCGGCAATGGCTCGGGTGATGCCGCCGGTGCCAACGGCGCGGCCGGACAAAACGGCGACGACGGCTCCGTGAGCGTGACGGCCTGGTGAGGTGGCAGGATTCCCGTGATTGTGTTCAGGACATGGGCAGCGGCGGCGTTTACCCCCTTCAGCGGCCCATCGGGAGCAATGCCCGCCAGTTCATGCGCCTGAAGGTAACCAGCCCGTGAATTGCGGCGCCCCGTTGATCCAATCTCATGGAACCACCATTCAACTCCCAGCCCCAACCCCAACTCCCAACCCCAACACCGCCATCATGAACCATCATCCGACATGCAAGTTACCGGTCATCAAAGCTCCAACCAAGCGGAGCATGTCTTGGCTATTCGTCACCACACTGCTTCTGTCAGCGCTTCCCGTGGCAGCCCAGTTTGCCCCGGCCTCGCTGCCATTTCCTTCCACCCTGTCCCTCGCGGGAGCCTACAATTACACGGGTGCCGGATCCGTCGGCCTCCAGTATGACGACTTTCAGATGGATTCGGCCACCCATGCGTTCCTCGCGGGAAACTCCTACATGGAGCGCAAGGAAGCAACGTATGCTTACACCAAGACAGGTGTCGCCGCCGCCACCTTCACCTATGTCTCGAACTGGTATAATTGGTTAGGTTCCCTGCAAGGGACGGTGAATTCCACGGCGCTCCTGACTTTCACTTCCGGATCCGCCGGCACGTTCACTTCCTCCGGAACCTACAATGACGTTCAAACCGGCAATGGAACATTCACCGGATCGGGAACGTTTTCCCTAAACACCGCTCCGACCATCAGCAGCATCGCTGATATATCAATCAACAAGAACGCCACCACCGGCCCAATCGCTTTCACCGTCGGCGACGCCCAGACGGATCCCGGCTCGCTGAGCGTCACCCGCGCCTCTTCTAACACGAACCTCGTGCCGCTGGCCAACGTGGTGCTCGGCGGCAGCGGTGCCAACCGCAGCGTCACCATCACCCCGGCAGCCGACCAGAGCGGCACCTCGACCATCACCCTGATCGTCAGCGACGGCGTGCTCACCGCCTACGACACCTTCGTGCTCACCGTGACCGACGGGCAAACCCTGGCGGGTTGGCGACAGGCCAATTTCTCTAGCAGCGCCAACAGCGGTGATGGAGCGGACTTGAACGACTTCGACCATGACGGGCTGGTCAATTTGCTGGAATTCGCCCTCGGGAGCCTGCCCAAGAGCGCCGCCAGCGCGAACCGGCCGGTGACTGGAATCGAGACATTCGGCGGTCAAGCCTATCTGACCATGACGATTTCAAAACCTCCCGGGATCAGCGGCATCACCTATCTCGTCGAGGTTTCCGGAGCCCTCACTGGATGGAGCAGCGGCGCGGCCAACACCACCGTCATCACCGACGACGCCACCACCCTCAAGGTGCGTGACAACACGCCCGTTGCGGGAGGCTGTCGTTTCATCCGGCTCAAGGTCACCGCTCCATGACCTCAGCACGTGGCGGCTCAAGCAAGACATTCCCCTCAGACAAGTCGCCAACCCCCGGCCCTCCGGTCCGGCCACCGGCCCTTTCAATGGCCCTCACCGAAAAGCAATTTCCTAAGTGAAAACGAACAGCCTACTTCCCGACCTCGTACACTCGCACTTCCGCCACTTGCACCGCGTTCTGGACACTGTTTTTCAGCATGTTGAGCCGGACGTAGCGGGCTTGGACCGGCTTGAATTGGTGCAGGTGGCCCTGCCCGGTTTCCGGCTTGGTGTTGGCGCTTTCGTCCACGACCTTGGTCCAATTCGTTTCATCGGTCGAGACCTCGACGGTGTATTGGAAGGAGCGGTCACCGTACTCGCAGGGGAATAGCCGAATGCGGTCCAGATTGTAGGCGTTTTGCAGGTCAACCTGCCACCATTGCGGCGGATCCCAGGCCCCCCAAAATTTGCCGTTGCCAACCCAGCCGTCATTGGCGTTCTCGGGCACCTCGGCGTCCTTGTCCTTGCCGGCCACGCCGGATGCTTTCACCGGCTTGCCGGTGGTCAGATTCTGCTCGAAGTCCTTCCAGTTGTACTTAGGCCCGAAGACGTAGCCGCCAACCACCCGACCCGCTTCGTCGAACAAGGCCGCGCGGGGCCGCAACCTGCCGACCACTTGCAGGGGCTTTTCGTAAACCGGAGAACTGGCGGTCGGCTCCGAACCGTCGGTCGTGTAGCGGATGCGGCAGCCGACCGGCGGGTCGGCCGACATGGTGATCGTCGCCGTTCCGGAGTAGAAGGGCACTGGCCCGTCGGGCTTCTCCGGCTTCAAGGCCGCGTCGATTTTCACCGTCTTGAGAATTTTCGCCAGTCGCACATTGAGGTTTTTCTCCCGCTCGCGGAGTTCCTTCAATTGGGCGGACTCCGGAAACGGCGGCTTGGGGAAGCCGTTCTCGCGAATCTGTTGCTCTTCCGCGGCGCTGGACACGGTATCCGGCGCCCAGGTGCCTTCCTGGCGGAGGGCCTCGTAGATGCAGCCGTTGACGTAGGCCTCGGCGCTTTGCTCCCACGCCACCCGGCTGCCCCCCAGCACCCGGTCGGTGCGCTTGAGCATGTTGTCGTTGCTGCTGTAGATGTTCCACTTGTCCCACGGCCCGCGGATCTCCCACGGCACGGTGATCGTGGTGAAGCCGGCGTCCTGGGCCAGTTGCGCGCCGGTGTACCAGGAATACATGATCAGATCGGTTAGCGCGGGATCGGTGGGCGGCCCCTGGTAGCCGCCCCAGAAAATCGTCTTCTTGCCGTATTTCTTGACGATTTCATTCATCTTGAGCGCGTGGCGTTTCAGCAGGTCATCCTTGCCGCCCTTGTCCTTTTCGCGCATGTTGTTTTTCTGCATGAACTCCTTCACGTGCGGCCGGTCGATGAACCATTCCCACTGGACTTCGTCGCCGCCGATGTGGAAGTAGGGCGAACTCTTGAACACGTCGCACATCTCGCCCACGATCTTGTCGAGCACCGGATAGATGTCGTCGTTGGCGATGTCCATGAGGTGCATGGCCGGCTCGCCGAGCAGCCACTTGTCTCCCACCTTGAGGTCTTCCAACAGGGCCTCGCAATGCCCGGGCGTTTCCAACTCCGGCACGATCGTCACCCCGCGGGCGTCAGCATAGGCCACCGTTTTCTTCAGTTCCTCCAAGTCCCACGATTTGAAGGCGTCACCCTCGTTGATCGCGCCGTTGCTGTTACCGACCTGGGGATAAGCCTTGAGGGGGAAGTAAAAGCCGCTGCCGTCGTGCAAGTGCAGGTGCAAGTAGCGGACCTTGTGGAAACGCATAGCCTCCACGGCGGCACGCACGCCCATCAGCGGCAGGCCCTGCCGGGCGCAGTCGATCATGTAGCCGCAGAAGTCGGCGTGCGGCCAGTCCTTGAGGTTCATTTTCGGCACGGACACCGCCGCCCCATTGACGTTCAAGGCCTGCAGCAACGTGGCTGTGCCCTCGCAGCAGGCGCGGTAATCCCAGCCCTCCACCACCGCCTGGTCGGCGACATTGATGGTATGCGCGTAATCGCGGACCTTCTTGACCTCGCGGTTCTGGACCGTGAGGATGTCCGCGTCCGCACGAAGCTGCGGGTTGAGCTTGAGCACGATGTCGCCGGGCTTGGGCTCGCCCTCGGCGGGTGCCAGCTTGAGCTTGGTTACCAGCAGGATCTCCTCGGAGAGGATTTCCGCCAACGGCTTGAGCTTGGGGTCCGCGGCCACAATGCGGCTTTGCGCCGTCAGCGGCAATGAGCCGGCCTCGACCTTCAGCACCTTGGGGGTGGGAAGCAGATGGAGCGGGTTGTCCGCCAGCGCGGGCAGGGCGAGGCCGACTGCGGCCAGGGGAAGGAAAATTGGAATGATCGGAATTTTCATGGGGGTGTGGGGTTGGGGTGGTAAATCAATTCGCCGCGCGCAGGACCGTTAGATCGGGCAGTGCCTGTTCGCGGGAGGAAGATCCCGGCCTGGATCAGTGGTTCAGAAGAAACAATCTTCCTTCACCGGCCTCGAGTTCAACTTCCAGAACCTTGTCTTTGAGCGCGGCTGCGGGCAGCAACTCTCCGGTTTCCTGCGAGACTTCGGCGGCAGACCCAAACGGGGCATCCATGGTGAACTTGGCCGTGATCTTGGTGCCGGTGCTGTTGTTGGCCGGCAGCAGGTACACTTTTCCCGCCGCATCCTTGAAGCAACCAATCACGATGTTGCCACCCTCCGCCTTCTTGACCGGAGCTTCCGGCAGCAGCGGGACGGTCCCGACTGTCGGGTTGGTGTGGTAAACGCCGGTGGAGGTCAGCTTGACCAGCGTGGGCCCGAGTTTGGCGATGCGCTGGTTGATCTTCCGGCCGTTGACCCAGTTGAAGGAACGATTGAATTGCTTGTCGAGGAAGCCGGGGGCGTCGCCGGTGGCCATTCCCGGCACGTGGCAATAGGTGAAATACGTGATGCCCCTGGTTCCGTATGCGAGCGACGTCCACACCTGCCAGCGCAGGTCCCCCTCGCTGCACGCGCGGTAGCCCATGTGCTCGATGGAGCAGATGATCTGGGTGTAAGGGGTTTTTGCCTTGAGGCATTGCCGCCGCACGACCTCCAGGTTGTCGAAATAATAGCGCGGTTCGTTTTCTTCATGAAGTTGCCAGTAAGCATCCCAACTGTAGAACGCGGGCTTGACCGTTTTCAAATAGTTTGCGGTCTCCCTTTCGTGGCTTTTCGGGGCGCCGGCGTAGTTGGGCAGATTGTTGTAGTAAGGAACGTGCTTCGGATCCTTCTTGAGCAGGTATTGCGTCACGAAGCCCAGCTTCTGGTGCACTGCAGCGCCCATTTCATCCCCGAGGATGAATCCGAGAAACGCGGGGTGGGATGAATGCCGGGCGATCATCTCGTCGAGGGTTTTCTCGATCTGCGGGATGGTCGCGGCTGTGGGAGCCTCATCCCATTTGCCAACGCCCGCGATACGGCCGTCCCAGATGAAGGCTTTCATGCCCACCTGCTGGCAGAGATCGAGGACCTTCTGGTTGTGCTCATCCTGTTCCTTTGATGTCTTCTCCCACAGGTTATCGATGGCCGCGTAGGCCACGTTGAATCCGCAGTCGGCCAACTCCCGGTAGCGTTCGAGCGTCGTCTGCGCCTTCGGCGGCCCGCACCAATAGGTGATCATGAACGGGGCAACGACCGGGGGCGGCGTGACGGGTGGCTCCACTTTCGCAACCTTGGGTGGCACTTTTTCCTTCAACCCCGGCACGCCAAACAGCTCAAGTTGGCCCAGCGCGAAACCGTTGGTAGAGCGATAGATCCAGTTGACCGCGCTCGGGTTGAAGCAGGAATAAACGGCAATCCGGAACCAGGTGTAGGCCTTGGCAGGACGGGTGAAGTCGGCTTTCGCGATCGTCTTTCCGGCCAGCTTGCCCTCGAGTTTCCTGGCGTCCGCAGGAGTCACCGCCTTGGCCATGCCGGCGGAGTCGAACGACGTGAACAGGAAGGTCTCGGTCCGCGAGCCCGGCTGAAAGGGGCTCTCGCTCCGGTCCTTGGCCTTGCAAACGTAAAGATCGGTCCAGTCGCCTTCCTCGCCGGTGTTGGAGCCCTGGATGGCCCATTCCTTCGGGTCACGTTCGGGAGAATCACCACTTGGCGTGGCCGTGAAATGCGTCAGGACGAACGCGTCCTTGAACTGGACCGCGGCGAAGTAGGGATCGTCCCGGGAAGGCCCGCCGTAGCCGCCCTCCTTAAAGCTCACATACCACTTCTGCTGCTCGGGCTTGTTCATGAAGATGGCCGCCGCCGGTGCGCCCACCCAGCTTTGGTAGGGGTGGCGCTGATACGGAATCTCATAAGGCCCGCTAGCCGGGGCGCAAGTCATCTTGAGCCAGGTGGCGTTGGTGGGAATCATCTCCGCTTCCGGCAGTCCCTGGCCCGGGTCTTTCGAGAGTGCCACGGTATCCGTCGGGTCAGACAAGTCGCCACCCAGCAAGCTGGCGTTGCCCGTCCCCAGGCTCTGAAACGCATTGGCGGATTGGGGCGTGACGATGATGCCCAGCAGGGCTGAAGCTAAGACGGTTTTGAGTAAAGCATTCATTTTCAAGTGATCTCCATTCGGATGAATGATACTTGATTGGGAGGAATTTGCTTTCAGAATCTTTGCAAGAGGGAAAATCCAAACAGTGTGGTTTCGCAGAGGCGGAGAAGGAAACAGTGCCGCCGTCAAAGTTTTCATGCGGCATTCCTGCGGCAATCATTCGTCTCAAAAATCGCGATTTTTCTTGTTGCTGGAATGCCTGATTGAGTACAGAACCCGCTAGGGATTGGCCGTCGGCCTGTTGGCCTTCCCAAGGTCGAAGCCGCCGGAGGAACCAAGGTGACTTTCAAAGTCTCCATTCCGCCTGCGGGAGCCGATTTCGACCTGGAGGCCGCCCTGATGAAGGCGGGCCAGCCCATCGCCCGCAGCTATCGGGATTTCAAGTCAGCCACCACCGTGCAGTCTCGCTGAACTTCCACCTCCTGGCGGCCGGCAACCTCGTCGTTCTCGAACCAGCCCACTCATGAAAGCGCCAAGAATTCTCGTAGGTATTCTTTGGAGATGGCCTGCGGATTGAGTTTCGCCACCGGCAGGTATTTGGCGATCAGTTCCACGTCATCATGGCGCTTGATGAGATATTCGGTGATCCATGTGGGTCGCCGTGCAGCGGGGAGGTCGTGCCCACCTCACTGCGGTTGGCTGGCATGAAGGCCGGTCACCACACACTTGCCGGTGGCGTTTTCCAGGAACAAGCCGACCACGCCCGCGTCGCGCCGGGCGAATGAAAACGTGGCCGCGAGCACCTCGTTGACAAACACTATCTGATAATCGCGGGAGTGAATGACGGACAATTTGAAGGCCTTGCCGACGGGTGAGGTGATCTGATGGCGATCCAGAACCCGCAGGAATATTCCCTTGTTATAGAGAGGCTCCACTTGTGCGAACTGCAGTTCCTGGCGCTTGGGGTCCACCAGAACCGCACACCCTTTGCGTGCCTCACGGTCATAATGTGTCACCCAGCCGACCCGGCCGGATCCCACCTCGAATTCGGCATCGATGAGCAAGTCGGCTGCGCTTGGCTCGGTCAATTCAACCAGACGATTGGAGGTTCGGGCAAAGGTGATTTGGTTTCCCTGCTTGGCCACATCCTGCAATTCCGGCAGCGGGTTGTTCACCCGCAGGGCATCTATCACCGCGAGCGAGTCGGGGAATTGCCCGCGCAATTTCTTCGGCAGACACACCTCCAGCTTGTCCGGATGGCCCTTGGCCTGACGGATCGGCATGGCGGGTATCAGACCGTAGCGCGCGCGATCATCGAACTTTTCCCCCTGTTGTTTGAACACGCTGGAAGTCACCAGCACCTCGTCGCCCTCATGCACCAGGTCGATGACATAGGGACTGGCTCCTCCTCGAAACAAGGTCGGATCCCCGGCCAGCCGATATGGCCCTAACGGAGCGTCGGCCACCGCATAGTGAATCATCGTTTCCCCCCCGGAATACGCCCGCTCGCCGTAGTCCTCATCGGTGCGGATGCCATACCATGGCGCATGCAGCCACGTGAGAAACCACTTGCTGCCGATCTTGCAGACGCGCGGCACCTCCATGGCAGTGTAGAGGCCGGGCGCAAATAACGGCGGCAAATATTCCCAGTCGATTAGATTCCGGCTGCGCGCCAGACCGATGCAACCGCGACGGTAGTAATCCCCGCGTCCGGTGCTCGCGGTGAAGCAGGCATATACCCATTCGTCGCTGAAGGCATCCTCGATGACCGCAACATCCCGACAGGAAATCCCCCCTCGCATGGCATCCGGGGTTGTTCCCTCATACCAGCGCGCATCCGGATGATGCATCACCGGATTGCCGGGATGCTTCTTCCAGTGCAGCAAATCCTCCGATTCCGCCAGCCCGATTGCATTCTCCATTCCCGGCCCCGGAGCCGAGTAGAGCATGTAATGCTTGTCCTTCCACACAAACACATCGCCGCCATACAGGGTGTTTTCCCAAGTGCCGGCGACACTCGGAATCGCCACGCCACGCGATTGGTAACGCATTAAATCCGGCGACACCGCGACCCCTATGGAATCCTGGTCAACCCCGTTGAGCGTGTATACATACCACTGATCCTTGCCCTTGAAACACCAGTTGTCCGCCGCCGGATTGCCGGGCGCCGGCTCATAAAAAAGCATGCCGGATTTCCCGGGTTGATCCGCCGCTTGCGCCTGCGCGACTAACAGGCAGAATCCTGCCAGGCCGAGCAGGGCAGCCCGCCTTGTTGTTTCATGACGGCTCATGGCGGGTGTCCTTTTGACGTGCGAGCCAATACGCCTCGATTTCCTCCAGGCTCTTGCACCACATGCATGGATCGGTGCAGTCATTGAATTTGTTATTTTCGGGCTTCGTAGGCATGGACTTCCACCAGGTGGGCTCCGGGGTTGCTGCTGTTTTTGAGCACGTTGATTTTCACGTAGCGGCCCGGGGTTGGCTTGAACTCGTGGGTGTAACCCTTGTCGGTGCCGGGGGTGCTGTTGTTGGACATGTCAGCCACTTGCGTCCAGGTCTTGCCGTCGGTGGACACCTCGACGGTGTATTGATAGAATCGCTTGCCGTCCCAGAACGGAATCACCGTCACCTTGCCGAGTTGGAACTCCCCCTGCAGATCCACCTGCAGCCACTGCGGGGTGGGTGCGGCCCACCAGGCTTTTTCCAACCGGACCTCGCCGTCCACCGCGTTCTGCGCGATGTTGGCGGCCTCAACGCCCGACGCCGTCACCGGCTTGCCGGTGGTCAGGCTCGTCTCGTGGTTGATCCAGGTATAGCGCTTGCTCACTGCGAAACCTAACTGATTCCCGTCGGCTCCGAACAGCGCGGCCTTGAGCGCGCCTGTTGCCTTGAGCGCAACGGGAGTTTGATATTTGGGCGAGGCGGCCGTCGGTTCGCTGCCGTCGGTCGTGTAGTGGATCGCGCCGCCCGCCACGCTGGACGAGAGCGTGATGCTGGCTTCTTTGTAGAACACGCTTTCCTCGGGCTTGTCCAGTCCCGCCGCCTGATAGTGGACGGGCAGGATGAGTTGTTCCCGCAGGGTCTCGGTTTGGGCGGAGCGGGTTGCGAATTCCTTGACGGCGTAGGCATTGTCAGGGCCCCAGGTGCGTTCCTGGCGGACGGGGATGCCCTTGAGGTAGCCGCTGATCAGATCCGCCTCGTTCATCTCCCACATCGGCAACAAGGCACCTAACACCTTGTCGGTGGGCTTGAGGACCGAGCCATTGCAGAGATACATGGTCCACTGCTCCACCGGCACGCCCAGGGTCCAGGGCACGGTGATGGTGGTGAAGCCAAGTTTCTGATAGGCGGCGGCGGCGTTGCTGCCGCTGTCCCAGGTCTCCACGAGGATCTGATCCTTCATCTTGTCGGCCTCAAGGGCCGCGCCTTCCCACACGATGGTTGTCATGCCGCGTTTGCGGATGCTTTGATTCACTCGCAGGATGTGCTGCACGTAGAGTTCGCCCACGCCCTTCATCTGGTGTTCCTTGAGATACTGCTGTGTTTGGGGCAGGGTTTCGAGGATGTTGAAGCGGCATTCGTCGCAGCCCATGTGGAAATATGGTGAGCTCTTGAAAACGGCGCAGATCTCGCCCACCAGCGTGTCCAGCGCGGGATACATCTTTTCGTTAGCCAGGTTCATCACGGCGATCCATGCTGCGCCGCCGGGTTCCTTGGGGGCGTCGAACAATTCCGGCATGGCCAGGCGGATCGCGCCGCTGTGGCCGGGGGTTTCCAATTCGGGCACCAGTGTCACGCCGCGGGCGTCGGCGAAGGCGACCAGATCCTTGAGTGCCTGCAGGTCATAGACTTTGGGCGCAATGCCGCCGTGGGCCGCGGTGTTGCGCGAGCCCAGCGCGGGAAACGCCGTGGACGGGAAGGTGAAGCCCTGGTCATCAGATAGGTGCAACTGCAGGTAGCGGACCTTGTAGAGCCGGCAAGACTCGATCGATTGTTTGAGCGCCGCAATCGGGATATACTGGCGGCCGACGTCGATCATCACCGCCATGAAGTCAGCCTGGGGCCAGTCCTTGACCGTCATGCACGGCAACGTCACCAGCCCGTCCTTGCGGCGCAGGGCCTGCAGCAGCGTGCTGGTGCCCTCGGCCACCGCGCGATAGTCAAACCCGGTCACCAGCGCCTGTTGGGTGATGGTGATGGTGTGGGCGTAATCGCGCGTATAACAGACTTTTTGCTGCTGCACGGTGAGGATGTCGCGCTCCGCCCTCAGGGTGGCATCGAGCTTGAGCACGATGTCGCCGGGTTTTCCCGCGCCGGTGGCGGTGGCCAGTCCTAGGCCGCTGATCATCTGGATTTCCCGCGCCAGAATGTCTGCTAGAGCCGCCAGTGATGCGTCTGTGGCGACGATGCGGCTGTCGGCGGTGAGAGTCATCTCGCCGGCGGCGGGGGTCACGGCCTTGGGCCAGGGGATGAGGTTGAGTCCGGCGGGCCGGGCGGGGAGATCTTGCGCCAATGACGGCCCTACAGCCATGGTGGCCGCTGCCAGCGCAGCAACTAGCAGACTGGTGCGGGACCTCATACGGAACGAGCCGTGTCGAATCTTATGTGCATGCATACGGGTGGTGGAATAGGTGATTCATGGAATAAAACCGAACGACCCGTACGGAATCCATGCAACGCAAGGGGTGTATCGACGGAGCGGGAGCTGCGCAACCATTTTTCCGGAAAATCCACATCATTTTGACCGATCGCACTTGCAATCTGGGTTCAGCAGAAGGTGAATCCTCCCCATCAACAATGGAAAGCGTGCCGTCATGATGAAATCCGTTCCCACCTCATTTAGAATCGTGGCGTTGGTCCTGGTGACAATCGCCACCGGTCAGGGGCAACCCGTGCCCGCCGCTGAGAGTCCCGGGTCGGCACCAGCCGTAGCTCCGGGGCGTTATGCGGGCCGTTATTGTGCCGGGGAAGGGGATGTGGAGTTTCTGCGGTTGATCGACGAGTCCTTCGCGTTTTTCCATCCCAATCCGGTGGTGCCGAACCTGACGATGATCTATCAGCCAGAGTGGGACACCTTGCTTGAAGCGGGTGGCTGGAACGCCTGGTGGATCCAGAACGCCGCAGTGCTGGAAGCCTGCGACGCCTGCCGGACGCGTGCGACCTTGGATGCGGGCCCGGGCTATTTCCGGGCGATCACGCCCGTGCGCCGGGCCGCGATTTTGAAGTTTTACGAGCAAAGCGCGCTGGCCATGGTTCAAGGATTTTCCGGGCGGATGACTGGGGCCGCAGCCCATGGCGATGCCCGGGCAAAACGGTGGCTGGAGCGGCTGAACGGCACGAACATTCCCAGCCGGGAGCCGGACATCGGCCAGGTCGAGCAGCGCTTCCGCGAACTGCCGATGGAGGCCCGACGGCTGATAGGCCCGCTGTTCTGGCTGCACGGGGACGAGAGCCGGGAACGGTTGGAAACCTATGTCGCCAAAGTGGCCGAGGGCGGCAATGGCGGCTTCACCGTCGAGTCGCGTCCGCACAACGACTGGCTGGGACCTAACTGGTATCGCGACCTGGCCATCTGCCGCGACGCCGCCAAAAAGCACAACCTGCAGATGACCATTTACGACGAGAAATGGATGCCCAGCGGTGAAGTGGCCGGCAAGGTGCCCCAGCAATACGGCAGCAAGCGCATGGAGGCGCAGGCCACCGGCGTCGCAGGCGCGCGACGGTTCACCGCGCCGGGCTATGACAAGAACCTGATCGCCGTGATCGCCGGCCGGGAAACGGACGGCGGCATCGATGGCACCAGCCTCATCGATCTGAGCGGGTGCGTGACTAACGGAACGCTGGCTTGGGAGGCACCCGCCGGCAAGTGGCAGGTGATGAAGTTCACCTGGAAATTTGACACCGTTGGCCATGTGCTGGTGGACGGTGCCAGCAGGGACAGCGTGGACTGGTATATCAAGACCGTCTATCAGCCGCATTACGACCACTTCAAGGACGACTACGGCAAGACCATCATTGGCTACTTCTTCGATGAGCCGCATACCCAGGGCGACTGGGGCACCGAAGTCCTGCCGCTGCTCAAGGAGCGCCAAGTGGATTGGAAGAAGGCGCTGGTGGCCTGGAAGTTCACCCTCGCAGGCGAGGAGCAGGTCGCCGCGCGCTATCAATATCAGGATGCCTTCGCCGAAGCCTGGGGACGCACGCTCTACGGCGGCCTCTCGACCTGGTGCCGTGAGCACAACGTCCGGTCAACCGGTCATTTCATGGAGCACAGCAACCTCTATCTGAGTCCCGAGATGTGTGCCGGAAATCTGTTCCAATTGATGAAATACTGTGGCATGGGCGGCATTGACGCCGTCTTCACACAGTTCAAACCCGGCCAGCGCGTGGCGCAGGACCCGCCGTGCTGGCAGACGCCCAAGCTCGGCAGTTCCATCACCCATGCCTACGGCAAGCCCGATGACATCACGATGGTGGAGATGTTCGGCGCGCGCGGCCAGGACCTGACCTATCCGGAAATGAAATGGTGGGCCGACCATATGCAGGTCTCGGGCGCGAACTTCATTGTTCCCCATTCGTTCAACCCGAAGGCCCCCTACGACGCCGACTGCCCGCCGTATTTCTACAACGGCGGGTTTGAACCGCGGTGGCCTCTCTATCGGGTATTCGCGGATTATAACAACCGGCTTGGCTCCGTGCTCACCGGCGGCCACCATGTCGCCCCGGTGGCGCTGCTCTATCCGGGCAACAGCAGCCACGCGGGCAGGTATGTCACGCCCGAACAGGTAAGCGAGGCGCTCCAGGACGCTCTCTTCGATTGCGATTGGCTGCCTTATGACGTGTTGGAAAATGACATGACGCTGGCCGCCAGGGAACTGAAGCTTCGTGACGAGGCTTACAAGATTCTGATCGTGCCGGGCGTCGAGGTGATCCCCTATGCCACGCTGGCGAAAGCCCGCGCGTTCTTTGATGCGGGAGGTGTCGTGGTGGGCTGCGGTTTCCTGCCAACCCGGTCCGCAACCCTCGGCCGCACGACGGCGGAGATCACGCAATTGCGCGAAGCCATCTGGGGCGTGCCGCAACCCGGCCTGGCAGCCTGCAACACGAATGCCGCGGGCGGGCGCTCGTATTTGTTGCCTGAGAAACCGACCGCCGCGCAACTCCAGCAGGTTCTAACGGGCGATGCCGGCATCCACCCGACTTTGGAGGTGCTGCAGGGCCGCACGGACAACTGGTTGCATGTGCTGCACCGGGTCAAGTCCGGGCGCGACGTGTTCTTCATCACCAACCAGAACCACCTGGGCGAGGCCCGCCAATTCCGTTTCCGTCTCACAGCCAGTGGCGAGCCGGAATGCTGGGACGCCATGCGCAATGAATTGACATCCATCCCCAGCCAGCGCGATGGCGCGTCGGTGCTGTTGGACCTGACGCTGGAACCCTCGGCCAGCATGCTGCTGGTGTTCCAGCCGGAGAAGCGGCCGCTGCCCGCCCGCCTGGATGGCAACCCGAAGCCCACCCTGGACCCGGTCAATGTTGTTAGACAAGCGGTGGTCGAGCCTGCCATGCCGGTGCTCACGCGCAAGGTGGATGCCCGGGACCTGCCGTCGTTCGAGGGCTGCAAGTGGCTGTGGTATCCCGAAAGCGGTGCCCCCGGCACTGTCGCGCCGGGCAGCCGCTACTTCCGCAAACAAGTGGTGCTGCCCGCGCAGCGTGGGATCCGCAGCGCGGTGATGCGCCTGGCCTGTGAAAACGACTTCGCCTTGTTCATCAACGGACGGAAGGTCGTGATCGACGCGCATGACCCGGAAGCCTGGCAACAACCTATCAAACTGGACGTGAAGGACTATCTGAAACCGGGACCGAACCAGTTGGCAATCGAGGGCATCAACGGCGCCAAAACGTCCATCCCGGCCGGGTTGATTGGCCGCTTGGTTATCGAATTTGACCAGGGAGAACCGCTCGATATCCGTCCCGACCGCACCTGGAAATCTGCTAACAAAGAACAACCCGGGTGGCGGGCTGCTGACTTCGACGACAGCCACTGGCCGGCGGCAGCCGAGACGGCGGATTATGCGAACACCCTGGTGTCGAAGAGCCCTGGCCTGACCCTGAGTCCGGTGAAGGCCGACCCGTTCCAAGGCACCTGCACCCTTCCCGCCGGCGTGGATCTCACCCGCCAGCGGGTTTTCCTGGCGCTCGACACGCTGGTGCCCGAGGAGGCCGCACGGGTCACGGTCAATGGCCGGGATGCCGGCGGGTTCATCGGCAAGCCGCTGCGCCTCGAGATCACGAAATTCCTGAAGCCCGGTGGCAACACCCTGCGCATTGAACCCTTCGCGCCCAAGTCCGCGCAGCTGCTGATTTTCGATTAGAGGACGTCCTGCGCTTGGTTTCGGCGATAGAGAAAAGAGCTGGAAGAAAGGCGGCGGGCAGAATGCCCGCGCCACGGTGGCCCGGGCATCCTGCCCAATACTGTTTACTTAGCAGGAGGACAGGCGTCCCCGCCTGTCTGGGCCGACGGGCTTCCAGCCTGTCGCTTCATGGGCGGACAGGCGGGACGCGCTG
>Ga0118677_10009669_pt1 | contig 14653 bp, 16 predicted proteins | sample AliMusrvi5mmetaG_FD_86154 | JGI IMG/M metagenome (GOLD analysis project Ga0118677, IMG submission 86154) | reverse complement strand
CAGTTACTGTCCGGCTTGCGTTACGGGCCAGACCTAACCGGCGCGCGCGTGTGTGAACTTGGGGCCGGCAATTGCCTCGCGACGGCCGCTCTTTTCCTGGGCCTGGGAGCCAGGCAGGTGGAGGTCTTCGAACCTTACGCCCCGGTTGTGGATGATCGCCAGATCAAGGTTTTGACATCGCTCAAGGCCCAGGGCCTCCCGCTCGATGTCGAGTCGACTCTAAAAGGAGCCCCCCCGCAATTGAACGAACAACGGATCACGTGGCACCGGAAATTCGTGGAGAATGACGATGGCAACCAGCAGTTTGATTTCATCTTCTAGCTGCCGGATGCGGTCCATGACAACCTTCGGATTGTCTTCGCCTCCCTCAATGGACTCCATCAGCCTATCACGCCTAGCTGTCAAATCAAGCGACTTGCCGTCCACCGCCGCAATCTCTTTAGGCAGCTCGACATCCTGTTTGTTCTCCGCTTCCTTTCCTACAAAGAAGGCCGTGGCAGTTCTGCTGCCGAATGTGTAGCGTAGGAAAGCTTGCTCCAGCTTCGTCAGGTCAACCCGTTTAGCTGGCTTGCATAAGCCCAGAATTGAGCCGTGGCAGTAGAGGTAGCGGTATTCAAGCACTCCTTTTCGCGTGCGCGTAATCCTAGTCATGGTAGCTCCACACTTGCAGCACTTGGCAACTCCTTTGAACAGATTGATGTCCTTCAAGTTGCTTCGTCCCCTGGCACGGATGCGGCTTTTCATCCCCTGGTGTTCCACCTCACCGGCGACGAACTCACCGCTATATTCCAGGCGACACTATCACCCATTCGACCCATGCCATTGATGCGGGTGACCGGACTGCCATTAACGGCCAGGATTTTGTCTCCTGGGAGAATGCCGGCCTTGGCCGCAGGGCCACCTGCAAAAACATAGCCAACGACATTCGTCGTCTCGGCTTCACCAACCGGACGTCCGACAAACCAAACCACGCATGCAAAAACGAAAGCAAGCGAAAGGCTCGCCGCCGGGCCCGCGAAGGCCACAATGATCTTGTCGATGGGCCTTGCGGGAGGAAGATCCGAACCCTTCTCATCAGTTTCCCCTTCCAAGGCTTCCATTGGCCCGAGTTGCGGAATTGCGACGAATCCGCCGGCTGGAATGGAGCCGAGCCGGTATTCAACCCCCTTGATCGTTTTCGACCAGATTGGCTTACCAAACCAAATGGCGAACTTCTCCACCTTCAGTCCGCGCCAGCGGGCGGCAAGAAAGTGGCCCAGTTCGTGGACGACGATCAGTAGATTGAAGAGCAGGACAACCTCGAGGAGAATGCCGACTGTTTTGAGGATTCCAAAAACCATGACCTATGAGCTTGGCCTGAACTCAGGAAAAATCAATCGCTGAGCAGTTGTTACCCCCTTTTCCTTGTTGGTTTGGCTGAGGTAGGAAACAGTCGGTGAATGGATCCCTTTTTTACCTCCCTCGGCTGGACTGTTTACGAACGCTGGAAGAAAAAGGATTTTTCACTGCCAGCATTCCCCGAAATAGCCGTCCGCGCGCTAAAGGAAAGCAATCCATCCGGTCAGGTAAACCTGTCGGCTTTGACCCGTGAATTTCTTCTTGAGGAGGACCAACCCTTCCAGTCCCCCTCGGGATTCGGGCAACCGGAGATCATCGTGTATGACAACACTCGCTTCTACATTCAACTCCTGTTCTGGCTTGATGGAACAACCGACATCCACCAGCACTCGTTTTCGGGGGCCTTTCATGTGATGGCCGGATCGAGCATCCATTCCCGATTCGAATTCGAGAATGAAGATGCTGTCACAGCTCACTTTCGAACGGGCAACCTGAAACTCAGGAAAGCGGAGCTACTGACAACCGGTTCGACCGTTCCAATCACCTCCGGACATGGCTGCATCCATTCGCTTTTCCATCTGGAAACTCCCTCGGTTACGGTCGTCATCCGAACCCATGGAGACCCCGGAACAGGACCACAGTTTACCTATCTCCCACCGCATGTCGCGATCGACCCTGTCCGGAACGATCCCCTCACCCTTCGCAGAAAGCAGCTTCTTGACTTGATCGAACAGACCGCCGACCCGGCCTATCCGGATCTGGCGATGAACATGATTTCATCACTCGACTTTGAACGCGGTTTTTTCATTTTGCAGAACTGCATCGGTCATCTGCGTGCCCTGGGCGCCTGGGATCCTGTTTGGCAAGCTTTTGTAAATCGACACGGATCGTTGTCTTCAAAAGTCCTGCCCACACTTGAGGAGATCATCCGCAGAGACACCCTTGTCGCCATGCGTGCGAACATTGTGGATCCCGAGCACCGTTTTTTTGTGGCTCTCTTGCTCAATCTACAGGATCGAGAAAAGATCCTTAGGTTCGTCGGTCGCTGCCACTCCGGCAATCCGCTATCAACGATTATGCGCTGGGCAGAGGAGTTGCTCCAACCTTCTCCATACGGGGCTTGGATCCTTGATGCACGGTTTCCCATGATCCTGAATGTAGAGGAGGAGGATCAACCGGGTCTCCTTATCGAAGCCTTGGAGCAATTTCTTAAAGGGACTCCAGCAAAAGGAGCCCTTATTTCACTCGCTAAAAAAGATCGTGAAGTCCTGAATGCAGCTTTCGCTAAATCGAGTTGGGGAGTCCTGAAGAAAAACTAGGCTGCCGGGACACCCCGTTTTCATCTTTCAAGCAGTAACCCGAAGGTTTGATCTTAAGGATATTTCGCCAGGCAATCCTGTCTGATCCAAGTTCCAAAGCGAGAGAATGGAAACGTATAATGTTATGTGCGTAAAGTAGATGCACTATTATATCAAAATCGTAACCTTTCGTTAGTTTCTTTGCTCGTCGGGCTCATCTAGCTAGAGGAGGCACTCGATCAGAGATCGATCCTACCCCCCAAGTCCCACGCCCACGGCAATTCATTCGTTCTTTGTCGGCCCCAAGGAAGAACCCTCTCAATGGTTGCACTATCCAATTCGTTCCACCAATCCATGGGGAATCCCAGCATTTGGGTGCTCTATGATCCTTCTGCCCGTGGAGATCGGAATGCGGCCCTTGGAGTTGCGGAAAGGCTCACTGAAAATCCGTTTCTAGTCTCCATCGGTGCTATTGAACAGGCCGGCGGGATCGGCGAGTTCATTCGTTTGAGAAGTCGCTTAGCGGAGGTTCCCTCCGATCCCCAAATCGTAATTTCTTCTTCTCCCCCACCGGTTCCATACGCCCTATCAATCAAGCGTTATTACAGCGGAAAACCCTTCCTAGTTCATCTGCGTGATCCAATTCATAGCCATAAGGAATTTGGGTTGATCGCAATCCCTGAACATATGCCAACACCAGGACGAGGTAGTGTCTGTCGTTTCACGGGCATCGCCAACAGGGTGACAGCCCAACGTGTGTCTATGGAAGGCGAGGTATGGAGAAAGCGATTGGATCCCTACAATCCTTACCCAAAGGTTGCGGCAATGGCAGGAGGAAGTGCCACCAAAGTAGCTGGGGGGCAGGATGTCGTTCTATTTACCGTCAGCGATGGGGTCATTCTGGGGAGGGAGATACAGCGTGCCGCCTCGCGACTCCTGGCTTCCATTTTAATTACAAATTCTCAGAGAACCCCAACAGATGCTTGGACTGCACTCTGCAGTCAGATCAAAAATTCCCCGCCTTCGTTCAAGCACGACTGGCGGATGAATTCAACCGAGGGAAACCCCTTCTTTGCTTTTCTCTCCCATGCCGATTTCCTGATTGCTCCCGCAGATTCCATGTCCATGCTTTCTGAGTGTTGTTCCACTGGAAAACCCGTTTATGTGGCTGGAATCGGGTGTTCCACCGTGAGGAAGGATCACCTCGCTCTGGTTCAGCAACTAATCCATCTCGGTCATGTAAGACCCGCCTCCAGAATCGGTGAGGCCTGGGAAAACCGTCCCGAGCCGTTGGATGCCTCCGGCATCATTGCCGAGAATATAGTGCAGGAAATTTCCTCTGCGATAAGACCTAGAGGAAGTCGACATTTAAAGGTGAAAAGCGTCCTCAGGTCAGTCCCTTCCCCAACGCCAACGCGGTTTCTCTCCCTTAAGGTAGCAGACTCCAATCAGTAGACTTGATAGGATCAGTGTTGATATTACAAAAAGGGCGGGGTGCGGTTTATTCCTCATAAACAGGAAGAGAGAGCCACCCAAAAGGAGATAAAAGACAATTATGACAACCCACCCCTGCCAACAAGTCGGCGGTCCCCATCCCCATCCGTAACGCTTGGCGGGAAACCAGACTTTCCGTTCTTCATTATTCATAGTGTTGATCCGTGATTGATTAGGAGTTTTCGATGAAGAAAATACCAACGGAAAAAAGATGCCCCGCGATGCCGTTAGGTCGCGATCCCGTTCCCAATTCTGGTTAGGGGGAGACCTCCGTGCGGACCGCTGACCTCCAGTGAAGGCCTGTCATTGTTCCGCCCGTTTCAGCCTCCGTTTCGATCACATCGGATCGGGAGCATACAGACCGAATCCCGAACACCGCAGGGCAAATTCAAGATTGATTAAAGAACAATCAGCCGCGGATTTCGGCTCCAGCCAATTCCCGCAACCGGGCCATGATCCGCCCTAGGGCTTCCGTGACCTCTTCTGCTGTCAAGGTTCGGTCGTCATGCTGGAAAGTCAAGGCAACGGCCACTGATTTTTTGCCATGAGGAACTTTAAGTCCCTCTGGATCACTGAAGACATCGAAGGGGTTGACAGATGAGAGAAGAGGCTCCTTTGTCCCGAGCAGCGAATCCTCGATAACAGCATAAGGGGTATCGGCATCAATCAGGAGGGCCAGATCACGGCGGACGGCAGGAAATCTAGGAATCGACTTGAAGCGCCTGGCATCCTTGAAACCTCCGCCTGTGGCGGCCTGTAGGGTGTCAAGGTCGAGTTCAGCAACAACGATTTGCCCCTGATGGCCGCCAACCACTACCTCGCGTGCGATGGCAGGCGATAGCACACCGAGGATCCCAAAGGACCTTTCCTCCCACATGATCTCCAAGGCAAGTGGCAGCTGCGGATGAACGGTGGGACGGAATGTGATTCTTTCGAGTGGTGTTCCGAGTCGCGAGACGATCCCCTTGAGATCAAAGATGTCGAGTGAACGCGCCGCCTCCCCACGCCAATCTGGAGAACAACTCTGACCTGACATTAACAGAGCAAGATTCACTTTCTCCCCGGAATGATCGTGCGATGCTTGTCCAAAAACCTTTCCGATCTCAAAAAATCTGATCGACTCCGCCCCGTGCCTAAGATTGAGCGTCACGGCGTCTATTAATCCCGGGATAAGGCTAGCACGAAGGGTAGAGTGCTCCTCTCCCATGGGATTGCGGACGGAAACCGTACCGCCCGAAGAAAAGGCGGACTGGTTGCGACTCCCCGTCAGTGTGCCGCTTCGAGCCTCGTGAAATCCTCCGCCGGAAAGACGACGGCGCAGGCCGCGTGCAAAGTCGTAGGCATGATCGGCCGGGCTTGATAGGGAGGGAGTTCCAGAGCATCGGGAAACGATATGAGCGATGCCATGTAGGCGTGCGATTTCCTCGATTAGATCGACCTCGCGAGTAATGTCGTTTCGCCAGAATGGGATCTCCCAACCGCCATGGACCTGAGTAAGCCCAAGACGGGAAAGCATTTCTGCAATAGCCGCATCATCGAGATTGATGCCGAGCAGGGAACGGACGCGGTCACAGCGTAGAGCAACGATAGGTGAGGGAGGAATTGATCCGGCAATGACCAGCGTAGGGGAAACAGTGCCACCTGAAATACCAACTATCAGTTCCGCAGCACGGGCGGACGCATTGAGAGCATTTTTCGCACCGGCTCCACGTTCGAAGCGGTAACTGGAATCGGTTGAAATGCCGTGCGCCCGACTAGAGCGCCGGACCAAGGACTTCTCGAAGACTGCGCTTTCCAGGAGAACCGACGTGGTAGCGTTGGAAACCCCGCTCGAGCTGCCACCGATGATGCCGGCGAGTGCCTGGACCCCCTTCGCGTCAGCCACGACAGGATCCTTAGAAGAAAGTATCAGATCCCTTTCGCCGAGAGCGGTGAAAGCTTCACCCTCCTGCGCAAACCTGACGGTCAGGGATCCATCGATCCTTCCACCATCGAAGGCATGGAGAGGTTGGCCCGTCTCAAACATCACGAAATTGGTGACATCGACCACATTGTTGACGGAGCGAAGACCTACCGATTCTAGACGCCGGCGGAGCCAATCGGGGCTCGGTCCCACCTTCACGTTGTCTATGCGGCGAAGACTATAGAAGGAAGCTAAGTCCGGTGACACAATCGAGGCAATGGAAACATCCTCCTCCATTCGAGGTAGGGATGGGACGCTACCAAGGAATTCTCCGCATCCGAAGGCGGCTGCCTCTCTGGCAACGCCGAGGTGGCCGAGCCAGTCGGGACGGTTCGGTGTGATCTCGATGTCGAAGACCTCCTCGGTGGGAAAAATCTCGTTGATGGGCGTTCCAGGTTTGGCATCGGGAGGCAGGATCAGTAATCCGTCGACCCCTTCACCAAGTCCGATCTCCTTTGAGCTACACATCATCCCCTCGCTTTCCACTCCGCGAAGCTTGCCAACCTTGATCTTAAAATCTCCGGGAAGAACCGCTCCGGGTAGGGCAAGCGGAATCTTGTCACCAACCTTGTAATTCTTGGCACCGCAAACGATCTGTCTCGGTGTGCCGCTCCCATCGTCGACCTTACAGACGCTCAGTCGGTCGGCATTCGGGTGTTGGACCGATTCAAGGACCTGCGCGACGACAACCTTGGTGACAGTAACTCCAGTCGATTCGATCGATCCAACTTCAAGTCCGGCGTCGGTCAGGACTGCACCAATCGTTGCAGCAGGTGTGTCCGTTCGGAGATACTCACTCAGCCACGATAGTGAAATTTTCATGCCGTAAATCTGCTAAGGAAACGAAGGTCGTTCTCGGTCAACATTCGAACGTCGGGAATACCGGTAAGGTTCATGGCGAGGCGATCGAGGCCGAATCCGAATGCAAATCCACTCACTTTTTCGGGATCATAGGCGCTGTCGCCTCGTGCCTTGTTAACCTCCTCGAAGACAGCGGGATCGACCATGCCACAACCAGCCAATTCCATCCACCTGCCGCCGAGAGCATCGGTTCGGATATCAATCTCATAGCTTGGTTCGGTAAAGGGGAAAAAATGAGGGCGGAAGCGAATCTCAGTCCCTGTACCAAAGAGTTCCTGAAAAAAGAATTCAACCGTCCCCTTAAGGTCGGCGAGGCTGACCCCCGGTGCCACATAAAGCCCCTCCATCTGGGTAAACTGCGCAAGATGCGTGGCGTCGACCTCGTCCCGGCGGTAAGCGGCCCCAGGAGCGATGATCCGGATGGGAGGTTGGTTAGCCAACATCGAGCGGATCTGGATCGAGGATGTGTGTGTACGAAGAAGTCGGCCGTCAGGGAGGTAAAAGGTATCCTGTTCGTTGCGAGCCGGGTGGTCGGCAGGCGTGTTGAGTGCATCGAAACAATGCCACTCCGTCTCAATGTCCGGCCCTTCTGCGATTGAAAAGCCGAGTCTGCGGAAGATCTGCACGGAACGGTCCACCAGGAGAGTGAGGGGGTGGAGCGATCCGGACTTCGGGGAGGTGCCGGGAAGTGAGACATCGACGGAAGATAGGGCGGCGGCATCAGCCTTGGCTGTCAGGGCTGACTCCTTTGTATCGAGCGCGGTTGCGACGTCGGTCCGAAGCTCGTTAAGAAGCTTTCCCATTAATGGGCGGTCTTCCTTGGAGAGATTACGCATGCCTTCGCTCAAAAGCGACACCGAGCCAGCTTTTCCAAGGTAGCGAACACGAATATCCCTTAGTCCGCCTGAATCGGACGCATCCGCAATAGCGGAAAGCGCCTCGATCCGGAGGTTTTCGATCCGACTGCTCAGCGTTGCGAGCTGAATGTCCACGGAATGTTCCGGGGGAAAAGCCCGCAAGCCCGCTCAGGCCGCCTTGGCTACAGACGCCTTAGGGGACTTTGGCTTGGCCTCGATGGCGGCTTTTGCCTTGGCAACAATCTGCGCAAACGCACCCTCGTCCTGAAGGGCGATGTCCGACAGGACCTTGCGATCAAGCAGGATATTCGCGGCCTTTAAGCCTTCGATAAAGCGGTTGTAGCTCAAACCTTGCGCACGAACAGCGGCATTGAGACGCACGATCCAGAGGGAGCGGACATTGCGCTTGCGGGTCTTGCGATCACGATACGCCCAGTATTTACCCTTCATGCGGGCATCCTTGGCATAGCGGAAGAGTTTGGAACGTCGGCCGCGGTAACCGCTGGCCTCTTCGATGACCCGCTTGCGACGTGCACGACTGGCGGGTGAATTGGTTGCTCTGGGCATCTTTCATTCCCGCCGCTGTGAAACGACGGGCCTCTTCGGGCAGGTTGTTTGTTTTTGGTCGATCCGGGATCTCGCCCGCCCGGGTAGGCCGGAAAGCTTCCGGCCAGATCCTCGGATCGTATAGTTACCTTCCTAGCGGAGACCGAAAGGAAGGTTCATCTTCACTCGGCTCACGTCGGAGTCATGGACTAAGACCTGTTTGCCAAGCTTGCGCTTGCTCTTAGAGCTTTTGCACTCGAGAAGGTGACGCCGACCGGCCTTCGACCGTACGACCTTGCCCGTGGCGGTAAGCTTGAAACGCTTGGCCACGGATTTTTTGGTTTTACTGCGGGCGATGGCTTTTGGCATGGGGGGTGGACGATTACAGAGTCAACGAAGAAAGGCAATAAGAAAAAGGTGGATTCGCATGGTTATCGTCTGTTCGAACGAAATCACCATCACCTTTCAGGATAATATCATCAAATAGGATCATACTTCCTATAGTTGCCCTGTCATCTACCTATGACTCGAACAAGCTTGATTCCTCATCCTTTTCCTCTTCTTGGCGAAGCCTGCACGGTGGCTCCCGGTTTGGGTGAACGTTTTTTTGATAGTGGAGCGGGTGTGGGCACGGGAATGGGTTCGTTTACTCCAGCCGTGGTCAGAGCCAGGACTTCCTCTGCCGCCGTACATGTCCGGGCTGAGACGATGCCTGTAATCGCTTTGCCGTCCCCCGAGGTGAAACCGTCGTAGTTGTTGATGCTGGAGACCTGCGCTATGACGTTCCCTGCGGCATCGGTGACCGCACCTCCACTTGATCCAGGACAATATTCCGCCGTCACCTCGACATGGAGGGCACTCTGGTGTTTCTCATCAAGACGGTCGCGGCTAATCCGTGCCACCTGACCGGATGTAAACATGTAGGCAAAGCCGTCCGGATGGCTCATGCACCATACCTGCTCCCCGGGTAGAACCCCTGCGCGGAGGGGCAACGAGGGAATGTCAAGCCCGGGAACCCGGATCAGACAGGTGTCGGAGCGATCGCTGGCTGCGATTATCTCCGTGATAGGCAGAACCCGCCCGTCCTCGGTTATCGCAACGGCCTGCGCCTCGCGCATCATTTCAGGATCAATCGTCATCACGTGAAGTGCAGTGGAGAGGATTTCCGGTGCTATTGCGAAACCGGTGGCCCCGATCATGAACCGCCATTTTCGCGAATGCGGTTCCTGATATCGCAACCCGATGGCCACCGTGCTGTGCCTCAAAGCGGGAGCCAACTCGATTGGAGTCAGCGGATTGGCGAACACGGGTGAAACCGGGATATCAGGATGAGATTTTGGGGCCTTCCTTGCCAACTCGGAATAGTCGACAAGCCTCCCCTCTCTGGTCAACTGCTCCACTTGGGCGCCTGCATTTTTTTCAAATGACTCGTCATCAACTATATAACGCTTGTCGTTGGTTGCTGACCCGGGGAAAAGAGATTGGTCGTTTGCATACGCTACGGGCACTAAGGCTATAATGATAAAGAGGATTTCCTTCATCATCTCAGCAATCCGGCCTATCCCGATCTCGTGTCTCAACCAACCAACTCATACCAGTTGTTGCGCCGGCGGGGAATGTAACCGGCCTCACTGATGAGAGTTTCGATCTCCTGCGACTCCAATCGAAAATTCGCACCTGCTTTACTGACAACATTCTCTTCCATCATGACACTGCCGAAATCATTTGCCCCGTAACGGAGTGCCACCTGGCCAATCTTTGGTCCCTGAGTCACCCAAGAACTCTGAACATTGGTGAAGTTGTCGAGATAGATCCGTGAAAGGGCCTGCATCCGCAGATACTCTGCTGATCCTACCGGCTCGGCGCGTAGCTTTGTATTCTCAGGCTGAAAGGTCCAGCAGATGAAGGCGGTGAATCCGCCCGTCTCATCCTGCTGTCGCCGCAGTCGGTCAAGGTGTTCGATCCGATCCTCAACATTCTCGACATGTCCGAACATCATCGTGGCGCTGGAGTTGAGTCCCATGTGGTGGGCGATCTCCATGACTTTGAGCCACTGATCGCTGTTGGCCTTCAGCGGCGCGATCCTGTTACGCACGCTATCAACGAGTATCTCCCCTCCACCACCTGGAATAGAGCCTAGACCGGCCTCTTTGAACCGGAAGATGACCTCTTTTAGCGGCATCCCAAATACCTCAGCGAAATGGTTGAACTCCGGGGGGCTGAAGCCGTGGATATTCACATGAGGGTACTTCTCTCGGATATGGGAGAGAAGATCAGTATACCAGTCGATCGTGAGACTCGGGTGGTGTCCTCCCTGTAAGAGAATCTGGATGCCGCCAGCATCGGTGAGTTCATCGATCTTTTGGTCGATCTCTTCGAAGGTGATGACATAATTGTCAGCATCCTTTTCCGTGCGGTAGAAGGCGCAGAACTTGCAATAGACATTGCATATGTTGGTGTAGTTGATGTTTCGATCAACGATGTAGGTCACAATTTCATTACCTGCTCCCTCGTAGGCCTCCGCCAATGCGAGTTTGCGCCGATGGTCGGCCAGAGCCCCCAACTCCTCCAGTGGAAGTTGATAAAGCTCCCTAGCCTCCGCGGTTGTGACCCGCTCCCCATCGATAACTCGGTCAGTCAGGGAATTAAGACATGAGGTTGACATGGGCATCGGATTGGCTGCGATAGGTTAAAGGTCTTGTTTGACAATAAATGCTGTGACTGTTCGAGGAAAGTGGGAATAAGAGCTTTAGGCTTAAAAGCTTTTCCCTGATTCAAAACGACATTAGACCAAGCATCATGACAAATCATTCAAACAGACGATCCTTTTCGGAACGCTGCCTGTTTATCTCCCTTCCAGAGATCATCTGTTAGCTTTTCGTATCCCCTCTGCGTCGAAAGAGAAATCGTCAAAAAATCTCCCTCGCCGTAGTGTCCGATTTTCCTAATATCCTCAACATTCCTTAGGAATTCCAAGATGGAAAACGACTGGTTTCAATATGTGGTCGATCAGTTTTATGCCGATCTTTACCGTTTTGGTTTAAAGCTCTCGCGGAAACCGGAGGATGCAGCGGATCTAGTGCAGCAGACTTTTGCCGTCTTCGCTGCAAAGGGAGACCAACTCCGCGATGCGGACAAAGCCCGCCAGTGGCTTTTTACAACCCTGTACCGCGACTACGTCGCAAAATACCACAAGAGCAAACCGCTGGTTTCCCTTGATGATGAGGAGTTAGATTTGAAGGAGCCCGCCGTTGAGTCCTCGGTGCACCGCGATGCAGAGCGCAGCGAATTGCTCCATGCACTTGACAGCCTTGAGGACCATCACAGAATCGTCCTTACACTGTTTTATCTAAATCAGCACAATTACAGGGAAATCGCCGAAATTCTAGGTGTTCCAATAGGAACGGTCATGTCGCGACTTTCCCGTGCAAAGGACCTGCTGCGGATGAAAACCGAAGAACTTGCAAGAATTGAGGGAATAAAAATCGTCCCGTTCCCCTCTGATCAGCAGGGGAAGTCGTCTAAAAACCACTGACCTTCATCAATGACAACTGAAGAAGCCAAACTGATTTTGCAATCCTACCGCCCAGGCGGAGGGGATGATGCGGATCCGTTTTTTTCAGAGGCTCTAAAGCTACTTCGTAGCGAACCGGAGCTTCGTCGTTGGTTTGAAGGGGTGCAGAATTTCGATGGTTTAATGCGGAGGGCGATGGCTTCCCAATCGCCTCCCGCAGGACTTCGAGAAGCCATCCTTGCGAGGAAAAATGCTCCTCCTCGAACAACCCAAGCTAACTCGCGCCATTTCTTAAAAGTTTTTCTGCCTCTGGCTGCTGCGGTTGCCATCTTTGCCGGTATTCTGCAGTTCGAGAGGTCATCCGAGCACCAAGGCTTCCAAGGGATGACAGTTGCAAGCTTCACGAAACAGGCGCTTGAAATTAAGGAACAAGGAAGAATCTCTCTCGGGACGAAGAGCACGGATCCGGTCCAACTCTCGCGCTGGCTCGCCGAAAGAGGGGCTCCCAGCAATTTTGTCCTGCCTCCAGGTCTGCATGGATTACCAGCTCTTGGATGCCAGAGTTACTCACTAGGGGGAACAAAAGTCTCCTTGATTTGCTTTACGTTAGGAGAAAATCGAATTGCCCATCTCTTTGTTGTTGATCGGAAATCGTTGAGCGATGCCCCTTCCGATACAACTCCAACACTCCATGAGGAAAACGGTTTGGCCTTTGCCACATGGACATCCGGCGGCAAAAGCTATGTGCTTACAGGGGACAATCTTTCTAAAGAGACAATTCGCAGGTTGATTTGAACTGCTTCACCGCACGCTAACAAAGGGAAAAATGAAATCGCATTCCCAGAGGGAGAGGCCGATTGCTTGGTCTGAGAGGAAGTCCAAGGTCGGGAGCCACTGGGTCCTCCCCTTTGCATGGGTTGAGCACAAGATGGATTGGATTGCCTACCTCCTTGCCAACTGGAGCTTTCTCGAAGTCTTGGCATATCTAGAAAGTTTTGGGGTCCTGATAGCAGTCATTTTTTATTTTTCCGAGGCGGGAGACCGTTTGAAGCAGAAGCATTACCAGGCTTGGCAGGTGATTAATTCCGCCCAAGGCAAAGGGGGAAATGGTGGCAGAATTGATGCGCTTGAGGTGCTGAATGCAGATGGTGTTCCCTTGGTGGGTGTTGATTTGTCAGGTGCATTTCTAGTTGGCATCAGACTCCCGAAAGCTGATCTCGCACGAGCGGATTTCAATTCCGCGGACGCCCGACAGGCACAGATGCCCGGAGCCAAGATCGAGGATGCGAACCTAAGGAGTGCGAACTTCCGAGGGGCTGGACTGGAAAAGGCATCCCTACAAGGAAGTGTGCTTGATGACGGCGACTTTTCAGGCGCTAACCTCAGGGGGGCCGACCTCAGTGGAGTAAGTCTTGTAAAGACAGACCTGCAGGGAGCCCAGATGGCTGGGATCAAGTGGGAGACCCTAAAATGCATCGATGGCGCCAACCTTTCGGGAGTGAAGTCGGCTCCTAAGGAGTTTCTGAACTGGGCCCTGGCCCATGGAGCCACAGAGAAGAGGAACTGAAACGGACTCGCGTCCAGCTTCAATGCATTTTCATAATATCTTAAAGCATAAGATATTATGATATAGCACTACTTCTGAAAGAGCATCGCTTCTGATCTCAAGCGCCAAAAAAAATTTAAAATCATGGAATATTCTCGCCGATACAACCTCCTATAGCTACGGACGGAGTCTCCAGACGGAAACCCGCCCGGAACAAACAACACAAACAAACAACATCAACATGAAGTCAAAAGCACTCCTAGCCGGCGCCGCAGTCGCCGGTTTGATCAGCGGATCCATGGCCACGCAGATGCGTGCAGAAAGCACCACCTCAACCCAGATCGTTTCACCCGGAACGGCTCTCAACACGGTTGCGGATAACGACACCAACTCCTGCAAGGGGAAAAACTCCTGCAAGGGCAAGGGCGGTTGCGCTACCGACGGCAGCAAGAGCTAAAAATATCATCAGAGTCGCAGGGGAGTGGCTTGTCCACTTCCCTGCCCATCTGCCTGAACCAACATGCCTGCCAACCCATTCAACGGAAATACCGAATATGGAATTGGCATAGGGCTGCGTGTGCCACATTACCGGCACATCTTGGCAGAGAAGCCTACGGTCGATTGGTTTGAAGTTATTTCTGAAAATTTCATGGTTGAGGGCGGGCGTCCTTTAGAAGTCCTCGATCAGATTCTCGAGCAGTACAAAGTTGTACAGCATGGCGTCGCGATGTATTTCGGTTCGGCAGACAAACTGAACCGCGAACATCTCAAGCGTCTGAAGCGCCTTGTGAAGCGGACGAACACGCCTTGGCTTTCCGATCATCTCTGCTGGGGAAGCGTCGACGGTCGTTACACCCACGATTTACTTCCGATGCCATATACCTTTGCATCGGCCAAGGTGACCGCTGAACGTATCCGCCAAGCCCGGGACTATCTCGAAGTCCCCATCTGCGTGGAGAATGTAAGTAGCTACGCCGAATATAATGCCTCGGAGATGACCGAATGGGAATTTCTCTGCGAGGTTGTGGAACTAGCCGACTGCGGCATCCTGCTTGACGTTAACAACATCTACGTTTCCTCACAGAATCACGGATTCAACCCCTACGATTATCTCGACAACATTCCCCATCACCGTGTGGGGCAAATTCATATTGCGGGCCATTCGAAGTTCGAGAAATACACCCTCGATACTCACGATCATCCAGTTCTCGATCCTGTCTGGAAGATGTATGGACA
>Ga0118677_10009992_pt1 | contig 14656 bp, 2 predicted proteins | sample AliMusrvi5mmetaG_FD_86154 | JGI IMG/M metagenome (GOLD analysis project Ga0118677, IMG submission 86154) | reverse complement strand
CAGTGTTCCCAATGCTGGTGACCAACAGGTTACTGATCGCGTTCGGGATGATCACGCCGCCGCCGTCTCCTGTGTATCCCGTGATGGTGCAGGTGCCATCCCCGTTGTTCGTGTAAGCGTATCCCAGCGGCACGGTGGGAAGTCCGCCAAACGTCGCACCCCAGCCCGTAGTCCCAGGCAAATAATAGACGGTCGAGAGGTTATCCCCGAAGAACACATTCGTCCCATCCAGAACCGGGGCGTTCCCTTCGAAATAGACTCCTGCCAGATTGGTACAGTCGGAAAACGCCGAGTTCCCGAGGTTGGTGACGCTATTGGGGATCCTGACGCTGGTCAGATTGGTGCACGAATAGAACGCAGAGGCCCCGATGCTGGTTACCGGCAGGCATGCGATGGTATCGGGGACGATCGCGACCCCTCCAGGACCTGTGTATCGCCTGATCGTAATCGTGTTGTTATCAGTCGTGTAGGTGAACGGGCCCGGATTGGGGACATAGGTGCCGGTGGCGGTGGTCGTTGTGTTGAGGCCGATGTAAACACTCTGGTTCGAGGGTGTGATCCAGCCGCTAATGTTGCTGAAGCTTACCGTGTGGTTGAAACCCGCCTCCAGATACTGAACCGTTGCTCCGCTGGGCAGTGGCGGCCCGCCATCCACAGACCATTGTGCCGCCGCGGCGGCGGCACACGCTGGGAGGATGGTCACGCTCAGCGAGCCGACTGGGCTAAGAATGAAGCCTTCGAGTGTAAACCCGTGGAACGTGTCGCTCAGGTTGACAGGAGTTCCCGGAGGCGTGGTCGTCGGATCGCCCGTGGCCGTGGTGGCGACGTATGACACCCCTAAGAGGGCACCGCCTTTCATTGCAGCATCAAGAGTGAAATAAGGACCAGTCCATCCAATTACGAAGTACTCCACATTGCCGCCAGGGACGCGAAGGGGGCTGATGACCACAGTTCCGCCGTTGAATTGCCCTCCGGCTAGTATCGGGGTAACCGCAGAGCAGCTCCAGCCTGGGTTTGCAGCTAAGAAGCTCGCCAAGTCAAAGTAATTCCATGCAAAACCGTGAAGCCAATCGTAGTCGCCGAAGCGCGCCCGGAGGGCCGTACCTTCCGGAGCCGCGATGAGTGCGACGTAGCCTCCGCCCGCGGGAACGTTGATGGGCGTCCAGTCATAAATGCTTGTCCATTGCTGCACCGGCGATGACGCGTTATTGGCAAAAACCACTGAGCCCTGCGCCAAAGCCAGCGTTGGGGTCACAATCAGAACCATGAGCGCAAGTGCCATTTTCATATACTGATTTGTTTGGGCTAACTGTGTTCACTAACGGCGATGGAGCGCGAGGGCATACGAGCGAAGATTGGCGGCTAAGGAACCTGCATCAGACGGTAGAGCCTTGGCGGTTGCTGCCACGCGGAAGTATCGAAGTAGAGCTGGGAGGTGTTGGTCAACGTCACAGTGTCCAGGGTGAACCAGGCGTCTACCGGGCCAAACTGGTTGATGGCATCCACCCGCACCGAGTGGCCAATGCTGCCTGTCAGCGTGATCGCCGGAACCAGTTGCAGGTTCAGATACGGGAGCACGCCCGGCGTTCCTGTCTGCCAGGCGCGGTAGAACCGTTGCAGCGGGAGCGGCAGGGTGAGATCGAAGTAAGACTGCGACGCGCTGGCCAGGCTGACGGAACCGAGTGGGGTCCATCTCGGCGCGGGGCTGAGTGAGTCGGTGTAATCCAGGTTCAACAAGCTCCCCGTTTCGCCCGTCACCTTGATCCCCGGAACCGGCCTGCGCTCGACGGGCGCAATGACATTGAGCAGGGCAGGCGCGCTGGTGATGGCGCCGAGCACATTGCTGATGACCACGGTGTAGGCGCCCGATTGAGACAACTCCAGGTTCGTTAGTTCCAACTGCCAGTTGGTGCCGGAACTGAGGAGGTTAGTGGCGTTGAGATGCCAGAAGTAGAACAACGGTAAAGGGCTACTGGCCTTCACCCGCAACCCAACGGCCGATGCCGCCTCAGCCGTTTGGCTCTGGGGCGAGGCCTGGATGGTGGGAACTTGAGTCCACAGCGCCGTCGGACGACCGCCAAAGGTCGAGCCCCAGCCCGTGGTACCTGGCAAGTAATAGACAGTCGCATGGTTGTCCCCTGGGAACACAGACCCGCCAAGGCTGGGGGCGTTACCGCCGAAATAGAGTCTCGTCAGGTTGGTGCACGCGTAGAACGCAGCGGATCCAATGTCGGTGACGCCGCTGCCTATGGTGACGCTGGTCAGGCTGGTGCAGTTGTAGAACGCAGCGAATCCGATGTCGGTGACGCCGCTGCCTATGGTGACGCTGGTCAGGTTGGTGCACCACTGGAACGCGTAGTCCGCGATGCTGCTGACGCTGTCGGGGATCGTAACGCTGGTCAAGTTGATGCAAGACCAGAACGCCTCCGACCCAATGTTGGTGACGCTGCTGGGGATCGTGACGCTCAACAGGCTGGTGCAATAGGCGAACGCAAAGCGCCCGATGCCGGTGACGCCGTTGGGGATCGTGTAGGCCCCGGTTTTGCCCCCAGGGCATTCGATGAGGGTGGTCTGACTTTTGTTGAGCCAGACCCCATCCACACTGCTATAGAAGGAGTTGGCCGCATCCACTGTTATCGCGGTCAGGCTGAAGCAGTAAAAGAACGCATTGGTTCCAATGCTGGTGACGCCGCTGCCGATTGTGACGCTGCGCAGGCTGGTGCAGCCATAGAACGCATAGTCCCCTATGCTGGTGACGCTATTGGGGATCGTGATGCTGGTCAGGTTGGTGCACCAGTCGAACGCCTCCTGCCCGATGCTGGTAACGCTGTTGGGGATCGTCAAGTTGGTTAGGCTACTGCAACCGGAGAACGCCCACTCCCCGATGATGGTGACCCCGGCGGGAATGGTGACGCTGCTCAGACTGGTGCAGCCCCCGCACACATAGTTCCCGATGCTGGTAACGCTGTTGGGGATGGTGATGCTGGTCAGGCTGGTGCAGGAATCGAACGCATAGTCCCCCATGCTCGTGACGCTGTTAGGGATCGAGTAAGAGGTCGCGGCGATGCCTGCGGGATACTGGACGAGCGTGGTCTGCGTCTTGTTGAACAAGACACCCTCCACGCTACTATAGGCGGAGTTGAGCGTGCCGACGCTTATCGAAGTCAGGCTGGTGCAGGCACCGAACGCATCATGCCCAATGCTGGTGACACTGTTGGGGATGGTGACGCTGGTCAGGCTGTTGCACCCAGCGAACGCATAGTCCCCGATACCCGTGACCGGCAGGCCATTGATCGCGTAGGGGATGATTACGTCACCGCCGGGGCCGTTGTATCTTGTAATAGTGACCGCGCCGTTATTGATCCAGTAATTGAATTCAGTCGGCAACGTGGCCGTAGTGAAGCTCTGGTCGCTGGCGTAAGCCAGTCCGTAATCGTTCGTTACCGTAATGCGGAAGTGATAAGTGACACCGGGAGTTAACCCGGTCAGTGCCACCGACAAAGGTAGGTTGCTTATTCCGCTCCCCATGTCCGTCGCGGCGGTGAGATTACCATAGCCGGTGGTCGTCCCCCACTGGAACCATGCCGTGGTAGGGTAGCCGTTTGGGTTGACGGTGCCATTGAGTGCGGCGCTGTTGGTGGTGACGGCTGTAGCGGGCAACCTCGAAACCTGTGGCGGTCCCAACGTGGTGAAGCTCTGGTCGCTGCCGTAGGCTAGTCCGTAGACGTTTGTTGCCGCAACGCGGAAATGATAAGTGACACCGGGGGTCAACCCGGCCAGTGGGGCGGACAAAGGCAAGGCGTTAGTGCCGCTGCCCAGGTTGGCCAACGAGGTGAGATTACCATAGCCAGTCGTGGTGCCCCACTCGAACCGGGCAGCGGTGAAGGAGCCACTCGGGTTGACCGTACCGTTGAGCATGGCCCCGCTGGCAGTGATGGTGCTGGCGGATAAGGTCCAAGCCATCGGCGGCGGCGACTGCCAGAGCGCTGTCGGAAGACCGCCAAAGGTCAAACCCCAGCCCGTCGTACCGGGCAAGTAATAGACGGTAGCATCGTTGTCGCCGCTAAACACGGATGAACCGCCCAAGCTGGGGGCGTTGCCTGCGAAACAGATGCTGGTCAGGCTGGCGCAGCCAGAGAACGCCCAGTCCCCGATGGAGGTGACGCCGCTGCCTATCATGACGTTGGTCAGGCTCGTGCAGTCAATGAACGCCCAGTTCCCCAGGCTGGTGACGCCGTTGGGGATCGTGATGCTGGTCAGGTTGGTGCAGGAACAGAAGGCCCAGTTCGCAATGCTGGCCACGCTGCTGGGGATGGTGATGCCGGTCAGGCGCGTGCAATTATGGAACGCCCAAGCTCCAATGTTCGTGACACCGTTGAGGATGGTGACGCTGGTTACACTCGAGCAGTTTTCGAACGCCCAGTCTCCGATGCTGGTGACCAATAGACCATTAATCCTGGTCGGAATCGTCACCGCCCCGCCTTCACCGAAATATCCCGTGATCGTGATCGCGCTGTTGTTGGTAGCGAAAATGTAGGGCGGTGGCGGGGGCCCCAAAGCGGTCGGCAGACCGCCATACGTTGCGCCCCAACCAAAAGTCCCAGGCGAATAGTAAACAGTCGCACTGGAGTCGTTACCGAACACATATTGATTACCCAGGCTCGGTGCATTGCCCTCACAATAGACACTCCTCAGCTTCCAACAACCGGCAAATGCCCAGGGTCCGAGGCTGAAGACGCTGCTGGGAATGGTCACACTGCCCAGGCCGCAGGACGCGAATGCCTGCTTTCCAATGCTGGTCACGCCGTTGGGAATCGTGACGCTGGTCAGGCTCCGACAGTTTTCGAACATCCCGTCCGCGATGTTGGTCACGCTGTTGGGTAGCGTGACGCTGGTCAGGCTGAGGCAATCTTCGAAGGCGCTGGCCCCAAGATGGGTAACGCTATGCGGGATCGCCAGGCTCGTCAGGCTATAGCAGGATGAGAACGCGTCATCGCCGATGCTAACGACACTGCTGGGGATGGTGACGGTAATCAGCCTGCCGCATTGGAAGAAGGCCCAATCCCCGATAATCGTGACGCTACTTGGAATCGTATAGCTTCCGGCTTTGCCATATGGGTACTCGATCAGCGTCGTCTGATTCTTGTCGAACAAGACCCCATCCACACTGCTATAGATGGGGTTGAGGGTATCCACGCTCACCGCGCTTAAGTTGGCGCACCCAGCGAATGGCGCGATGCCGATGCTGGTGACGCTTTTGGGGATGGCAACGTTTGTCAGGGAGACGCAATCACTGAACGCCTGGTCTCCGATGCTGGTGACGCTGTTGGGAATTGTGATGCGAGTGAGACTTTCGCATTCAAAAAAGCCATAGGTCCCGATGCTGGTGACGCTGTCGGGGATCGTGATGTTCGTCAAGCTGGTGCAGCCCTGGAATACCTGGGCTGCGATGCTCATGAGTTTGTTGCCAATCGTAACGCTGGTCAGGCCAGCGCATTGGTAGAACGAAGTGGATCCGATGTTGGTGACGCTGTCGGGGATCGCGATGTTCGTTAGGCTGAGACAGTAGAGGAACGCTCCGACTCCGATGCTGGCGACGTTGGTGCCTATCGTCGCATTGATCAGGCCGGAGCAACCACCGAACGCATAATCGTCGATGCTGGTGACGCTGCTTCCGATCCTCATGCTAGTCAGGTTGGTGCAGTCTTGGAACGAGAAGCGCGCGATGCTGGTGACGCTGTTGGGGACGCTGTAGCTCCCGACCTTGCCTCCCGGATATTGGATCAGGGTGGTGTGGCTCTTATCGAACAAGACCCCATCCTCACTGCTATAAGCCGCGTTGAGGGCTTCCACCGTTATCGCGCTCAACCTGTCGCAACGACCGAACGCCTCGCCTCCGATGGTGGTGACGCTGTCGGGGATCGTCACGCCGCTCAGGCCGCAGGAAAGGAACGCCATGTCCCCGATGTTGGTGACGCTCTCGGGGATCGTCACGTTCGTCAGGCTGAGACAGTAGGAAAAAGCTTGGACTCCGATGCTGGCGACGTTGGCGCCTATCGTCGCGTTGGTCAGGCTGGTGCAACTCTCGAACACCTGGTCTGCGATGCTCATGAGTTTGTTGCCAATCGTAACGCTGGTCAGACGAGCGCAGTTATAGAACGCAGCGTATCCGATGCTGGTGACCGGCAGACCGTTGATCGTGTCAGGGATAGTCACCGCTCCGCCTGGACCCGTGTATCCCGTGATGGTGATGGTGCCGTTATTGATCGTGTAGTTGAATTCAGTCGGCGACGTGGCCGTGGTGAAAGTCTGGTCGCTGCCGTAAGCCAGTCCGTATTCGTTCGTTGCCGCCACGCGGAAGTGATAAGTGACACCGAGAGCTAACCCGGCCAGTGAGGCGGAGAGAGGTAGCGCGGTGGTCCCGCTGCCCAGAGCGGTTGCCGAGGTGAGGTTGCCGTAGCTGCTGGTGGCACCCCACTGGAACCAGGCGGTGGTCGGCCAGCCGTTCGGGTTGACGGTGCCGTCGAGCGTGGCGCTGCTGGGGGAGACACCCGTGGCGGGCAAAGTCGAAACCTGTGGCGGCCCCAACGTGGTGAAGCTCTGGTCGCTGCCGTAAGCCAGCCCGTAGTCGTTTGTAGCGGCAACGCGGAAGTGATAAGTGACGCCGAGGGTTAACCCGGCCAGTGGGGCGGAAAGAGGTAGCGCGGTGGTACCGCTGCCCAGAGCGGTCGCCGAGGTGAGATTACCATAGCCAGTCGTGGTGCCCCACTCGAACCAGGCAGTCGTGGGCGAACCGTTCGGGTTGACGGTGCTGTTGAGAATGGCGCTGTTGGTGGAGACGCCTGTGGCAGGCAACGCTAAAATCAGCATGGCGGGCGACGAATTGCCCCAACTGATGGTCTGGATGGAGGCGACACCACCGTCCGCGCCGGTGAACCCAACGTACGCGGTGCTGCCCCCGACAACCGACGGGATGTTCACGGTCCAGTTGATGCTGGCGATGCCCTCAGTGACGGTGTCCTTGAAGGTCACCGTCATAACCGTGCCGTTGTAGTCAACGTTGACCTGAATGAGGTCGCTATTGCCGCCAATATCAACGTCTGGCAACAGGGAAGCGTACCCATAGGTAACCGCTCCATTCTGGAATAGGGCGATGCCCCGCCCGTTGGGGGCATAGATGTTCATGGCGAGCGCCACACTCGGGGTGATATTCTGATACCCGAGGCTGCTGCCGCCGTTGCCGCCGCCGAGGGCTGTGGCGCCCCGCGGATCGTTCTGGATGCAGAACGTGACTCCGTCGGCGCTGCCCGCGCCGCTCACATCCTGATAGAAGAACATGATGTGGAACGCGGTTACGTCTTGCTTGTTGCTGAGGAACGCGGAACGACTCGTGTTGCCCGTGCCAACCGTGAGCGTGATGGTGTTGCCGGTCATCGTCGCCCCCCCATTCAGGGTCCAACCCGTCGTGAAGCTCTGGTCGCTGCCATAAAGCAGTCCGTTGTCGTTCGTTGCCGCCACGCGAAAGTGGTAGGTGACCCCGGGGGTTAAGCCGGCAAGTGGAGCCGATAGCGGCAAGGAGTTGGTTCCGCTCCCCATACCGATCGCGGCGGTGAGAGTGCCGTAGTTGGTGGTCGTACCCCACTGAAACCAGGCAACGGTGAGGAAGCCATTCGGGTTGACCGTGCCGTTGAGCATGGCACTGTTGGTGGTAACGTCGGTGGCGGATAAGGTCCAAGCCCCCGCCCCCGACGGCTGCCAGAGCGCCGTAGGAAGACCGCCAAAGGTGGTGCCCCAGCCCGCGGTGCCTGGCAAGTAATAGACGGTCGCCTTGGTGTCCCGTTGGAACACATCGGGCCCGCCAAGGCTGGGGGCGTTACCACCGAAATGGAGCGCCGTCAGGCTGGTGCAGTCCATGAACGCCCAGTCCCCGATGCTGGTGACGCCGCTGCTAAACGTGACGCTGGTCAGGCTGGTGCAGTAATCGAACGCATAGTCCCCGATGCTGGTTACCCGGTTGGGGATTGTGACGTTGGTCAGGCTGGTGCATCCAGCGAACGCCGAGTCCCCGATGCTGGCGACTCCGTCGAGAATCGTGATGCTTCTCAAGCTACCGCAGTCCCAAAACGCACGTTTCCCGATGGAAGTGACGCTGCTGGGGAGCGTGATGTTAGAGAGCCTTTGGGAGAAAGCGAACGCACCGTCTTCAACGCTGGTGACGCCGTTGGGGATCGTGTAAGATGCCGCGGCCAGGCCCAGGGGATACTGGACGAGCGTGGTCTGCATCTTGTTGAACAAGACACCCTCCACGCTGCAATAGGCGGGGTTAAGCGCATCTACGGTTATCGAAGTCAGGTTGGTGCAGTCCTCGAACGGCTCAGAGCCGATGCTGGTGACGGCGCTACCTAACGAGACGCTGGTCAGCCTGCCGCAGAACACGAACGCCATGTGCCCGATGCTGGTAACGCTGTTGGGGATCGTCACGTCGGTCAGGCTAAGGCAAAGGCCGAACGCCCAGGCCCCGATGCTGGTGACGCTGTTAGGAATGGTGACGCTTGTCAGGGCCTGGCCCCAGAACGCATAGTCCCCGATGCTGGTGACCGGCAGGCCATTGATCGTGCCGGGGATGGTTACGCCACCGCCGGGGCCGGTGTATCCCGTGATGGTGATGGTTCCGTTAGTGATCGTGTAATTGAATTCAGTCGGCGACCTGGCCGTGGTGAAGCTCTGGTCGCTGCCGTAGGCCAGTCCGTTGTCGTTCGTTGCGGCAACGCGGAAGTGATAAGTGACACCGGGGATTAACCCGGCCAGTGGGGCAGAGAAAGGCAAGGCGTTGGTGCCGCTGCCCAGGTCGGCCACCGAGGTGAGGTTGCCATAGTTAGCGGTGGAACCCCACTGGAACCAGGCGGTGGTAGGCCAGCCGATCGGGTTGACGGTGCCGTTAAGAGTGGCGCTATTTGTGGAGACGCCGGTGGCGGGCAACGTTGAAACCAGTGGCAGCGGCGACGTGGTGAAGCTCTGGTCGCTGCCGTAAACCAATCCGTAGTCGTTCCTTGCCGCCACGCGGAAGTGATAAGTGACACCGAGGGTTAACCCGGCAAGTGGAGCAGCGAGAGGCAAGGCAGTGGCTCCGCTGCCCAGTTCGGACATCGGGGTCAGGTTGCCATAGTTGGTGTTCGCTCCCCATTGGAACCAGGCGGTGGTGAGCCAACCGTTCGGGTTGACCACACCGTTGAGCGTGGCGCTGTTGGCGGTGATGCTGGTGACGGATAAGGTCCAAGCCTCTGGCGGCGTCTGCCAGAGTGCCGTAGGAAGACCGCCGAACGTCATGCCCCAGCCGGTGGTGCCAGGCAGGTAATAGATGGTTGCGTTCGTGGTAGATAGGAACACTTGCGAGCCACCGAGGCTGGGGGCGTTGCCGTTGAAATACACTCCCGACAGGATCGGGCAGTAACAAAACGCACTGTCACCGATAGTAGTGACGCTGTTCCCGACCTCGACCTTGACCAGGCTGGTGCAGTCCTCGAATGTCTGGTCTCCGATCATGGTGACCCGGTCGGGAATCGTAATGGTTCTCAGGCTGGCGCAGGCCCAAAACGCACCCTTCCCGATAAAAGTGACGCTGCTGGGGATCGTGATGTTGGTGAGGCTCTGGCAGAAAGCGAACGCACGGTCTTCAACGCGGGTGACGCCGTTGGGGATCGTGTAAGAAGCCGCGGTGAGGCCGGGGAGATACTGGACGAGCGTGGTCTGCGTCTTATTGAACAAGACACTATCCACGCTGCTATAGGCTGAGTTAAGAGGATCTACGGTTAGCGAAGTCAGGTTGGTGCAGTCCCCAAACGGCTCGTACCCGATGCTGGTGACGCCGTTACCTAACGAGGCGCTAGTCAGGCTGCCGCAGAACATGAACGCCTGGCGCCCGATGGTGGTAACGCTGTTGGGAATGGTCACCTTGGTCAGGCTACTGCAAAGGAAGAAGGCATATTCCCCGATGCTGGTGACCGGCAGGCCATCGATCGTGCCGGGGATGGTTACGTCGCCGCCGGGGCCGACGTATCCCGTGATGGTGATTGTGCCGTTAGTGATCGTGTAATCGAATTCAGTCGGCGACGTGGCCGTGGTGAGGCTCTGGTCGCTGCCGTAAGCCAGTCCGTTGTCGTTCGTTGCCGCAACGAGGAAATGATAAGTGACGCCGGCTGTTAACCCGGACAGTGAGGCGGAGAAAGGCAAAGCGGCGGTCCCGCTGCCCAGCGCGGCCGCCGGGGTGAGATTGCCATAGCTGGTAGTGGTGCCCCACTGGAACCAGGCGGAAGTGAGGTAGCCCTTTGGGTTGACCGTGCCGTTGAGCGTGGCGCTGTTGGTGGAGACACCCGTGGCGGGCAAAGTGCTAGCCTCTGGAAGCGGCAGCGCGGCTGTGGTGAAGCTTTGGTCGCTGCCATAAGCCAGTCCGTGGTCGTTTGTAGCGGCAACGCGGAAGTGATAAGTGACACCGAGGGTTAACCCGGCCAGTGGGGCGGAGAGCGGCAAGGCGTTAGTCCCGCTGCCCAGGTTGGTCACCGAGGTGAGATTACCATAGCCAGTCGTGGTGCCCCACTCGAACCAGGCAGTAGTGGGATAGCGGTCCGGATTGACCGTGCCGTTGAGCGTGGCGCTGTTGGTGGTGATGCTACTGGCGGATAGGGTCAAAGCTTCTGGGGCCCCTTCCGGCCAGCGCGCCGTCGGAAGACCGCCAAACGTTGGGCCCCAGCCCGTCGTCCCCGGCAAGTAATAGACGGTCGCGTGGTTGTCGCCTTGGAACACAACGGGCCCGCCAAGGCTGGGGGCGTTACCAGCAAAATGGAGTGCGATCAGGTTGGTGCAGGAATCGAACGCATACTCCCCGATGCTGGTGAGGCCGCTGCCAATCGTGGCGTTGGTCAGGCCGGTGCAGAGACCGAACGCCCCGTATTCGATGCCGATGACGCTGTCGGGGATCGTGACACTGGTCAGGCTGGGACAGGAGGAGAACGCCCGGATCCCGATGCTGCTGACGCCGTTGCCTATCGAGACGCTGGTCAGGTTGGGGCAGTAATTGAATGCAAAGTCCCCGACGTTGATGACGCCGTTGCCGATCATGACGGTGGTCAGTCTGAGGCAGCTTCCGAATGCCCAGTTCCCAATACTGGTGACGCTGTCGGGGACCGTGACGCTCGTTAGGCTCTGGCAGTCATTGAACGCATAGTTCCCAATACGGGCGACGCGGTTGCCGAGCGTGAAGTTGGTCAGGCGGGTGCACTCCACGAACGCCTGGTCCCCGATGCTGGTGACGCTGTCGGGGATCCTGAGGCTGGTCAGGCCGCACTGCATAAACGAACCGTCGCCGATCCGGGTGATGCCGTCGCCGAGTGTGACGTTGGTCAGGCTGATGCAGTAAAAGAACGCAGTACCCCCGAGGTTGGTGACGCTGTCGGGGATCGTGACGCTGGTCAAACTGGTGCAGTTCCCGAACGCAGAGGCGCCGATGCTCGTGACGCTGCCGGGGATTGTAATGTTGGTCAGGTTGGTGCACCCAAAGAACGCACAGATTCCGATGGCGGTGACCGGCAGGCCATTGAGGGTGCTGGGGATGGTCACGGCGCCGCCGGGACCGGTGTATCCCGTGATGGTGATGGTGCCGTTGTTGGTCGTGTAAAGGAACTGGGCTTGCACGGCGGCGGGCAGCGCCAACAGCAACAGCAGCGGGAGCAGGCACCAGCGGCAGATGTGGTGGCGTGCGCGTTGTGGAATGGACTTCGAATGATTGGTATGGTTCACATTGACCTTTCTTCTTGTGGCGTTGATTTGGTGTGGCGGACTCATGGCCAGCGCACGCGGTAGAACCGGGCAGGGTAATTCGTCCACTGGGGATCGCTGAAATAGGACCAGCCGCCGGACAGGGCGTTGGTCTGCACGGGAGACCAACTGTGATTGGCCAGGTTCGTGCAGGCTTCCACCACCACCGGAAGGTTGGTGGCCCAGGAGATGATGAAGCCGAAAGCGTGGGATTGCACGCCGAAGCCGGGGCCGCTGGTCAGGATCAGCGGCTTCGGAAGATACCATAATGCGGTCGGGAGACCGCCAAACGTCGTGCCCCAGCCCGTAGTCCCCGGCAGGTAATAGATAATGGTGTTATCGAAGGCGTCGAATACGAGCGCACTGCCAAGGCTGGGAGCGTTGCCCTGAAAATAAACTCCTGCCAGGCTGGAGCAGACATCGAACGCACTGTCCCCGATGCTGGTTACGCCTTTGGGAATCGTGAGGTTGGTCAGGCTGGTGCAGCCCATGAACGCCATTGCTGGGATGTTGGTGAGGCTGTTGGGAATAGCGACGCTCGTCAGGGCGGTGCAGGCAACGAACGCGCCCACCCCGATGCTGGTAACGCTATTGGGGAGCGTGACGCTGGTTAGATTGGTGCAGCAAAAGAACGCATGGTCCCCGATAGTGGTGACGCTGTTAGGGAGCGTGACACGGGTCAGGCCGGAGCAGCCTTCGAACGCCCACTCCCGGATGCTGGTAACGCTGGTGGGGATCGAGCCATTGGTCAGGCTGGTGCAGCCTGAGAACGCAGAGGGACCAATACCGGTGACCGGCAGGCCATTGAGGGTGTCGGGGATGGTCCGTGCCGGCGCGGTGTATCCCGTGATGGTGATTGTGCTGTTGGTGGTCGTATAAGTGAATGGCAGCCACAATGCGGTCGGCACGCCACCAAACGTTGAGCCCCAGCCGGTGGTCCCCGCCAAGTAATAGACCGTGCTGGCGCCATAAGCGAACACGTTCGGACCACCAAGACTGGGGGCATTACCTTCGAACCAGACTCCAATTAGGCCGCAGTCAGCAAAAGCTCCGTCGCCGATGGTCCTGAGGCCGTAGCCTAGCCTGGCACTGCGTAGGGTATAGTTCCAAGCGAACGCAAAGCCCCCGATGCTGATGACGCTGTCTGGGATCGTGATGCTGGTCAGGGTGTAGGGCAGGGGACGCCCGCCGTTGTAAAACGCCACGTCGCCGATGCAGGTGACCGGCAATCCGTTGATCGTGTCGGGGATGGTCACGTCACCGCCAGGGCCAGTGTACCCCGTGATGGTGATCGTGCCGTTAGTGATTATGTAATTGAACTGGGCTTGCACTGCCGCGGGCAGCAACAACAGCAACAGTAGCGGCAGCAGGCTCGTGGTGCAGGCGGTCCTTAAACGCCCGGCCGAGAAGGCCAATTCAAGAAAGGGGCGGGGACGGCCTCGTCCCCGTGATTTTGGGGTCTCGCCGTGGGAACCGGGGACGAGGCCGTCCCCGCCCCTGACTTGCGCCTCTTTGAATCCGGCCTGCCCGGCCAAGTTCTTCGGGCGAGTGATGCTTGGAATGTAGGTTTGTGTGTTCATTCGTTTGGGGAGTTACACATTATGGCCACCGCACGCGGTAGAACCGGCCGGCGTAATTCGCCCACTGGGGATCGCTGAAATAGGACCAACCGCCGGTCAGGGCGTTAGTCTGCACGGGAGACCAACTGTGATTGGCCGGGTTCGTGCAGGCTTCAACCACGACGGGAAGGCTGGTGGCCCAGGAGATGATGAAGCCGAAAGCGTTGGACTGCACGCCGAAGCTGGGGCCGCTGGTCAGGATCAGCGGGTTTGGAAGGAACCATAATGCGGTCGGGCGGCCGCCAAACGTCGTACCCCAACCGCTGGTCCCCGGCAGGTAATAGACAGTGGCATTGTTGTCGCCGCTAAACACAGACGCGCCGCCTAAGCTAGGGGCGTTGCCTGCGAAATAGACTCCCGTCAGGCTGGGGCAGTAATTGAACGCATAGTCCCCGATGTTGCTGACGCCGTTTCGGATCGTGATGCTGGTCAGGCTGATGCAGTAACTGAACGCATAGTCTCCGATGCTGGTGACGCTGTTGGGGATCGAGACGTTGGTGAGGCTGGAGCAGCCGTAGAATGCATGCTCTCCAATGCTGGTGGTGCCGTTAGGGATCGTGTAGCTTGGCCCCTTTCCTTGCGGGCATTCAGTGAGTATGGTCCGGCTCTTGTTGAACAAAACCCCATCCACACTGCTGTAGATGAGGTTTAGGGCATCCACCGTGATCGCGGCCAAGTTGGGGCAGTCCCAAAGCGCGTCCATCGCGAGGCTGGTGACGCTGTTGGGGATCGTCACGCTGGTCAGGCCGTAGCAGGCATTGAACGCATAGTTCCCGATGCTGATGACGCTGTTAGGGATCGTGACGTTGGTGAGGCTCGTGCAATAATAGAACGCCGAGTCCCCGATGCTGGTGACGCTATTGGGGATCGTAACGCTGGTCAAGCTGGCACACGAATAAAACGCCGAGGCTCCGATGGTGGTGACCGGCAGGCCGTTGATAGTGTCGGGGATGGCCACGCTGCTTCCAGGACCGACGTATCCAGTGATTGTGATCGTGCCGTTAGTGATCGTGTAAGTGAAATCCGGCGGCAAGGTTGAGGTGAAGCTCTGGTCGCTGCCGTAAGCCAGTCCGTAGTCGTTCGTTGCCGCAATGCGGAAGTGATAAGTGACGTTTGGGGTTAACCCGGCAAGCTGGGCCGAGAAGGGCAGCGTGGAGATCCCGCTGCCCAGCTCGGTCACCGGGGTGAGGTTGCCGAAGTTGGTGGTGGCGCCCCACTGAAACCAG
>Ga0118677_10009991_pt1 | contig 14656 bp, 9 predicted proteins | sample AliMusrvi5mmetaG_FD_86154 | JGI IMG/M metagenome (GOLD analysis project Ga0118677, IMG submission 86154) | reverse complement strand
GTTCATCACTTTCCGAGGAAAACGCATAGCCATTATAGAAGTCTTTCATGACACTGAGTATTTGTGGCTTTATTTCCTCGGCAAAGCCATAGTCGGTAAAAATCTCCTCGAGGTAGCGCTCAACTTCCGCCTGGGTGAAGCCCAGCATGCCCAGCAGCGAGGACCGGAGGGTGACGATTTGGGCGATATTGAAGCCGCTGGTGAGATCGTCGATGGTGATGGGCAGCACCCCGGTGACAAAGACCCGCCCGATAGAGCGATCTTCCACCCCCGCCTTGATCACCTTGAAAAAAGTGCGCAGGAAGGAATCGCCGGTGGTCACTTCTCGATAGAGCGCGTCCTGGTGGGTGGTCACCAATTGGTTGGTAAAATTGTCGTATTCATCGATAATAAGGTAGATGGGGGGACAGTGCCCGTCACGCACCTCCGTGCAGAGATCGGCCAGCGCATTGACGGCATCATCATCCCCGGCAACATCCCGTCCCGGCAACATCACGGCATAGCGCGTGCGGAAATCCGCAAAACTCCGCCGACATTCGCGATTAAAATTTATCCGTAAGCGCTCATATCCAGCTTCCACTTCAATCTTGGAAAAGTTGAAGCGCATGACCAGATAACTGTTCCGTTCGGCTGTCGGCGCGCGTCCAATGTCCAGCCCCCCAAACAATTCCTCAAAGCGCCCACGTCGGTTTACATCGTAATAACACTCCAGCAGAGAACACCACAGGCTTTTCCCGAAACGACGCGGACGGAGGAAGACGGGCACTTTGTAGTCTTCCAACTGGCGCAGATACGCGGTTTTATCGACGAAGTAATACCCTTTTTCGACGATCTCTTCAAAGTTACCGACAGCGTATGGGATGCGACGCTTCATGATAGTAGTTTAGCATAAATCGGCGGAGTTGTCCTGGATATTGATCAGGCATGCAAAGGCGCGGAGGCGCGATGACAGATCCCCTCTTAATCTCCCTGCTTAATCTGTCTTTGCAATCACCCCTCTTATCAGTAGGGAGATAAAAGAGAGATTAAGCAGGGAGATTAAGTAGGAGATTAAGATAATTTATGCTGTAAATATTGGCGTCAGTTCTTATCCTCCACCACTAACCTGCCAAAGCGCGCCGGCGACTGCACCAGCCGATTGCCCGGCATCATGGCGCCGGTGTTGAGATCCCGACCGGTGGTGATCCATTCCGAGGCTTCCATTGGGCCGGCGTGATAGTGCAGGAGCTGCAGACCGAAGCTCATGCCGGCATGCGGCGCCGCGATGCCTAGCGTGCTCCAGGGGATGGCGGCTTCCACTACCCATGCTGTAGCTTCACTCCCTGTTTTGACCGTACATTCCCCCTGCCAGGTAGGATCGAATCCGCGTCCCTTAGTGAGGGTGGCCTGGCTGAGCAGGCGGGCGTCATGCACGCTGTTCCCGTCAATGCTGTGGTTGAAGCCTTTGCCGGTCAGTACGCACCCAGTCGAATTGAACACAAAACGGCAATAGGTGCGTTTATCCGAAGCCAGGTCCAGTAGCAGTTCCACCGCATCGTCATGCCAGATCGCCTCATCGCCACGCCGGGTCGCTTTAGCAGTGAGTTTCGTCACCGCCGGGTCTGTGCAGCGAAAAGCCACGTAGAGATTGTTGTTGTCATAGCAAAAACGCGCTTCGGTGGGATACGCAGAGGCGCGGTAGGTATTGGGCAGCGTGAAACCGGTAGTCAGCGGGCAATGCGCCCAGATTGCATCATCCAGCTTGCCATCGATGATGGGCGCTGTAACGGCGCGCGGACAACGAGTCATCCGCTGTTCGCGGGCGGGGATGTCCCATGGCCAATCATCGGTGCGGAAGGGCGAGGCCGGCAATCCGGCTTTGTTGCAGAGATTGTGCAGAGAATTTTCCGCATAGGCGTAGCGCACGCTCACCGGGTGAGCAACCTCATCGCTTTGCAGCACGATGGTGTCGCCATCGATGCGCACCTGCGCCCACGCCGGCCAGCGATCTTCCCCGGCCAGCGAAAATCCTTGCAGTGGCTTGCCGTCGTTAGTCATCAATCCTCCCGCCGTGTGCGTGAAGCGCAGGCGGATGCCGTGCCCTTCTGGCGCCCAGGAGAGGAGTTCCGGTCCGGAGTCGACCACCGTGGTTTCGCCATAGGCGATGCGCCGCGCGACCAGCGCGGCGCGGTCACCGACCGGTTCTTTTTGTAGCGGATGAATATCTTTTTCTCCCAGTTCGGTAATCACTACCAGCCCGACATGGGGCAGCGTCTTCGCGGTGTGCGCCTGTATCTCCTGGATGAGTGCCCACGGCGGCGGCTCTAATGGTCGCGGCGTCAGCGTACCGTCATAACAGGGCAGTTGAATGAGGAGGAAGTTCAGCTCTGGGTTGTGCCAGTGCGTGCGCCAATCCTGAATCATTGCCGGCAGCTCATGTTGATAACGGTCAGCAATGGAGAAGCCCCAGGCATTGGATTCCCCCTGATACCAGAGCACCCCTTTGAGGGCAAATGGCAGCAGGGGACGAATGCGCTCGTCAAACAGGTGCGAAGGGGCATTCACGGAGTTCACCCCGGGATCCGCGGCAGCCTGCACTGCCGGCGGTTCGGCCTGCAGTGCATGCACATAGGCGTTCCACGGATCGTAGACGTGTTCTTTCAGATATGGATCACGGCTCAGCATTTCCGAACTGGTCCAGGCCTCGCTGGGTGAGCCACCCAGTGGAGTGGCAATCAGTCCGACAGGCATGTTAAGGTGCGCCTGCAGCGCGCGACCGAAGAAAAAGGCGACGGCGGAAAAATTTTTCGCGCTCTCCGGGTTACTGGCCACCCATTGCTTGCCATGCGACAGGCGCAACGCGGGGATATTCGCGGTTGCGATAGCCTGCGCGGCGGTAGACGCGGAACTTAAGCCGAATTGCATATTCGATTGCCCACTGCACAGCCAGACTTCCCCCACCAGCACGTCCTGCAGCAGCACGCGCTCCGTGCCGCTTTCCACAGTGAGCGTGAATGGCCCACCGGCCGCGAGTGGCGCGAGTTCCATCTTCCAATTCCCCGCAGCATCTGCCACCGTCGTTTTGCTCTGCGCGGCCACCGTCACGGTAACGTGCGCCCCGGGCGTCGCAGTGCCCCAGATCGGCACCTTGACCCCGCGTTGCAACACCATATGATCGCTGAAGACGGGAGGCAGCGTGATTGCCGCCATCAGTTCGCTCGAACACGCCAGCACTGCGACGCAAGCGAGCAGCGCCAAAATTAGATAATTCATCATACAACCTTTCTAAAATTGATATTAGACTTGACCGGAAATACCGGTTGAGTGTATTGAACCGCGAAGACGCGAAGACGCGAAGACGCAAAGAGATTATTTTATGCGACTTTAACCCGCATCATTCATGAACGCATGAATAATGCTTCGGGTAAAGCTTTATCTACCTTTCTCCCCAATCCGCATCAGACAGCCGCATCAAGTCCCAACGGTTGGGAATCCTGCGCATTTTCTACTTGATGGGTTTGCCAATACTGGCCGATTTCCCGCAGTACGCGCTGCTCATCGGGATGAATGTCGCCGGCGGCGCGCGGCCCGACATTGAGCACAAAGACCGCATCCCGCGCATAGACGTCTCGCATTGTCTGAATGATGGTGTCCGCGGATTTCACCCGGTGTGTCTTTGGCAGGTAGGCCCAGCCGCTATTGAGATTCCACCAGGCGACTTTCAGCCGGTCACCGACTTCCGTGGTATTGAAACCGATGGTATTTTCGCCGGGTAAATCCAGCTCCCAGATCTGGCAATCTTCGCCGGGTTGCGGCAGGATGTGGCTATTATTGATGACTACGGCATCCGGCTGCAATGTATGGATCAGCGTATATGTTTCCACCAACTGCCATGCGCCATGCGGCGCAAAATAACGCAATTCATCATCCCCTTCAAATTCCACACGGGGCCAATAGCCGTCAAACTCTACCCCGGCAATGGGACCGTATTGCGTCAACAATTCCCGCAATTGTCCCTGATAATACGCGACATATGCGGGCCAGTCATTGCGATAGGCCGGATGTGTCCAGTCCACCAGCGAATAGTAAAAGTGTAGACCGATGCCGCGTTCGTGCAGGGCAGGCGCCAATGCGGCCAGTAAATCTTGCCGGTAAGCGCTATTGGTCACCTTGAAATCGGTGAGTTCGGTGTCCCACAGGCAAAAGCCGTCATGATGTTTCGTGGTGATGACGAAAAACTGTTGACCGCTCTCTACTAATAAATCTGCCCACTCCTCGGCATCAAAGCGGGTGGGATTGAAGCGCGCCATCAGCGGGCGATAGTCGGCATTAGGGATGCGTTGCTGGTACATCACCCATTCCCCGCTGCGCAATAACGAATACAATCCCCAGTGAACCGACATGCCATAGCGCGCGGCACGAAATCGCGCCAGCCCCGCCTCACTCACGCGAGGGACGTTGGTGGGTATCTGCTCTATGGGATAATTATTGGTTAGGATACGCATGGTAATCTCCCTAATACCTTATCAGGTAAATTCGACACAGGACGTGTCGAATTTACCTGATAAGGTATTCGACAACACCAGTGCTGCCAATATAAGAACCTATCTGTATCGTTTCTGATTTTGTAGGGAACGTCCCTACGAAATCCGATTTACCCACAAGAAACCTCATAGCGTCCCAATTCGAAGCAGGAGTAAGAGCAGGAAGTAGGAGCAGGAATGGAGTCCTATCCCTCCACTTCATACGCACTATTCGCCTCAACGGCAAAAGCAACCTCTTCCTCATCCTCCCGCGTCGGCGAGATCGTCGCGCCGGTGAACACCTCGCGCAACTGCTTTGCGCTTGCTGCCCAGCGCGGGACCGTCACCTCGCCCCGGTGCCAGGGATCGGTCACCAGGTAACCGGCGCAGAGGGCGGCACTCTCCGCGAGGCAGACCGCGTCGCGGCAGCCATGCTCCTTGACGAATTGCACGACCCAGCGGTTCATGCGGTCCGCGGCGACGGGTTGGTACGACTCCAGGGTGATGGGAGAGTGCAGCCCGGTATCCTGATTCGGATTCAAGCGCGCAAATCCGCCGTAGAGATTGTAGGTGGAGTGCGAGCTGTAGACCAATCGTTTTTTGCCATAGCGGTTCAAGTCGCGCAGGAAATTGCCGTGCGCCGTGCTGGCGGCATACCCCGTGCCCGGCAAATCGGTGCTGAAACACTCGTGCCACATGAAAAAGTCTTTCGAGCAGGCGCGGCCGGTTTGCATGACTTTCTCCATAAAGCGGTAGGCGCTGGTCATACATTCGGAAGGAAAACGCTGAAACTGGCGCGTCGCGCGCGGGGAAAAATCGGGCGGCAAAGGTGTACCGCCGCAATCCCAGAAGAAGCCGTCCACGCCGAACTCACTGACATAGCGTCGAATCCACCCCAGATAATAATCCTGCACCTCAGGGTGGTCAAAGTTGACCGCATGGTACATGTCGAAGTTGCCGATGGAGAAACTCTCGAACGCGCGCCCATCTTCTCCTTTGATCCGCCAGTCTTCCTTCAAATCCAAACTCGGCTGCGCCAGTCCCAGCCAGGGGAACCAGCAGTAGACATGCCCGCCGAATGCTTTCACCGTGTCGGTGAATTTCTTGATGCCCGCTTCCCCACCCCAATGCGGGCTGGGGCGCAGGCCACTGGCGGAGCAATCCCAGGCGCCCGGACGTAAGTCATGGGTGGTCAGACCGAAGCCGGTGATGCCCAGTTCATCGTGAAGATATTGCGCCTGTTCCGCTGCGTCAAAAAAGCCGTTCGGACGGTATCCCCACCAGTTCATCCAGAACCAGGTGGTGTGGAACCACCAGTCCTGTGGCTCTTCATAGCCGATGAACATGGAATTGAGGAAGGCTAACAGTTCCGCTTTGCCCCCGCGCCCCCAGTACAGGCTGACTTCCGGCGTGTAGACGATCTCGGCAGCCCCCAGGCGATCATGGTAATGGAATTGTGCTTTTTGCGCCTGCGCCTCCCAGTCCCAGTGCATCCCCACGCTCGGGCGCTGCGCGGTAATCCACAGCCAGCGCCCATCAGGATGGTAGTAAATGGCGCCGGGGATCAACTGCACGCCGGGATGCACGCGGCGGTACATATTCCATAACACCGGCACTACTTCGGCCACCGGGCCATCCTCCAGGCTCACGTGCGAGCGTGGGCCACAGCCGCCGAAATGGGCGGCAATCATGCGCGTTTCCGGGCCGAACCAGTTTGTTTCCGCACAGAGCACGCCGATGGTATCCAGCCAGAGCGGCGCTTGAATGGGCCGTTTTCCGGCGCCCAGTTGATCGGGGGTGGTGTATTCATCCATCTGGCGGCGATCCAGACGGTAGCGCAGGTGCAGGCTGTTCGGTGGATTCAGATGATTCCCCGACGGTTTGCATGCCGAGCCCACCACCATCTGGCGGAAAATATTGAATCCCTGCGCCAGTCCGCATCCCGGGTACCGCTCGCCGCGCAGCATGCACTGCCAGGCCGGATTCTGCGGCATGTCATCCTGCGACATGAGGCGTAGAGGCAGTGGAATTTCATTCACTTCCAATTCGTGGCCGGGTTGAAACGCGATCACCTGCATATTTAACTGCGTATCAAAAACCTGCAGCAATTGGCCGGATGCCGGATCATACATAAGCTCCAGGTTGCCGATGCTGAAGGTATTGGTGGGTGTGGTAGACATATAGAGTCCTCTCTCTTAATGGGAATAATGGGAATCATGTGAGGTATGGGAAATATGGGATTATTTGTCGTGCATATGTCGTAGTCATTGTAGTATATGATAAGGCATAGTTATCATGTAGAGTAGCATTCTGCAGATTCAGCTTATTCCCTGCTTGTAAAATATCTGCAAAAAAGTTGCCTCGCCCCCTCCATCTCGCGATAAACGTTTACTCTCTTTGTGAATTGTGGTACAATGCTCCGGTTTTTCTCGGAGATAATGTGACGTTCCGCTGCTCGGATTGCGAAATCTTCACGTTATTTCTTACTCTGGGATCGCAAGACCCCATCAAAAACGGAGAATGACGGATGTCAACATACCAGCTACCCTATCAAGACCGGAGAGGGTTCACCAATTGCCTCTTATCCGCTATCGGCGGAGACGGAGCCAATATGGCGGCCAAACTCCTGTTTAAAATTGCGGCAGAAGAACTGAACCTCGACGGCGCCTACGATGCCAAGTACGGGAGCGAAAAGAAAGGCACGCCTACCGACGTGTCGCTTCGCTTGTGTAACTTTGGCACGCCGGTGCGTGAAAGTGGTCCAACTAACTGCCCACACATTCTATGCGCCTTTCGCGAAAATCTTATTCGCGGGCTGAACCTTAATAATGGCCTGCAGGCGAATGCCACGGTGATTGTGAATACCTGTCAGACGCCGGAGGCTATACGCGACATACTGCAACTGCATAGCGGCACGATTATCGTGCTTGATGCGGCGAAAATCGCGCTGGACACTCATTCCCGCCTGAATATGCCGATGATGGCCGTGCTCGCGCATGTGTTGAATTTCCCGGAAGAAGCGGTGGTGAAGAAGATCAAGGAAACCTGGCCACGCGCCGTCGAGCCGAACGTGGCCGCCTATAAGGCGGCGGTAGGCGCGATCCTCAGCGCGACCTTCTCCGCGGATGGCAAGTATGCGCTGGTTCCGCCGGTAGAGGCACGCGGGGTGATCGGCTACGACAGCATGCTTGATGGCGGCGCCATCGACTCGCTCACTAACAGCACCATCGGGCGCAACAATGCCTATGCGCGCTCCAATCCGCCTCCGCTGTTCGATCGCGATGTCTGCATCGACTGTGGGAAGTGTTTCACCGTATGCGCCGATCCGGGCGCCATTGTCTGGCAAGACGGGAAGATGGTCGGCATTGACCTGGCATATTGCAAAGCCTGCTTACGTTGTGTTGACGTCTGCCCGGAGACGAAAAAAGGTAAGGCGCTCAAGGATCCCAGTAAAGAAGGAGAGACGTCATGCGCATTCTAGCAAAAGCTGAACAAAAAATGTACCTGGGCAACGGCAATGATGCCGCGGCACAGGCTGTCTTACATATTGGATTTGACGGCGAAGGCTATTTCCCGATTACCCCATCCTCGGAAGTCGGCGAAATTGTCAGCAAAGCCGTGGCAGACGGCAAGAGCGATATCAGTTTCATCGTGGGCACCAGCGAGCTGGCTGCCATCGGCATTTGTACCGGTATGGCCCTCGCCGGCGGCCGCGCGCTGGATGTCACCTCCGCGCAAGGACTGTTGCTGAAAGTGGAAGAACTCACCTCGGTGTCCGGTCTCGGACTGCCGATGGTGCTCAACCTTTCCTGCCGCGAAGTCAATGCACCGCTCAATATTAAGAATGGCCATTCCGATCTCGCCGCCACCCTCGGTTGCGGCTGGCTCATCTTCATGGCGCCGAATGTACAGTCCGTATACGACATGAACATCATCGCCATCAAGGTTGCTGAAGCGGTCGGCCTGCCGGCGATCGTGGCTTACGATGGGTTCCATACCAGCCACGCCAACCGGCGCATCGAAATCTTCGCCAACCCGGCGGATGTCGCTACCTTCGTGGGCGAGAAGCCGGCGCGCCGCAATGTGCTCGACCTCGAACACCCCACCACCTTCGGTCCCTATATGAACGACGACGTGATCAACACGAAAGTCAACCTGGAACGGAAGATGGCGAAGGCGTATGAGATTATCCCGGAGATCTTCGCGGAATTTGCCCAGGTGACCGGTCGCCAATACGATTTCGTAGAAGTCTATGGCGCGGCGAATGCCGAATCGGGCATGTTCGTGATGAACTCCGCCGCGGAAGCCGCCAAAATCGTGGTAGATGAGCTGAAAGAAGAAGGCACGGACGTCAAAGCCATCGTGCCTTACGTGTTGCGCCCCTTCCCGGCGAAAGAAATTGTCGAGGCTGTCGGCGTCACGAAGCGCCTGGTAGTCGCCGAGCGTGTCAGCCAGTATGGCTCGGGCAATTACCTGGAGAATGAAATTGCCGCCGCGTTGCAGAAGGCCGGCAATGCTTCCACGCAGATCATCAGCCGTGTCTACGGCATCGGCGGACTGAACTTCCGCCCGGATGAAGATGCCCGTCCGATGTTCGAGCAAGCGCTGAACTGGCCGAACGTCGATGAGCACCTGAAGACTCTTGAAGGGCGCTATTGGGGCGCCTGGGCGGGTGATGCGAACTATAATCCGCCTACCACTTTGAAACGAATGACCACCGAGGAAACCACCTGGAACGCCGGGCGCGACAAAATCGACCTGAAAGAGCTGTCGAAGATGCCCTCGCGCATTGATAAGCACTCCGCGTGTCCAGGCTGCGGCATCTTTGCCAACTTAAATCTCTTCTTGCGCGGCATCGACGGCAACGTGGTGTTTTTCTTCAATACCGGTTGCGGCATGGTGGTGACCACCGGCTTCCCGCAGACTTCGTTCAAAGTGTCCTACATCCACAACCTCTTCCACAACAACTCGTCCACCGCAACGGGCGTGGTGGAGATGTACCATCGCTTCCGCGCCAAAGGCCAGATCCCAGATGAAGAAATCACCTTCATCTGCGTTTCCGGCGACGGCGGCGATGATATCGGCATGGATCAACTACTCGGCGCCGCGCTGCGCAACGACCCGATGATCTTCCTGGAGTATGACAATAAGGGCTATATGAATACCGGCGGTCAACTCTGCTACACCGGTATCTTTGGCCAGCGCAACTCCAACGCTGCCGTGGGCACCTGCCAGATCGGCAAACAGACGCAGAGCAAGGATATTATCGATATCCTGCGCGGTACCGATGCCCCCTATCTGTTCCAGGCCGCGGAGAACAACCCGCGCGACATGATCGCCAAAGCGCGCAAAGCGCAAGCGACCGTGCGCGGCGGCGGCTTCGCCTTCGGCAAACTCTTCTCCGCCTGCCCGCTGAACTGGGGTTCCGATCCGGCGAAGGGCAACGAGATCATCGATAAAGTGGTGAAATCCTGCATTCATCCTCTCTATGAGGTAGAGCATGGCGTCACCAAACTGAACTATGATCCGGAGAAAGCCAACGCCAAGATCCCCGTCACCGAGGCGTTCAAAGTCATGGGCAGCATGTTCTCCCACCTCGCCGGCGAGAAATGCGCGCATGTCGCCGAACAGGTCCAGACGGAGATCGACCTCCGCTGGCAACGCCTGAAAGCGCGGGCGGAAAACCCGCTGCTGTAAACTATACTCACAGCGAAACAAAAAACGGGGCACGGCGCAACAAGCGCCGTGCCCCGTGGCTGTTTGTGTTATGCTGATTTCAGAGGGAGCTGTTTGCGTGTTGAGCGCTCGCTATTATTTCCCCGATCGGGGACTGTCCTCGGGTCTGGCGCTTGTTCAGTAAATATATGCTGCCTGCATTGATGGTGCCGGTATGGTAAAATAATGCCTGCTCAGGGACTGTCCCCCGGTATTCCACAACTCCCGCGGAACAGTCCCTGAGCAGGCATTATCACCCTTGCGGCTCAGCATTTCATATACTATGGTGCAACGGCAACACGAGCGCAAGAACCGAGGACAGTCCCCGACGCTTAGGCGGTTTGCGCCCATTGCCGCCTAAAGGCGTAACTCCGAACGTCATTCTTCAATGAATATTCCTCCTCACACTTCAAAAGCGCAAGTCACGTTCGCCGTTGCGGATGCGCTCCAGGTATTCTACCGTTTTTGCGCGGATGGTTGGATTGGGGATGGACGCTAATTCGCGCGCGATGACCTGGTTGCCCAGCTCGCGGAGGGTATCGTTGCCGTAATCTTCCAGATATTCTTGCAGGGTGAGCATGGCATTAGGCTGGCAGATATTGGCGATTTGCCCGGTTTTTGCCAGGCGCATGAAGCGGTCGCCGGTGCGGCCTTCGCGATAGCAGGCGGTGCAATAGCTGGGGATATAGCCGTCTTTCAGCAAATCGTAGAGCATTTCCGTGGGGGAACGGTGGTCTTCGGGTTGGAACTGCGGCGTCGGCTCGTCGAAGCCGAGTTTAGCGGTATGCGCATAGCCACCCACTCCGGTGCAGGAGCCGGCGCTTACCTGTGAGATGCCGACGGCGATGACTTCGTCGCGATACCCCTTCGGCTCGCGCGTGGAGAGGAGCATGCCGGTGTACGGCACTGCCAGGCGCAGCACGGCGACCAGCTTCTTAAAATCCGCGTCGGAGACGAGGTGGGGGAAACTGCCTGCATCGACGCCTGCCGCGGCGCGGATACGCGGCACGGAGAGCGTGTGCGGGCCAACGCCGCACGCCGCTTCCAGGTGTTCGGCGTGCATCAACATGCCGACGGTATCATATTTCCAATCATACAGACCATAAAGCACGCCTAGGCCGACGTCATCAATGCCGGCGCTCATCGCCCGGTCGTGCGCTTCGGTATGCCAGGCATAGTTGTGTTTCGGGCCGGCGGAGTGCACTTGAGCATAGGTGGGCTGATGGTAGGTTTCCTGGAAAAGCACGTAAGTGCCGATGCCGGCGTCTTTCAGCAGGCGATAGTTGTCCACCGTGGTGGCGGCGATATTGATGTTGACGCGACGAATGGCGCCATTCTCGCATTTGAGCGCGTAAATCGTCTTGATGCAATCCAGCACATAGTCGATCGGGCAATTCACCGGATCTTCACCCGTTTCCAGCGCCAGGCGCTTATGGCCCATGCCTTCCAGCACGCGCACTTCCGCGGCCACTTCTTCCTGAGAGAGTTTGCGCCGCGTCATGGGATGATCGCAATTGTACCCGCAATAGCTGCAGCGATTGACGCAGTAATCGGACAGGTAGAGCGGAGCGAACATCACGATGCGCCGGCCGTAGATATGCTCTTTCACCCGGCGTGCCAGTGCGAAAATGTCCGCCAATGTCGCCGGGTCATCCACCTCCAGCAGCACGGCGGCTTCGCGATGCGTCAGCCCGTGAAATCCCGCCGCTTTGTCGAGAATCTCGCGTATGCGCGCGGAATCCCCTGCCCCTTCGCGCGCCTGCGCCAACGTCTCGGTAATCTCCTCATGGCTGATGAATATGTCGGCTTCTTTGGATGTTGGATCGTACATGGCTTGTTCCTCCTGCTCTTACGCCTATTCCTTCGTCAATGCGGCCTTCACGGCGACATGGGACACGCGTCCGAGGCGCCCGGTCAGGGCGCTGATCTCATCCGTGGCGCCGTCGACGATAACGGAGATGACTGAAATGCCGCGTTCCCGATAGGGAATTCCCATGCGGCCCACGATGAGGCGGGCGAACTCATGAAGTATAGCATTCACTTCTTCCGCGGCCGATAGCTGCTCAACGACAATGCCCACTACGCCCAAACGTTTTTGCATATCACCTTGACTCATAAAAAAGCCCCTCCGCGAGCAAGACGCGAAGGGGCGTAAATGGTCTACCTTATCATCACGCTCAGCGCGCCTTCCCGCTCAGATTATATCGTCTTCACGGTCAGGTCTTTTTTATAGAGCCTGTCCCAAAGTCCACGTTTCGCAGATCGCGGTGATGCTTCGGTGTCAGGCTAGGCGGGAATTACACACTTTATCGAAGCGAGATAAACGTGTCATTCCCAACACCGCCTGACGCCGAATGATCGGGGCGAGATGCAAACGGGGACTTTGGGACAGGCTCTACATACCAGCAATGGAATGAATCCCACTGCTCGACAGGGGTATTGTAGTCGTGTTGGGACGGGCTGTCAACAGGCTGTCTGCGGGGATTTGGATAATGATTTTGGGTGCAGGATGCCCGGAATTCGTAGGGAACGTCCCTCCGCGGCGTTCCACCTCTGGTATTTACCCTCGTTTGGGCAACACGTATATCGAATAGAGATATGTTGATGACGTAGACCGGTTTTTGTATTGACTGCACGTAGTAGTATGGTATCATTTGTAGTCATTCTGGTTGTAAACATTAGCACTTATGGCTATAATAATGTCGAGAGGTAGCCTACGATGGTAAATAGTTTGCATATTAGGAACGTTCCGGATGGAGTGGTGAATCGTGTCAAGCAGATTGCCGCGCAACATCACCGCAGTATAAATGCTGAAATTGTTTCCATACTGGAATTGCATTTCGCCGGCGATGATTCCACAACGCAGCTTGCGATTGTCGAGCGCATTCGCCAACGCAAAGTCGGCTATCCTCCCTCCAATCCCGCAGAGACGAATGAGATGATTTATGAGGACCGGCAGCGATGAAACAATGCGTCTTTGACTGCAACATTGCTGTGAAATTTTGGCTTAATGAGCCGGATTCAAAGGACTTGCTCGATTGGCTGCAGCGCGAAATGGCTTTAGTATTCGACCAGCGATTGATATGTCAGGTGCCGGAATTCTTTTACGTAGAAGTAGCTAATGTGTTGTGGAAAAAAGCAACTCTGAGTAAATCTTTACCGCTCGCAGACGTACTGCCTGCTGTTCGAGATCTCGAACAGCTCAGCTTATTCTTGCCGAATCCTGTCCGTCCGCTCATTATCCGCAGCACAGACCTTGCATTACGGTATGATGGCCTTACTGTTTATGATGCTTGCTATTTGTCATTAGCCGAATCTCATGATTGCTTACTCGTTACAGAAGACCAGCGCATGCGAAATATCCTCACCGGTTCACCACATGAACGATTTCTCATGTCATTAGCCGATTTTATGCGTGACGTAAGAAGCTGAAAAATCCGACGCTATAGGGTTTATAGCGGTAATTGATCCTCAACTCGTTATTATACGTGAGCAACAGCCCGGCTCGTAGTAAGGCTCGGAGGCAGGATGCCGGAGTGCCGTTCGCCATTCAACACGCTCATGATCAACGACGCATCCACCACTTCCGGACTACAAACATAGGCGGTGTGGGTATTTCGTAGACCAATAGCTTGTTGAATGGCGACGGCACTCCGGCATCCATGCCTCTGTGCCTTACTACGAGCCGGGCGGCGAATCATATGCTTAATCGTCGGGAATGACCAAATGCGATACACTCACCCCGTACCCACAAAATTCCCTATAGCGCCAAAAATCCTTTGAGGCTTTTGCAAAATTCAGCCCGGTAGTTTGAAACAGGTCGAGAGCCCGGCCCACTGCTTCTACTTCACCCCATATTTCCGCACCAACTCCTCCAGCGAAAACGTCAGCCGTTTGCCATTGGTGAGCGTCACCATAATTCCACGGCCCGCGGGGGTGATGGATTGCACTCGCGAAGGGCCGGTAGTCGGTTCGAGCACGGTGAGGAAGGTAACGTCAGCGCCGCGCGCGCGGTGGATGACGGAAGGAGCGGCATCGGGAGCAATCGCGGTGTTCGGGTTATTCATCCCGGTAAGCGCGGTATACACGGCATCGCCGGCGATGGGCAGTTGTCGGAAATACAACATGACCGGCGGCAGTGGTTGATTGGCCTGCTTTTTCTCCGCCAGTTCCCGTGCCGGCAATTGCGCGCTGAGATCCCAGGTGAGCGCAAGCGGACCGGCGCCGGTAAGGTGTTTCAAATCCAGCAAGTGATCGTAGAGTGCCGTAGCGGCCAGTGGCGTCGATTGTGCAGCACTGCTCCAGCCCTCACCCGTGCTTAATGTGCCCAGGTTATGGTAAGCGAAATCGAAAGTGTGCGGCTCTTTCGCTTCCAGCCGGTCCAGCAGCACCAACAGGCCGTCGGTGAGCACCAGTCCGCGCGTGTGGCTGACTCCGGG
>Ga0118677_10009990_pt1 | contig 14657 bp, 11 predicted proteins | sample AliMusrvi5mmetaG_FD_86154 | JGI IMG/M metagenome (GOLD analysis project Ga0118677, IMG submission 86154) | reverse complement strand
AAGACTCATTCCTAGTTGGTGATCTGATCGAAAAGTTCTTTGTCTTCCATCGCTTACCACGACGGAAGGCATTGAACCCGATCAGTCTGGTTCTTAATCCAGAGACTTCTGATGGTAGTCTTTGGTTTCCTAACGATGAAATTTATATAGCGGTTTACTATAAACACTTTTATGTTGCAATCGATAAACACTTACATCAAATCAATGGCTGGCATCGTGCTCGCCTATTCTACCAAGTTGCACCGGGCAATGCTGCTTGGCTTGCTACGGCGCAGATTAAATGCAGCTTCTACGATCGAAAAGCAATCCGCAAAAAACTTAGGTGCGCGATTGTTCTGCGAAAGTATTACGCATCTGACTTATCAAAGGAGAAGCTTGTTCGTTTACTCCCAGAGACCAAGGAGGAAAGATACTTTGGCGAGAGAGCTTAATCGTTTGTAACATTTCACTTGACATTTCTCCAGCAGTGTGGTATACTCTTCTTTCAATGATGAAAAAGTATTTAACTATCAGACAGTTTAGTGCGGCGACAAAACTCTTTAAGCTTGCTGGTGGTGCGCTATGGTGGAGAGTGGGAACCGGAAAGACACGAGTCCTACTCTCCATCTTTGCAATGATTGCAAAGTCAGATCCCGATCGCAAGCATAACTTCGTAGTTATCTGCCGACGCGCAGCATTCTACGATTGGAAAAATGAAGTAAAGAAATTAAAGTTAGATTGGAATGCATATGCTCTGGATAATCTTGATCTCCATTACCGAAGTATCCCTAATAGGACTACTATTTATTTTGTTTCTCATGGAATGCTTACGAGAAATACTGGTGTGCAGCTTGGCAATATTAGTTCAACGTTATCGGGGATTGCCTTCGACGAAGGATTTCTATTTAAAAATCCTGCTTCTCAACATACAAAGATTGCGAATAAATTATCAGAAAGAATACAAAACGCTTTCGTCCTATCTGGATCTATCATGACTGCAAAGGACTTGACAGACGTGTTCGGTCAACTGTATGCTATCAATCGTCACACAGTGTTAGGACGAACGCTAACAGAGTTCAGGAGTAAGTATATGACTAAGTTGCAGATCGGAACCTTCCCTATCCTCACCCCTAAAAGGGGTGCAGCGCATAAGGTAGCTGTTAAGGTTCGCAACGTAGCATCAGTCTTCTTCCCCAAGGATGGGCAGCGTGAGATTTTGCAATCATTGCAAAGCATCCCCGCCTCTCCAATCCAACTTCAGTATTTCAAACAGCTTAAGGAAGAGTGGGGTATCTCTCTGAAAGGGGAGGATGGTAAGGAAGAAATTCAGGACTTTAAGAATGCTCCGACATTGATTGTGAAGGCACAGCAGATCAGCGATGGTTGGATCAAGAGTCGAACCGGAGTGGCGATCAAGATTGCTTCGCCTAAACTTGATATGTTAGTAGATAAGATTCGAGAACTGATACAGTGTGGAGAGAAACAGATCATTGTCTGGTGCGCCTTCCGCTTATCAGTTGAGACAGTCTTGCAACGATTGCAAAATGAAAAGAAACTTCTTGACCCTCGCAGCATTATTGGTATGCATGGCGGTTTACCCTTCGACACTTCTGCATGGGCTAAGCGAGGGAGGGTGGCAGTCGCAACTTGTGCTTCCGGCAGTAGCGTCAATCACTTTAGCCAATGTGCTTATGCTATATATTATTCACAGGACTTTAAATGGCTTAACCTCCAGCAAAGCATGGGCCGCACTGATCGCCACGACTCTGTTCACGATCGTTGTTATTATCATTTCCTCCATACAAAATCTTCCCTCGACTCCTTCGTCTATAAAACTGTTCAATCCTCACGTAGAGCTGAGACTGAACTGATCGACTACGCGAAGCTTAGGCAGTGGGTAAACAATTCAACTAACTAAATTTATGGCTGGCATTCATTACATGATTTCCTTTCGCCCCCGCAATGATTGCATGGGTGATTTTATGATGATCCAAGACTGGTGCAAGGAGCATAACCGTCCCTTCTCTACAGTCATTAACTCTCTCCTTCCGGCTATTGCGTATGCCTTGGAGAACAAAACGATCAAAACTGATGACGGACTCTTTGTTGAGTGCGACTTCGGGGCGGTCAAAATACTGCGCAAGCAGTTCGCAAGCAGAGATTAACACTACACTACATCACACTACATCATGGCGAAACACTATCAAGATCCCGATCCTTTGCACGGTAACGGCAAAGCAATTCCACATCCCAAGAAGGCTGTTTATAAAACAGCTTCGAAGAAAGAAATTCGTAGCATCATCACCAACATTGGTGCGAAGCTATTCAATCTGTGTCGTAATCAATCAGGGATTAAGAATCATGTCTAAGCTTACTACCAAATCAGGCAAGCCAAAGCTTGCAGACAATGAAGCAAACATTTTGCAATCAATGCAAAAGTTTGGAGGATTAGATTTCACGATCGATCCTGCAATGTTTGCTGAAGGTTTTACGCAATCTGAAATGCAGTTGATGGATGACTGCGGTGAAGCTTGGTATCTCCGTTATAACCTTGGCCTTGCGAAGCATGGCTCATTTTCATGGGCATTAACTTATGGGTCAGCTATCCACTCTTTCCTTGAGGAGTTCTATACAACTGGAGGTAAGCGTTGGTCGTTCAACTTGGACATTGATCGGAAGAAGATTGCAACACTTTCCCTTTCAGTCATGGAGGACTTGGAGTATTGGCAGAAGCTCGGACAGATCCAATCCGAAATCTATGCCAGTTACTACAAACAAGATCATCTTAACTTCGCACCTGTTGAGGATGGAGTTGAGCGTATCGCTGACATGGAGTTCGAAGGCATCCGTCTGAAAGGGATGTTGGATTTGTTCTTTAAGCACGTAGCTTACAAGGGATACTATATGCTTGATCACAAGACCGCAGGGCGTATTGATGCGCAGACTGTATTGGGATGGGACTTCCGATTCCAGTTTATGTTCTACTGCTGGCTTGCATGGAAAATCTGGCCTCAGTATCCGATCAAGGGTTACTTCATCAACGCCATCAAGAAGCCAGCGCTTCGCCTTGGTAAGGCCGAGACTCTACCCGCACTCATGGCTCGCATCCGTGCTGATATGTTGGGCGAACCTGAGAAGTATTTCTATCGTGACCGTCTGCTGTTGACCAAGGATGCCTTGCAACGATTCGAGGATCAAGTTCTTCGTCCTAAGCTTCATCGTATCCGTCTGCTGATTGATCCGAAGATTGGCGATGATACAAAGATCTCAATTATCCGCAATAAGAATACGAATCATTGTCTTGCCTATGGGCAGTCCTGCCAGTTCCTCGGAGCCTGTCAGCATGGATTGGACATTGAGATCAACAGCTTCATGAAGCGTGCTGCTAAGCATGAGGAATTGGTTGAAGCAGAGTAATTTGCAACCATTGCAAAATATGAATATCCCAACAGTAATCATGGAGTCTCCAAGACTTCGAATCCAAAGCGGAGAGGATGGAGTGTGGCTTCACTTCTCAACAGCTAATGGAGAACACGCAGGAATAAATTTATCTAACATGAATCGAGGAGATATTATAGGGAACAATATCCGAGCATGGGCTAAAGAATACGCAACTCTTAATCCACCACAAAATTATGACACCTAAACAAGCAAACGCATTACTACCTGACAAGCCGACAAGTAAAATTATTAAGCCTGAGAAGCTAAGTTATCTTCTCATTGCTCAACCTAAATGGGGTAAGACAAAGTTCTTCATGCAGTTCCCGAACGCCCTACTATTGGCGTTTGAATCAGGGCATTCCTTTCAGAGAGGTTACAAGATTGTAATCGACAAGTGGGATCAGCATCGTGGAAAGTTTGAACCTACTAAGGATGACGAAGGCTGCTCTCATATGACGATGATCCAAGCCGTCGAGGTGCTAGAGGCTTCAGACAAATTCGACTTCGTTATCATCGACACAGCTGACATGGCAGTGAAGATGTGTGTGGATTATGAATGCGGTAAACGTGGTGTTGAACATCCAGCAGACGCAGGAGATTTCGGAAAGGGATGGGATTTAACAATGACTGCTCCTTTCCGTAAAGCAATGCTTCGCATTCTTAAGACTGGACGCGGCATCGGATTCATCACGCATACCAAGGTTGAGATTGCTAAGTTCTCTACAGGTGAAGTTGCACGTAAGGAGTCAACCTTACCTAAAGGTCCGATGGCGTTCGTTCACGGACAGGCTGACATCGTAATGCATGGCGAGTTCGGACGCAAGAATGCAGGTCGTCGCTTGCGTGATCGTATCCTAGTCTGCGAAGGCGACATGGATACGATGGCAGGTAATCGAACAGGCACGATGCTCCCGGCAAGGTATATAGTATCACCCGATAAAACTTGGGAACAATTCAAATCATTTTTTACCGATGCGACCGCTGCTGATAAAGCGGAACTCGAATACAAATCTTCCTTAGCCAAGAAGGCTAAGCGCAAGTAGGTTTGCAACGATTGCAAATCTAATTCAACACAGCAGCAGTTAAAGAAAACCCATATGGCCAAAGTAAATAAAGCAGCTACCAAATCCACCCGCTCCTCTAAGTCAGTCAAGTCTCTCGCCACACAGTTCGACGAGACCGACGCGTCGGAAGCCTCACAGATGATGCCTCCCGGTGAGCATGAAGTTCGCCTGAATGATATCTCCCTTGTTGTTGATCCCAAGAAGGGAGCTTCAGTCAAGTCCACCTATGAGATCATCGATGGGGATCTTGAAGGCAAGAAGATTTCTTCCTTCTCGAAGCTCACTGATGCAGCGGGCAACAAGGCTCCCGGCATGGCCTACCTGAAACGCGATCTCGCCCTCTTGGGTTACGATGACGTTCCCGGAAAGAAACTTGCCAAGATCCTTGCGGAGATCAGCGACGAGCAACCGCTGGTGATCATCAACGTTAAGGTCAACGGGCAATATACCAATGCCTACCTGCAAGGACTAGCCTCTGAGGAGTCTGCCCTCGAAGACGACGAGGAAGATGAGGACGAGGAGGACGAGGAGGACGAGGAGGACGAGGAGGACGAGGAGGACGAAGATGAAACCGAAGACGAGTCCGATGAGGATGAAGATTCGGACGACGAGGAAGATGAAGACGACGAGGAAGATGAAGACGAGTCCGATGAGGATGAGGATGATGAGGACGAGGAGGACGAAGATGAACCCGCTCCCCGTAAAAAAGCCTCGGCTAAGTCCCCTGTGAAGAAGCGCCGCTAGGCTTTCAGTGGATTAAGTAGTATGGTGAAGCGGGGAGGGTTTTCATACCTTCCCTGCTTTTTCCTCCCTCAACCTCAACTTCTCACGCATGGATACAGTCAATGGACTTAAAAGATTACGTCATCACAAAACTACCTTCAGTAGAATATTATGCTAAAAGATTTCCTAAGTGGAACCCACGCGTTAAAGAGAACGTAAAGTGTGTCTTTCATGAGTCGACGGGTAAAACGCCTTCATTGGCTATCAATTTAAACAACGGTGGTGCTCACTGTCACAACCCCAACTGTGCTAAACGTATCGGCAACGTCGTCCACTTTGAGTCTGAAAGGGATGGTATCACAGAGCACCAAGCAGCGAAGAAACTCTACGCAGAGTTTGTCCGTCCGGTAATTCCTTTTGCGGCCATTGCAAATTTCCATGCCGAACTACTAGGTTCCAAGAAGACGAGAGAAGCTGTCTCTCGCGAAATGGGATTGTCGGTAGGGGATATTCGCAGATTCAAACTCGGTCTTGATCTCTCTAACCATCGGATTATTATTCCGATACATGATCACTGGCATCAGCTTGTCAACTACCGAAGCTACCGACTCCCTAATGGGCGCACAAAGAGTGACGTTAAAATCTACAACCTCGAAGGACATGGTCGCTGCGATCTGTTCCCCCACCAAGCAATACAACATTATAGAATCAATAAACCTATCTACCTAATGGCTTCCGAGAAGGAAACCATGATCGCTATCGGCATGGGAATGCAAGCGATCTGCACCACAACAGGTGAGGGTTCATGGGACGAATCATTTAACGAACTTATCTATGGCTACGAACTCAGAATTATATTCGACAACGACAGAGCGGGAATTGATGCCGCCAATAAAATTAAGGGAACTCTTGCAACAGTTGCAAAGCGTGTTATCAGTCTCAAGATCCCATTCAAAGCAACCCGTCCCGACCGAAAAGACTTTGCAGACTATGTTCTTAAGGAGAAGGGCGACCTATCTCGATTACTGCAAGCTAACGCGAAAGCAATACGACGCAGCGTGGGAAAGGTTAAAGGAGCGGCAGCAGGCCGAGGATTAGATAATCCATCCCTTTCAGACAATGCGAGTCCTGCTCTACCTCCTTACTATAACGCTGATCAGCTTTATGATATTGCTGACATGCGGAGCAATATTGAATTACTTAATCATCGTATCCGTTGCCAAGCTGTTGTGGCTGCTAAAGCGCAGAATACATACACGATCCCGTGGAAGTTCGGGGTCAAACTGAAAGGGAAACCAGAGACAGCATTAGAGCTTCCGATGGGTCGGGAGCTTCTACGATTCGTTAGAACTTCTGATGGTGCAGTTTTGCAACAGTTGCAAAAGCAGATCGGTGCAGATCCGGCAGACGTAAAGATTTCTATCCATGAATACATCACCGCTCACGAAGTTGAAGTTATACCTACAGCAGTCGTTGACCGTGATGTCCCTTACGTCATGCAACGATGCTTCTACTTTGGTAAAAGCATTGAGGCAAACGTCCCTTACTACTTGGACATTATACCCACATCGGAAATACGCACTCAGGAAACGATTGGTATTATTACTGAGTGTTCTCCTATCTCTAAGTCTATTGATAGCTTTAACTTTAGCGATCCGATGTTGCATGAGCTTGACTGCTTTGCTCCAGCGGATCATCAAGATCCATTCGACAAACTAACATCTATCGCAAATGAAATCTCCGAACGCTATACCAAAGTATATAACCGCCTTGATTGGCATCTTGTGGCTCTCCTCACTTGGGCTTCCCCTATTGGATGGAAACTTCCCGATGAAGACGAGTTGCAGCGTGGTTGGATTAATAGCCTCGTTGTGGGTGATACACAAACTGGCAAGTCCAAAGTAGCCAAGTCATTGAGGAGTTTATTTAACTGTGGAATATATGTCTCAGCGGAAAATTGCACATTCGTCGGTCTGGTTGGCGGAGCCATTAAAGTTGCCAGTGGTCAGCTTATGCTTCGATGGGGACGAATCCCCCTTAGCGATAAACAACTGGTTGTGCTCGAAGAACTTTCAGGCTTATCAGTTAGTGAAATATCACAAATGTCAGATGTGCGGTCTAGTGGAGTGGCGCGTCTCGATAAGGGAGGGTTGTCCTCCGAGACTAATGCGAGAACTCGATTGCTATGTATCAGCAATGTTCGTTCCGAGAAACGAACCTTGTCCAACTATCTTTTTGGCGTTCAGGCGATTCAAGAACTCATTGGACATGGCGAAGATATTGCACGATTCGATATGGTTACAACACTCACCGATGGAGAGGTTAGTAATGCGACCATCAATTCGGTTAGGCAAGGGATTTCGGAAGTAACATTTACACCAGAACTTATTCAAAAACTTATTCATTTTATATGGGCGCTTCAGCCAGAACAGATTCACTTTACCCGCGAGGCACACGCAGCTTGTCTCCAAGAAACCTTGGCCCTTTCCACCGAGTATCATCCGTCGGTTCCTATATTCAAGGGAGGTTCCGGTCGGTACAAACTTGCTCGTGTGGCAGTAGCGATTGCGTGTTTCTTATTCAGTTGGGAAGAACAACAAGTCGTAGTGAAAGCGGAACACATTGCAACAGCTGCAAAAGTCTTGAGGTTGCTGTATGATAAGCCTTCTCTCGGCTACAAAGAATACTCAACTCAACTGTTCGCACGCGAGCAGGTTGTAGATAAAGAGTTGATGCGCAACACGATGCGGAAGCGTATTCCAAGGAGCCGACTACACAAGGTAGCCGATGCCTTGATCTATGCGACCAGCTTCAATCGTGATGAACTCATGGCGATAGCTGGTATCAGTTCTCTCTATGCAGATCAGATAACAGGTGCGCTGATGCGAGGGCATGTTCTATCTAAAGGGGATACTAATAGATGGGACATCACACCCGGAGGCAAAGTTTGGATGAGCACTCTTGCTCGCAGGAAAAGAAACACACCAGATGAAACTGACATATAACCCCACAATACAAATCAGGGATTGCAATGATTGCAAACTCGCATCAGGATGTAAAGTGAATTGTCTGAAAGGGAGGGAAGCAGATGAACCGCATCCTCCCTTGATGATCTTCACTGACCATCCTGATTACTTCGCAGACCACGCTAAAAGACCCTACGCTTATGACACCGGAAAATTTCTCGATTGGTTATTTAAAAGAATGTCTATCGATCCTGAGACATCGGTTGGCTACGAGTATACAATACGGTGCTATCCTGTCGGAGGACTTCCCAAATCTAAAGCTGGACGAGCACCATACATCGAGGAGTGCTCTCAACATCGATTTGCAACTATTGCAAAATTTAAACCCCGAGCGGTTGTTGCGATGGGGACTGCGACTCTGGAAGCTTTCACAGGAAAGGCTAAGGTTGGGGATCATCACGGAACGCGAGTCATACCTTGGGAGGGTGCAGTCAGAGAAGTTACTGATGTCCTATGGGCTTGTTACTCCGTGGGATATGCACTCAAGTCTCCATCTGAAACACCCTCAATCTTTCGAGTATTATATAGAGCCGCTGAGAGCGCAGGACTCAAGCCTAAACTTAATCCCAACGTGGCCCCCTTCAAGTGGAGTATATTTTAAATGAAAGACTATAACATCAGGCAGATGCAGAAGCTTGCGCTACAATACTTTCCGTATGGCGAAGGACTACTTGGACATCTAGCGCGAACTACAGGAGAAGTTATTGCAGCAAAGACAGGACTTAACTGTATTGATTGCTTCATAAAGTTCCTGGTTTTTGCTGAAAAGAATGGAGTGATTCTCTCCATTGAAGAAGCAAGAACCTTTACCAATGTGCACAATGACGAAGCGATAATGCTTGGGATGCTATCGCAAATCTTCTCTTTATGGAAAGCTTCCTCTGATGAAGGTCTGCTCCGTGAGGAGTTGCGAGGCCCATGCCAACGGTACTTCAATGCACTTTTTGCAATGACCGCAAAACGCAAGATCGATTTGATTGAGATTACAGATAAGAAACTTCGGATATACGATTTAATCAAATGAAAGAAATACACTTACGACTTCCCCTTTCAGAAATTCCTGAGGATAAGATCGTGTTCTACGATTGGGAATCTGATCACCAGTATGCACCTTACGCTAAGGGTAAGATGCTTGCAGTTCAGTATGGCTTCAATGGTAAGCCTAAGCTGATCTCTAATCCCGTTGAAGCTAAGAAGTTCAGACGGTTTTTAGCGGCAGATGATACATTTAAAGTAGGATTTAACAATGGAAATTTCGACGACTTACTATCACGGCGTATGGGGTTTAAGGTTAATCCGAATAATCGCCACGATATGTTCATCGGTTTTAAGACTATCGCCCCCGGCCTTCCGGGGTATAGTCAGAAGTTTATATCTTTTTATTATCTATGTGATCCTCATTTTCCTCAGATGGATATGGAAACAGAGATGCGAGAGAAGCATTGCGAGATGCACGAAGTCTCGAAGCAGACTCTAGCCGCATATAACAAGCACGACATCGTGCAGTTAGTGAATCTGTTTCGTATGGCATGGGATGTCCTGATCCGACCAGAGCATTGGGATGCTTATATGCTAGACATCCATGCTATCGAACCTCTACAAGAAATGCAGATCGAGGGCGGTCTGTATCTAGATCGAGATAAGATTTGGAGAGAATTGCAACGGTTGCAAAAAGAGGTGATGAATGAGAATAAGAAAGCTCTCGCACTCACTGGAGGTCAGGTTACAAACGCCAACTCGTCCCAACAGTTGGCTAAGTATCTGGTTGAAGAAGATAACATTGCACTTGAACTTACCGACGGGGGGGACTTCTCCGTTGACAAAGCAATCCTCATGGATCTTCGTGACAAGAATCCCCTTGCCATGTGTGCGTCAAAGATCCGCGAAGCAAATGGAACATTAAAATATTATGAAAATTATCTATCCGCTTTGGTTGATGAAACTTATCCTGATCGAGAGGATTGGATTCCAATTCAAATCTCTCTCGACGGGGCTAAGACACGCCGCTTCACATCGCAGAGTTATTACAAACTCAACTTTCAAAATGCGAATAAGTCTGCTAAGAAGTGCCACCTTGTTCCACAGGGTTTCCTAGGTGGGTGGATCGATGCGACACAGATCGAGAACGTCGTCCATATTTACGAATCAGATGACGCGAACCGTCGTCGAGCTTACGAGGAGAATCCTGAATGGAATGAATACGTGTGGCTCTGCAATGAGATTCTCGGCACAGACCATGACAAAGCGTTCTTGGATGACGAGAAGAAATCGCGAAGTCCTCAGAACCCCTCGTGGACTATCTACAAGCAATACAAGACAGCAAAGTTAATGATCAACTTCGGTGCAGGAGTTAAAAAATATGGAGAGCTATTTCATCTTGATTTCGAAACCGCAAAGGAAATTATGTCGCATATCCACGCGGCTTGTCCGGCTATTAAGGAACTACAGAATAAGGTGCGTGGAGAGCTTCTTCGGAACGGATTTGTTACTGATGTGTTCGGACATCGCTACGCTGGCCCGCCTGACAAGGCCTACAAGGTCATGGCGTATCTCATTCAAGGATGTGGGACGGCCTCATTGCCGAAAGCACAAATCGCTGCGAACTATCATTCCCTACGGTCATTTGACCGAAGGATGCCCGGAATTCTGAAAGGGAAGAAGTGTGGTGTAATGACTGGAACAACCCACGATGAGAATGGATTCCGTATCGATCTAAGACTTGGAGACGAGAACATTTTGCAACTGTTGCAAAAGATGATGTTCAATATGACTGAGAAATTTTCTCACAAGTTCGATAACATCCCTCTCAGAGCCAAGCTCAAACTCTCCAAGACTAATGAAGCCGACGCAAAAGAAATCGATATCAGCGATACCGAAGCAATCCTCGCAGCAATTAACCAAGAAATCTAAAGATGACAAATGTAAAGCTAAGTATTGTCGCAGAGAAAGACAAACTGGATGTTACTGTTATAGGTGTGCGAAGCGTCAATGGCGTGAAGCACATCCCATTCACGCTGCATATCTCAATATTAAAAATCGAAGCAAGCAACGGAAGCATGAATTTACTATATCATTGGAGGAGTTTACTACTCTGGTTACAGACTCAGGGTATCTCTTCTTTAGCGGTAGGCAACCTAGTTGCCTCACCATTAACCGCATCAATCCTAACCGTGGCTACGTGTCCGGAAATTTGGAAGTTATATCTGGCGCTGACAATATGCGGCAGAGGTATTACGACTCATTCAAAACTCCAGACTTTCGGACAGAAGCTGAAAAGTTATCAGAGGACGAGGGACAGGAAGTTCCTGAAAGGGATGGAGTCGACTGCCCCTTCTGAACCGACAACTGATTTGCAATGATTGCAAAATTGTGAAATTACTATCACTAGACGTATCTGTAAACAATGTCGGATGGGCAACCTACGACACAGAGACTAAGAAATGGGCATGGGGATGTTGGACGCTATGTGGCTACAACTACTCCATGAAGCTGACCGATCTAAAGGATCGGATCATAGAGGAAGGTCATAAGGACGTAGATCATTTGATAGTTGAATGGCCTATGTTCTACCAGTCCACGAAGGGAATGATTGCAGCACACAATAACTATACTATCGATCTCGCAGGAGTCTGTATGTATATCGCTGGATGGTTACAACTGGATCATCGACACTTCCATTTGATCACCGCTTCTAAATGGAAAGGCCAAGTGCCTAAAGCAATTACGGCTCGTAAGTTCTTTAGACACTTTGGCATTTCAGTTGGTAAGGTTGTCGAGCACGCTATAGATGCTACGATGATGCTTAAGTTCTTTATTGAGGAGAAGCTTCAACTTCCTCTGGAGACAACTTCTGATGAACCCTAGCTAGGATATTGGCGACCGATAAATTATACCTATCGGTCGCTTTATCTTGCACATCTTGCGGTAGATCAGTCCCTTGAACATCTAGCAGATATGACTTCTCGTTCTCTATATGCTGCTTTGCTTCTGACACAAAGTTCTTCCTCTCAACGTCAAGGCTCACTGTCGTTGGACGTAGCCCAGTTGTATATGAGAAGAGAATATCCTCTGGCGTAAACTTTCGCCCTGTCCGAGTGTTCATCACACCCATCTGGCCTTGGTCATTTTTTGTGAATGCTCCGGCAATCTTCTGTGCCTCACTTCCGATACCGGGGAACTGCGGAGGTAACAAGTCTTGAGCAATCGCAGTCACATAGTCAGCCGTCCCTCTCATCTGTCTTTGCGTATGCAAGTTCTTCCCTGTGCTCAAGGTTCTCGCAATATTTAGAGCGGGGGTATTATCGAATCCTGCAACTGGATTAACAGCAGCAGCAGCTTTCCAATCTCCCTGTGCAACTGCCCTTGCTAACTGCGCAAACATATCGTGTGGAATCAACGTAGAGTAATCAACATAACTGAATTGATTACTACTTCCGACCCGTTTGATCCCTGCGTAGAATCGAGTCCTCCCATAGTCAGGCATCAGGCTCTTTGCCTGATCCCAATCATGCTTGTCCTTTTCTGAAAGGGATGATTCGGCTTGACTCTGGATAAGGCTAGGCATCGCGGCAAACGTCGCCAGCGTTCCCATTGCGTGCAATCGAGTTGCAATATCTGTATCGGGATGCACCGCATCGACGACAAGATTTTTTGCAATCCTTGCAATTTCTGAGACATAGGTTACATACAAGTTCACGAACGGCTTATCCCTAAGTCCCTTTACTAACTTGTTAGTATCCCGATAGTTGAACGTATAGCGATCAACATGGTCAGCCGCTGCACGATTAACTTGCTCAAGAGTCTCAGCGTTCCAATGCCCTGACTCTGCAATGTCTAAGCCTAGCTTCTTCGCTTCTCTTGCTCTGGCAGAAATCCAAGATCCCATGCGGATAATATTATCCGGGCCAGAGGCAATCTGTAGAACTTTCTCGTGAACATTATGCAGCGCGTTCATTGCCATATTCATATCAAGCTTACCCATGTTTAGCTTGGTAAGATCGAGTTGAGGCATATCGAGCACGTTACCGATATGACTTCCCATCCCTAGTTCAGAGTGCATCTGATCTACGTTCAAGATACCGTTGCGAACAGCGGATTCATATAAGGGATGCTCTGCACCCTGCTGCATTACTTTGATTCCTTCAACCCAATCAGCCGGGTTATGACTACGAGCAGCGAGCAAAAACAGGGGAGTCGTAATATAATCACGAACCTTTGTTAAGGGATTGTAGGCTGTATGACTCAGCTTGGTCATCTTATTAATCCAACTAGTCGCACGGCCAAGAGCACTAGTAGGAGTCATTGCAGAATTAAAATCCTGCAACTGATCTTTAACAGCGGTGCTAACCATACCACCAGCGAGGACGCCGTATCGTTTATCCTCATCAAGCAAAGTGAATTGTTTCAGCTTGGAGATTTGAGTATCCATCTTCTTATAGTCAGAGTCCTCTGGCTTAAGTTTAGACATTTCATTCTGCAACTTCGAGATCATACCATCCCTTTCAGCGATAGTTGCGAAGTAATGGGGCATTCCTTCGGCATCCTTGCCCATAGAAACGATTGAGTGCATGAAGTGTGCTGACTCTGCCATTGGTTTCAATCGTGCCAAGGTCTGAGAGATACGATCACGAGGGTTAGTAACTTCGCCTAAGAATTCATTCCAAGCTGGAGACAATTCCTTTCTAGGTCTGAAGGCTTGCTGCCCGATAGTCATATCCTTTTCACCTGAACCGTAGAGAACCTTATTCTCTTTGATGTCCTTCACATAATTTTGCAAGTGTTGCAAAACATTCTCCGTTGACATTCCCTTGAATGCAGTAGACTTCTCCTGCATTTCCTGCGCAACCTTTAGCATTGCCTCCTGCTGTTTCGGAGTGATAGCCTTCTTAGGATTAAAGATTGAGTAAGTCTGAGTCAAGTAGTTCCGTGCTCCAATTGATTTCAAGATCATATCTTTCTGCTCACCGTCTTTCAATCCGGATACAATCATATTCTGTAAGCCTTCAATGCTCTGCCTTGAAACGATTGCAGCTTGCGCGAATTGCCCTGCTGATCCTCCCGCTTCCTGAGCACGCTTAAGCAGATCACTGGCTTCCCCTCCATTGAGATAGGTGTTCAGATGCTCCTCAAAACCCTTAGGCATATCTTTGGCATACTTCAATCCCTTCCATGCATTGTCAGCGTTCGAAAGAAACCATCCAGCATCGCCGCGCCCTTCACGAATGAGAGTGCGGATAGTCGGTGGTAATCCAAAGAGTCCTTTCTTCTGTGCTTCACGAATCAATCGTGCGCCGGAAGATCCATCAGCAGTATAGGCCCGACCTGCTGAGTCAACTACTTCTTTGCTGAAGTTCTTTTCAACAATGCTTTGCAAGCTAGGAACCTTTGGTAATTCGAATGTATGGTTGACTAGGGCGTCTGTAAC
>Ga0118677_10009989_pt1 | contig 14657 bp, 12 predicted proteins | sample AliMusrvi5mmetaG_FD_86154 | JGI IMG/M metagenome (GOLD analysis project Ga0118677, IMG submission 86154) | reverse complement strand
ACATAGGCCTGCCACGCCTCGCGGGCCCAGGCGGGCACCGTGGCCACGCGGACGCCGATCCCGGGTTCCGCCCCGACGTCCTTGGCCTGCTGCCGGGTCATTCGATGGACCACCTCGGCGCGTATCGGGATGGCGTCCCCAAGGCCGGGCACGTGCACCCGGATCTCCACAAGCGCCCCCTGGTCCAGATCCTGTTCGGTTCGAACGAACAATCCGCGGCGTCCGATGTTCAGGGCGAAGGTGGTTTCCCAGGTGCCGGGACCTGCCTTGAATACGAGATGCTCACCCAAGAGTTCAGCACACGCACGTGGTTACCCCATCCGATCTGCGGTTGCACCTGGCCGGGGTGAGAATGGGAGCGTGTCGGACCTCCCCCGCAAGGCCATAACCCGCAGCGCCAAGTTGGCGGCGCTTCCTATTGGCTACGCCGGCCGCACGGCTTACGGGTTCGGAAAACGCGTGGGCGGGGCCTCCGCGGAAGCGGTTGCCGCTGAGATCCAGGCCCGCACGGCCGACCAGTTGTTCAAAGTCCTTGGAGAACTCAAGGGTGGCGCCATGAAGTTCGGGCAGGCCATGAGCATCTTCGAAGCAGCGTTGCCGGAAGAACTCAGCGGGCCGTACCGGACCACATTGACCAAATTGCAGGACGCAGCGCCACCGATGCCCGTCAAAACGGTGCACCGAGTGCTGGCCGAAGCCCTTGGCGATGACTGGCGCGAACTTTTCCGGGAGTTCTCCGAGACCCCTGCAGCCGCCGCTTCGATCGGACAGGTTCACAGAGCAATCTGGCGTGACGGCCGCGAAGTAGCCGTCAAGGTCCAGTACCCGGGTGCTGGTGCGGCTCTGATCTCGGACTTCAACCAAGTCGCGCGCCTCGGTCGAATGATGGGCTCGCTACTGCCCGGGATGGACGTCAAGCCACTGCTGGATGAGTTGAAGTTGCGCGTCGCCGAAGAACTGGACTACCTGCTCGAATCGAAGTCGCAGCGCGCATTTGCAGCCGCATTCGAAGACGACCCGGATTTCGTCGTGCCCCACGTGCTGGCTGCCGCCCCAATGGTGCTGGTAACCGAGTGGCTCGAAGGCGTCTCAATGTCGCGCACGATCGTCTCGGGGGATCAAGCGGAGCGCGATCTAGTCGGATTGCGTTACGAACGGTTCCTTCTTTGCTCACCCAGTCGCGTCGGCCTGCTTCACGCGGATCCGCATCCAGGGAATTACCGGTTACTCCCCGACGGCCGACTGGGCATCCTCGATTTTGGTGCAGTTGCTCACCTTCCAGGCGGACTACCCGACTCAATCGGCGCACTACTGCGAATCGCAATGAGCGGAAACGCGGCGACCGTACTCGACGGGTTGCGGGCCGAGGGCTTCGTAAAACCCCACATTCAGGTAGATGCGCAAGCCCTGCTCGACTACTTGGATCCTTTTGTCGAGCCCGCCAAGCATCCGTCATTCACTTATTCGCGCGAATGGCTTCGCGGGCAATTCGCTCGACTCAACGATCCGCGCAACCCTGACTTTGCTATTGGCTTGAAGATCAACCTCCCGCCGTCCTACTTGCTTATCCATCGAGTCTGGCTCGGCGGCATCGGGGTGTTGTGTCAGCTTGGTGCTCAGGTGCCCGTGCGCGCCGAACTCGAGCGATGGGTTCCCGGATTCGCCGCGTAGGTGGGCGTAGGTGAAGATGGGCACATGTCTGAACTTCTGCTAAGCGCCACGGCGCAGTTGACCGGTCCGATCGACACGATCCGCCTGACGCTGCACATTCTGGCTGCGACCATCTGGGTCGGAGGTCAGTTGGTGCTGCTTGGCCTCTTACCGGTCCTGCGTGCAGTCGGCGGTGATCTGCCAAAGGCCGCAGCGAGGGCCTACAACAAGATTGCGTGGCCTGCCTTCGGAGTGCTCCTCGTCACCGGAGTCTGGAACGAATTAGTGATGGACAACACGGGCGCGACGAACTATCGAATTGCGCGGGCGATCAAACTGTTCTTTGTTGCCATGTCCGGTGTTGGTGCGTACCTTCACATCAAGTCCAAGACACCAATGGTCCGTGGAATTTGGGGCGGGGTAGGACTAATCGGGGCGCTCGGAGCGACTGTCAGCGGAGTGATACTCGCCGGCTGAGTCCTTATCGGGCGTTGAGGGCAAATTTGGCTTCGATGTCGCGAACCTGCGCTCGCGTACACGGCACGCACATGTGATGTGCGACCCCGCGTTCAAGTGAACTTGACCAAGTAAGTGCAGACGCAGGATCGGTCGTCGGATCGACCGTGGCGGAGCAAAAATCGCAGGTCAAGAGCACGCTGCCTCCTACCGTTCGCCCCAGCCCCAGAGGGACGGGTAGGCGTGGGCGCCGTTGCCCAAGATCACGCTAACCCCGGCCCCCCGCCTTCGCCCGGCGCCACGCGGCAGGTAAAGCCGACTTAGGCAGCTGCACCAGGCCTGCTAAGCAACCCCGAATCAGCTAAGCGTTCCGCCAGTGCCGCCGCCGCAATCTGCTCCAGAACGTCGGCATCCTTACGAGGACGCCCAGGCGCCCGACGCTGAGCGACCACCTGACCGCGGTCGAACAACTCCCCGCCCCAAACGCCCCACGGCTCTCGCCGCTCGATCGCCTCGGCTAAGCACTGCGCTGAAAGCGGGCAGCGCCCACACAGTTCTCGCGCCTGGTCTAGTCGGGCCGGCGCCTCCGCAAACCACAACTCAGGGTCGGCGGTATGGCAGGGCAAGGTGAGCTCTTCGGCTATCAGTAGGACGCTCACAAGATTCCCTCCTTAGTTCGATAACTACTGGAAAACAACAAAGCCGCGGATCCCTTAAGGGGTCCGCGGCTGGTGGCTGCCATTCGATGAGTTACACCGAAGCATCCTCCCGTGGACCCCAAAGCTTCGGGGTGTGGGCGTAGCGCTTGTTCGACTTGGTGGACTTGGTCGCACGCGCGTCGAAGCCCGGCGTGACCGCCTGAGCTGCGTCGAACATTGCGAACATTTCTGCCTCCAAGAAAACCGAACCAGTTAGGTTCGGACCGTCGAATTGCTGAGGTTACGCGATAGGTGGGGCTTCGGGCAACGCAATATTCGCCACCGCCGCCCCAGCGATCAATTCGAGCACCTGCTCGCCATACTCGACCAGCTTGCGAGGCCCGATTCCGGCGATTTCAGCCAGGCCAGCCGAATCGCTCGGCTGCAATTCAGCAATCGCCTGCAACGTTCGGTCGGTGAAGACCACGTACGCCGGCACGCCACGGTGGCCCGCTAGCCGCAACCGCCACTCGCGCAACCGGTCGTAGAGATCGGCGTCCAAATTCGCCGGGCATCCAGTACAGCGCCCAAGGGTTGCCTCAGCAGCCGTCACTAACGACCGACCACACGCCCGGCAATGCGCCACTTTGCGCCGCTTAGTCGTTGCCGACTTGGGTTGTTGCGGCACGGCTGCGCCCGTCAAATCCGCCAGGAACCGCGACGGGTTGCGACCGGTCCGCCCCCCAGGGCTACGTGCCTTCGACCAGGACAACGCCAGATCCCGTTTAGCTCGAGTAACCCCCACGTACAGCAAGCGTCGTTCTTCTTCGATCCGCTCCGGAGTGTCGGCGTAGACAATGGGCAACATTCCTTCGGCCAAGCCGACTACAAACACGGCTGTCCACTCAAGTCCCTTTGCCGCGTGAAGCGATGCCAAGGTAACGCCGGCAACTTGCGGCGCATGCTGAACTTCAGCCCGCCGGTCGAGTTCGGCGACCAGTTCACTTAAGCCAGCAAGCGGCTGGCTAGCTGCCAAATCTTCGGCCAGCGATACCAGTGCTGCTAATGATTCCCAGCGTTCGCGAACTGCCCCAGACCCGGCCGGTGGTTTCGGCATCCAACCGGTGTTGGAAAGCACGGCCGCAACTTCCTGTCCAAGCTCGACCGGTTGGGCAGTAGCGTCGCTTTGGGACCCGGCCGCGCGCGCTGCGCCACGCAGGAGCGTGATCCCAGTTCGCACCTCGGCGCGATCAAAGAAGCGCTCGCCACCGCGCAGCACCGTCGGAACGCCGGCGTTTGCAAACGCCGCTTCATACACTTCGGACTGCGCATTAGTGCGGTAAAGCACCGCAATCTCACGCGAAAGCAAACCAGCCGCGATCAGTTTTGCTGCTTGTGCCGCGACCGCAGCCGCCTCGGCCGGTTCGTCATCGTAGGCCGTGATCGTTGGAGCCGGCCCGGCTTCAGCTTCGCTGCGCAGCGACACCCGCAATGCAGCAGCCGGCCCGGTTGCTGCATCGAGCACCCGGTTAGCCAATGCAACTATCTGCGGCGAGCAACGGTAGGAACGCACCAGACGCACTGACACCGCATCCGGGTAGCGCTTCGTGAATGACAACAAATGTTCCGGACTCGCGCCAGTGAATGTGTAGATGGTTTGGCCGGCATCACCAACCACACAAACTTCTTGGCTGTCGCCAAGCCAAAGTTCAAGCAGCCGGGCCTGCATCGGATTGACGTCCTGGAACTCATCGACAGTGAACCAGCGGTATTGCTTGCGAATTTCATCCGCGACGTCTTGGCGTTGGTCCAGCATTGCAACTGTCAATAGCAGGACATCTTCGAAGTCGAGCAAGTCTCGGTCAATGCGGATGTCGTCGTAAGAGGAATACACGCGAGCAACGTCCGCCGGCAGCAGATCGGCCGGCATCGTTCGGCCGGCAGCCTTGCGCACATAGTCGTCGACAGCGTGACCGGACGATTTGGCCCATTCGATTTCGGCCGCGAGATCACGGACGATCGCCGTATCGGTCGGTAGGCCGCAACGTGACGCCGCTTCGGCGACCACCCGCGCTTTGCTCTCAAGTAACTTGGGGAAGTTGCCGCCGACCACGCGCGGCCAGAAGAACTTCAGTTGGCGCAGCGCCGCCGCATGGAAGGTGCGCACCTGCAGGGCTGGGACCTCGAGCCCGGTCAGCCGGGTTCGCATCTCTCCGGCCGCCCGCGTCGTGAACGTGACGGCCAGGCCGCGGGCCGGATCCTGAGCCCCGATGGCAGTGGCGTAGGCGATCCGGTGCGTCAGCGCCCGGGTCTTTCCAGTGCCAGCACCGGCCAGAATCACGACCGGACCGGTGACAGCCATCGCAGCGGCCCGCTGTTCGTCGTCGAGGCCGGCCAGCACGACTTCGGGGTCAAGGGGCACCTAGGCATCTTGTCAGGACCGCCCGACCACAGCGGAGGCGATGGCGCCGGCTGGGGAGGAATGCCACGGGGCCGTGCGAACGTTGTACCTGCCGGGCCGATACTGCGGCGACAAGAACTCCCGGAGGCGCAATGTTGACCATGTATTCGACGTCCTGGTGTGGCTACTGCCACCGGCTTAAAGCCCAATTGGGTCGCGAAGGGATCGAGTTCAAGGTTGTTGATATCGAGACCGACGCGGCCGCAGCCAGTTTCGTCGCGGGGGTCAATGGCGGCAATGAGATCGTGCCTACGTTGCTGCTGCCCAACGGAACCACCTTGACCAATCCTTCGATTGGCCAAGTTAAGGCAGCCCTCGCCGGCTAAGGGTTGGCCCAAATCCGGCCGAAGCACTCCGTACCGACGTTTTCAGGAGTGCGCTATGGGTCGTGCCGGTGGTCGCCACCGTGCCCCGCGGCACTCCCGAACGCCCAAGTTCCACTCGTCGACGCTCTGGCACCGCGACGGCCGCCTGCACCCAAGGAAGTGGATTGGCCAACCGGAAGCCCGACTCCTCCTGGGTGGATTCGCCATCGCCGCGACACTCGTGCTGGTCGGCAGCCTGCTTCCAAGTAGCCCGGTTGCCGCCGCAACTGGCCCACTCATACCGGATTCAGCCGCATCGGCCTTGATCCGCGAGGTCTCCCAGCAATCAGGCAGCCAACTCTCGGTCGCCGAGCGAGATCGGGCCGCGGCCAGCGCCTGGCTGGCAGCTATGCAGGAAATGGCCACACTTACTGCGGCGGACCGAGTAGGTCACAGCGCCGCGGCCAACGTGGCGACAGCGCCGATCCTTGCCCGATCGGCACTGCCGCAGCAGGCAGCGTTAGACGAGGCGGCAGGACGCACCTTGTTGGCCGCGCTGCCTGCAAATTGGTCGGCATTGCAGCGCGCGTCGCTGCTAAAGAACAACGATCGGATCGGCAACCGTGACGACGAATGGTCTAGGGCTGATCGCCGGGTCTACCTGGGTACCCCGCGCGCTACTGCTGTCGACCTGCTTGCGAAGTTCGGTTTTGGTTTGGAGCAATGGACTTGCCTAGATCGAATGTGGTGGCAAGAGTCGAACTGGAACCCGACCGACTCCACCGGTGCCACGTACGGGATTCCGCAGGCGCTACCGGGGACGAAGATGGCCGCCGCCGGCGCCGACTGGAAGACCAACCCAACTACGCAGATCCGGTGGGGGCTCGCATACATCACAAGTTCGTACGGCACTCCATGCGATGCGTGGGCATTCTGGAGCCAGCACTACTGGTACTGATCCAACCAACCGGGACAGATCGGCGGTCCCCGCCTTACGGCCGCGACCACTCCCCCGGTAATTCGGAACCAAACCAGCGTTCGATCAGCCGTCGGGCAATCGAAACCGACGATGGCAGTCGAACCTCGCCCGACTTGCAGGCAGTAACAAGTTCTTCTCGCGAATACCAATAGGCCTCAGCGATTTCCGTGCCGTCAACCCTGATCTCAGACCCAGGCACGGCGCGGGCGTGGTACCCCAACATCAACGACGCCGGGAAAGGCCACGGCTGGCTGCCTAGGTAGGTGACATCGTCGACCTCGACCCCGGATTCTTCGAAGACCTCACGTCGAACGGCTGCTTCGGCGGACTCACCGGCCTCCACGAAACCGGCGAGCGTCGAGAAGAAGTGCTCAGGCCAAGCCACTTGGCGCCCCAGCAGCGCCCGGTCATCGGCGTCGACCACCAAGGCGATGACTGCCGGATCTGTGCGCGGAAAGTGCAGTGACTCGTCGGCCGGGCAGCGACGGGCCCAGCCGGCGCTGATCGACTCAGTCGGCGTCCCACAGCGCGGGCAGCGCCGATGTGTCGCATGCCAGTTCGCCAAAGCCACTGCGGTGGTAAGCAAACCCGCCTCCGCATCGGAAAGCGTCGAACCAATCTCGCGCAAACCACTCCGGGCCAAAAGCGCCTCGGCGTCGGGCGCTTCGAGCGGACTTGCGACAGCAAAATGGGCAACTGCGTCCACTTTGCCGAGGAAGAACAGGTCAGTCCAATCCGCCTGCGTAACGTCCGTCGGCGACAACCAAGCAATCGCTGAAGACGCGGACTGGCCAAGTTCCACGGTCCCGTTGATCAACTCCAGCACCCGGGTATCTGCGTGCGCCCAAGAATCGGATAGCCACTGGATATCGTCACGATGCTCAGCGGCCCGATCAATATCACCGCGGGCTAGGGCTAACCCAGCGAGTAACTGGCGGTTAGCGTTCACAGTCAACTGGTACCACCGAGATCGGCCCAGAGCAGTGCAACCGCCTCAGCCCCCTTTAGCAGCAAAGGAATCTCGGCCTTCTCATTGGGCGCGTGGATCCGGTCGTCGGGAAGGCCCACACCCAGGAACACAACCGGGACCGCCAGAATCTCGGCTAAGTCAGCTTCCGGTCCACTGCCGCCTTCACGAGTGAACAGAACTTCCGAGTCGAACACCGTAGTTAACGCCCGGACTACTGCTTGAAGAACTGGGTGATCAAGTGGAGTAAGGCACGGCCGCACGCCGTCGCCGAAGAAGCGCAGTGAGACATCGACCCCAGTTGGCACTTGCTCGCCGAGCCACTTCCGGAAGGCCGCTGCAATCGCCGGCGGCTCCTGACCTGGAACAAGGCGGAAGGAGAACTTCACTAAAGCGCTGCTTGGCACGATCGTCTTGTGACCTGTCCCGGCATAGCCAGACAGGATCCCGTTGATCTCAGCGGTGGGACGAACCCAGGTGCGTTCCAAGGTTGACCAACCAGCCTCACCTACCAGGATCTTTGTCGTGGTCGTGCGCAAATATTCGGCCTCATCAAACGGAAGCTTGGCCATGAGTTCACGCTCCGACGCGTCGGGTTCACGGACTCCTTCATAGAACGAAGGAATGCGCACCCGGCCGGATTCGTCATGTAGGCCAGCAATAATTCGAGCAGCGACGTGCGCCGGATTCGGGACTGCACCGCCAAAAGATCCCGAATGCAGATCAACCTGAGCGGTACGCAGTTCAAACTCACCATTGACTAGTCCGCGCATGCCCACACAGATCGACGGAGTCTCGCGGGCGTACATACCCGTATCGCTTACCAGCACAACATCACAGGTCAGCCGTTCGCTATTCGCACGCAACAGTTCAGAGAAGTGCGGGGACCCAGACTCTTCTTCGCCCTCGATCAAGAACTTGAGGTTTACGGCTGGGTGCACAGGTGTCGATCCATCCAGGTCGACTGCCGCCAGGTGTGCGGCCAAGCCGAGCAAGTGGAAGGCAACTTGGCCTTTGTCGTCAATTGCGCCGCGCCCTAAGAGCCGGGCCCCGTGCTCGGTAGCAACCACAACCGGGTCGAACGGGGGCGAAGTCCACTCGTCAAGGGGATCGACCGGCTGAACATCGTGATGGCCGTATACCAAGACAGTGGGCGCACCGGGGGCACTGCACCACTCGGCGTAGACCGCTGGCTGGCCAGCTGTGGGCCAGATCTCGACGACCGGGCACCCCAAGGCCTCGAACCGATCGCGCAGCCATTCGGCACTGCGACGAACATCGCCATCGTGAGCTGGGTCGGTGCCGATCGAGGGAATCCGTAGCCAATCCATGAGGTCGGCGACGAACTTATCCGAGTGTTCTGAAACGAAGGCCTGCAGCTGCGCGTACTTAGCGGTCATGTCGCGACCCTATGCCGCCGTGGCTACGGGTGCGAGGCGAGTGTCATGCAAGAATCCGCACACCGTCGTCAGACGCCCGAAGGGATGCGAATGAACCAGTTCATCCGGCAATTGACCGGCGTGCGGTTCATCGCAGCGGCTTGGGTGGTTCTCTACCATTTTCAGGCGGCCCTTGGAAAGTCTGGGCTTCTGGTACCCGGTCTACATGACGTGCTCCGCGTCGGGAGGCTGGGCGTTGATCTGTTCTTCTGCTTGTCGGGTTTCATTCTGACTCACACCTACCTGAACAAGCTTGGCCCCAAATTCTCGATCCGCGGCAGTTTGCACTTCTACGGTCTACGACTCGCGCGCGTCTACCCCGTGCACTTCGTGATGCTAAACATCGCCGGCGTAGTGACGTTGTCATACTCGATCATTGGCGGCAAGGGCGGCGCCCTGCCGGGCTGGTTCAATGTCGGCGACTACTTCAAGCAAGTCTTCCTAGTCCAAGAATGGGCTGCTCACCCCACGCGCGGTTGGAACTTCACTGCGTGGTCTCTGTCGATGGAATGGCTGGCCTACCTACTGTTTCCAGTGCTCGTCATTGTCTTGTTCCGGCTCGGCAAGCGTGCAGCCACCAAATGGCTTGTGCTGCTTTGGATTGTTGCCATCTCTCCGGTGGTGCTGTTCGGCATCTTGCATCGCGGGGACGCCTACTACATCGACAATTTCGGGTCGACGCTTCGCATCCTGACCGAGTTCACGACCGGATCGATCACATATCTAATTGTTCGCCGGCTCGCTCCGGACGAACGTGGCCCAAAACGCCGCGTCGAAAGACTCGCGACCACGTTGTCGGTCGTGCTTCCGGTCGCCGTGCTGGGCTTCTCGTTTGTGCTGAACCACGTGCCTACATTGCAGTGGTCTGATCCGAACTTCCCACCTCGGATGCACCTGGCGCTAGCGCCTCTTCTGGCGATGTGGATTGGTGCGCTTGCACTTTCGCGCCATGGACTGGCTAAGTGGTTGGCATCAGATCGTCTCGTGCTGGGCGGATTCATCTCTTTCTCCTTGTATATGACGCACATCGTGTTGCTACAGGTATTCAACGTCGTCACAGGGAAGATCCACATCACGCACGGTCCGATATTCGCGGTGCTCACCGTGCTGGCCATCGCGTCGAGCGTGCCGGTTGCCTGGCTGATGTGGCGCTTTGTCGAGGAACCATCGCGGGAGCGGATTCGTGACCTTCTCGGCGACCCGCCGAAACCACTAGGCGACGCGGTCCCAAGCCACTAGCGAATCTTGCGCTCAGCTGCTGAGTAACGCAGTCAGTGCGGCTCGATCTGGTAGGTCGTCGAATACCTCGATACGGCTCGTTGCAACATAAACAAAGGCCCCTCGGACGCGGCTCAACTCGATCCCGCACTGCTCGGCCCACGCAAGCCGGTAGAGCGCAAGCTGCAGTGGCGTGACGTGATCGGGTCCGCCCGTCTTCCAGTCGACGATTTCGTAGTCGCCGCCGACTGAAAACACAGCATCGATCCGTCCGACGATCGTGCGGCCGGCTAGCCGCACCGATACGGGTACCTCGACGGCTACCGGTGTCTGGGTCGCATACGGCAACTTTTCGAAGGCTGCCTGAAGGGGTGCAAGATCGGCTGCCGGCGCGTCGGATGAACCTGGCAGTTCATCGGGGCTGATCAGCGACCAACTCTGGAAGCGGGCTTCCAGCCAGGCATGAAACGCGATACCGACCCGAGCAGCGCGATTCAGCGGTCTCGGCATGGGTCGATATAGCTCGCGCGCAAACCGTTCGGCATCTTGCTGCAGATTCAGCATCTGCGACGCACTAATAACCGAGGGCAAGGCAACAGTGCGCTGCCCCGAGCGTTCGCTTTGGGCTTCAGCCACCAGAAGTTCCAGGCGCCGGTCCCAATCGGCGATCTCGACTGCCTCGTCAACGCTAGGGACAGGTACGGCCAGAGTTCGGCCAGCCATCACGTCGCGAACCAGTTGCGCGGCCGCACTACGCGGTTCATTTGTGCCGTCGCCTTCATGCCACGAGACGGCGGCAGATTCACCCAGTGTCGGGTTAACCTCGGCGTCTGGCTGCGGGCACCAGAGTTCTTCAGTCGCAGATTCGTGCAACTCAAGCAAGAATATCGAGGGTCCACGCGAATTCTTCTGGGTCTGACCCCACCACGAACCGGAAGCCAAGAGCACCGATTTTGCGCGGGTTGCTGCGACGTACATCAGCCGGCGTTCCTCTTCTTCGGCGTAGTCGCGGACGGCGCCACGGAAGTCTTCGATCTGCTGTTTCGCGAATCCGCCAAGCGAAGGTCGCGAATTAGCGTCGCCACGCAACGGATCTGGCAGTTGCCCGGGCGTGGTCAGCCACAGACTCGCTTGCGACCCGTAAGCCTTCTTGGGGAACACGGTTTCAGTCAGGAACGGCAGCACCACCATCGGATACTCCAGGCCCTTTGCTGCATGCACCGTCATGAGCGCTACCGCAGAAGTGTTGGAAGGCCGTTCCGGCTCGGGTGCATCGCTTTGCCGGGCTCGAGCCTCAAGCCAAGCGAGCAGTGCCGACAACGTTGGTGCCCCCGCAAAGGGCTTAAACCCTGCGACCACATCTAGAAACGTGCCAAAGGCGTTTCGCCTTTCAACCACCAGGGAGTCAGTTCCAACCGAGAATTCAACCTCAAGGCCGGTCTGAACAGCCACCCGATGAACCAAGTCGACCAGCGGCTCACCGACGTGACGGCGCAATCCCTTGAGCTGGGCCGCCAGCCGTGCGAAGCGCTCGCGGGCTCGCGGGTCGTAGTCAGCGGCGCCCGGGTCTTCCACAGCGTCCAACAACGAGACGATGTCCACGGGGTCAACTTCGGCCACCGCGCTAGCGAGTTGGGAGTCAAGCGAACCTTTGTCGGCGCTTCCGTAACTAGCACCGGCCAACTCGCCTGCCCTCCGAGCCAACAGTCGCAGATCACGCGCGCCAAGGCGCCATTTGGGTCCGGAAAGGATTCGAAGTAGCGAGGGGTTCTCGGCTGGGTCGTTTAGCAATCGCAGAACACAACAGATTTCGACGATGTCCGGAAGTTCAAGCAAGCCTCCGAGCCCAACCACCTCAACCGGAACATCGAGGGCTGAGAGTTCGCGATGCAAATCTGCGAATCCACGACGAGTGCGACACAGAATTGCAACATCACCCGGTTTGCCCGTCGTGCGAACATATTCAGCTACCTGCTCGGCCACCCACGCAACTTCTTCGGACTCAGTTTCGAATAGCGACACCCGAACGTCAGCCGGTTGCGCGTCTGGCAAGGGAACAAGTTCAAGATCTAGTCCGTTTGGGCGCCGCAAAGGAGCAACAATCTTGTTTGCGGCGACCAGAATTTCAGCCCCCGAGCGGCGGTTCTCCGTGAGGGGATAGACCGCAGCGGGGCGTCGATCGCGGTCCCGGAAGGTATCGGGGAAGCGTTCCATGCTGGCCGCGGACGCGCCACGGAAGCCATAGATGGATTGGTGCGGATCGCCCACTGCCGTCACCGGATGGCCGCCACCAAATAGCGCAAGCAACATTCGCTCTTGGGCGACCGATGTGTCTTGGTACTCGTCGAGGAGTACGACGTCGTACTGAGTTCGGACTGCTTCGACCACTGTAGGAATCTCAACGAGGTCGGTGATGTAGCGCATGTAATCGCCGAAATCGACGCGACTGTGGGTTCGCTTTGCCTCCCGGTAGCGCTCGACGAGCTCGACGGCAATCAGTCGGTCGCGGTTCGCCTCACCGATCCGCTCGGAGTACTTATCCGGCTTTACGAGATCAAGCAGGTCGCGATCGAAAGCCTCCGTGCGCGCGCGAACCTGAGCGGGCGTCACCACGTGTTCAGCCAATTCGGCATCAAGGCTCAATACCTCAGCCGCCACCCGACCAGGATCGGTTTGCCAATCCACGGTGCGTTCGAAGTCGCAGACAACTCGGTAGGCAAGTTGGAAGCGAGCGCCTTCGTCGAGTACATCGAATTCCGACTCGAGCCCGAGCCTTAGGCCATGCTGCTGCAGGAGTTCGTATGCGAAGCCGTGGTAAGTGCCAATATTTGGTTCACCCAGATCTTCGTCCTCAGGCAATACCTTGCGGACCCGCTCCGACAGCTCGCCGGCCGCCTTATTGGTAAATGTCAGCCCGAGTACGCGCGCGGGATCGACGGCACCGCTGTGAATGAGCCACGCAACCCGAGCCGCCATGACTGTGGTCTTGCCGGTACCTGCGCCGGCCCGCACCAGAGCCGGAGCAAGTGGCGCGGTGGCAGCGGCCAGCTGCTCCGGGCTCAAGGGGTGACCCAGAATTCGTGCCAATGCGATTGCGGGCTGGCTCATAGCGGCACTTCCTGACCAGCGGCAACGGCCGGACAAGCCAGGCGGACGTCGCAGTTAGCGCACATCGAAGTCTCGGGGCGGGCAGGGAAGGCTTCAACTCGGATGCCGTTAGCAACTTCGGCGAGGGCCGCGAGAATGCCGGCCCGTGACGCGATTGGAGGCGGATCGGCCAAGTCGTCAACATCGGCGGGGCCGGATTCTTCCGTTGGGATTTGGAGCCGCGTCTGCGAACGACTCTTAGGCAGTCCGGCTGCGTCTGTCTCGCGAAGGAAGACAAGTTCGGCTCCACCGGGTTGAAGTTGCGGGACCCGTTCGCGGGTCGCCTCAATCGCGACCTCGGCTACGGCCAATTGGTAGATGGCTAACTGGATGTTGGCTTCGGTATCAACCTTGGTCGGAAGGTTCTTTCCCGTCTTGAAGTCAACAACGTGCGCCTGATCAACACCGAGTTGCTCGATGCGATCCACGGAACCGCGCAGAAGAACCTCGTCGCCCGGAACTGCAACGACAAACTCGAACGAAGCTTCAGCTGCTAGCGCCGGACGCGTTTGATGGCTTGCGTCCCACCGCAAGAATGCGGCGACTGCGTCGCTGGCCGCCCGACGTTCGGCGGCCGCGTGCCACTTCGCTTCGTAGCCAAGCTGGCCCCACCATTTGTCGAGCAGGTTGTCGATTACCTTCGCATCGGCCGCAATCTCGCCATCGGTAACAGCCGCTACTACCGCATGTAGCACCGAGCCAAACCCCATTGCGGAATTACGCCCAACCCGACCGCCAGCCTCATGGCCCAGAAACCAGGCCAACGGACAATCCAAATACGCGGTTACCTGACTGGCGGACAAAGAGACCGGGCCACTAGGTCGGACCGGAGTCGTGGCCGCCGTGAAGGCCAACACCCCCCACCAACTGTCGGGCGCAGCCGCCGGTACGACCGGCGCGCCCGTCGAGTCAACTTCAAGGGCGAGGCGAGCCAGCCGTTCGACGGCAGCGCCCTGAAGTGCCGGTGAACCGCTAGTGGCGGCTGTTCGCAGTCCCGCGACCAGCCCCGACATTGAAAGCGGTCGCGGGATCCGACCCGACTCGTGTCGACGGGTGACACCGGGATAGGCCGTACTCGTCTGACCTGCATCCGGAGCTGGGCCGGCAAGATCGGTTAGGAAGCGCGACGGGATGACGTCGTCGGAACCTCCGGCCACGGCAGTAACGAGCAGGCGTTCGCGGGCCCGGGTACATCCGACGTAGAAGAGCCGACGCTCTTCGGCCAGTAGTTCGGAGCGAGCTGGCTGCTCAGCTAACTGTTCGGTCCCAAGCTTTTCGGCTGCCAACAACGAACCGTGCACTCGCAGGTCGGGCCAGTCGCGATCCTGGACGCCGTAGCAGACAACCAGAGTCCACTCCAACCCTTTGGCGCGGTGTGCCGTGAGCAGGCGCACGCC
>Ga0118677_10009988_pt1 | contig 14657 bp, 6 predicted proteins | sample AliMusrvi5mmetaG_FD_86154 | JGI IMG/M metagenome (GOLD analysis project Ga0118677, IMG submission 86154) | reverse complement strand
ATCGTAAGGAATGAGTATTGGTTATCTCACAAAGAACCGTATTTATTTGCGGTTCTTTGCCTTATGTAAATTTTATTTTTTCTTAACTTAATGACATTGGGGTATTCCTGTTGTGGTTCATGGTTATTTTACTGCTTCGGGCCATGTAATGGTTATTCTGGGATATACAGGTACGGAGTATATCTGTAATGACCCTGCCGGTGAATGGAGCCAGCAATACCAGTATGGCGGATACAGTGGCACCAATGCCACAGAAGGCATTCAGATTCATTACGGGGCAACAGCTTTTGAAGATGCCATAGGGCCTGATGGTACCATCTGGTATCATTATATGAATGGCGCCACAGCCACAGATCCCACAAATCTTATAGCTACACCTTCTGCATGTCCGCTCTATCAGGTCGCTTTTTCGTGGACTAACGCGGGAACGGGCTGGCATATTGATATATCAACAACATCTGGTTTTACCAACTACTGGTGGAAGTATGTTTCTAATCTGACAACATACACCGCTCCCATAGGCTTTGTTGATCATGCCGATGGGGTTACACCTCTGGCTTTTCAGTCGGGCACTACTTATTACTGGCGTATAACCAACAGCAATGGAAGCTTTGCTGGTACGCCATTTACAGTCCATTATTGCGACACTATTGCACCCTCAACTTCAGTTTCTGCTCCTAATACATGGGTTACCGGTGATTTTACAGCCACTTTTAATGATGCTGACAACAGCGGGGGCAGCGGTATTGAAAAGGGATACTATCAGGTTCTTGATTATGATGGCAGTAAGTGGGGTGCCAATGCTTCTCAGGGTTATTTTACAGATGATTTTGATCTGCTTAACACGTCTTTATGGACTATCCCTGCCAATAGCGGCACATGGACAGCATCGGCAAGTATGTTGAACCAGCCTGATGAAACAGTAAGCAACACAAACATATACGCATCCTTAACTCAAAATCAATCTAACCGCACCCTGTATCACTTTACGGCCAAGGCGGGTGGCAGTACCAGTAGTGACAGACGTTTCGGCTTTCATTATTTCTGTGATGATGCCAGCCTTCTGAACAGGGGCAATTCTTATTTTGTGTGGTTCAGGATAGAGGGGCAAACCCTTGAGTTTTTTAAAGTAACCAATAATACTTTTACTACCGCACAGAAAGTCATCAGTAATATCGTTACTGTGCCTGACCAATTCTACGATTACAAAATTATTTACGACAGGATAACAGGTAAAACGGATGTTTACAGGGATAATATCTTGCTGGGTACATGGACAGACCCTTCACCGCTGAGTTTCGGCAATGCCATCTCGTTCAGAACCGGTAATGCAACACTTTCGGTTAAAGATTTAAATGTTTACAGGTCGAGGGCTGCCACAAAAAATATTACTGTGGGTATGCCGGCAAGTGATATCCGCTATCAGAATGCCTCTCCATTGATTCCTGCGGCGAAAATAAGATCTATTGCAGAAGATTCGGCGTTTAACCTTTCACCTGTGTTCTCATACAACCTTAATGTTGACTGGTCAGATCCATCATGTGTAACCGTGAATGATGGCTTAGGTAGCGATATTGATACGATTATGTCATTAAATTCACTTTCTGCCAACTGGACCCCATCAACAGATGCAAATTCAGACATTGCAAAATATCAGTATGCCATAGGCACAACCGCCGGAGCTACTGATATTGTAAACTGGACAGATAATGCCTTGAATACATCTGTTGCTGTATCAGGACTTTCGCTCACAGCCGGACAGACTTATTATTTCAGTGTAAAATCTGTTAATGGGGCAGGGTTAAACTGCGTAAGTACTACTGATGGCATATGGGTGGATTTGAACACTAACGTAAGTAATCAAAGCATTAATGATGCGGTTTCTGCTTTTCTGAACCCTTCTGATAACAGGCTCAACATAGATTTAAAAAGTATTGTAACAGATGATGTGAGAATTGAATTATTTGATATTGTTGGGAATTCTGTGTTGAAGCAGAATCTTTACGACACATACTCAAGCATAGATATCAATTATTTATCGGATGGCATGTATGTTTTGAAAATTTACACCAGGAAATATGAAGTAGTGAAGAAAATTAGTAAGCATTTAATTTGGTGATATTTAGTGTTTTGGTGCTTTGGTGGCTATTATTACAATTTATCTGAGAAAAGAAAAATTAAGTTCAAAAAAAGTCTTAATTTTATACAAGATAAAACACTTGTACCATGAAAATATTAAGAATACTTTTTATTGCAACTCTTTTCTTTAGCATCTCTATTGCAGAAGCTCAATTAAACCCACAGGAGAGAAGCATTGATTCAACAGTAAATACAACGCTTATTACGCAATATCTAACCTCTAAGCCGGCTTTTGATTCAGCTTACTCAGCTTTCCCTGATGTGCCCCGCGGTCTTCTTGAAGCCGTTTCATACCATTACACCCATTTCAGGCATATCACCAGTGCATCACCTGAAAGTTGTGCCGGTTTACCTCACGTTTATGGCGTTATGGGCCTTACTTTAGACGGGAAAGGCTATTTCAGGAATAATTTACTTACTGTTGCTGGCTTGTCAGGGTTTAGTCCGGAAGATATTATAAATAGTCCTTTAATTAACGTTAAAGCCTATGCTGCTGCCTTCACCGCGATTAAAAACCAATTGAATATTACAAGCATTAAGCCTGAAGAGATGCTTAAAGTTCTGATGGCCCTTTCGGAGCTTAATGTAAGCAGCCAGACGGCCATTAACGACTATGTGATGAATCTTTATCTTTTTGGCATTCTGACTTTTTTAAACAACCCTGCTTATCAGGCTGAATTTGGTTTCCCTGCTTATGCTATTGACCTTGAAAAGGTTTTTGGGACCGAAAATTTAAAAATATACACCTCCAAAAAAGTAATTGTTTCCAAAGGCAGCGTGAAAAACAGCAATGGACAAAAATATTCTCCAACAAATATTACTACAGCCTGTCCCGATTATAATTTTTCTAACTGCTCATGGGTAGTTTCTCCCAATCATTATCCCGGGTGGAATGGCCATACCATTTCGGCTATTGCCATACATACAGTTCAGGGCAGTTATACAGGATGTGTAAGTTATTTTCAGACCTCTGCGGCCAATGCATCAACACATTATGTGGTGGCTTCAAACTCTTCTTATGCCGGTCAAATTACACAAATGGTGGACGAATCAAATGCCGCATGGCATGTAACAACAGAAAATTACTACGCCATAGGCTATGAGCACGAAGGGTTTGTTGAAGATGCTTCGTGGTACACCACTACAATGTATCAAACATCGGCAGCCTTAACAAAAGATGTTTGTACTGACCATGGTATTGACCCCCTTCGCATGTTTTACCGTGATACGCTTGATGACGGAACTGCACTTGATTACGGAACTCATAATTTAGGAGCCGAAGGCAGTTGTATTAAAATTAAAGGTCATCAGCACTTTCCCAACCAGTCGCACACTGATCCCGGCCCCAACTGGATATGGGATTATTATTTTAAATTAGTGAACAACAATCCTGCTGTAACCACGCTGACAGCATCAACAGGGGCTTTCTACGACTCCGGGGGCGCAAGCGCTAACTATGGCAACGATGAACGACTGGTATGGACCATACAACCGGCCAATGCGACTTCTGTTACATTAAGTTTTACGAGTTTTGCTCTGGAAGCCGATTATGATTTTATGTATATTTATGATGGGCCTTCTATATGGTCGCACAGAATAGGAAGGTTTAATACCATAAGTCCCGGCACTATAACGTCGAGTGGTGGCGCCCTTACCGTTGAATTCCGCTCCGACTGCGCCACAACAGCTGCCGGATGGGTGGCCAGCTGGACTTCTGTTCAGCCGGACACTATTCCTCCTGCTACAGCCATTTCATCACCCAACAACTGGGAAACAACAGACTTTACGGCTACCTTTACCGATACCGATAATACGAGTGTCGAAAAAGCATTTTATCAGGTCATTGATTATGATGGCACCTATTGGAAAGCCAATGCCAACAATGGTTTCTTTACCGATAATTTTGATGTGCTGCAACCTTTCTGGACATCTGCATTGGGTACATGGAATATAACGGGCAGTGAGCTGATGCAGACGGATGAAACCCAAAACAATTCTAATATTTACGCCCCATTGAATCAGAATCTGTCGAACCGTTACCTATACCATTTTAAAGCTAAGGTAGAAGGCGCGGGTACCAACCGCCGTTTTGGTTTTCATCTTTTTTGCGATGATGCCAGCCAGACCAACCGTGGCAACTCTTATTTTGTATGGTTCAGGGTAGAAGGGCAGACCCTCGAATTTTATAAAGTAACAAATAACGCTTTCACAACGGCTTCTAAGGCAATAAATAATGTTATTACTACTTCCGGGCAGTATTATGACTTTAAGGTTACCTACGACCACGTATCAGGGACCATCGCTGTCTGGCGCGACAATATTTTTATGGGGAGCTGGACTGACACTGCGCCATATACTGCCAATGGCAATTATATAAGCTTCCGCTCCGGTAATTCTAAGCTGACTGTTTCAGACCTTGAAGTCTTTCGTTCGCGCTTTCCTGCAACTACCGTAACTATTAATGGCGCCACAAAAGACATCCGCTATCAGAACCCCAATCCTGCGACAAGCAGTGCCAAAATAAAATCCATTGTTGTTGATGCCAATAATAATCTCTCTGTCATTGCCAGTCATAATGTAAACATTGACTGGACGCCCCCTGCAAATGTTATCGTAAACGATGGCCCGGGGGCAGATATTGACACAACTTCATCACTTACATCCCTCAAAGCCAACTGGACATCCTCTACAGACATCAATTCAGGCATTGCAAAATACAGATATGCCATTGGCACAACTGCCGGAGCCACAGATGTTGTAGGGTGGACAGACAATGTATCTGATACGTCTGTTGCAAAGTCAGGACTTTCCCTGTCCATAGGGCAGACCTATTATTTCACCATCATGGCCGAAAACGGCGCCGGATTGACAAGCATCAGTAATTCAGACGGCATCACCGTTGATACTCTTACTACTATAAGTAGCAGTGAAAACGAAATAAATGTAGTCGCTCAACCCAATCCATTCAACAGCCATGCAACTTTATTCTTTACTACTAAAGCAGAACAACGCATCAGGATAACCCTGACAGATATGCCGGGAAAAGAAATACAACTGTCTAATTCATCGTATCCTCAGGGCAGACACAGCCTCGAAATAAACGCCAATGTCTTGCAACTGGCTAAAGGGATTTATACCTTGAAATTATCTTCTGATAAGGCTTCTGCGAAAGTGCGGTTGATTAAATACTAAAATGCTATTATTGTTAAGTATTTTCTCTAAATTTGTATATACATAAGAACATACAAAAAGATGAAAAAGATTATTTTGCTGCTTATTGCCTTATCCACATTAACAGCCTTTTCACAGAACAAAGCTGCTTATTTAATCAACACCAAAATAACAACAACCCAAACCGACGAGGGCGTTTTCTTGCAGAGAGACCTGACTCAGTATATCGGATTTGTAGCATCACAGACTGATACATCTGTACAGGGCAGTGACGAAGAAGCTATGTGGCTTAGCTATTTCAACCGTCCTCACCCCAATGTAACAACTGTAGAAAAATATTTCAATGAAGCATCTCTTGAATTTGGTGTACCTGCCGAACTTCTTAAGGCTATTGGGCAGGTTGAAAATAACTGGACTCAGGTGGGGCCTTCAATAGACAAAGGCTGGGGTATCATGCATCTGGTTGATAATAATTACTGTTCCACACTCAAAGAAGCAGCAGCTTTGTTGCATCTTAAGCCGCAGATTCTGAAAGATAACCCCCGCCAGAATATTCGTGGTGCTGCCGCTCTGATAAAGAAATACCATGGCAATAAAAAACATACGAAATTAGAAGATTGGTTTGATGCCATAAAAGAATTTAGCGGATTAATCAATAATGACCTTAAAGAACAGCAGGCTGAACGCTATTATCAAGTGCTCAAAGACGGTGTTGAAACAATAACTGTATGGGACGAAACAGTAAAAATAACTCCCCATCCCGGCATCAATATCAGCAATAAAATAACGTACAAAACTAAACAGGTAAATTCAACAGATTATGCCCCTGCCATTTCTGGTATAATCCCCTCCTGCAATTATTCTTCACGAAGCGGGCAGACCATTGATACCTGGGTTAACCATTATATCGGGACGGGAACATACGCAGGTGCCATATCGTGGTTTAACAACTGTAGTGCTCAGGTAAGTGCCCATTTCGTTATCAGGTCATCAGACGGGCAGATTACCCAATGTGTGGCTGTTGCCGACAAGGCCTGGCATTGTGGCGCTACGGGGTACCCTCTTAACAACAGCCGTTCTATCGGCGTGGAACACGAAGCTACTTCTGCTAATCCAAGTCTGTGGAACAGCACACCCATGCTGACGGCTTCTGCAAATATGTCGTGTTATTTTGCCCAGATTTATCCCATCCCTGTCTCATTTCATACTTCACCAGGTATTCTTGGCCACCAGGAAATGCCAGGCACCAATACCGACTGCCCCGGCGCATTGCCATGGACTACCTGGATAGGTTATTTTAACGCTTGTTATGGCTCTACACCTTCAGACCCCACAAACCTCTCTGCCGTTCAATCTGCATGCCCCATTCATCAGGTTGCTTTTTCATGGACCAATTCAGGCTCTGGTTGGCATATTGATATTTCTACGTCAATAAACTTTACAAGCTACTGGTGGAAATATGTATCAAATCTTACTACATACACCGGTCCTGCTGGCTTTGTTGACCATGTTGATGGCGTAACACCCCTTGTTTTTCAACCCGGCACTACTTATTACTGGCGGGTAACCAACAGCAACGGTGGTTTCGATGGTCCATCATTTACAGTATATCTTTGCGATACGATACCCCCGACTACATCAGTTACTGTCCCAGCTCCTAATGCATGGGTAACAGGCAACTTTACAGCCACCGTCAATGATGTGGATAACACCGGCGGCAGTGGCATAGAAAAAGGCTACTATCAGATAACAGATTTTAATGGCTCTAAGTGGAGTGCTAATGCGTCTCGCGGCTTTTTTTATGATGATTTTGATACCCTTAATGGTTCTTTATGGACAATTCCTGCAAGCAGCGGCACCTGGGCTGTTTCGGGAGGCATGTTGAGCCAGTCTGATGAAACGGTAAACAATACCAATATTTATACACCTCTTACACAAAATCTCTCTAACCGTTACCTGTATCAATTTAATGCTAAAGCAGGCGGAAACACTAGTCCCAACAGACGTTTTGGATTCCATTACTTCTGCGACGATGCCACTCTTTTAAACAGGGGCAACTCTTATTTTGTATGGTTCAGATTGGAGGATAAAACACTCGAATTTTTTAAAGTCATAAACAACGTTTTCGATACAGCTCAAAAGGTCATTCACAACATCAGCACAACCCCGGACCAATTCTACGATTTTAAAATCATCTATGATCGGATTTCAGGTAAAACAGATGTTTACAGAGATAATATTTTACTGGGTACATGGACAGATAGTGCACCGTTTAATTCCGGCAATGCCATCTCTTTCAGAACCGGTAATGCGCAAATGACTGTGAAAGATTTAAATGTTTACAGGTCACGGACATCTACACCAAATATAACCGTAGGAACGCCTTTAAGTGATATCCGGTATCAGAATACGTCTCCGGTAAGCCCTGCTGCACGGATAAAATCTATAGCTGCAGATTCTGCGTCTAACCTTTCGCCTGTTTTTTCATACACCCTTAATGTTGACTGGACTATCCCTACTTGTGTAACGGTGAACGATGGACTTGCTGCCGACCAGGATACAGCAACTTCAAACGGCTCATTAAGTGCCAATTGGACAACTTCAGCAGATGCGAATTCCGGCATTGCTAAATACTGGTATGCTATCGGAACTACTGCCGGAGCCACAGATGTAGTGGGATGGACTGACAACGCTTTAAACACGTCTGTTACAAAATCGGGACTTTCGCTCATTGCAGGTCAGACCTATTATTTCAGCGTTAAAGCAGAAAATGGTGCAGGACTAAACTGCATAGAAAGCTCAGATGGTATTTTCGCAGATATAAACACAGGACTGACTTCAGGAGAAAATCCTTCAAAAGTAGAGGCGTATATGAATCCATTAAATTTTATGCTCAATATAACTTTAATGGATAGAATCTCTGATAATGTTAAAATGGAATTGTTTGATGTTATCGGGAATTCCATATTGCAAAAACCCCTTAATGAAACTCACTACAGCATTGATTTAAGCTATTTGGCAAGCGGCGTCTATATACTAAAAATATCATCTAAGGAATTTGATATTACCAAAAAGATTGTTAAGCATTAGCCCCCAATGAAAAAAATGTTTTCACACTTTTTTATAGCCTTATATTTATTCGGATTTAAAGCGCATAAAAAACTAGTGCAATGGTTAATAAGCACCTTTGTGTACAGTAAAATAATCTCCGAAGCTTTTTGGATGAGCGTTTTGTCAAAAAAAAGCATTGCGGCTATTGATGAGCATCACTACAGCCGTTCCAAAAAATATAATGATGAAGCTTTTAACCGCTCTCTTCTTAATGAATGGGAAGATGAAATGGTTAACAAATATTTCTCTCAGTGCAAAAATATTATGGTACTTGCCTCAGGAGGGGGTAGAGAGGTATATGCCCTGCTGAAAAAAGGTTTTAATGCTGAAGGGTACGAAAGTAATGCCCAACTTGTCGGGTTTTCTCAGGGCTTTTTTAGAAAAGAAGGTTTAAATGCTCTTATAGAACATGTCGCGCCAAGTCATTGTCCCGATAATGATAAAATCTATGATGGTATAATTCTGGGCTGGGGCGCTTATAATCATGTGCGGGGGAAAAATGTACGCATTAATTTCCTTAAAGAAATAAACACGCATCTTTCAACAGGATCGCCTTTTCTGATTTCTTACTGGCATACCAATGAAATGATGTATTTATACTGTAAAAGGTTGTATATAGTTAATAAGTTCTTTTGTAAAATATTCCGCACTGAACCGATAGAAGAAGGGGATTGTCTGCAACCTTTTTCAGGACATTATTTTTCTACTCAGGCTGTTGCAGAAGAACTTCAGCAAGCCGGTTTCTCTGTGGTTTTTGACGCTGCCCGCCCCTATGGTTATATCGTAGCTCAAAAAAGCTAACGAATGCTGAATTGTCATTAAAAAAAGATTTTATGGGGTGGTTTTTATTGTTTTTCCAATAACCAATCAATCACATTTTTCTTTAGTATGCCATCAATTTTCACAAAGATACAAATTATTGACTAAAAATGCAAAAATTGAAGGTTTTCGTCAAAAAAAAAGATTTGCAATTTCTATTTTTGGATAAACAGAAATTTGTAGCAGAGACAATCAATAATGAATCGGTCATAACAATGTTTTGAAATAAATTTTTTAAGTTAAAATAATTTCTCTAAATTTGTGAATCACAGTTGTTTAATTGGATGTGATGAATTTAAGAAATAGTTATACAAATACCTGTTAATATTGGGTTCAGATGTTTTATAAATAGATAAAAAATGAAACCGGTATATATAAAACTGGAAATAAACATGAAAAAAATTATTTTATTAATTTGTTTTTGCGCCATTGCTTTTAATTCTAAATCTCAGGATGTAAAGCTGGATAAGCTTGCCAGAACATATTTTACCCAATCGGAGATTGACAATATGGCACAGGCGTTTATTAAATCACAGAATTATATCATCAGGTATTCATGGATGATTTACCGCCGTTGGGATAAAAGGCACGATACGATAGTAAATTTCAACAGAGATACTATCGATATCAGGCCATTTCTAAAAGAAAGACTGGATAATAAACCAACTTATATATATGACGCTTATCCAGGCCTGGTAATAGTTTTGGACTCAAAGGATGCTATTAAAAAAAGAATAGCTCAATTTTATGCTGAACAATAAAAATTTTCTTCGATGAAAAAAATAATATTCTTTTTCTTTTTATTTTTGACCATGCTGAGTGTGAGGGCACAAAGTTACAACATTGGGGACTTTCATAAAGTAAAGATTTGCAATGCTGATTTTTATGATGCCGGTGGCCCTCTGGGTTTTGCAGGATATGATTATAAAGTGACTATGTTTCATGCGGACAGCAATTGTCTTCAGGTTACCTTTACCGGGTTTGACCTGGGCTTCGGAGGGGTGCTGAATATTTATAAAGGTACTGGAGGTGTGGCTTCAGGAATGCTTTTAGGCTCTTTTAGCGGAAACAATATGCCCCCTGCATTAGTAGGCCAGGACCTTACCTTTGAGTATATTCCTCCATCATATTATGTCGGTAATTTACCCGGGTGGACTGCCAGCCTGCAATGTGTCGATTGTTCATTGGCAACCATTAAATCTGACCCTGCCAGTGATTGCCCCGGTGCTATTCCTTTATGTGCTAACCAAACGGTCATAGTTTCTACGAATCAATACACTGATACCGGTGTTCTTAATGATGATGTGGGAAGTTGTTTTTCCGGCACCGGAAACGGAGGTTCAGTATGGTACACCTTTCAACCACAGACAACAGGAAATCTTGATTTCTCAATTTCTCCATCCGGAAGCACCGATTACGATTATGTGCTTTATGATGGAACCAATGGATGCGGCAATCTTAATGAATTAAGTTGTAACTTCTCTGCCACCTATGGTGTTACCGGAATAACAACCAATTCAGGTAATTATACATCTTCCTACTCCGGTTGTTCTGGATCAAATTACTACAGCGCTCCTGCCGATTGTGGCGTATGGAACCAGGCAGTAGGGGTTACTGTGGGTCACACGTATTATTTGATGGTGAATTTCTACGGAGGTTCAAACAATGGTTTTACGCTGCATTTTCAGAATGATCCGGGCACTGTTTCTATTACAGATAATATTCCCCCTACTTTTGCAACAGCTACACAGCCGGGTTGCAATGGAAGCTCTATTCATGTGACTTTTTCTGAAAATATCAATTGCTCAACAATGCAGGCTTCTGGTTTCTCAATTGCTGGCCATACTATATCTATTGCCAACTCAGGTTGTGCCAATAATATGACAACAGCTGTTACCCTCAACATTACCCCTCCGCTTGCGCCAGGGAGCTATACCTTGCATGGGCAAACAATGACTGATATGTGTGGCAATCCACTTAACGATGATATTACATTCACTATAGTCAATGCGGTAGTAACTGTAAGTGTAACGGGAAATGATATCTGTCAGGGCACTGCTTCTACGCTGACAGCTAATACCACAGGCACCGGCACGATGAATTATAACTGGAGCAATGGCGGAACAGGTTCAACTACATCGGTTACAACCGGAGGAAATTATTGTGTTACCGTTTCAGACCTTTGTGCCAACTCAGCATCCGATTGCCTGAGTATTTCAGAACTTCCTGCACCCACTTTCAATGTGTCAACAAGCTGTAACACTGCCGGCACCATTGCCACATTTACTGAGACAGGCTGCACCGGAACATTTACATGGAACAAATGGGATACTGTTTGTATCACTACATGTATTGGTTATATGCTGTTTGGTAATTGTATTGGCATATTGAACACTACCTGCGATTCGGCATGGTCGGTAATTGGAACATCTCCAACGTTAGATGTCAATGCGCCGTATTATTCTCAATATATGGCCAGTTGCGTGGGGGCTAATGGTTGTACCACTCAAAATGTGTTTTTGGTAAACTGTAACCCTACATTATCTGTTAGCGTTAACTCGGCATCTATCTGTTCGGGCGGATGTACAGCTATTACGGCTACTGTTAACGGCGGCGTTGCTCCTTTAACATATACATGGGATCAGCCAGGCGTTTCTGGCGCCGGGCCAGTAAATGTATGCCCTACAACAACAACAACTTATACCGTTACTGTTTCTGATGCTGGTGGAAATACGGCTTCAGCTTCGGGTACTGTTAACGTGGGCACTTCTCTGTCGCCTGCTATAACAGGGGCTACTTCTATATGCACAGGATCCTCTACTACTTTGGATGCCGGCGTGGGATACGATACCTATTTATGGTCAACAAATGAAACAACACAAACTATTGATGTAACTACAGCAGGACCTTATGTGGTTACCGTTTCTGATGCCTCCGGATGCTCTGGCACCACTTCGGTTATTATTACAGTAAACTCTAACCTTACTCCTGCTATAACAGGTCCTACGTCCATCTGTACCGGAACTACGGCAACACTCGATGCCGGAAGCGGCTATGCAACGTATTCCTGGTCAACAAATGAAACAACACAAACCATCGATGTTAATACAGGTGGAACTTATACTGTTACTGTATCTAATGGGTCTGGCTGCTCAGGGTCTACATCAGTTACTGTTACAGCCAATCAATTAAATGCAACCGCATCTGGTACTGCTGAATCCTGCGGCCTAGGCAATGGTACAGCTACAGCATCGCCCACAGGGACGTGTGGTACTGGATTTATCTATGCGTGGAGTTCATCACCATCCCAGAGTACCCCAACAGCTAATAACCTTTCTGCCGGAACTTACACGGTTACTATTTCCTGTGGCGCCTGTTCTACCACTGCAAGTGTAACAATCAGTAATGTAGCAGGACCTGTAATAACAGTTACAAACACTACCAATGCGTCCTGTGGCCAGTCTGACGGGCTGGCAAATATAAGTGTTTCAGGGGGCACCCCTGCCTATTCGTATAACTGGAATTCTTCTCCTGCTCAAACAACACAGAACCTCACCCATGTGCCGACAGGCTCTTATCACGTAACAGTTACTGATTCGTTAGGTTGTTCTTCAACGGCAAGTGTCACGGTTGCAGAAAATCCGGGACCCTCGGCAATTGCCACATCTACAAATGAAATTTGTGATCGTGCCAATGGAACAGCCACTGTAATAACTTCTGGAGGCTCAGGTACTTATACTTATTTATGGAGTGATAATCAAAATACCCCTACAGCTACAGCTCTTGCTGCAGGAACATATACAGTGACAGTAAACGATGGTTTTTGTACAGCCGTAGCTTCAACTAATGTTACCAATGTACCTGGTCCTGTTGCAGGATTCTCTTCTACGCCAGTTCCGGCAACGATTTATGACCCTGTTGTTTTTCTTAATAATTCTTCGGGTAACGTTATCTCATGGACTTGGAATTTTGGCGACGGTTCTGCAAGCGGAACCGGTAATCAACTATTGCATCAGTTTACGAACCTTGGCGCTTATTCGGTAACTTTAATAGTTACCGATAATAATGGATGTTCAGATAGTATAACAAATATTGTTAATGTAAAAGAAATATTTACTTTCTATGTCCCTAATTCAATTACTCCTGACGAAAATGGATTAAATGATGCTTTCACACCAAAAGGTTATAATGTTGACCCTAATGGTTTCGAAATGTACATTTTTGACCGCTGGGGTAAATTGTTTTATCATACTACCGAATGGAGCGATAATACAGCCGCCAAACCTTGGAACGGAACTTTAAATAATAGTGGCTCTGTTGACAAAGTCATAGTGGGCGTTTATGTATACAGAATAATTGTCAAAGAACTTGATGGACCCAAACATGAATATTTGGGTGGAATAGCTGTTATACAATAATTTCAATTCTATCAATAGCGATAGGTTCCCTTTAGTATCAATAATAGGAATCTCTTAGCTTACAGGGAATTCTGATGGTAAAATTACAACTTTTAATAATTCATGAAAAGATTAAGCTTTGTCTTTATTTTGGTTCTTGTAATCGTCTGTACATTAACTGGTGCTAATCTCAGGGAGAAAGGATACGCTGATACAGCAAGAATTAAAAATGATTTAATCAGAATCACTAAAACTAATAAAAGCAGAAACTTTTTAAATATTGAAACCCTTAACAATGTTGCTCAATACATTTTTAATGAGTTATCGAAGTCCTGCGATACCGTATATTTTCAAACTTATTTAGTAAATGGAACGGAATACAAAAATGTTATTGGTTCAATTGGACTTGCCAAAAAGGAAAGAATAATAATAGGAGCCCATTACGACGTTTGTTTAGATCAGGAAGGCGCCGATGATAATGCTAGTGGCGTAACTGGCGTGTTAGAACTTGCCAGGCTATTGTCAAAAGATACTTTAAGTCAAGGGATTGACTTTGTTGCTTTTTCATTAGAAGAACCCCCGTTTTTCAGGGGAGAGTACATGGGAAGTTATATTCATGCAAAATCTCTTGCCGATAAAGGTGAAAAAATTAAAGGGATGATTTGCCTGGAAATGATTGGATACTTCGACGATAAACCTAAATCACAGAACTATCCTTTAGGTTTTCTGAAATTATTTTATGGCAATAAAGGAGACTTTATCACTGTAATTCAAAAGTTTGGAAATGGGCGTTTTGGTAGACAAGTAAAACAGTTAATGAAGAAACAGGGATTAATAAATACGAAATCTTTTAAAGGCCCGTCGTGGCTCAGAGGTGTTGATTTTTCTGACCATTGGAATTACTGGAAATTTAATTATAGTGCGGTAATGATTACCAATACTTCATTTTACAGAAATAAAAACTATCACGAAAAAACCGACAAAATGGAAACCCTTGATATATATAGAATGGGGTTGGTT
>Ga0118677_10009987_pt1 | contig 14657 bp, 17 predicted proteins | sample AliMusrvi5mmetaG_FD_86154 | JGI IMG/M metagenome (GOLD analysis project Ga0118677, IMG submission 86154) | reverse complement strand
CCCTACGACTTGTCCTGGCGCATGAAGCGTTACGTCTCCCCCGCGATCTGTTTCAACGAGTTCGGCACCGATCATGGCTGGATCAAGCAGAACGTTCGTCGGGTCACCATGGCGACCAAGAGTGATCGTAGGAGGATGTTCGAGGACCAAGATGTAGTCCTCCCCACTCTTTGCAAACTGCTGTTGGAGGAGCCAGGCTTCCCGGTAGGGAACCATGCCGAGCTTACGAAGGCGAAACGGACTGGCCACACTTACCCCACTTGCTAAGGCTGTTGCCGTTTCACTCATGGGACCGATGCTACCGACCTTGATGGCGGATGCAACCGGTGTTACCCCAAGTGTGTCGAGGGCCGCTGCGTCTGTGCTGCTTCAAGGGCCAGGACATCAACCACGTCATTCCACTGGTCTCCTGAGTGGCCCTTGACCCAAGTCCAGGTAATCGTTCTGGCCGGGTCCAACGCCACTTCAAAGAGTGGCTCCCAGAGATCTCTATTGGCAACGGGCTTTCCTTGAGAGTTTTTCCACCCTCGCCGCTGCCATCCTGCCCACCATGAGTCTTGGAAGCACTTGATCACATAGGTAGAGTCACTAATGATTTCAATCTCCGTCTCGGCGTTGCTTGTGAGTGCTTCAAGGACCGCCGTGACCTCCATTCGCTGATTGGTGGAATTTGGCTCGGCCCCTGCGCCGTAGGCCCCGTCCGGGATCGCCCAAGCCCATCCACCAGGACCAGGATTCCCTAAACAGGAACCGTCGGTGTAGATCTGCAGACTCACGAGTAGTCCACCGAGAATCGGGAGGGAATGGAAAAGCAGGAATCGCACATCCCTCGATTCTGCCTTGTCGAGATGACCTCCGTGGCGACCATGGCCAAAGAACTGCGCGACAATCCATGCATGGCAACTCTCAAGCTTCAGATCACTGGCGAGGAGGAAGCGGACAAACTCCTGTCGACGAATCCACTCGCCCTATTGCTCGGCATGGTGCTCGACCAGCAAGTCACCATGGAATGGGCCTTTCGTGGGCCATTGGAACTGTCGCAGCGAATGGGTGGCGACCTGAGAGCCTCAACCATCGCAGCAATGGACCCTGAGCGCTTAGCCACCTTGTTCTCTGAGCGGCCGGCCCTCCACCGCTACCCAGGATCTATGGCAGCACGATGCCAAGCAGTCTGTGCGGTCGTTTCCGAGGAATACAGCGACGATCCCGCCACGATTTGGAGTCAAGCGGCCGACAGCGCTGATCTCTATCACCGAATCAAATCTCTTCCTGGCTTTGGCGAAATGAAAGCCAAGATCTTCATCGCGCTACTTGGCAAGCAAGTTGGGCTGCCAATCAAGGACTGGGAAGCAGTCTGCGCGCCCTACGGAGAGCGTGGTGTGTACCGCTCCGTTGCGGACATCGTCGACCAAAAAAGTCTTGAAAAAGTCCGTGCCGCGAAACAGGCCGCAAAACGGAAGGCAAAACAGGGGAAAGCGTGATTGCTCTCGAAAATCATTCACTGTATCTGTGTACCCCACTCCGCGATGATCTCGACACCTTTGTCGCTGACTGCATTGCGGGTGGTGTCGATATCGTGCAACTGCGAGAAAAACATGCTCCTCCCGAGTCCTACCGGAAAGAGGCGGTGCAGTTGCGTCGCCTCTGCACCGACCTCGGTGTCCCATTCATTATGAATGACCACCCAGAGTTCGCCGTTGACATCGAAGCCGATGGCGTCCATGTGGGCCAAGACGATGTTTCCGTAGCCCACTGTCGGGATCTCCTCGGGGAGAATGCCATCATTGGTCTCTCCACCCATCAATCGTCGGAGTTGACACTCGGGATCAAAGAACCCGTGACATATCTCTCAGCTGGACCAGTTGAGGAAACGCCAACAAAACCGGGTCGGGCGGGAACTGGAGTTGCCTACGTTGAAGACGCTGTGCTGCGTTCCCCGGTCCCCGTGTTTGTTACTGGTGGCGTAACGGCGTCCGCCATAGCGAAACTTGGCAGGACCGGCGTGCGACGCTTTGTGGTCGTCCGTGCGCTCACTGAATCTCCCCGCCCACTTGAGGCAGCGAAGGAACTTCGATTCGCCATTGATGCCCTTGAGGCTCCCTAGCGAAGGTGATCGAGCCAACCAATCAAGGTGGCAAACATCCGGGGATCGGCCCGGAGCCAATGTCCTGCCCCTTGGATAATTCGCAGTTCTGCGTGGCCGTCAGCTGCATCGACCAACTCTCGAGCGGCGGACACCGGAACAATTGGATCGTTCGACCCGTGCACCAGCAACATCCTCTTTGGCGGGATCAACGAAGCTGCCTCCAATGGATCGAGCGCTACGACGTCGTTGAAGATCTCATTGGCACTCTTGAGTCCATCTGGCCCACTCACGCCGGCACGTTGGCGAGCAAGCGCAAACCGTTCAGGATCGCCACACCAGGCGGCCAGGTTTGATGGCGTCGCCATGGTTGCCACCCCTCGTATGCGTTCATCCTCAGCGGCCATCCGTAAGGCAACGGCACCACCAATACCAAACCCAGCGAGGGCAATCGAAGAGCGACCCTCTCCCAGCATGCTGATCACTTGCGCGAGATCCTCGATCCAGCCCGATGCAGAAAATACTCCTGGCGACTCCCCGACGCTTCGCAGTGATGCAACTCCTACCGCCCATTCCGACTCCACGGCGATTCGCTCACCGAGTTCAGGAAGCTGCAAACTCGCAATGCGGCCACCGTCGCGGTTGAGGGGCAAGCCGTGACAGAGCAGCAGTAGCGGTTCCAACGACGTTGCCTTCGTTGGCGTCGCCAAGAAGGTCTCGAGGGGACCTTGCGATCCCTCAATTGAAATCCGAGTGGGAACCAAGTGTCCCTATCGATTTCTAAATGCCAAGTTGCTGGGCAAGCAGTTCCCGATGATACGCAGGTTCACCGAGGAACAGTTCAGAAGATTTGGCTCGTTTGAAATACAGGTGCGCGTGATGTTCCCACGTAAACCCAATCCCACCATGGATCTGAATGTTTTCCGAAGCCGCGTGAAAGTACGCATCCGAGCAGTATGACTTGGCAAGACTTGCAACCACTGGCAACTCGTCATTGTCTTCAGCAGCGGCCCAGCCGGCGTAATACGCCGCCGACTTCGCAGATTCCACTTCAAGCAACATGTCTGCACACTTGTGCTTAATGGCCTGGAAACTTCCAATTGGACGCCCGAATTGAATACGGTTCTTCGCATATTCCACAGCGTTATCGAGGCAGCGTTGTGCACCGCCAACTTGCTCTGCGGCGAGGGCAACCGCTGCAAGTTGCAACGTCTTCTCAAGCCCGGCACCCGCTCCACCTTCTGATCCGATCAAGGTTGCCGGGGTATTGGCGAATTCAAGACGAGCTTGCTTTCTCGTCTGGTCCATTGTGTTCAACGACTCCCGAGTCAATCCAGCGGCATCGCCGTCTACAGCAAAGAGGCTCACACCACTTGGGGTCCGAGCGGCGACCAAGATCAAAGTAGCGGTCGCTCCGTCAATCACATAGTTCTTCGCGCCGTTCAGAGTCCACGATCCACCGTTGTCTGTGGCCGCAAGCTGAATATCGTCTAACGGCCACCGTCCTGAATCTTCCGTGTACGCCAACGTTGCGATGGTCTCTCCCGAAGCAATCCCAGGAAGGTACTTCTTTTTTGCTTCGTCGTCGCCACTGGTCAAGAGGGCGTTCGCACCGAGCGCAATCGTTGCGAAATACGGCGCACACAGTAGGGCGGCTCCCATTTCTTCAAATACCACGATGAGTTCCACGTAGCTGTATCCCGCGCCGCCGTACTCTTCAGGAATTGCCAAGGACTGCAGCCCAAGTTGCTCGGCCATCTGGGACCATACTGCTGGGTCGTACCCTTCCGTTGTCGCCATCAGTCGGCGAACTTCGGTTTCCGAGGACTTCTCTTCCAAGAAACGGTTCACCATCCGGCGAAGCTCATCTTGTTCTTCATTGAAAGCGAAATTCATACTTCGACCCTTTCGGTTGGATCACCTTGCTCTGTCCGAGTTGCCCTATGGCAAATCTCACCCTATCGGCCTCTTTGGTCTACTACATCAGGACCCTAAAAGACCAAAAAATGGCTTGGGGTCGGCCAAGGGCCGAAATATGTGGAATCCTCAAAGGGTGCTGACGAGTCAATTGATCTATGAGGACGCCCTCTGCGAGGTCCATCAGACCGTCGTGGGCTCATTTGAGAACAACGTCTATATCTTGCGGGACCGCCAAAGCGGCGAGGCACTCCTGATTGACGCTGCAGATGAGCATGATTATCTCCTGGAATTGAGTGGAGAACTCGGGGTCAATTTCGTGGTTGAAACCCACGGACACCATGACCATATTCAAGCGATTCCTGCGATGCGCGCCGCTGGCATTGAAGTTGCCGTGGCGCCACAAGATGCGGATATGTTGCCGTCTTACGACCTGACGCTCGACGATGATATTGCCATCATGGTGGGAAAACTCGAAGTCAAAACGATCGCCACTCCTGGCCATACCCCAGGGTCCATGTGTTTTTCAGTCCCCGGAACACCGCTCCTGTTCTCTGGGGACACCCTCTTTCCCGGTGGGCCGGGGAACACCACTTTCGAAGGTGGCGACTTCCCCACCATTATTGAATCCATCAATAGTCGACTCTTTGAAGTTTTCGAACCGGGCACCCTGGTACTGCCTGGCCACGGTCTCGCCACCACCATCGGCCACGAGCGTCCCCACCTTGAAGAATGGGTCAATCGAGGCTGGTAAATCGCTCTGGTTTGAATTCCCGACTAAAACGCTAGTATTTGAGTTATGACCGGACCGCTCCTCGAAATCGTTGATCTTCATGCCCAAGCTGACGATGCCCCAATTTTGAAAGGTGTCTCGTTGTCAGTTCAACCAGGCGAGGTGCATGCCGTGATGGGACCGAACGGTGCAGGAAAATCAACCCTGGCTTCCGTTTTGATGGGCAGCCCCGCCTATGAAGTGACGGCCGGCACCATCAAACTCGATGGCGAAGACATCACCCACTGGTCAACGGATGTTCGAGCTAAGGCAGGAGTTTTTCTTGCCTTCCAGCACCCTGAGGCCATTGGTGGAGTATCCGTTGTTCAATTCCTTCGCCAAGCCGTCGCTGCTCGAAAAGGCCTCGACGAACTCAGTGTTCTTGAAGTGCGAATGGACATGATGGAGTGGATGGACCGATTGAAGATGGACTCGGCCTTCGCCGAGCGTCACCTCAATGAGGGGTTCTCTGGCGGAGAACGCAAGCGCAATGAAATTCTTCAGATGGCGCTGCTTGACCCTCGTCTCGCAATTCTTGACGAAACGGATTCCGGACTCGATATTGATGCTCTTCAAATTGTTGCCGATGGCGTCACTACCGTTCGCGAGAACCGACCGGATCTTGGCGTCATTGTGGTGACGCACTACCAACGGCTCCTCAATGAACTCAATCCCGACCATGTCCACCTTTTGGTCGACGGCCGGATTGTGGCGTCTGGGGGTCCCGAACTGGCTGCAGAGGTCGAGCAGCATGGCTACGAACAGTGGCAATCGTGAGTTCGACTTTGTCTCTTGACACGCAAACGCTGAAGCGGGACTTTCCGCTGCTCACGCGTACGGTCCATGGCAAGCCCATCACGTATCTCGATTCCGCTGCCTCTTCCCTTCAGCCCCAGAGCGTCATCGATGCAATGAGTCACTACTACGAGACCACCCATGCCAACGTGCATCGGGGCGTCTACGCCACGGCCGAAGAGGCCACAAACCTCTATGAGGGGGCTCGCAGCGTTATTGGGAACTTTATTGGAGCGCCAAAGCCCAAAACCGAAATCGTGTTCTCAAAGAACACCACGGAGTGCATCAACCTGCTCACCAACGCATGGGGTGGAAGCAATCTAGGACCTGGTGACGCAGTGGTCATCTCCTTGATGGAGCATCATGCCAACATTGTGCCGTGGCAGATGCTTGCTGCTCGCCTTGGTTTTGAGTTGCGCTGGATTCCTGTCGATGCCGATGGCTTCTTGATTCTCGACGATCTACCCACGTTGTTAGACGGAGCAAAGCTGTTGAGTATTACGGCGATGTCAAATGTTCTGGGCACTATCAACCCCATTGCCGACCTAGCCGCTGCCGCGCACCACGCAGGGGCATTGATTCATGTTGACGGAGCCCAGTCCGTTCCACACTTGCCCACCGACGTCGCAGCACTTGATATAGATTTCCTGTCGTTTTCTGGACACAAGGCGCTGGGGCCGACGGGGATCGGTGTTCTTTGGGGGCGAGAAGCATTACTCGAAGGGATGCCTCCATTCCTTGGAGGTGGCGGAATGATCTTGGATGTCCGCATCGACGGATTTCTTTCGGCGGAATCGCCACAGCGCTTCGAAGCTGGAACGCCCCCTATTGCAGAAGCAGTGGGGCTCGCCGAAGCCATTCGTTACATCGACGCAGTGGGGATTGACAATATTCGCAGTCACGAACGGATCCTGACGACTGCAGCACTTGAAGCAATCGACGAGCGATTTGGAACGGATGTAACAATCCACGGGCCTGGGCCCGGCATTGACAGAGGTGGAGTGATTTCCTTCACGCTTGCTGGGGTTCACGCCCACGACGTCGCACAAATTCTGGATTCGGTTGGGGTTTGCGTGCGACCCGGTCATCACTGCGCCAAACCACTAATGCGGTTCCTCGGCGTGAATGCAACAGCTCGCGCATCCTTCGGTCTGTACAACACTGTTGACGATATTGCAGTGCTCCTCGAAGGTCTCGACCAGGCCGCTAAGTTATTTACGTGACAACGAAAGAAGTAGACCGTGGCTGACCTTGAAGAGTTGTATCGCGAAATTATCCTTGATCACTACCGATCGCCAAGAAATCGTGGGGAACTTCCGACTCCTCCAGCAGTTCGAACGGAAGGATTCAATCCCCTCTGTGGAGACGAAGTCGTTGTCACCATTGACGTCAACGGGGGTGTGGTTACCGACATCAAGATTGGAGGGCAGGGGTGTTCAATCAGCCAGTCCTCGGCATCAATGATGTCAGCGGCCGTGAAGGGGAAGTCTGTCGCCGAGACTCGAAAGACCATTGACACCTTCAAAACGTTGATGTCGGTTCACGAAGCGCAACTCGAGGAGTCAGAGGGAACGCCCGAGCCCGAGCCTGTTGACCTCAACGCACTGGGCGAACTTGCTGCGTTGCAGGGCGTCGTTAAGTTCCCTGTCCGTATTAAATGTGCGACTTTAAGCTGGAATACTCTGGCCCAAGCGCTCGAAGAAGCTGGCGCATAGCCCGTCAATTGCTCTGTCGTTCTCATTGGCTACTCCTCTGAGAAGTCGTTCACTTGCTATTTGGGCGTACACGGAACCGGATCAAACGACGGTGTCGCTACCGCCGGGACACCAGTAGTCGTCGTTGTCCCCTTCGCGTTTCCGGTCGACACAGCCTTCGGGACCGTCGTCGGGGTGATCGTCGGTGGTTGGGGTGTCTGCAATGAACTATTGGGCGGTGGAGTTTTTGGCCGCTGCAACTGTGAACCATACGTATCTACGAGTAACTGCTGGGCATCGGGCTCTTTGACAAACAGTACGTCTCCCCAAGGACTGACGTAGCCCACGTCATAGTTCGGCATCGTCTCTGTGGCAATCGAGTTGGGGTCAACACTGTGGAAGTCAACGGCCAGTCCCACGAGTTCCGACAAAGAGAACCGCGAATCAATTTGAACTCCCTGCGGGATAGAACCCAAGAATGCATTGATGGTCAATGGGTTGTATTTGGACTTTGCAGAATCAACTAACGACTTGAGAAACGCATCCTGACGCCGGATCCGACCAAAGTCGCTCGTTCCGTCGTAGTTCCACTGCCCATTGGCGTAGTAATAAAAATGGCGACTACGCGCCGTAGCTAATGCTTGCGTTCCGGTCACCAACTGACAACCAGGGGTGGTGATATTGAGGCCCGAATACGCATCTTTCGAGGGGTATGGGAAGTCCAGCCACACGCCACCTAGAGCATTTGTCGCTCCAATGAACCCACTGAAGTTGACTTGCACCACGTGATTGATCGGGATCCCAAAGTTATTCTGAATGATTTGCACAAGCTGATTAGTGCCGGTGCCATAGGCAGTATTGATTCGATTGAACTGACCGACCGTTGGCACCAACGATGGAGGCATTGTCACCATCGTGTCTCGGGGAATCGAAAGAATGGTTATTTTTTTAGTGGCGGGATTGATATGCCAAACCATCACAACGTCGCTCCGCTGGCCGGGCGTCACGGCAGCCGAACCAGCTTGTGCTGCGGTTTGGCCGGTGAGTCCTGCTCGAGAGTCAGAACCGACTACCAAAACGTTGAACGGTTGTCCCGCGATCAACGCCTGCTCAGATGAGATGCTGACCTTGTGGATTTGGCCAAAGCGATAATTGGCGTAAAGATATGTTCCCCCAAGAAGCCCGATAATGATCAATGCAACGAGCCCCAAGGCGGCAACGATACGTCGACGACGCACGCGCGTTGAAACTCTTCGTTTCCGAGGAGGGCCTCCTCGAGGCGGTCGGCCACCACGCGACGTGCTCAATGCAGCAAGTCCCTCCTCATTCGGGACGCGCCGGCTCTGCCGAGGTGAAGGGTTCACCTGTTCGCCTAAGTTCCGGAGGCCATCGTATTTCCGGTTGGGATCACGTGGTCGGCCGGAATTACTCCCGTTAGCCATGGATGGTCAATCTACCAATGCTGTTCATTTAATTGGTGGCAGTGGAGGAAAATTCAAGAACTTCTTAGGAACGCAACTCACGAAGAAAAGGCTCGGTATCCCGTGGCTTCAAGTTCTCGTGCAAGTTCTGGACCTCCGCTTTGAACAATGGCTCCCCCGACCAGGACATGAATTACGTCCGCATGGAGCTCGTCGAGCAGTCGCTGAAAGTGCGTAATCGCCAGCACGCCGAGACCCCACTCTTTCGTGGCCGCCTCAATACGACGCGAGACAGAGCTCAATGCATCGACATCGAGTCCTGAATCAATTTCGTCGAGAACCGCGATGGCCGGACGGAGGGCGCCGAGCTGCACAATTTCATTGCGCTTCGCTTCGCCCCCAGAGAGATCAACGTTGAGTGGCCGGTCTAAAAGATCTGGCCGAAGCCCAACGAGAGCTGCCTCGTCCGCCATCGTGCTCTCTACGTGCTCTGGGTTCACGCCCGCAGCGACCAATGCGTCACGCACTGACACGCCAGGAACGGCGATTGGCTGTTGGAGAGCGAGATACAGACCTGCGCGAGCTCGTTCATAGGGGTTCAGACCAACGAGTTCAATACCATCAAGCGTGATCGATCCCCCTGTGACTTCTGTGCCAGGTCTGCCCATCAGTGCGTGCGCCAAGGTGGACTTTCCTGATCCATTGGGCCCCATGATGACGTGAACTTCTCCACTACGAACCTCGAGGTTCACGCCGGTGAGAACTTCCTTTCCTGCTGCAGTAGCCGTGAGATCTTTGATAATTAGTTCGTGATTACTCATGGAAGGACTACCTCAACCATCCCGTTTTGTATCGAGATTTCATAGTGAGCAACTGGTGTCGTTGCCGGCAAGGAACAGGGCTGTCCAGATTTCAAATCGAAGGTGGCTCCGTGACGGGCACACTCTAGCTCGCAGACATCCGGCAACACCTCGCCCTCGGAAAGCGAGAAATCTTCATGGCTACAGCGATCATTGATGCAGTACACCTCATCGCCAATGCGCACAACTGCGAGTCGAACCCCGTCAATGTCAAAACGCTGGGCCATGTTGTTTTCGAGGTCGGCTAATGAACACAATTGATGCGTACTCATGCTTTTCCCTCTTCAGCCAAGCGCTGCTCTATTGCGTCACCGACAACCTGTGTGGCTACCGGCAACGAGGTCTTGTCCAGGAGATCTTTGAAAAACCCCCGTACCAGTAACTGTTCGGTTTCGGCAGGAGAGATTCCCCGTGACTCAAGGTAATACCGCTGGTCTTCGTTGATCGGACCAACCGTCGAGGCGTGGGAGCAGCGAACGTCATTCTCCGAGATATCCAAATTCGGCACGCTGTCTGCATGGGCCGACTCCGACAGGACCAAATTGTGATTCGTTTGGCGCGCGTCCGACCGCATGGCGCCTTTTTGAATTTTGATGAGGCCCGAATAGATTGACCGCGCTGTTCCTGACACTGCTCCCTTGCACAAGAGATCGCTTTGGGTTTTCGGCGCTACGTGATCTTGTTTGGTTCTCAAGTCATGGATCTGATCTCCGCCACCTAGGTAGGTTGACCGAAGAATGCTGGCCGCACCCTGACCAGCGAGTTCAACGTCTGAACGACATCGGTCATACCCTCCACCAAGTCCGGCGGTGAATTGGGCCACGGTGCCGTCCCGGCCGACTCGCGCCCCGATGGTTGACAGGTGCCACGCCGATCGATCAAGAAACTGGAGGGATCCGTAGCGAAGGTTGGCTCCGTCGCCCACACAGAGCTCCGTGACTGGAACGTTGAGCGTCTCAGCATCGCCGCCCACAACGACTTCGAGAACCGTCACAATTGCTCCATCTCCCAATCGAACCACCGTTCGAGGAAAGGTTGCTCCACTCGTGGTGTGGTGAACAATCACAATAGGAGCATCGAGCACAACGGCTTTCTCAACATCAATGATTAACGCGTCCTTGAGAAGTCCATCGTTCAAAGAGATCAACGCATCGTTGTCCCCAGCAATGCTGCCGAGAAGCACCGACCCCTCCGGGTGATCAGTGACAGAGCCCACCGAAACGCCGCTCTTGACTTCGAGAGGAGAAGAAAATGCTCCCCCAATGACGTCGACGACGACGCCCGCAATCGTCTGTAAGGGTGCAAGCAGGCCGGACGTCACCGCCTGTCCTCCCTGGACCTGCGAGAAGCGATCAAGATCAAGGTCCCCAATGGGCGAATACCGCCAAACTTCTTCCTGAACTGACGGCAACCCGAGTCGTTCGAATGCTGCCAGCCCGCTTTGCCGGCGCTCGGTCAACCACTCTGGTCCACCCAATGCAGCCACTGCGTCAGTTGTTAGCGAGGGCAAGGGGGATCCTTTCAAGTGCACTGGATAGGAGGGAAGAGCGATCACTCTCCAGTGTAGTGGCGCTCCCTTTGGAAAAATCCAGGAATTCGTCCGGCGATCTAGGGTGGGAGACGATCAAACCAGAGCAAAGGAGTTCCTCGCTATGACTGGGTTCACTTCAACAGTCCTGACCATCGAAAAAGAAGGCTCGATCGCCACGTTGTGGCTTGACCGCGAAGAGGCCCGGAACGCTATGGGTCCCGAATTCTGGAGCGACCTGCCACTAGCGATGGATGTCTTGGGCTCAGACCCCGAAATTCGGTGCATCGTGATTGCTGCGAAAGGACCCCACTTTTCAGTGGGTCTCGACCTCAAAGCAATGGGAGGGAGCTTGCTCGCTGGCGGCAATGGAGACGAGAAGCCAAGCGTTGCGCAACGCAATGCAACGACTTACTCGACGATCCGCAGAATGCAAGATTCTGTCTCAGCAGTTGAGCGATGCCCGAAACCAGTTATCGCTGCGGTACACGGCTACTGCATTGGCGGTGGAGTCGATCTCATTGCGGCCTGTGATATCCGGCTGTCATCGGCTGATGCCAAGTACTCCGTCCGTGAAGCAAAGGTGGCGATCGTTGCCGACATCGGGAGCCTTCAACGCCTTCCCAGCATCATCGGCATGGGCCATGTCAAAGAGCTCGCCTACAGCGCGAAAGACATCTCGGCTTCACGAGCAGCAGAGATTGGACTTGTGAATGACGCCAGCGGCGATGCACTCGGCGTTGTAGAACGAGCTCGCAACCTTGCGCGCGAAATTGCTGGGAACTCCCCTCTCGCCGTTGAAGGAACGAAAGCAGTTCTGGCAGCAACCGATGGACAAACCGTCCAGGAGGGCCTTGAGTATGTAGCGAGTTGGAACTCGTTGTACATGAACTCCAACGATCTTCAAGAGGCAATGATCGCCTTCATGGAAAAACGAGACCCTAAATTTACGGGCTCCTGATTAACTTCTTGGTGGGCGCATGATCCTCATTGTTTGATCGCCAACGACTTCACGAACGTTTCGGCTAGCGGCCGAACTTCCACCACTTCTTTCCTGCCTTCCGCGCCGCCTCTTCATCTTGATGTCGAACCTCAGCTAGGACTTCCGGTGCTACGTCATTCACTATGTCTTCGGCAGAATCGAGAAGCGCACTAATTTCTAAAGGGTCACCATTGGGTTCATCTTCAATCGGCGGTTCAATGAGCGATCCATGCGCCCATCCGACATCGGCAAGCCTTGGGGCATACGACGGGCAGTCGGCCGGGCAGCGCCACGGAGCCTCCGGGGCGAGATCTAATTGGCAAAACCGAGCGACTTCACCCGAGTCATAGGTCCGTGATTGGAAATGTTTGCACTGTTCGTTCATTGGCACTCCATTATCGTGCCACCTCAGGAGTCTTCAAGCCACCATTCTCAAATCTCGGTAATGTCGACCGTATGAGTTTCGCCATTGAACGCCTCGAAGAACCCCTCTCACCCAACGACCTTTCGGCAATCGCCGACGTCGCCATGGCCGCGTTCCTCGATGACCCGTTCTTTACGTTTCTCTCGCCGTCTGAGCGTCAACGGCGACGAGGACTACGAATATTCTTCGGCTCGTTTGTCCGCTACCTCGGACCTGGGCGGGCGGTCTGGGTTGCAAGACATGATGGGGCCATTGTCGGAATCGCTGCGTGGGCTGAGCCTGAAAAATACCCGGCTCCTTTCCGTGACCAAATCCTGCAGTCGCTCCAAGCGTTTCGAGCACTCTTCGTTCGACCCAAGGCCTTAATCGATGGCTTGCGCTACATCATGGCTATCGACCACGAACACCCCAAAGAACCTGTTTGGTACCTCGCGCTCCTCGCAGTTATCCCAGATCATCAACGAAAAGGCATGGGGAAGGAACTGATGGCTCCCGTCCTTGAGATCTGCGATCGAGAAGGGTACGACGTTTACTTGGAGACGCAAAAAGAAGACAATTTGGCCTACTACCGACGAGTCGGTTGCGATGTGGTCAACGTCTTACACCCTGTCAAAAATGGTCCGCCGCTATGGACGCTGCGTCGACCGACAAAGGCTTAACCGATCGACCCTTCCATCTGGAGTTCAATCAGGCGACTCCATTCAACGGCATATTCCATCGGCAAGGTCCGAGTCACCGGCTCGATAAACCCGTTCACGATCATGCCCATAGCCTGAGACTCTGAGAGTCCTCGGCTCATCAAATAAAACAGTTGGTCATCACCAATCTTCGACACCGTTGCTTCGTGGCCGATCGAAGCATCCCGCTCGCCAACTTCCATGTAGGGCTTCGTCTCCGAAATCGAGTCTTCATCCAGAAGTAGCGCATCGCATCGCACGAAGGACTTCGCCCCCGTTGCTCCTTCGTTGACATGGACAAGGCCCCGATAGGTCGTTTGCCCTCCGTCTTTCGAAATTGACTTCGACACGATCGTTGAGGTGGTTTCTGGCGCCGCGTGCACCATCTTTGCTCCAGCGTCTTGGTGTTGCCCAGCTCCGGCGTACGCCACAGACAGAACTTCTCCCGATGCTTTTGGCCCCATTAAATAGACACTGGGGTACTTCATCGTGAGTCGCGAACCGATGTTGCCGTCAATCCATTCAACATGCGCTTCGGCTTCGGCCCGAGCTCGCTTGGTCACCAAGTTGTAGACATTGTTCGACCAGTTTTGAATGGTGGTGTACGTAATGCGGCTGCCAGGTAATGCCACGAGTTCCACGACTGCTGAGTGCAACGAATCAGTTGAATAGACCGGCGCAGAACAACCTTCGACATAGTGAATCTGACTTCCTTCGTCAGCGATGATCAAGGTTCGCTCAAACTGGCCCATGTTCTCGGCATTGATGCGGAAATAGGCCTGCAGGGGCTGATCAACATTCACTCCTGGGGGCACGTAGATAAACGACCCACCGGACCAAACTGCTGAGTTCAGTGCGGCAAATTTATTGTCATTGGGCGGAATCACCGTTCCAAAATATTTGCGGACTAACTCTGGGTAATCCCTTACCGCCGTATCCATGTCCGTGAAAATAACCCCGAGTTGTTCGAGATCCGCCCGATTCCGGTGGAACACAACCTCAGATTCATACTGCGCTGTCACCCCTGCCAAGTACTTTCGCTCGGCTTCAGGAATTCCGAGTTTTTCATAGGTGTCTTTGATGGCGTCCGGGAGATCCGACCATTCCTTGACTTGGTTCTCGGTTGGCTTGATGTAGTAGTAGATGTCGTCAAAATCAAGATCTGGCATATTGACCGCGAACCACTGCGCCATCGGGCGTCGGTCGAATCGCTTCAGCGCTGCAAGTCGAAAATCTCGCATCCACTCGGGTTCTTTTTTGATGGCCGACATTTCTCGGACGATCGCCTCATTGATTCCCTTTTTTGGCTTGAAGACGTAATCCTCTTTGTCGCTCCAGCCCAGCTGGTACTTGCCTAAGTCGAGATTTTGAATCGCCATAAATCCTCCGGACTGAACCGACCCAGGAAGGGCCGGAATTACTCCTATGGCCATAGTAACAACTCTTCGCCGGCTTGCGTCACCGGACCACAAAGAACCTGGCAGGCTGTCAGTTAATGCCAAAC
>Ga0118677_10009986_pt1 | contig 14657 bp, 13 predicted proteins | sample AliMusrvi5mmetaG_FD_86154 | JGI IMG/M metagenome (GOLD analysis project Ga0118677, IMG submission 86154) | reverse complement strand
CTCTGGAACGTACACCGTTGGGCAACAGGTAGCCATTACCGACACAACGCCCGGAGCCGTCATTTACTACACCTCCAACGGATCCGCCCCAACCTCCGCCTCAACCCAGTACACCACCGCCATCCCGGTCCCCACGACGGCTACGCTCAAAGCCATTGCCGTGGTCGGCAGCGGACTCCCAAGCAACGTAGCTTCAGCCACTTACACCATTACACCGCCTGCGGCCATCCCCTCCATCGCCCCTGCGCCGGGAACCTACGCTTCCGCCCAATCGATCACCATCACCGACACGACACCCGGCGCGATCATCTACTACACCACCAACGGGTCCGCGCCAACTGCAGCATCCACCAAGTACACGGGCGCCATTTCAGTCACTGCAAGTGAGACCATCCAGGCGGCCGCCACGGCTCCCGGCTACTCGCTCTCTGCAGTGGCAACGGCAGCTTACGCAATCCAAAAAGTCACGGCCAGCCCCAAAATCTCGCCGGCTGCGGGAACTTACACAGCAGCGCAAACTGTGACCATCACCGACGGCACTGCGGGTGCCGTCATCTACTACACCACCAACGGATCCACGCCAACCACGAATTCCGCCAAATACACCGCGGCCCTCAAGGTTTCAACCAGCCAGACCATTTCCGCCTTTGCCATCGCCGCCGGCTATGCGCCGTCGCCGATAGCCTCCGCGACTTACACGCTTCCAGCCAAAGCAGTAAGACCAGGTGCGAACCCAGGGCTTACTCCAATCGGGCTGCAGTGAAACCCTGAACCAAAAACAACGGCCAGCCCGAGGGCTGGCCGCTGCTTGTTCCATTGATAAGAATGACTTACTTCTTATGATGAAGGTCGCCCATAGAAATAACTTCCAGTTCAACCGGAGCGACTCCGGGCTTGGTCATTGAGAGTTTCATGGCCGCAGCATACGAAACGTCGATAACACGGTTTGCGTAGAGATAGCCGCGGTCGGTAATGCGCACGTCCACCGTCCGCAGGTTCCTCATGTTCTTGACTCGCACAATGGTGCCGAACGGCAGGGTGGGATGGCATGCCGTCATCTCATTCATGTTGTACCGCGCGCCACTGGCCGTCTTGCGGCCGTTGAAGACGCCACCGTACCATGAGGCGAATCCGTGAAGCATATCGGTAGTCTTCTTTGGCGCAAGCGAAGCCGGAGTAACGCTCGCAAGCGGAGCCACAGGGGGCGCGGTTGCCGCCGGCCGGGGTAGGAGTGCATTCGCCTGCACGGTCCGCGCGAAAAGCATCACTGCCAGCGCGGCCAATGCAACGGATGAAACTCCCGCCGCCAGCAAAATTCGCAGCGGAGTCTTCGGGCTTATGTTGCTCGAATATCGTCGTTTTTCCATCTACCTATTTTACTAAATCGGCACTAATTAAGTTGATCATTAGCAAGAAATGCACGAGTTATTCTGTTCAAAAGATGGCACTTCCATGACGAGTCTCGATAAGTCGCTCATCTTATAAGACTTACGTTTTGCACCAGAAACAGTGCAAAAATAAATTCTTCCCCATTGAAATATTTTCGGGCCTTCGGGTCCGGTAAATTCACATTGCGAGACGAATAAACAGCGAATCTGAACCTCGATCCAACCGGCCCTATCCCCGCGAGCGACCTCCATTTCTCCACTCAAACTGCATTTGCAGATTAATTCCCACTTCCTGCTAGCGTGAAATTGACTGCCCCCGAGGGCAAGTGCTGAAAGGAAATCTCCATGCAACTAAGCGCGGCAGGACTCGATTTGCTCAAAAGGTCTGAGGGTTTTCGCAGCCGCATCTACTTGGATGTGGCCGGCTTTCCCACCGTTGGCTATGGCCACCGGTTGCTGCATCCGGAGTCGTTCCCCAACGGCGTCACCGAAGAGCAAGCCGCGGAAATTCTTATCAGCGACGTGCGCGACGCAGAGCAGGCTGTTGAGCGGCTCGTCAAAGTCCCGCTTACGCAAGGCCAGTTCGATGCGCTGGTAGATTTCTGTTTCAACCTCGGCCAGGGGAAGCTGGCCGGGGCTACCCTGTTGCACGAACTGAACGCGGGACAGTACGAAGCTGCCGCCCGGCAGTTGCTGCGCTGGGACCACGCAGGTTCACAGGAGTGCCCGGCCCTCAAAGCCCGCCGCGAAGCCGAGTTCGAGTTCTTTGCCGGCTGCCCGGCGCAGGCTGAAAAAGCCGCTTAAACCGGTTCCAGAATTGTTGTACCCCGAAACCGGAACTGCCAGTGCCATTTTCCCTCAAGAAAATGGCATCTTTCACCGCTCTCAAAAGGGCGCATGAATTCTGGAACCGCTCTAAATCTCCCGGCGCAAAGGTTCGCCAATCTCCTCCACCTCAAGTCCTTCCTCCGGCTTCAGGTAGCTTTTGCGGCGAAACCAGTCGTCCATGGCGGTGTGCAGCCGTTCAATCGGTACCCGCCATCCTGCCTCAAGCAGCCCGTCGCCGGCCGGCAGCAGGTTGTCGAAGACCGCGTCGTTGGTAAAGTTGCGCATGGCAAAGTTGTCGATCCAGTGGATGGGGCACGGGTGGTATTCGCCTGCGGAATCGATTCGCCGGATGGAGAGCCTGCGCACGTACATTCATTCAATGTAATGGACTGAAGCCCAACTGGCGCCGATCCGCGACTATTACTTTTGTTCTGGTACAGCTTTCGCGTCCTTCACTTGTTGGGTCTCCACGCGGAAGCGTTTGTAATCGTAATCGCGTTCGGCAAAGTGTTCGCGGTAGCTTCTTACCATCAGCAGCCGGGCTTGGACGTTTCCCTCGCCGCCGGTAGGAAGCCAGATTTCGCCGTTCACCAGGGCCTGGTCAAAGTGGAAACTGGACCCCTTCTCGATTGAGGCAAGAATCCCCCCGGCCAGCTTGAAATTGTCGTTGAAGGTCACTTCCATGTGCGCCACCTGGCGGTCGGCCTCGTCTACCCACATGGTGCCTTGCAGCTTTTTTGAGATATCCTCGGCCAGCCCGTGGGTTTTGGCGTCTTTGCGTCCTACAAAATCGAAGACAATCGCCGGCCGGCCGCGGTAGTTCTCGCGCCTCGAATTCCGCACTTCCATGATTTCCAGCACCCGGCTCACGCTGATGCCCTGCCCTTCGAGCGGCTGGTCGGGTGGAATCCTCTCTGCCTTTTCCACCAATTTGGTGACTCGCTCGGTCTCCTTCTGTTGGTCGTGGTCGCTCAGCGCCTTGCCGTCCTTTTTCACCAGCCGCTCGATCACGTGGCCGTTGACGAAGAAAGCCTCAAGTTCCTGCGTCTCGGTCTTCTTCACCTGGCCCGCGGCGTCCATGTCCTGGACGGTCCGCATGGAACTGTAGGTATAAGTCTCCCGCAACTTCTCAAGCTGCTTCTGGTGCTCGGTCACCTCGTGAATCAGTTGCCGGATCTCCGGAATGGGAGCGGCAGCCCCCTGCCCGGCCGGCGCCAACGGGCACAACAGCAGAGGCAGCGCAAAAGCAGCCAGCCAAAAGAATCTGAAGTCACGCATACGTGCAAGTTCCTCTAAAAGCACTGAGCCTGAATGAAGGTTATCCCAACTGATTGTTTGACCTTTCGAGCATAGAAAGGTCTTTTCACCTTGGCAACCTTGATGCCGGTCTTCATTTCAATTGACCATGCTATAACCCAAGCCCGATACTCGCATTGAACCTGAATGACAGAACAAGCTTAACCCCGCCCCCTACAAGGAGAACCGATCAATGCTTGGATTGCTTTTTCAATGGCTGCTTTACGCCATAGCCCTGATGGTTGTTTCCAGAATCGTGTCCGGATTTAACGTGGCTGGACTCGGGCCCGCATTGATAGCTTCTTTAGTCATCGGCCTGCTGAACGCTACGCTCGGCTTCTTCCTCAAGGTCGTCACCTTCCCGCTCAGCATTCTCACGCTGGGGCTGTTCCTGCTGGTGATCAATGGGCTGATGATCCTGGTGGCATCGAGTGTAGTGCCAGGATTCAGAGTGGTCGGCTTCGTGCCGGCATTCTGGGGCGCGGTGGTGCTGGCGCTGCTGGGGATGATCATCCGGTCGCTCACCAAGAGCGCCTGATTTTCTGAATCGAAGATTGGCTACTTGGCAGCGGGTGCCGCTGGCAGAGCCGCAGCCTTGCCAGCCGCCGCTTTCTTGGCAGTTCCGGTCGGCTTTTGGCCTGGCTTTCTTTGAGCTTTCACCGCACCACTCGCGGCTTGTGTAACTACCACCGGCGCGGGCGCCACCGGCCCATTCAGCGTCTGCGGCGTGCGCATGGCCCCGGCGCTTGAAAATCCAGACGCCGGCGAAGCAACGCGGATGGGCACCACTCTGCTGCCAGACTGCATGCCCGGCTGCACGCGCGAGTAAACGCCCCAACCGCCGCCCACCACCACAAACACTATCGCTGCGGCAGCGGCAGCGCGCATCCATCCGTGGTCCGGACGTAGCGCAACAGGCCAGGCCAAAATCCGCGCGGTCTGCGGAGTTGCAGCGAGCGAGGCTTGTATGCGATCTTCAAGCCCTTCGGGTGCGGGCACTGTGGCGATCAATCTCAAAGTAGCTTCTACGGTTCCGGGACCATATGCGGAGACGGAATCAGGGGTAAACGGATTCCTGGGGGAGGGATTCATCTGAGACTCCTCGAATGGTTGAGCAACTCGGCCATCCGGTTGCGCGCGCGAAAAAGCCTTGAACGGACGCTGGACTCGGTAACACCCAGCACTTCGGCAATTTCAACGCTGCTGAGCTCTTCAAAAGCTGAGAGCATCAGCACCTGGCGTTCCTTGGCGGGCAGTTGGTCAACGCAGGCCAGCACGCGAGAGTGGTGCTGCGCGGCGGCGGTAATTTCTTCGGCTGAAAGTCCTTTGGCGGGCAGTACGCGGGCCAGTTCGGCCACGTCGTCCGTCTCCGGCCTGGTTTTGGAGCGGCGCTTGCGGTCCAAAACAATGTTCCACACAATCCGGATGAGCCAGACGCGGTTATCTCGCACCTCGCCCAGCGTATCGCGGTGGCGCAGCACGCGCAGAAACGTCTCCTGCACGGCGTCTTCAGCATCAGCGGGATGGCGCAGAACGGAGAACGCAACCCGGTAAAGGGTTGCCGCGTACTGGCTCACCAGGGCTGCCAGCGCTTCTTCTTCTTCGGCGCGTTGGCGGACTTGGTCTTGCACAGAGCTCCGTGGAATCTCCATCCAACCTGCGAGTATGGCCTGGCTGGTGCTCATACATCACCAGACGCAGGCGGGAAGAAAAATGCTCAGAAACTGGCGCCCTGACTGTGAGAAAAGCGGCGCCAAAGAAAACTCGCGAAGCCGCCGGCTCCGCGAGTCGGTTCAACTCGTTTGAATCCTTACTGCTTGGCGCCGAGCCTTTGGGCCGCAATCGATCCGGCAGCCCCGTCCTTGTCGGCATCTTTTACCTTGGCCCACAGCGCGCGCGCCTGGTCCTGCTTGCCCTGCGCCGCATACAAATCTGCCAGGTCGAGCTGCGCCACGCCTGCCGACACCGTCTCAGACGGCTTGGCGGCCAAGGCGGCATAAATCTCAATGGCCTGGCTGTCGCGGCTGGTTTGATGATAGAGATTGGCAAGAGCAAGCTTGGCCAGGTTCGCGATATCCCGGTTCCAACTTGACCCGGCAGCCTTTAGCTCTGTTTCGGCGCTGGCGGTTTGCCCCAGTTCCTGGTAGGTGACCCCGGCAAAGTAGTGGGCCTTGCCGCCCTCGGGCAGCCAGCCAAAATCCTTCGCAACCGCAACAAACTTCTCGTTGGCGGCCTTCGAGCGCTCATTCGCGGTCGGGTAGACCCCGTTCTCAGGCGGCGCGCCGGGCTGTGCCAGTGGCGCGATATAGATGTCCATGGCTGCGCCCAGTGCCAGATCGGCTGCGGTAGTGCGAATATTCCAATAAGCCAGCCCGCCGCCAAACACGACCACAATCGCGACAGCAGTGATAACCCAACTTAAAACGCCTGAACGGTGCCCGCTCAGCCAGCTGAAACTGCTCACTGTGGCCTGGGCGAATTTGTCCCCCTTGAGGGCATGACGGGTTTGAGTATCCACGGGGTGTTTTTTCCTTCGTTCGGTAGACTTTGGAGGCGCGGCCGTACGGTTGGAGGCACTGCGACTGCAACCCTCCTAGTCTATCAGCGCGCAGAGAGCAGCGTCCACCGGGCTACCCTTTCGAACAAAACGACTGCGTTCCCAACCACCCCGGGTGCCCCGCCCTCGCCGCGTCTTTGTTTTTGCGGCTAGGGCGGGATAAGGCAACGCTCCACTTGCCCTTCCGCCCCCGGAACGATACGCTATCTGCATGTACGATGATTTCCACGTAACCGACCGCTGGAGCGGAGAAGACCTGCACTGCCGCTGGAAGGGCAATATTGTCGCTATTGCCACCCGCCATGCCGACGCCGTCGATGTTCGATACGACGTGAACGGCCGCCCCATGTGGATCGCCATGCCCCTGAATGCATGGGAAGCCCAGAAGACCCGTTCCGGCAAGGTCATCACCGACCAGCTCACCGCCCAGATCGCCGGCCGCTACCTCAAACAGATTGTTGAAGAGGGCTACGACTCCCGCCGCGAAATCTACACCATGACCGTCCCCGAGGTCCTTGAACATCTTGACGCCGTGGTAGCGGAAGCCAAAGAACTCGGCCAACTCCCCACCGTCCCCGTCACCGGGTAGAGCCAAGGCTCATCTTTTTGCAGTTTTCCGGCATCTCACCACAGAGGTGATCCGATGCCCAGCATCCTGCCTGCCGGAAAAGCGGCTCCCGAATTCAGGCTTAATGTCACTCCCGACCAGAAGCTCTCGTTAAGCGAACTGCGCGGAAAGCCGGTCATCCTGGCCTTTTACCCGGCCGACTGGAGCCCTGTCTGCGGAGACCAGATGGCGCTCTACAACGAGGTCCTGTCCGAATTCCAAAAGCACGGCGCGGAGCTGATCGGCATCTCTGTCGATGGCGTCTGGTGTCACGAGGCCTTCGCCAAAGACCGGCGTCTGCACTTTCCCCTGGCGGCTGACTTCGAGCCGAAAGGTGCGGTTGCCAAAGCGTACGGAGCGTATCGGCCGGGGGAGGGCGTCAGCGAGCGGGCGCTTTTTGTGATTGACCGGAACGGAACGATTGTCTGGAGCTACCTCTCGCCTGTCGCAATCAACCCCGGAGCCGACGGCATTTTGCAGGCTCTTGAAAACTTGGCCAAATAGGAGACGCTTATGAGCGCCCTTTCAATTCCCGTCAGCGCCGAAGATCACATCCAGGGAAACCCCACTGCGGAATGCACCCTGGTCGAGTATGGAGACTATCAGTGCCCGTTCTGTGGCCAAGCCTATCCCATCGTCAAGAAACTCCAGAAACGTCTCGGAAAACGCCTCTCCTTCGTCTTCCGGAACTTTCCGCTCACTCAACTGCATCCCTGGGCAGAGCCCGCCGCTGAGGTCGCGGAGTTTGCAGCAGCCAACGGCAAATTCTGGCAGATGCACGATTTGCTCTTCGAGAATCAGGCGCACTTCAGCAACGCGCTCTTCGTTGAGCTTTCAGAAGACCTCGACCTGCTTCCATCGCAATTGCAAACTGCCGTGAGCGAGGGAACCTATCGCCCCCGCGTGCGCGCCGATTTTTCCGGAGGCGTCCGCAGCGGCGTCAACGGAACTCCCACGTTTTTCATCAACGGTCATCGCCACGACGGCTCGTTCGATCTCGATTCACTCAGCGAAGCGATTGACCAGATCCTCAGCCAGCGCACCCACGCAAAACGCTGAGAACAAGATTCGTAAAGGGTAACGCCGACTTCCCGGTCGGCTGTCCTGAGGGCCTCCCGGCCCTCGGTTTTTGCGTCCGCTAGAGATGCGGGCAAGAATCCAGTGCCGTCCCCCCATCACGATTGACAGGCCGCCCGCTGGTTGATAGCTTTGCCGGTGCAAAGCATGCAGCAATCCATCGGTCTCATACCGAATCATCCAAGACCGTGCGCACCAGTTCGGAGCCGCTATCATGAAAAATTCCAGCAAGAACCCTGAAGGAATCTCAAGACGTTCCCTGCTTGCCTCCATGGGCATCGGCGGTCTTTCGTTCGCCATTGCCGCGCCCGCCGCACTCGCAGAGCCGGCTGCTGCGAACACGCCGGCCGAGCCCGCCGAATTCGGCTTCTCTCATTACGGCAAGTGGACAAAAGACGATGCCGGCCTGCCCTGCTTTGACGCCAACCTCGACCGCAAGCCCGCGCCCAACTCAATTTTCTGTCACCTCATGAGCAGCGGCACGGTGGGCGCGCTGGCCGACCAGTGGGGCAACATCAAGCTCATCTCCAGCGAGGACGGCCCGGTCTGCGTTACGCCCGCCGCGGCCGGCAGGACGCGCAGCGGCATGTACGCCATGCTTGAGACCGGCGGCCAACTCTACAGCTTCATCTACTCTGAACTGCACGGAAGCAAGCGAATCCGTTTCGGCGCCAGCTACGTGGAATATCACGGCGAACTCGTCGTTGGCAATCAGCGACTCGCCGTCGCGCAGGAAGTCTACTCGCCGCCAGACCGTGACCGTGCATTGCATGGCCAGTTCACTTTTCGCAACACGGGCAAGGAGCCGGTGAAAGGCACACTGCGCCTGCAGAGCGATATGTTCCTTCGGCCGGGAGGTTCATACAAGGAGTGGGTTTCCACGCTGAAACCAGATTGCGGCGCCGGGTTTGCAATCTTCCGCGGCGCAGGCCGCGTGCTCGGCGATCTTTACCTCATCGGCGAGACCGGTTGGGCAGGCAGCAGCCGTCTGCATTGCCTCACGCTCTCAAAGCAGATCAATCTCGCGCCCGGCGAAAGCACAACCGTTCCCATCATGATCGGCTATGGCACTCAGGCAGACGTGCATGAACGGCAAACAAAGCTCGTCCGCACCACGCCCGCCAGCGCGCACAAGGCATGGGCCGACAGGCTCTCGTCATTCAAGCTTAAGAATCTGGAACCGTGGATGATGGACGAGTGCAAATGGTCGCTCGGCCAACTACTCTCATTCGAGTTTTACGATCCCATCCTCGACGAGCACTATCTGCACCTGGGCGGCTACGACTACTTCCCCGACCCGGACGATCCGCCCAATCACTTGGCCTACACCGTTCGCGAGGCGCTTGAAAACGCGCTGGTGATTTCGCATTTCGAGCCGCGCCTTGCCAAGAGCACGCTGCGCTGGATCGCGCAGATGCAGGTGAAAAGCGGCGACATTCCCAAAAACTACAACTACACCGCAAACCGCACAGACATTCGGTACTACGAGACCGACTCCGACACAGAGATATGGTTCCTCATGGCGCTGGGCGAGTACATCGAAGTCACCGGCGATACGGCGATGCTCGACGACATGCTGCTCTGGTTCCCGGCGACGCTGGGCAAGACATCCATGTGGGACCACGCCAAGCGCGCCTTCCAGTGGATCACCGAAGGAATCGGCATCGGGCAGCACGGGCTCATTCACATTCTTGACGGCGACTGGAACGACTACCTGGCAAGCGTTGGCGCACTCGGCAAAGGCGAGAGCGTGATGAACAGCGGTATGGCAGCCCGGGCATTTGACTCGCTGGCCCGCATCGCCCGCGGCAAGGGCGACAATGAGTTCGCGGCGAAGTCAGAAAAGTGGCGAGACAATCTGCGCGCCGCGGTGAGCAAAGCCTTTGACAAGGAATGGTTCGCGGGCAGCTACACAGATGACGGCCTGCCGCTGAGCGGCCATAACGACCGGCTCTACCTGAACTCGCAATCGTGGGCAGCGCTTGGCGGCTGCGGTACAAAAGACGAGCGCCGCAAGGCTCTTGAATGCGCGTCGCGCGAGTGCGGCACACGCATTGGCATGATGCTGATGAGCAAGGCATACCCGAGCCCCGCGCCGCCCGATGTTTCCTGGTGCCCCATCCCTGCGGGCGAAGGCGAGAACGGCGGCATATGGCCGCAGACCATTCACTGGACCGTATGGGCCATGGCACAGGAGGGATTGCTCGACCTCGCGCTGACTGAGTGGACCAAAGGAACTTTGCAGAACCACTCCAAAGAATTCCCCGATGTTCCGTATGGCATTTTCAACGGGCCGGATTGCTGGTCATCGAAGCTAGCAGGCAGTCTTGAAGGCTGGTCGCAATTTGAGCTTTTCAACCGGCTAAGACCGTGCCCCATGTGCCCCATGATCTCCTGGCAAGCCTTCGCCATGCTGAAAATCGCGGAAGCGAAGAGGACGGCAGGGAAAGGTTAGCCGAAATCGACAATTGCGTATCTCATCACCTGGTTTGGGGGATCGCATTCCTGTTCAACGAATGCGATTCCGCGGTGTTGAGATCTGTTCACTAAGCACTAATCACTAACTCCTGCGCTACTCGTGCCTGAGCGCCTCCATCGGCTGCACGCCAGCCGCGCGCCGCGCCGGAAACCAACTGGCTGCAAGGGCCACTGCCACCAGAAGGATTGCCCCGCCCATTAAACTCACCGGATCGGCCGGCTGCAATCCGTACAGCATGCTCTTCACCAGCCGCGTCAACAAAAGCGCCACGCCAAGGCCCACCGCAATACCAGTCAGCGAAAGCCACGAAGCCTCCCGCAGCACCATGCCCAGCACTTGCCGCGGCATCGCTCCCAGCGCCAGCCGAATCCCGATTTCGTTTGTCCGACGTGCCACCGAGTACGCCATGGTCCCGTAAATGCCCACGCATGCCAGCGCCAGCGCAAGCACCCCAAATGCCGCCGTCAACGAAGCAAAAATCCGCTCCTGCTGCATCGCCGCGTCAATCTGTTCGCGCTGCGTGCGCAAATCAATCAGCGGCAAATCCGGATCGATCGCCTGCACCGCGCGCCGCAGCGCAGGCGCAACGCTCTTCGGCGTCAGCCGCGTGCGCACCTCGTACGTAGCGCCTTCCGACAAGTTCGGCCCCTGCGTAAACGGTTGGTAGAACATGGGCGGGGATTATCGCGCAAGCTCCAGTAGCGCGTGTCGGCGCAGATGCCCACCACCTCAATCCAGTCGCCGGGATTCCCTTCCCGGGGATTGTCGTGCGCATGAAAATGGCGGCCGATAGGATTCATGCCGGGGAACGCCTCCTGCGCGAGCCCCTGCGTAATTACGGCTACCTTCGGCGAAGTCTGCGTATCGTGCGCATTAAATCCGCGTCCTGCCACGATCGGAATGCCCATCGTCTCAAAGAACCCTTGGCCCACCACGTTGTTAAATGCAGACTGATCCTTGTTCTTCTCCTTCTGCTGGCCCTCCGGCAAAAAGTCGGAGTTCTCCATGCTGTTCGATATATACGCAACCTCTGAAAGCGTCACCGCCTCCACGCCCGGAATTCCGCGCAGCTTCTCTTCGATGCGCTGATGCAAGCCTATCTCTGTCGGGGTTGGATAGCGCGCCTCAGGCGGCTCAACGGCGAACAGCAGCAGGTGATCGGTGCGAAAGCCGGGATCGATATACGAAAGATTGATCAGCGTGCGCACAAACAGCACCGCCCCCACCACCAGCACGGTTGACAGCGCCACCTGGAATCCCACAATCGCCTTGCCGCCCAGCCCTTTTCTCCGCCGCGTCGTGGTTTGCGCTGTCTCTTTCAGGCTCGAACTCACCTCGGTCCGCGTAGCCGCAATTGCAGGAGCCATTCCGAACAGCAGTCCCGCGCCCAGCGTAACCACCGCGGTAAACGCGAAGATTCGCCAGTCGAAGCTCAGGCTCATGTGGTCCGTTTCCCACGGTTGCGAAAGCAGTCGTGGAAGCGCCTCCCGCCCCGCAAAGGCCAGCACGAATCCCGCCACGCCGCCAATGCCTGAAAGCAGCAGGCTCTCAGTCAGCACCTGTCGCAGCACGCGCCCGCGGCTCGCGCCCATGGCCATGCGAACGCTTATCTCGCGCTGCCGCGCAGTCGACCGCGCCAGCAGCAGGCTGGCAACATTCGCGCAGGCCAGCAGCAGCACCAACCCCACCACCGCCAGCAGCACATAGATTGGCTTGGCGAATTGCCCCTTGCTCATGAACAATCCTCGGCTGCCATCGCCAAGCTGCATGTGGGGCAGGGTTTGGTCCGCCTCGGGGTGCTGCGTGGCGCGCGCCGCAGCAGCCAACGACACGTCGAGCGCCGCCTGCGCCTGCGCATCCGTCACCCCCGGCTTCGTGCGGCCCATAATGTTCAGCCACCACAGCTTCGTGTCGTTCAGCAGCGACCCAGCCTTGCCTCTCGGCATCAGCACCGGCTGCACGCTGAATGGCAAAAAAACATCAGGCGCCGACTGCACGCTCTTGGCCCCGGTAAAACCGCGAGGCGTAACGCCCACAATCGTCACCGGCGTCATGTTCACTTTGATCGTCCTGCCCAATACTGCTGTCGAACTTCCAAACGTGCGCTGCCAGACTCCATCGCTGATCATCCCCACCGCAGGCGCGCCCTCCCGGTCGTCCGAGGGTTGAATTGCTCTGCCCAACTCCGGCTGTACGCCCAGTTGTGCAAAGTAATTGCCCGAGACCATCTCCCCCTGCAGCACCTGCGCGTTGCCATTGATCGTCGCGCTCATCCGCCCCACGCCCTTGAAGGCGAACAGGTCCTCGAGTGCGCGATTGTCGCGCCGCAACTGCTCAAACACCGGATAGGAGAACGAACTGCTGGTAACGCCGCCGTCTTGTTTGTCCCAGTTGCCCCAGAGGCGTTGGATGGCCACCTTCTTGTCGCCCATCCAATTGAACAGCCGCAGTTGTTCCGGGTGCGGTACCGCGAGCCGGTCGTAAAGCATCTGCTTGGCGATGGAGAAAATGGTGGTGTTGGCCCCAATGGCCAGCGCCAGCGACGCAGCGGCAATCACCGTAAACCCAGGACTTTTGCGCTGCAGCCGCCATGCATAGCGCAGGTCGGCCCAGAATTCGTCCCACCACCGCAGCCCTAGAGACGCGCGCATTCCTTCCTTGGTCACCGTCAACGCGCCCAGCGCGACCCGCGCCCGCCGCCCCGCTTCGTCCGGCGCCACTCCAGCGCGAACAAGATCATTCGTCAGTTGTTCAAGATGACAGGCCAGTTCCGCTTCCATCTCAGCTTCCAGACGGTTCCGCCCCACGACCGCCCGCACCCACGACCTCGGCCGCGCAACCACCCGCGCAAAAAATGAACTCAACCTCATAGCTCCCTGTTCCCTATTCCCTTAGTCCCTAGTCCCTTGGTCCCTGCCTCACTCATGGCGCAGCGCCTTCATCGGCTGCACACCCGCGGCTCGCCGCGCCGGCAGCCAACTGGACGCGAGAGCCACTGTCAGCAGCAATCCCACCCCCGCTGAAAGCGTCAGTGGATCGTATGGCTGAATGCCATACAGCATGGACTTCACCAGCCGCGTTAACAACAGCGCCACGGCTACTCCGGCTACGATTCCGGCCCCCGCCAGCCATGTCGTCTCAAGCAAAATCATTCCCCGCACCTGCGCCGGCTGCGCTCCCAGCGCCAACCGAATCCCTATCTCATTGGTCCGCTGCGCCACCGAATAAGCCATGATTCCGTAAATGCCCACCGCCGCCAGCGCCAGCGCAAGCAAGCCGAATCCCGATGTGAGAGTCACAAAAATTCGCTCCTGTTGCATGGCCGCATTAATCTGCTGATTCTGTGTCCGCACATTCACCAACGGCAGGTCCGGGTTGATTTGTTGAATCACCCGGCGCAGCACCGGAACAATTGCGGCGGGCTCCATGCGGGTACGGATCTCGTAGGTCAGGCTCTCCACTTGCTTCTGCTGCACATAAAGGAGAAAGAATTGTGGCGGCGGATCGTCGCGCAGATTTGCGTAGCGCGTGTCGCCGCACACTCCCACAATCTGAATCCAGTCCTCGGCCAGCTTTCCCCCGTGTCCGTCCGAGTCATGCCTGCTGGTCACGAACTTTTTGCCCACCGGATTCTGCCCTGGAAAACGGCTGCGCGCCAGGCTCTGATTGATGATTCCCACCTTCTGCGAACTGCGCGTATCCTGCTCCCCAAAGGCACGTCCCGCCACGATGGGAATCCCCAGCGTTTCAAAAAATCGATTGCCAACGGTGTTGTAGTCCTCGCCCTGCTTCTTGTTCCGGTCGTAGGCCACGCCTTCCGGCAAAAAATCCGTCACGTTGATTTCGTCGGAGATGTATGCCCCAAAGGCCGGCGCCTCTGACTCCACCCCAGGCACTGCCGCCAGTGCCCGCTCCAGTTGCTGATGCAATTCAATGTCTTTTCCCGGTGGATACTGCCCTTCCGGGGGATTTACCTCCGCCAGTAAGAGGTGATCGGTGCGGAATCCCACATCGATCGAGTTCAGGCCAGCAAACGTCCTGAGAAATAGCCCCGCGCCAATCACCAGCAGCGTAGACATCGCGATTTGAAAGCCTACCAGCGCCTTCCCGCTCATCCCCTTGCGCCGGCGCGTCGTGGTCTGCGCAGCTTCTTTGAGCCCGTGGCTTACTTCAGCCCTTGAAGCCGCAAACGCCGGGGCCAGCCCGAAAAGGAGCCCAGTCAGAATGCTCACCCCGGCCGTAAACGCGAAAACCCGCCAGTCAAAATGAACCTGAAACTCCGTTCGCTCCCATGCATTTTCTGTCCTGTTCGGGATCGCATTTCGTTCCAGGTATCCCGCAAGCAATCCTCCCGCGCCGCCCAGCGCCGCCAACAGGAAGCTCTCCACCAGCATCTGGCGCAAAATGCGTGCGCGGCCTGCGCCC
>Ga0118677_10009985_pt1 | contig 14657 bp, 10 predicted proteins | sample AliMusrvi5mmetaG_FD_86154 | JGI IMG/M metagenome (GOLD analysis project Ga0118677, IMG submission 86154) | reverse complement strand
TTCCAATATTTGACTATTTAAAATCTCGTAAATATATTGGGTTCAAATTGCTTCTTTCCGCCATTCCTGCATTGGCATTATTAGTTTACGCCTTGTTTTTTAATGTTAAGCAAGGTGTTGACATTTCAGCAGTTTTTTCAGAATTTGTTAATGTCCAAATCAGTGCGATGGCGATTCTTATCTCTTTTTCTATTGCTATTATAACCATCTTAGTGTCTGCTGACAATGCAAATATCGTGGCTTTGAAAAGCACTGACAATACAGATAAAAGTATTAAAATGCTTAATGGTAAACCTCTTTCGCTATTTCAGATTTTGCTATCGAACATTACATACAATGTGTTTACTGAAATAATTTATCTGTTTATTTTGATTGCTTTTGTCTTTCTGCAGTTGATTCTTCCAATAGCTGCTATAAAGTATTTGTCAACTATCTGTGTTTTCTTTATTGTCCACATTCTGCATTTATTGCTCGAATCCATAGCGCAAATGTATTTGACATTTTGGAACAACAAAAAGTAAGTTTTGAATTTCAAAACCTAGTACATTGGAACTATGAGTAATACTGCGAATCATAGAACCGACCCTCGTGTACCCTTGAAAGGTGGAATGAAAATGAACTGGGCAATCTTTTGGAGCGCACTTTCATCAATCGCAACATTTTCTGCTGTGTTAGTAGCATTGTATCAAACAAAAATCGCATACAAAAAGAAACTGAAACTTTCTTTTCTTGATAATGTGAAAATTGCTGTACCACAAGAAGACAATTTCATTAAAATGATTGGCGTTAATATTATCAATATAGGGAATAAAAAAGTTATTATTAAGCAGATTTCAATCAAATTAGGTGACGGTATTCTGCTCTTCCTACCTGAATTAACTCGCTATGTTCCTGTAAAACTTCCATATGAATTGAATGTGGACTATTCTGTTGATCTTCTATTCGAATTACCAATTTTCATTCGGCATGTCAAAGAAAACATTCTAACGAGTGGTGTGGATAAAAGGGATAAAATTGTATTTAGGATTAAAGATAGCGCTGGAAAAGAATATAAGGCAAAAAGTAATTTTACTTTCAAATCCTTTTTAGATAAATTTGGCGAAGTCTCGGCAATGAACTCATAAGGAATCAGGGACTAGTTTTTTATTGTTCAACAAGATAACAAAAAAGTTTGCGGCCTCAAAACGAAAAATGTTTTGAGGCCGTTAGATTTATTTGATTTATCGGGTCTCTTATTTCTTATCCGTAATAGTCGCCTGCGCCGCTGCCAAACGAGCGATGGGCACGCGGAACGGTAAGCAGGAAACATAGTTAAGGCCGATGTTGTGGCAGAACTCAACGGTGGGCGGGTCTGGCGGCCAAGGTCAACAGCCATTTTCACCAATTTGCCTAAGCCCTTTTGGTCGAGCTTGGCGAACGGATCGGATTAATATTTTATATTGACATTTTTGATTAATAGCTATATTCTTGTTTGTAGTAATTATATTGATTTAGATTTAGGGTAACCGAGCATCGGAAAGTTTTGGTATTGGCGTAAGAGTTTGATTTACGGGGTGTAATGACATGAATGGAAAAACTATATTTATTGCCGGTGTATATGGTACTGGAAAGAGCACTTTATGCGCATCCTTATCAACGCAACTAAAGATTCCATTCTTCTCAGCAAGTGATTTAATAAGCGAAATTAATGGAGAAAAATATGGAGCAAAAAAAGCAGTCAAAAATGCGACTGAAAACCAACGCATTCTTGCTGAAAGAGTTAAAACACTCAATTATAAATATCCGATCATCTTGCTCGCCGGACATTTTTGTATTTTTAAATCGGACTTAACAATTGATATTCTCCCTGATTCAGTTTTTAAAAACCTCAACCTCGCAAAAATTATTCTTTTGGAAAGCGAAACAGAAATTGTTGTTTCACATCTTAGCATTCGAGATAAAAAAAGATATCCCGAGGACGCAATCGCACAATTGGCGCAAAGTGAATATCAGCAGAGTATCAAAATTTCCGAGCTGTTATCCTGTCCGTTTTCAATATATCACATGACTTTTTCAAGTTCTGATGTTTCCAATGTTGAAAAACTAATCGATATGGAGGTATAAACTATGCGTGTTCTTCTTGACACAAATATTATTATTTATCGTGAAAACAAACGGATAACAAATTATAGTGTTACTCACTTGTTTCGTTGGCTTGATAAGTTGAAGTGTGATAAATTAATACATCCTTTATCTAGACAAGAACTTGCTCGTTATACCTCCGTAGACCCATCTGAGGCAATGACACTTAAGCTTGATGCATATAATGAACTGCGTACGATTGCACCACTTGCGCATGAAGTTGAGGCTCTTGCGAATTTGATAGATAGAGATGAAAATGACCGAGTAGATACAGCGCTATTGAATGAAGTTTTTCAGGGTCGAGTTGATTTGCTGATAACTGAAGATAGGAAACTTAGAAATAAAGCAGAGAGACTTGGAATTGCAAACAAGGTTATTTCTATTAACTCGTTTATAAGCGATGCGACTGCAGAAAATCCAACCTTAATTGAATATAAGACTCTTGCTGTTAAAAAAGTGTATTTTGGGGATATAGATATAAATGATGCTTTTTTTGATAGTTTTAGAGATTCATATGATGGATTTAATCGATGGTTTGCTAAAAAATGTGACGAAGAAGCTTATATCTGTCAAGTTGATTCGGGAATAATTGTTGGTTTCTTGTATGTGAAAACCGAAAAGGAATCTGAAAACTATTCAGATATTTTGCCACCATTCCAGCCAAAGAAGCGTCTTAAAGTTGGCACATTTAAAGTTGAGTCAACGGGATTTCGTCTCGGCGAAAGGTTTATCAAAACTATACTAGATAATGCCCTTGAAAGAAATGTTGACGAAATATATGTAACTATGTTTGAAGACCGAGACGATTTGGTCGCGCTTGCAAATTTGTTAAAACGTTGGGGGTTTGAGCGGTATGGAGAAAAAACAAGCAATGGTAAAACTGAAGCGGTATTAACAAAAGCAATGAAGTTTTATAACCCTGCCCTTACGCCTCGTCAGAATTATCCCAATATGCTGTATAACAAGCAAAAATTTATATTGCCTATTTTTCCGCAGTATCATACTTCTCTTTTCCCCGACTCGATTCTGAATAATGAGAATGAATCCGATTTTTTAGAAAAAACACCATATCGCTACGCTCTGCAAAAAGTCTACATTTCATGGGCATATGAAAGCAACATCAATCCAGGAGATATTGTTTTGTTTTATCGAACAGGCGTTGAAGGTAATAAAAAACATACTTCCGTACTTACAACTGTAAGTATAGTTGATGAGGTTATCAGCGAATTCGCCACTAAAGATCAATACCTTAGCCATTGTCAAAACAGAAGCGTGTTTACTATCGATGAGCTCGAGCACTTTTGGAAAACTAACAGACAAAATTTAAAGGTTATTAAATTCGTTTATGTTAAAAGTTTGACGCGCCGTCCAATCTTGGACTTTCTATGGGAAAACGGTATAATTGAATCTGGGAGTGGACCTCGGCCATTCACTAGAATCTCAGATACCCAATTCGACTTAATTCTGCACGAATCAGACACTGACTTACGCAAATACTGGAGGTAAAACGTGAACTCAATATTATTATCTGTAAGGCCAGAGTACGTAGAACGCATTTTTAGTGGTACTAAATTGTACGAATATCGAAAGCGAATCCCCAAAAAACCAGTTAATAAAATCATAATATATTCGACATATCCAGTTATGAAAGTCGTTGGTGAAGTCAGTATTATTGGGATAATTTCTAGTAATCCAACATCAATTTGGGAACAAACAAAAAGTGAAGCTGGAATAAGTCGTAAGAAATACCGTCTATATTTCAAAGGAAGTAAAGTTGCATATGCTCTCCAACTTGGGGAAACAAACCTTTACAATTCGCCAAAATTATTGAATGATTTTGGTGTGTCAAGTCCACCCCAATCTTTCATCTACATTGGTGATTAAAATGAGATGTATTTTTTGTAAAGAGGACTCTACAAACTCAAAAAGTGTAGAACACATAATTCCTGAATCCCTTGGCTGTAAAAAACACATTTTACCTGTTGGAATTGTATGCGATAAATGCAATAACTATTTTGCTCGTAAAATTGAGAAACCTTTTATGGATGAATATTCTATAACTCATCTTCGTTTTGCGGAAGGTATAGAAAACAAGAAAGGTACTATCCCATCCATCTCCGGGATTCTAAATTATCAACACCCCGTCAAGTTGTCAAAAGACATCCATAGCAATTTTGCTGGTCATGTTGATGTTCCCTCTTTAGCATTAGATTCTATTATATCTGCTGAAAAGAGTACGATTATTTTTCCGATGTTAACTGATAATTATTTTTTAAAGGTTGGTCCTATAGTTTCACGATTTGTTGGGAAAATTGCTATTGAGGCTTTTGCACAAAGAATATTAGAAAGTAGTTATAACGATAGCCTTGATTTATTTATTGATGATGTTCAGTTTGATCCTTTGAGAAATCATGTCCGTAGAGGCATTCAAAAAGATTGGAATTGCAATGTTCGGCGAATCTATGAAGTCAACAAACAATGGATTGATACCGAAACACACGAAAGATATCAGGTAATAAATGAGTATGATTTTCTCTACACAGATATAATGGAGTTATATTTTATTCTTGCGATATTTGGAATGGAATATACAATTAACCTTGGTGGTTCTTGTGTGGAAGGCTATAAGAATTGGTTAAAAACTTATCATAATGAAAGCCCTTTGTATAATAAGAATAATTCATCAAATCATCATGCGTAAGCAAATTTAATTAAATCTAGGTCCGGTTCTATGATTCAATAAGTTAACAAATAATTTTTTCGGCCTCAAAACGAAAAACGTTTTGAGGCCGTTTGATTATCTGATTTGCCGTGTCTCTTATTTCTTATCCTTAATTGCTGCCTGAGCCGCCGCAAGTCTTGCGATGGGCACGCGGAATGGTGAGCAGGAAACGTAGTTGAGGCCGATATTGTGACAGAACTCAACGGTGCTCGGGTCGCCGCCGTGCTCGCCGCAGATGCCAAGCTTGATGTTCGGGCGGGTCTTTTTACCGAGCTCAACAGCCATTTTAACCAGTTTGCCAACACCGACTTGGTCAAGCTTCGCGAACGGGTCGGATTCAAAAATCTTGGCGTCGTAGTAAGCGCCGAGGAAGGCACCCGCGTCGTCGCGGCTGAAGCCGAAAGTCATTTGGGTAAGGTCGTTGGTACCGAAGCTGAAAAATTCTGCTTCCGTGGCGATTTCGTCAGCCGTTAGGGCCGCGCGCGGGATTTCAATCATGGTGCCGACCATATACTTCATTTCGATGCCGGCGGCCGCAATGAGTTTATCCGCCGTTGAGGTGACGATATCTTTAACAAACTTGAGTTCCTTTACTTCGCCGACAAGCGGAATCATAATCTCGGGAACGATTTTGAATTCCGGATGAGACTTGTTGACAGCGATAGCCGCGTTGATAACGGCAGTTGTCTGCATTACTGCTATTTCCGGGAAGGAAACGGCGAGACGGCAGCCGCGGTGGCCCATCATCGGGTTGAACTCATGGAGTGAGGAAATGACGCTTGCAAGGTCTTTATCGGTCATGCCGAGTTCTTCGGCAATTTCCGCAATATCCTCTACCTTTGTGGGCAGGAACTCATGCAGGGGCGGGTCAAGGAAACGGATGGTCATCGGGCGGCCTGCAAGGGCAATATACATTTCTTCAAAGTCGCCTTGCTGATAGGGCAGGATTTTCGCGAGCGCCGTTTTGCGTGCTTCGGCATCCTGCGCCACAATCATTTCGCGCATCGCTTTAATGCGGGTGCCTTCAAAGAACATATGCTCCGTGCGGCAAAGGCCGATGCCTTCGGCGCCGAACTTAACTGCCTGAATGGTGTCGCGCGGGTTATCCGCGTTTGTGCGGACTTTGAGGGTTCTTCTGGAATCCGCCCAGGTCATAAATCTGTCAAAGCAGCCGGATATTGTCGCTTCTACCGTTGCGACGGCGCTGCCGTAAATCTTGCCGGTGGAGCCGTCAAGAGAGATATAGTCTCCCCCATTGTAACGCTTGCCGTCAAGCTCAAAATAGCCGTCTTCTGCATACATTTTGATTTCGCCGCAGCCGGAAACGCAGCAGGTGCCCATGCCGCGGGCAACAACAGCGGCGTGGGAGGTCATGCCGCCGCGGACGGTAAGAATACCCTGCGCGACTGCCATGCCTTCGATATCTTCCGGTGAGGTTTCAAGGCGGACAAGAACAACTTTTTCGCCGAGTTCGGATTGTTTGACTGCCTCGTCCGCTGTAAAGACAACCTTGCCGCAGGCTGCGCCCGGAGATGCCGCAAGGCCTATGCCGATAACCTTTGTCGCCGCCAATGCCTTTGCGTCGAACTGCGGGTGAAGAAGGGCGTCAAGCTGCTTCGGGTCAACGCGGAGAACCGCTTCTTCTTCCGAAATCATGCCTTCGTCAACTAGGTCAACCGCTATTTGAAGAGCAGCCGCCGCTGTGCGCTTGCCGTTTCTGGTCTGAAGCATAAAGAGTTTGCCGTTTTCGATGGTGAACTCCATATCCTGCATATCTTTGTAATGGTTCTCAAGGCGGTTGGCTATTGAAGCGAATTCTTCATAAACTTGGGGCATATCTTCTTTCAGTTTGGAAATCTTGCTGGGGGTGCGGATACCGGCCACAACATCCTCGCCCTGGGCGTTGATGAGATATTCGCCGAAAAGGGCTTTTTCGCCGGTCGCCGGGTCGCGGGTAAAGGCAACGCCTGTGCCGGAATTGTCGTTCAGGTTGCCGAAAACCATCGGCTGCACATTGACGGCAGTGCCCCAGGAATAGGGAATGTCGTTCATGCGGCGGTAGGTGTTCGCGCGCGGGTTATCCCATGAGCGGAAAACCGCTTTGACGGATTCCATCATCTGGTCTTTGGGGTCCGTCGGGAAGTCTGTGCCCTTTTTCTTTTTATAAAAAGCCTTAAATTTCGCGACCATTTCTTTCATGTCGGCGGCGTTGAACTCTATGTCGTGCTTAATGCCGCGGGATTCCTTCATCTCGTCAATGATAACTTCAAATTCCTTCTTTGAAAGCTCCATGACAACATCCGAAAACATCTGGATAAAACGGCGGTATGAGTCGTAAACAAAACGCTCAAACTTCGGTTCCGGATTGCCTGCGATAAGGCCGGCGGCGACTTCGTCATTCAGGCCGAGGTTCAGGATGGTATCCATCATGCCCGGCATGGAAGCGCGCGCGCCCGAACGGACGGAAACAAGCAGCGGATTTTTGACATCACCGAATTTTTTGCCGTTTATTTCTTCAATCTGAGCCAGCGCGGTATCTATCTGCGCCGCGATATCCCCGCCGATTACTTTGCCGTCATCATAATAACGGGTGCAGGCCTCGGTGGAAATTGTGAAGCCAAGCGGAACTGGCATGCCGAGCCTTGCCATTTCGGCTAAGTTGGCACCCTTGCCGCCAAGCAGGTTTTTCATGGAACCGTCACCCTCTGTGAACAGGTAAACATACTTGTGAGCCATTAATTACTACCTCCAAAATTATTGTAAAATTATATTGAACATTGAAAAGAAAAACGCTATGGTTTTTCAACGCTCTAATATCCACATTGCATTATAACAGATACAAAAATGAATTTCTATACATTTTTACAATAAATATCGGTTGTGCCCTGTTGATAGTTTTGTTGACATTTCCCCAACTTGAAGGTAAAAAGCTGCTTTGGCGTATATTAAAGGGCTGAAAGCTGTAAACAGAACCCAAACTTCAACATATTATAATTTGTTTTTGCCAAATTGTTTCCTGTTTTTTTGCATTTTTCGTTGTATGTTTTACATACATCTGCTATAATTATTTATATTATTTTCAATCATTAGGAGGGAACCATCTTGGAGCCTGTTCTTTTAGCTGCTGTTATTGTGCTCAATTTAGTCTTGCTGGTGCTTGTCACCATCGTTTTGGTGCGCGGCAAAAACGGCAGCGCCGGTGGCAGCGGTGAAACGGTGAAAGACCTTGCGGAGCTGAAAACGCAGCTTGCAGCGGTCAGCCATCAGCTTGAAACGGTAACCAGGCAGGTTGCGGATGAATTCGAGCGCAGCCGCAGGGAAAGCGGGCAGTTCCAAAAGGATATCCGCGAAGAAACAGCGCTGAGCCTTAAAAATATGGGTGAAAAGCTCAACGAAATGAGCCTTGCCAACGAAAAACATCAGCGCGAACTTTCGGAGAAAGTTTCTGTTTCGCTCAATTCAATTCATACGACAAACGCCGAGCAAAATGAACGGCAAACCCGAATCATAGCTGAGACAATCGGCAAAATGCAGGAGAGCAACGAAAAGAAACTGGACCAAATGCGCGCAACCGTTGATGAAAAGCTCAATGAAACCCTCACCGTCAGGCTCGGTTCATCCTTCAAAACGGTGTCGGACCAGCTTGAAAGCGTCAACAAGTCCTTAGGCGAAATGAAAGAGCTTTCAACGGGCGTTACCAATAATGTCACCTCATTAAACAGGGTTTTGACCAATGTCAAGGCAAGAGGCACCTGGGCCGAAGTGCAGCTTGAAGGCATACTGGACCAAACCATACCGAATATGTACGAAAGAAACTTCGCCACCCGCGCGGGCAGCAGCGAACGGGTGGAATTCGCCATAAAAATACCTTCCGGGCCGGATAACAAGGAAATAACCTACCTGCCGATAGATTCCAAGCTGCCGATGGAGGATTACATCAGACTATGCACGGCAGCGGACGCAGCAGACGCGGAGGCGCTTCAAAACGCCCGAAAAGCGCTGGAAGCAAGAATTTTGAACGAAGCGAAAGCGGTTACTAAATATATCAATGTCCCCGTTACAACACCGTTCGCCATCATGTACCTCGCCACCGAAGGCTTGTATGCCGAAGTCGCGTCCTCCAGAACGGGGCTGCCGGAAAGGCTGCAAAATGAGCTCAATATTATGATAGCCGGCCCCACAACGATAACCGCCCTTTTGAATTCGCTTTCGATGGGCTTCAAAGCGGTCGCGATTAACGACAAAGCAAACGAAGTGCGCAGCCTGCTTGCCGCTGCGAAGGTGCAGTACGACAAGTTCGGCGGGCTGCTTGACAAAGCGAAGAAAAAAATTGACGAGGCGGGCAGCTCCATCGGAGAAGCGCAGGACAGAAACAGGCTGATTCAAGGCAAGCTGAAAAGCGTTGACAAAATCGAATACGGCGAAGCCGCAGAGATTTTAGGGATTACAACAGCGGATGACAGCGAGGGCTGAATAAATTCAGCCAATCTGTAATGAATCCCCCTTGTTAAAGGGGGAAACCGGCGTCAGCCGGAGGGGGATTGAATCCCTCCACCGCTTTCGCGGTCCCCCTCCCTTTAACAAGGTAGGTTTATTTGTCCCCAGATACTGGGAAATTCTGATCACTAATTCAGAAATATTATTTATAAAGGAAGGGGATATTTATGCCGGGAATTATTGATTTTGAGGACAATACCGAAAGAAACCAGCAATGGCAAAAAGAACTCGGAAGATTTGAACAACACCCGCTTTGGGCAAGTGATGTGCCGGGTTACAGAGAAGAATATGGGCAACCCGCGCCGAGTTTTGTTTTCTTGCCGGCCATTAGCGGCGAAGGAAAAGGCTGCATCGTCGTTATGGCGGGCGGAGGTTATACCTTCAAATCCAGAAGCGAAGGCATTGTCATCGCTAAAAAATTAAATTCAGCCGGCATCAACGCCGCTGTGCTTGACTACCGGATTGTCCCGTATAAAAAAGAGTACATCCTTGCCGACGCAATACGATGCGTGAGAACCCTTTACAGCCGCGCGGCGGAATTTAATATTAACCGGGACAAAATCGGCGTTATCGGCTTTTCGGCCGGAGGCAACCTTGCCGCGATGACCTGCTTCTATGGCGACGACGGGAACCCGGATGCAGCCGACCCTGTTGAGCGCTGCCCCTGCCGGCCTGCCGCAGCAGTACTGGCCTACGCCGCGGTTTATATCGTGGATGAAATCGAAGAGGACGACGGCGAGTTTGATCTTTTCACCTATTTCAACTTCAAGCCCGAAAAAGACATGCAGTTCCCGCCCGCTTTTATCTGGCAGTCCTTTGAGGATAAACTCATTAACTTCAAGACCTCCTTTGCGCTTGCCGAATTTCTTCGCAAAAAGCAGGTTCCTGTTGAAATGCACATATTCCCCTACGGCGAGCACGGGCAGGCGCTTGCAGATGATATCAATTACAAAAATCCGGCCGACTCAAGGTACAACGCGCTGACAATTTGCTGGGGCGATTTGTGCACAAGATGGCTGAAGTATTACGGGTTTTAACTGCGTTTGGCACATATTTTATTGAGGGAGATATTTTATGCCGGATATTGAACAAAAACAAACCGATGAAAAAATCAAGGCTTTAATCGGCCAAATGACGCTTGAGGAAAAGGTCTCGCTTTGCGACGGGTCGGATTCCTGGCACACAAAAGCTGTCGAAAGGCTGGGCATTCCTTCGATTATGGTTGCTGACGGGCCTCACGGACTCCGCAAAAGAGACCCGAATTATAAAACGGAAGATCTTTTGGACAGTGTTCCTGCTGTCTGTTTCCCGACCGCGGTTACCACTGCCTGTTCCTGGGACAGGGCGCTGCTTTATGAAATGGGAGAAGCGCTCGGAGAAGAGTGCCGCAAGGAAAAGGTTTCCGTTATTCTGGGCCCGGGCGTAAACATGAAACGTTCGCCGCTGTGCGGGCGGAATTTCGAATATTTTTCGGAAGACCCTTTGCTTGCGGGCGAAATGGGCGCCGCTTTTATTCAAGGTGTTCAGTCAAAAGGCATCGGCACTTCGCTGAAACATTATGCCGTTAACAGCCAGGAAACCAGACGAATGACCGTTGACGCGGTCGTTGACGAGCGGGCCCTGCGCGAGATATATCTCCCCGCTTTTGAAACAGCCGTAAAAAAAGGCAAACCCTGGACGGTTATGAGCGCATACAACCGCTTAAACGGTGAGCACTGCACCGAAAACGACTGGCTTCAGTTAAAAGTTCTAAGGAATGAATGGGGTTACGACGGGGTTGTCGTCAGCGACTGGGGCGCTGTGAACGAAAGAGCAGCCGGGCTGGCGGCAGGCAACGACCTTGAAATGCCTTCCTCTTTCGGTGTCGGCGTAGCCAAAATTATGAACGCGGTTAAGAACGGCGAGTTAAGCATCGAAGTGCTTGATAAACGGATTGAACAGCTGCTGAAACTTATTTTTAAGGGCGCTGAAAATATAGTACCCGAATATACCTATGATGAAACCGCGCACCACGCGCTTGCCGGTAAAATAGCAGGGCAGGCAATGGTGCTGCTGAAAAATGATGATGAAATTCTGCCTCTTAAGAAGGACACAAAGGTTGCGGTTATCGGCGAGATGGCCATATCGCCGCGTTACCAGGGCGCGGGCAGTTCCCATATCAACCCAACCCGGTTGGATAACGCGTATGACTGTTTGAAAGCGCTTGGTATCGATGTCACCTATTCCGCAGGCTACAGCGTAACGGACGGAACAGCCAATCAAGAGCTGATAGAAGCGGCGGCTGAAACCGCAAAAACTGCGGATACGGTTATTTTATTTGCGGGTTTAACGGATGAATTTGAGTCCGAAGGGTTTGACCGTACACACATGCGCTTGCCCGACGGACATAACGCTTTGGTTGAGGCGGTTTGCAAGGTAAACAAAAATGTCGCCGTTGTGCTTTCCGGCGGTTCGCCCGCGGAATTGCCCTGGCTTGGCAAGGTTCAGGCGCTGCTGAACGGTTATCTGGGCGGGCAGGCAGGCGCGGTGGGCATTGCGAATATTTTAACAGGCAAGGTTAACCCTTCCGGCAAGCTGGCGGAAACCTATCCGCTCCTCGGCAGCGACGCGCCTTGCTTCAAATATTTCCCCGGCAACCCTGCCACGGTTGAATACAGGGAAAGTATCTATATCGGGTACCGTTACTACGAAAAAGTTAACAAGGAAGTCTGTTTTCCGTTCGGGTTCGGGCTTTCCTATACGGAGTTTGAATATTCCGGCCTTGATCTTAATAAAAGTTACATGCTGGACGATGAGGAGCTTACTGTAACCTTTAAGGTGAAAAATACCGGTTTTGTTGCCGGGGCGGAGATTGCGCAGCTGTATGTTGCTGATAAGGAAAGCACCGTCTTCCGGCCTAAAAAGGAATTAAAGGGCTTTGAAAAAGTTTTTCTGGCGCCCGGCGAAACCAAAGAGGTTTCTATTGTGCTTGATAAAAGAGCGTTTGCTTTCTATAATACCGCCATCAGTAACTGGCATGTTGAAAGCGGCGGGTTTGACATCCTTATCGGCGCATCCTCGGCCGACATCAGGCTTTGCGGCAGTGTGAAGGTTGCTTCCACCGCGCAGGACGCTCCGATACCGGATTACACAAAAACCGCTCCGTGTTATTTCACGGGCGAAGTTTCGGATGTGCCAAACGGGCAGTTTGAGGCTGTATTGGGCCGCCCGATTCCGCCCGCCGAAAAAGATAAATCTTTGCCTATTGTTATTACAGACAACCTCGAAAATGCCGCCCATACAAAATGGGGCGGAAGGTTTGTCCGGTTAATCACTTTTATTATGCGGCGGTTCAACAAGGGACCGAACGCGGTTATGATGATGGCCGTCGCGCTTCAGACGCCGTTCCGCAGCTTTATCGCAATGAGCGGCGGGCTTGCATCGATGAAAATGATGGACGGCCTGCTCAGAATATTAAACGGTGACAAGCCTTTCAAGGGCTTTCGGATGCTTTTCGGCGGGATTCCGCATGTTTTGATAAATCTTAAAAAGTTTTTGAAAACAATGTAATTTTCGGAGGATTAGTATGAGAAAGTCAATCTCGGAAGTCACAAAATTAACGGCGTTTGCGATGGCATTGGTTATTCTTTTTTCGGTGGTGCCATCCGGGATGCTTTCCGCGCTTGCAGTCGTACAAAAGGCACCGCTGCAAATCGCCGTGATGTCGGATATCCACTACTACCCTCAAAGCCTGATGGGCGGCAAAGGCGCTGCCTGGCAGAAATACTGCAAGAGCAACGCAAGGCAGGATAACCAGGTCGGGGCACTGCTTGACGCATCGCTCAAGGCAATAGCCATTCATGCGAAGACGAACGGCTGCAAGTATTTGTTCATCTCGGGTGATTTGACAAAGGACAGCGAATACGCCGGCCATGTTGAGCTTGCTGCCAGACTTGAGCGTTTTGAAAAAGAAACAGGCATTCAAGTGATTATTATTAACGGCAACCATGATATTAATGACAGCAACGCTACAACCTTTGCGAATGGCAGGGAAGAAAGCACCCGCGCAACCACGCCGGAAGAATTCCGGAAAATTTACAAAAACCTCGGCTATGATTTGGCTTATCATAAATACACCCCGCCCGCGGGAACCAAAGCGGGCATGCTTTCCTACTCCGTGCGGCTTGCCGGCGGTTACAGGTTAATAGCAATCGATGCCGGAAAATACAGCAGCGACAGCACCGCGAGCGGCTTGAACGAGCATGAAACGGGAGGCAATATAACCGCAAGCCTGATGGCCTGGACACTGAATGAAATCGCGGATGCAAAGCGCTGCGGCGAAACCGTCATCGGTATGGTTCATCAAAATCTCGTTCCGGAATTTGAAATTGAACCGACTGTTTTCCAGGCTTTTATGATTGACAACTGGCAGGAAACCACAGAAACGCTTGAGAACGCAGGCATGCATTATGCTTTTACGGGACACATGCATATAAGCAACATCGCAAGCCATGTTTCCGACAGCGGAGAAACTCTTTATGACTGCGCGACCGACTCACTTTCCGGCTACCCCAACACCTTCAGAGAAGTTCATTTTGACAATACCGGAAAAAGCATAAAAGCAACATATAAAACCCTTGATGCCGATTGCGAGCAACAGATTTCCGTCGACGGCGTAACTTATAAAAAGCCTTACAAAAACTCATTTTCCTTCGGGCAGACTTACGGCAATGACAATCTTGCAAGCTTCGGTGCCAACATGGCCGATGAATTTTTATCAACCGCTCTTGAAAACATCAAGGAGCAGGGCGGATTACTGGCATACCTTACAAGCAAAGGCATTGATTTGAATGCGCTTATCAGCAAAGTCATTAAGAGCGGTTTATCTGTCGGCAGCACAAAAATTTTCACTGCGGACAATATAATGAGCTTCGTATCCGATTTGGCAAGCCAAATTGATGAGGATTATATTAACAACCCCGCGAAAATAATGGAGATTATTTATCAGGCCGCGCAGGGGCTTGTAACAATGCCGGTTTCCAATTATCCGTGCACCAAATTTATTAATTCGCTGGGCTTCGGCGACTTAAGCAAGCCGGGAACCCTGCAGGATGCAGCCTACAGCGTTATCGCGTACCTGTATCCGGGGGACGAGGATATCAGCGGTGATCACTTTATGAATGACGTCCTCGACTTTTTCGCGCACCGCAACGGTGCCAAAGCTTTGTACGATAGAATTATGGCAAGTTGTAAAATAAAATGTCCAAAGAGATAAAGAGAAGTCCCAGAGTAAGAACCTCTGATATAATGTTAAGTGACAAAACCAAACATTATGGAG
>Ga0118677_10009641_pt1 | contig 14657 bp, 12 predicted proteins | sample AliMusrvi5mmetaG_FD_86154 | JGI IMG/M metagenome (GOLD analysis project Ga0118677, IMG submission 86154) | reverse complement strand
TAATTGACGCATTCCGACTGATCTTTTCGTTGTCATAAGCGGTGTTTAATCGTTTTATAGCCCAGTTTTTGAAACGTTCAGAAATTTGTATGCTCTCAAGATATTTATCAATTTGACCAATTAATTTTTCCTCACTTAAACAACCCTGATCACAGTCTCTATTTTTACTTTTGCCACAGTGGTAATAAGTGTAGTGAAGTGTTGTCGGGTCCTCCATGTCTTCGATTTTAGTCTGACATTTTGGACAAGCAGTTTTATTCATAGAGGCGAATTTAAGCTTACAAATAGGGCAAATAATTTGAAATTTCTCTTCACAAGTTATTGCACCTCCACACGAGTGGCACTTAATTAAGCCGGTAGCAAAAAATTCATGAGTGTGTGGTTTGGGGCTACATCCGTATCCAAGTAAAATTTGTACCCTGTCAAAATCTTGTTTAGTAATCATTGGTTCGTGTTTTCCAATGTAGCGAACGCCGGCATATACAAATTCTCCGTAATAAAAAGGGTCTTGGAAAACTCGATAAATCTGACTTCGACACATTGGTTTGCCGCCCTGTCGTCCATTTTCAGGCGATCGATAGCCCATTTCAGTATTAATATATCTTTGAATTTTTGGCGGTGACCAAGCTCCTGTTAAAAGTAGCTCCCAAGCCTTTTTAATTATTGGAAACCTTGTGGGATCAGACATAACAGTTTTCAAACCCTTGTTCGCATATTTATCGTTCATGTATCCGGGTTTCGCTCCAGTAGGCAGCCAGCCCATTTCTGCCTTTGACTTTAACCCTCTTTTAACGTTTCTTGAAAGGTCAAGAATATATTGATTGGCCATTCCGCCTTCGACGTAAAGCATCAAACTATCAATTGTGGTGTATGACTTTTGCGGGGTAAGAATAACTACTCCTTGATCGTTCACTGCCCATGTTATGGCACCCATATCGATTGGGTTTCTATACAAACGGTCAAGTTTCCAACAGATAATTCCACCAATTTCACCAGTTTGTATTCGTTGCATCATTTTGGCAAAAATAGGTCGATTGTATGGTGCCTTGGCTGACTTTGATTCGGTGTAAATGTCTTCGGGGTAAATCTTGACGCCTTCCCTCTTTGCCAGCTCCTTAAGTTCGTTTAGTTGACTTTCTATGGAAAGTACCTGCTTTTCTTCTGTATCGGTACTTTTCCTTGCGTAGATTACGTACTTTTTAGATTCCATATCTATATATAACCTATCTTAGGGGTATAAATTAATAATAGCCCCTTTCTCTTTTGGTTCCAAGTACTTGTTGTACTTCGCGGCGTCACCATCAAAATACACATTAATCACCCACTCTTCTTTTTCCTCATCCTCGACTTTTTCAAACTTAAAGGCATGTTGATCGATCCACTTCATGTCCTCAATCGACATTTTCATATCATCAGCCTCTGCGTCTTGGATGTCCTGGTACTCTTTGTCGGTTCGGAGTTCTTGCACTATCAATACCCACTTTGGAAACTGACCCGCCACATTCTTCAATCGGGGGTCGGTTGTGGAAACACTACCTAAAGACGAACTTTTATCATCAACACTACAATTCTCTTTACCGTCCTTTTCCTCTCCCTTAGTTTCAGTATCTTGTATATTAATATTTATCTCTTTTGATAGTTTCTTTATTAAAGGGTTGGGGCCGGCGGCACCTTCGGACAAATCATTAACTATTTTTCCAGTAATTTGGAAATTAATTCCAAGATTCTGTAATATCCTCTCGACACTTTTATTAGTCTCTTCCACTTCATAGTGAAATGCCTGACCCCCACCCTTCGCCGTTTCCAGGATATATCTTTTCCAACAAGTGATAGCGAATTTATTGGGGTTAATTTTCTTCAAAAAGCCTTTTTCCATCAAACTACTATTCAACGCCGAAATAGTACTTTTGCCTCTGTGGAGAAATAATTTTAGTTCTTCATAATCCAAATCAAAGGTACCCGCATCTTCACTTTTTACACTGTAGTTCATCTTGTCGATATAGAAATCAAGTAGAACCATTTCATCAATGGTCAATACTCCTTCTTTAACAAACAACCAACGATTTCGATGCGAGGCGCGAAAGCCATTAGTTATCACTTTCCGCCTCCTTGGGCATTGGTCGGTAAATCTCCTTGAAAAGATTTATCAGCCTTTGCCCCTGCTCTTCTGCCACACCATCGTTGATTTCCTCGCCAAATTCAAGTTTCCATATTTTCTTGAACTCTGTGAGGTCTTCTTTGGTAAGCATTAGACAGTTAATTGATAACTGCCATAATTGTCTTACTTTGGAATCTTACGCAAAATGAACAAGTGGAACGGGGTAACATGTCCACAGTCTCTTATACCGTTTCATACACTCAACTCCGCCCACATCGGTTTGACTTTACCTTTTAGGCATTGGCCGGTAGACCTAATGATAAGATTTACCGGCCTGTTGCCTATGTCTCCAGCTTTCTTCAGATCGATTGCCTCACCAAAACACACCGTATCATACCTTCTGAAACTCAGAAAGATATTTTGTTATCGTGATCTGAATATCAGCTTTTGACAATTAATATTATATCTCTTGGTAAGATACGGAAAAATGAACAAGTTAGGTCATGTCACATGGTCATAGACAATAGTCTTTTATACCTTTGAATCGCCCGTATAACCCCATCGACACCAGGCACATCCGTAAGAGGATTATCTAGTTCTTTCTGTTGTTGTAGCATTTCTCCTTCCAGCTCCGACAGAGCGATTTTTGCATAGCTCTCGCCGTTAACATTCCGCCAGTACCTTTTTCGGTCTCTTACTATGTTAGCTAGATTTGTTGGATTCTTTAGCTCCATGTAAATTGGTCCTAATAGTTTGTCGGGAACCATTGTAAACAGTTTCTTTTTGTACCTCTCAAAACTTTTTTCAAAAACCTCTTTGATTTCTTTCTTCGTGGTGAACTGATCCAAAATTATTGTCATAGTCGTCCCTGGCGAATAATCAAACATTTTATCAATGTCATAAAGCTTAAATCTCACCGGCTTGTAGTCCTTTAATTTAACCCTTCCATACAACACCGCCGCCAACATCACCGACTCAAAACTTGCCGGTCTAAAATATTTTAACGCCAAAAAAGTAATATCGTCACGTAGCCCAGGAATCTTATCAATCGTTTGTTTTAGACGCTCTGGTGAAGCCGTGTAATCATCAAGTTTGATCCTTAGTTCCGTTATATCTCTTAGACAGTCTTGTCGGTCCAAGACTACCGCCAGCTGAAAATATCTATGTTTTTCAAACCGTTCGTCTATATCTACCGGCACTAACTTTTTTACGTCAGCCACCATTGCCTTTATTTTATCCCCTAATAGTAGATCAAGGGTTAAGATGTCGTGCCAATAGCGGTATAATTTACTATCTGCCGTCAGTAGTCGGTAAAATTATATTGATATATGCAAAAAGAAGCTAAAGCCCGAATAAAAATCAATAAGTTACTTGAAGACTCAGGTTGGCATTTTTTTGACGATGATAGTGGCAAGGCAAATATACAAGTAGAACCCGGAATTAAGTACTCAGAACTTGGCGATGATTTCGAACACGAAAAACATGGTTTTATAGATTTCTTATTATTAGATCAAGATGGTCGCGCCCTAGTTGTGGTCGAAGCCAAACGTGAATCAATCGACCCACTTTCCGCCAAAGAACAAGCCAGAAACTATGCCAGAAATGTCGGCGCCCGATTTATCATTCTTTCAAATGGCAACATTCATTATTTTTGGGATACCAAGCATGGTAACCCTGACACTATTTCGCGTTTCCCCACCCAAAGTTCAATCACTCAGTACGAAAAATATACACCGAATCCAATTGAACTTGCCCAGACCAAGGTAGATGAAAATTATATCGCCGAAACACAATTGCCAGGGTTTGCCAAAGACCCAGCTTTTCAAGATGAGTCAACAAAATCTTCTTATTTGAAAAAAAATAATCTTAAACAACTTCGTCCCTATCAAGTAAAAGCAGTCGAAGCACTTCAAGAATCAGCGAAAAATGGCAATCAGCGTTTTCTTTTTGAAATGGCCACCGGCACCGGCAAGACTCTGATTTCGGCAGCAGTCATTAAATTATTTCTAAAATCTGGCAATGCCAGACGAGTATTGTTTTTAGTTGATCGCCTAGAACTCGAAGACCAAGCACAAAAAGCCTTTGTTCAATATCTTGGTAAAGATTTTAGATGCGTAGTTTATAAAAACAATCGCGACTCTTGGCAAAACGCCGATATAGTGGTCTCAACCATTCAGACTTTTTTAGCCAATGACCGTTACAAGAAAGAATTTTCACCAACCGATTTCGAACTGGTAATTTCTGACGAAGCCCATCGTTCGATTGGTGGCAATAGTAGAGCCGTCTTTGAATATTTTGTTGGTTATAAACTTGGTCTAACTGCCACACCCAAAGATTACCTAAAAGGTTTTGATGCCGAAGGTGCCGACACTCAGAGAGAATTTGAGCGCCGACTACTTTTAAGCACATACAAAACTTTTGGATGCGATTCGGGTGAACCGACCTATCGGTACGATTTAGTAGCCGGAGTTAGTGACGGATTCTTAATCAATCCGATAATAGTTGATGCCAGAACTAAAATCACCACCGAACTGTTGTCAGAAAAAGGTTATGCCGTTCACACGACTACCGACGAAGGAGAGAATGTAGATGAAGTGTTTAATGAAAAACACTATGAAAGAAAGTTCTTTAATGAAGAAACTAATATTGCTATGTGTAAGGCATTTATTGATAATGGATTATTCGATCCAGTAGCCAAAAAACTAGGCGTTCCTATGTTTGGGAAGTCTATTGTCTTTTGTGTTTCCCAGAAACACGCCGCCAGAATCACCAACATTTTAAATCGATTTGCCTTTGAAAAATGGCCAGAACTTTATAGCGAATCCGATTTCGCCATGCAAGTCAGTTCACAAGTCCAAAGTGCCCAACAAATGACCATCAATTTTTCTAATAACCTTTTGGGTGGCAAAACCAAACAACCCGATGGTTATGACACTTGTAAAACACGGGTTTGTGTTACGGTTGGAATGATGACCACCGGTTATGATTGTCAAGATTTATTAAATATAGCCCTAATGCGTCCAGTTTTTAGTCCATCCGACTTTGTCCAGATTAAGGGCCGTGGCACTAGAAAATATCTTTTTGAATTAAGGGACTATACCAACAATGACGCAACTTCGATTGCCAAGGAGAAATTTAAGTTCTTCGACTTCTTTGCCACCTGTGAATATTTTGAAGACGAATTTCAGTATGACGACAAAATCAAATTACCTACAATAAAAAAGGTTGACGAGTCCGAAGTACCAACTAGCAATGGTTCAATACAAGGCGAATTTATTGATGAAAACGGTCATAAAGTATTTAGGGGGCCAATTGATATTGCCACTCCCGATGAAGTTGTCTCTGTTGCCGAAACACCAATCGGTGCCGATGGAATGCGAATTGACCGCGAAGGATTCAAACGTGCAGTTGAAGAAGATATCCTAGGTAATACCAAACTAAAAACCCTGTGGGAAAACGGTGATACTCAAGAAGCCGAAGACCTTGCCAAAAAAGAAATTTTTGACAAACCAAAATATTTCCTTAACTTGGATAAAATCCGCAAGATATTCAATGTTGATCGCCGCGTCACAGTCAGAGAGTTCTTACAAGTAGCTTTTGGCGACAAAGAAACCTTTGAAATGAAAGATGACTTACTTGAATCAGAGTGGCAAAAATTTATGGACATTAACGATGTCGATCAAGAACACTATCAACCAGTTAAGAACTTTTTCAAAGCCTACATTGTTGATGAGGAAGTCCGCGATATTGTCAAAAGCAATCAACCAGCACGATTCTTCAACTGCCAATCGTTCGACTTTGAAGACTATCAAAAGTTGAACGGGTTTAAGACAACAGTCCCTCAATACGTTCAAGATTATGCCTACCAATTAACCAACCTATAAATTATGAATACTGAAACTAAAAGACATATTGATTCTGCCCGACAAGTTTTGGTTGGTGTCGTCCCAAATCCAACGTCACAAATTGATCAGATTACCAACGCCTTGATCTACAAGTTTATGGACGACATGGATCAAGCGGCCATTAAAGCCGGTGGCGATTCATCATTTTTTGTCGGTGACTTAGAAAAATATGCCTGGACACGATTAATGAACCCGAGACTTGGTAACCAAGAACGAATGAACTTGTATTCCGAAGCCCTTCTAAAATTTTCCGAATCAAAACAATTACCAGAACTTTTCCGTGGTATTTTTAAGTCAGCTTTTTTGCCATATCGTAGTCCGGAAACACTGGGTATGTTTCTAAAAGAAATAAACTACTTTGATTATTCCCATCCCGAAGAACTTGGTAATGCCTATGAGTACTTATTGTCAATTATGTCTAGTCAGGGTGACGCTGGTCAGTTTCGGACACCGCGCCACATTATCGATTTTATAGTTGAAGCCGTTAATCCGACCAAAGATGATAAAGTTCTTGATCCCGCTTGCGGTACGGCAGGGTTTTTGATTAGCGCCTATAAACACATCCTTAAACAGCACGACGGCGTTGATGACCCAGATAAAAAAGAAAAACCACTGACACCTGATCAAAGAAAAAATTTATTTAACAACTTCGAAGGTTACGATATTGATCCCGGAATGGTTAGAATCGCCGAAGTCAACATGTATCTACACCAGTTCAAAAACCCCAAGATATTTCAATATGACTCACTATCAATGGAAGAGCGATGGAATGATAAGTTCGACGTCATCATGGCGAATCCGCCATTCATGTCGCCAAAGGGTGGTATCAAACCACATACTAAATTTAGTATCCAATCAAGCCGAAGCGAGGTGTTGTTCGTTGACTACATTATCAATCATCTTCGACCAAAAGGTCGCGCCGGTGTCATTGTTCCTGAAGGAGTAGTATTTCTACCCGGTAATGCTTATAAACAATTGAGAAAAAACTTGATTGAAGATGGTTTGTATGCAGTTGTTTCATTGCCAAGTGGCGTATTTAATCCGTACGCAGGAGTTAAAACAAGTATTTTGTTGTTTGATAATGGAATATCAAAGAAGTCTGAACATATTTTATTTATTAAAATTCAAAACGATGGATTTGACTTAGGAGCACAGCGACGACTAGTTACAGGAAGCGATTTACCTCTTGCACTTGAAGTATTACTTAAATACAAAAAACATCACGATTCAAATGGCAAAACGTCTATCACTGGTTGGCCAGAAGGCGAAAATCAAATTGATACTTATCCGAATTGTTTCTTTGTTTCAAAAAAAGAGATTTCTAAATCTGGTGATTACAATTTAATCGGTGATCGATACCGCACAACAATAGACAACCCTAATAATAAGTGGCCTATGGCAAAGCTGAAAGATTTAATAACGATTAACTTTGGTGAAAGAATCACAAAAAGTAAAGACAGAGGGACAAAATACCCAGTATACGGAGGGGGTGGCGAAAGTTTTAGAACTGATAATTTCAATAGAGAAGATGAGTATGTAATTTCGCGTTTTGCAATGTCAGAAAATTGTGTTCGATTTGTTAGAGGTCAGTTTTGGATGATGGATTCCGGTGGAACATTTTCGATAAAAGAAGAATATCAGGCAAAAATTAATAAAGATTTTATAGGTAACATTTTATTAAGCAAACAACAGGATATTTTTAGATGTGCACGAGGTGGAGCCCAGAAAAATCTTAACAATGAACAATTTTACGAAATAACCATACCCTTACCACCAATAGAGGTTCAAAAGAAAATTATTAATGAAATCGACAGTATCCGGCAAGAAAACATTAAATTGTTTAGTCAGATTGAATCTAATAAAGAGAAAATTAATAAGAAAATAGGGGAGGTGTGGGGAGAATGATATGGCAGTCATGGATTATGTACTGGTAGTATTCGGCCATAAAGATATTTTTAATTCTAGCGGATTGTCTTTTGATGAGGTTGTTGAGGAGGTAAAGAAATACAATTTTTACGCAATATCCGAGGTAATATCTAAAATTTCACTTAGACTGTTTTCTGGTGGCGCATTTTCCCGACAGTCCCAAGGTGAATTGATTCAAAATATTTTCGCAAATAGCCCGGAAACGATTGAGGCAATAAGTCGTTATTCCCTAAGTATTAAGCACCCGCCAGTGGTCTTTATCGAGCAGACGATAAAAATACTACAGCTATTGGCTCTCTTATATTCGCCAAGGTCTGGTGGCGAAGTGATACCGCAACAGAAGTTGGGAGATATAGGTAATTTAGTTTTAAGCTTAACTGATTTTGCCATGCCGCAAGATGAGAGCTGGAAGGAAATCAGAGAACACTGGGTAAAACAGTTTTACTCTCAAAGCGAGGAGAGATTAATATATCGGCTCGCGCGGTATCAAATCTTTTTTAAAAAATTACTGACGAGAACAAACCAATTAAATTTTGAAAGTAAGTTTGTGGAGGCGACAGGCGGTGTATCCTTTTCAACCTATACCATGATTACTTTTTTCCTCTTGGTTAAGTGGATAAATGTTAGAGGTAAAAACCCTAACATAGGCAATGATTGGTTAATCTGTAAAACCAAATATTTCCAAGATACAAAGTTGGCTATAGACGAAATTGATAAAGTTCTAAGTTTGCTCGAACTACCGGTTGATAATTTTAAAAATTACTACGACGATTTAAATCGGGTGTTTGCCTTTGAGACAAAAAATATCGCCTACAACTTTCTTTTTTTTGAAAAAAGGCCGTTGGTACCAATCGGAGAAGGTTGTTATGTTTGCCCGTCTCCGTATAGTTTGATGGATAAAGCCACTGATGGGGTTTACTGGATACTAGAGGAATACCTCCGGGATAAAAATGCAAATTTACATAATACTTTACCAATGATATGGGGAGACGTATTTGAAGAATATATAAGTGATAGATTTGAAGGAATTTACGGTAAAAAAGCGACAAATAGAAAAGTTGATATATATGGAAAAGGTGAAATTGATACCCTTTGTATTGGTAGTAAGTTGATTCTTGTTATTGAATCGAAATTCGCACACTGGAAGTATCGCGCCAAGGTAACCGGTCTCAAGACAGATATGGAATCCACTTTAAAACAATTATTTTCAAAAAAGAAGGGCATTGGCCAATTAAATTCGAATATACAGAATATGTTAACTACCAAACTCAATTATGATGTTAATAAAGACAATAATAAAATATTGCCAATTTTGGTTGTTGGAGAGCCCATGCCAATGGACGCTTTAAACAGAAATTTGTACGAGAGTTTTGCAAAATCAGAAGAAGCTTGGATTAAGTTTGACAATAGGGTTTTACCTCCAATAATTTTAGATGCAGAAGAAGTGGAAATGATTGAAGGTATTGGATCATCAGATTTGAATTTGGCAGAGAGACTACTTTGTGGGTACTCTGAAGTGTTCAAAAAAAAGAACCCAAGGGGGGCATATTCTAATTCGGATACTTTTAAAAATTATTTGTTTGGGCATTTAACACCACCTTTCCCAGTCAACTCCCTACTCGACAAAACATTTAAACAGATGAGTGATGTTGTCACGTTAAAAGCTTTTCCTTCCTCCAGTAAAACGACGGGGTAGGCGGTAGTGATATCCTGTAAGTATGATCGATAATAATCTTAATAGCGTTGATCCGGAACTTAAGAATGTAATTGAATTTGTTATAAAAACCCAAAAGGCATCGGCCACATTGATACAGCGACACTTCAAGCTTGGGTACGCACGGTCAGCTTACCTACTCGATCAACTTGAAGATTATGGTGTTGTCGGCCCAGTTAGAGGAGCCCAACCCCGCGAGATATTAGTTAAATCGCTCGATGGATATATCATTAATGATTTGCCAAAGATAAACCTCCCAATTGCCGGCGCACCTGTATTGAAATGGAAAAAGACAGTAAAGCCCGATAGTGGGTTTATCGTAAATCTAGGTAAAAACGAAAACAAAGAAACGATTACAGTTGATTTAGAGAAGTACAAAAACTTGATCTTAGTCGGTTCACAGCTAACAGCAATTAGCGAATTGACCAACCAGATTATTGCTCAAAAGGTAGTTGAAAAATCACCAGACGACTTAAAGCTTATTGTCGTTGACGGGTTTATTAATCAGATTGACTTACCACCAGGAGCACCACACCTATTGACGCCGATTATCAAAGATAATCAAAAAATAATGTCGGCTTTGAAATGGCTACAAATGGAGATTGTTAATCGATTGAGAAAAGATGATACCAAAGATAAACCGGAAATATGGCTAATTATTAACGGATACATCGAAGTTGATTATAGTTTTTATGAAGACAAAGAAGTAATAAGTCGAATACTTAGCCAAGGATGGAACGCAAAAGTTTACAGCCTGATGACATTTGACTATCTCGGGCCAAATTTCAAAAAGGAAACACTAGCTAATATCGGAGCCAAAGTGGTCTTCCGGCCAACGACCCGACAGATGGCAAGGAGTAGTGGCATTCCCGAATCGATAAAGCTTGCCAGTCCAAATGAGGCAATTTTAGATACAACATTTGAGGGTAAAACAAAATTTACCATCAATAAGAAAGATATTAAGGGTGATTATAAGGAAACATTCGAATAGTTTATATTTTACCTACAGCTTTTCTGTTGGCGTGTATTTTTTTGTGTTTGGCTTCTGATATCACCCGAGTATTTTTGGCAGTGGTCTTACCACCTTCGGCCACAGCTTTCACATGATGAAGCACTTTCCCTTTTGGTAGTTTCCCAGTGGGATACCCCTTTTTAATAATTACTTGTTTAACCTTTTTCGGGTCTCTTTCTTTCTTCATAATTTGGTTTAATTTATAACCATCAGCATATTATTCCTAACTGGGAGGGGTTTGCAACCTTGATGTCACGACATTTATTTGTATCAGAGGTAGAATATTGCCATGAATATAAGACAAATCCTCGATGAAATTAATAACATGGCAATTGTCATGCCAGAGTTTCAGAGAGAATTTGTTTGGACACTCGAACAGTCAAAGCAATTAATGGTTTCTCTTTATCGTAACTATCCCACCGGTGGTCTTTTGTTTTGGGAGGCTAGAGGAGAGGATGTGCCAGAGATAAAAAATAATGCCGTAGCAAAAGATAAAATGGGTTTGATAAAAGTCATCTTGGACGGCCAACAGCGTGTTACCACCCTTTATCTTTTAATTAACGGAGAGATTCCGCCATATTATAGTCAAAAAGATATTACTTACGATCCGCGACATCTTTATTTCAACCTTAACACTGGCGAGTTTCAGTACTATATGAAACAGAAAATGGAAGGAGACCCGTTATGGCAAAAGGTCACTGACTGTTTTAATGAAAAACTGGTTAATGCCGTCGACATCATTGATAAGGTAAGCGGTCAAGAGCAAAATATTGATCGGGAGTTATTGAAAAAGGTCAATGAAAATCTTACCAATCTTAGAAGCATTGAACGAGTTGAGTATCCATATCAAACTGTGCCTACCAGTGCCCGCCTTGATGAAGCCATCGACGTTTTTGATCGTGTAAATTCTAAGGGGACAAAGTTGACTGATGCCGAGCTCGTTTTAACCCACGTCACTGGTAAGTGGACACAAGCTAGACGTCAAATGAAAGCCAAAATTGATCATTATGAAACCCAAGGATTTTATCTAAATTTAGACTTTCTTACCCGTTGTATGGTTGTCGCGTTGACAGGGTCGGCACTTTTTAAGAAAAACTCCAAGCTGGATTATGAAGTTTTTACCAGTGAAGACTACACCAATGCCTGGGAAAGGGTTAGTAAGTCTCTCGACTATCTAATTCCGATACTAAAACAGGATGGGTTAATCACCAGTTCCAACGACCTAAGTACTTTGAATGTCATGATCCCAATTATCGCGTACCTATTGGCCAATAAAATTGCACTCACAAACAGTAAGAAATATGGATTTTTATATTGGATGTTTCTGGCTTTGGTCTGGGCCCGTTATAGTGGCCAAACCGATCAAAGATTGGACAAGGATGTATATCTGGCAGTTAACAGTACTAACCCTATCGATGAATTGGTGGATCAAATTGAAGATCAAAGGGGACGCCTAGAAGTCAAAGCCTCTGACCTAGAAGGCCGTGAATCCGGTCACCCTTTGTACCGCATGCTATATGTAGTTACTAAATATAAGAAAGCTATCGACTGGTCAAACGGCGGTAGCATCTATGGCACCATTGGCGATAATTACAGTATTCAAAGCCATCACATATTTCCCCAAGCCGTATTGTATAAGAATGGATTCGACCCGGAAAATCACCTTGATAAAAAGCGGGTAAACGAAATTGCCAATCGGGCATTTATTACTAGAGACGCCAATTTTGACATTACTGATAAGCTACCAATCGAATACCTTCCCGAAGTCGAGAAAAAGTTTAGCAACTCTTTGTCAAAACAATTCATACCGGCCAACAGCGAATTATGGAAGGTCGAAAATTATCAAGAGTTTCTGAAGGCACGTCGAGAATTAATCGCCACCGCCATCAATGAATATTTTGAATATCTAAAAAACACTTACTTAGAACATGATGGCGAAAGTGAGACACCTAATTATCTTGAGCTGATTGAAAAAGGCGAAAGTGATTACGCTGAATTTAAGTCCTCACTACGATGGGATTATCGACAAAATCAAGTTAATAAAGACCTGGAATATGTCATTGCCAAAACCATATCAGCTTTTTTGAACAGCCAAGGAGGTAGATTGTTTATCGGTGTGGATGATAATAAACAAATCTTAGGTCTGGAAAACGATTTCAAAACTCTTGGCGGCAAGATGAGTAAAGATGGTTTTCTTCTTAAACTCGATGAAATCGTAAACAACTATCTCGGTAAAGAGGTTCATCAATATTTGTCCGTCAACTTTGTCAGCGAAAACGGTAAAGAATTTTGCGTTATTGATATATCTCCTAGTAGTTTTCCTGTTTTTTGTAAAAAAGACAGTGGCCAAGAGTTCTATATTAGAGCTCAAGCATCATCAACACCTCTAAACATGAGCGAGGCAATGGAATATACCAATAGTAAATGGGAAAAATAGAGACTAGACCAGATATTGGCTAAACACTTTTTCTACTTCTTCAATTTTGTAATTACCAGGATTGAATCTCACCAGTGGTAAATTGGCCTTTTTGAATAAATCACCCACAAAGTTATCTCTCTCACGTCGTTCGTCTGTGTCATGACTAGAATCATCCAGCTCAATAGCAAAAATGGGGGATTGGGTTTGCCTGTTCACCACCACATAATCCACCGATTTCTGATTAATTTTTCTCAAATAACCCAAGTAATATTTATATTGGCGTTGGTACTCGACGTCAAAAATCTTATCCAACTTCATTTGCGGATAAATGTCGTATTTTTGTCCAAGCACATTTCTCAGTGTTTCGAATAACATCCTCTCCGCCGGCGTCATCAATGTCTTTTTAGTTTTATATGGCAGAGTATCGAACGAACTGCCACTACCTTTCCATTTTTCTACGACATTACCGGCATCCGTACCCCTGTTAAGAAACGCTCTTATCAAAACAACTACGACTATAACCACTAAAACTGAAGTGAACATGACAAATTATGGCACAACCAATATCAGATCGAATGTTTTAATACTAAACTTGTCTGAATCAGGCACGGAAAACTGAAAAAAACAACGAAAATCAATAAGGTGACACTTTATACCATTGGAAGTATAAGTTGAAATATTATTTGTCTCGAACGCCGAGACAATTAGTCCGACTTCAAATCTAGCAATTCTCCCGGTCTCTTTTTTAATGCTAAAGCAATTTTATAGACGACGTAGATTGATGGGCAAGCCTCACCTCTTTCAAGCCGGCCAATATAGTTCCGGTGAACACCGGCTTTAGCCGCTAAATCTTCTTGAGACACATTTCCGCGCTCTTCCTTTACCCTTTCACCAAATTTTTTAAGTAATCCATCTTTAGATAACATCAACCCGATGTTATGGGATTGAACACATTCGGTCTACACACGATAGTGTATAATTTAGTTAGAAATTAAGCATGTTTGGGCAAACCATGAAACAAGTCGATGAAGTAACATTTGATGATTTGAAAATTAAGTTTAAAGAAATGTTTAGGAAGAAGTCGTTCAAGGAATTGTTTGAAGAGGCAAAGACGATGCCGGACGACTGGAAACAGATAGGATCAAATTTTCCCAAAATAGTAAATCCTTTTGGTAAAAAATGTCCTAAGTGCGACTCGAGAAAAATTAAACAAGTGAAACCAACTATATGGCGGAAATTTATGGCTGCAAGTGTAGCCCCTTGGGGTCATCCACCAAAAACTTTAAACGTCTGCCGGGATTGTGGTTTTAGTTGGGAAGACAGATAGAGAATTGCGCCTGTGCCTATACTTGGGAGTTCTAAATCTCGCGCCGTCGCGAGAACTGGTGGAAGAAGATTGCTCTTGACGTCGACTATTTACCGGTGATATATACAAAGATAGTAATCAACAAGTCGATTTTGTGACTAGGCTAGATATAGAGATAGAAGATATATAAATTGATATTCCCAGATTTTACCCGCGCGTTATCGTGTGGTCTTACCAAGCTTTTTGGGTATAACGTACCTAAACAAGTTGATAAAAC
>Ga0118677_10009984_pt1 | contig 14659 bp, 3 predicted proteins | sample AliMusrvi5mmetaG_FD_86154 | JGI IMG/M metagenome (GOLD analysis project Ga0118677, IMG submission 86154) | reverse complement strand
CGCTTATGGTGGTGGTGCCCCCATAGATGTTGGCGTTGGTGAGCGTCAAGGTTCCCGTGCCCACTTTGGTGACGTTGGCCGGCCCGAATCCATCCGCGATGATTCCCGCATAGGTGGTCGAGGTGTTGTCCGTGCCCACCGTCATCGTGGCGGTCTGGTGTACGATGACGTTGCCACCGAGCGTGCCGCCGCCGGAGAGGGAGCCAATGCTGAAGCTGATGCCCACCTGCGCGGTGCCGGTCCACCAACTGCTCAGCAGCGTCGCACCGGGCGTGTTGGCCAGCGTCACTGCGGAGTTTGATCCGCAGGTGGCGGAGAGGGTGTTAAGACGCAGGGTCCCGCCATTGACAATGGTTGGACCGCTGTAAGTGTTGGCGGCTGTAAGTTGCCATTGTCCGCTGCCGGTCTTGGTCAACGAGCCGGTGCCGACGATGGGACTGTCGATCTCGCCAAAATACGCACTGTTCAGGGTTAAATTCGAGTTGTTGGTGAATGAGCCGACTCGCGACACGATTTGCCATTCCGAGCTTGGCTGCGAAGCGGACAGGGTGGCTCCGAGAGCGCCGATGGTGAAGTCCCGGAAGTTGCCGACCCAGCCGCTGGGGGCGTTCATGTCGAGCGTGCCGCCGTTGACCACCAAGCTCGACGCGCTGCTACCGAGTGGGCCAAGGTTTGCCCATTCGCCAAAGTTAGCGCAGCGGAGAGTGGCACCGGAATTGACGGTGAGCACCGCCGAACCCGCACCGCCATTGTAGATCTGGCCGGTGACATCCAACACCCCGCCGTTGACGGTGGTATTACCGGTATAGTTGTTCGTGCCGGAGAGCGTCAGGGTGCTCGCGCCCGACTTGGTCAGCCCCGCCGATCCGGTGAGAGCGGCGGAAACCACTGCGTCCGCGTGGGTCGTGATGTCCGCCACGCCGGTCAGCGTGAGGGTGGAGCCGCCAATGGAGTAGCCCGCAGAGTTGAAGAGCAGGCTGTTGGCGGTGACCCCGCCCGTGGCGATGGTCACCGGACCCGCGCCGGTGGCACCAAAAATGGCTGAACCGCCGCCACCCCATGAAGAACCCGTCCAGTTCATGCTGGTGGCCGTGTCCCATGTGCCATTGGCTGCACCGTTGTCCCAGGTGGATGACAGCGCCACCAGCGCGATCTGGTGGGCATTGTGGTAGTTGAAATCAAGCGCGTAGTTGGCCGGCACGTTCGTCACGCTGCCAAAACTGCCGTAAAGCGATCCGTAGCTCGCGATGACATAGTCGCCTGAAAGCGTGCCGGTCGTCGCGAAATCAAGGATGTTGTTGTTAGTAACATCGTTGCTGCCGTCCCAGTGCTTGAGTTTCAAGGTGCCCCCCACGTTGAGCTTCACGCCGCTGCCGATGGTGAATTTGAGCGTGCCGGCATCGTTTAGATTCATGCCGCCGCTGGTCGTGTAGGTTCCAGCCATCAACGACAATGTTTGCCCTGCGCCACCTTGCTCCAGAGTATTGAAGACGCCCCCGCCACCGAGGTTCAGCGTTCCGCCCGCTCCAGTGATGACCAGGCTAACGGTGCCGGCAGCAGTCGAGTCGATATACGAGGAGATCGTTTCCGTGTGGCCACCCAGGCCAAGATAGGGCCACCCATAGCTATTCTTCGTGAAGGCCAAGGTGCCACCGGTGATATTGAAGCCGTCTAGGCCGAAATTGACTTCGCATGGGGAAACGCTGCTGGTGATATTCACCGTTTGGGCACGACCGGGCAGTTCAAAGTAAACACGGTCTCCTGCTTGGAAAGGGTCATTGCCCCAAACCCAGTTGCCTGTTGTCGTGGTATCCCAATTGCCGGAACTGTCGGCGGCATACCAAGACTCGGTGGCTGCGTGCAGCGTGGGAGCGGCAATGAGGGTGGTGGCGATAGAAAAGACAAGGATACTGGTTTTGGATTTCATGGGGTTGGATTGGGTGTTGGTGTTCGAACGCGGACTTGTGTTTGGATTCGAGGATTGAAGGGAATTTCTCAACTCGCTTTGTAAGACTAGACAATTTGCCGGCTTGGTCAACGGGGTCAATTGACCCCAGCCCCGGATCCCGGAAAGAACCTTGAACCTCAGGTGAATTATCGCCGGATCCGCAGCCGGAAAAACCGTCTCGACAGCGTGTTGTCGTACGGCGCGGCAAAGATCAGGTCGCCGCCGGTGCCGGGCTGCGCCGCGCCGCAGTCGCTCCACTGGCCGCCGACCAGCGAGTCGCGGTATTGCAACTGGTAAAAATGCCCGGCCACCGACGCTTTGAATATCACGGTGCCGGTGCCGCCCGTGATGCGGATGCCCGATGATGCGCCCGTTTCCGCCGCGCTGATCGGCGGCGATTGCGGAGTCGCGGCCGCCTCACCCGAATTCGCGCCCTCGCCGCCCGCGTTGAGCGCCGACACCACATAATAACAGGCCGTCCAGTTCGTGACCCCGGTGTCGGTGTAACTGGTGGCCGCTGTGTTGCTCAGGATCGTGACATAGTTGCCGCCGCTCACGAGCGAGCGCTTCAGATTATAGCCGCTGGCTCCGGGTGTGGTGGTCCATGCCAGTGCCACCTGGCCGTTGCCGGCGGTGGCGGTGAATCCCGCCGGTGCGGCGGGTGGCGGTGGCAACACCGTAATCACCAACGTCGCGCTCCCCGTGCCGCCCGGGTTGCTCGCGCGGATCGTCACGTTCGTTGTGCCTGCGGTGGCCGGCGTGCCGCTGATCAAGCCGGTGTATGTGTTAGACGAGCGGGTGAGTTTCAGCCATTGCGGCAATGCGCGACCGTTGGCCACGGGCGTGCCCCAGGTGATCGAGCCACCGGTCGATGTCCGGGAGACGAACCTCACCTGATAGTTCGAGCCGTTGGGTTCCAGGATCACCGCTGCCATCCGCGCCCCTGCGGTGGTGGCATCCCGCCGGATCATCACGCCCACCTTGGCCGGGCTGGTCAGCGCGGTGGTCACCCGCGCAATCACGCTGTAACTGGTGGAATTGACGGGCACATAGGCAAATTGGAGTGCGTCGGCCGAGTTGTTGATGCCGGTGCCCGCGCCGCTCCCGATCAGCGTGCCTCCTCCGGCATAAACGGTGGTTCCCGCCATGCCCACGCTGCCCAGGTCAACATGAGTCCAATCTGCGGGCAACGCGCCGATGATCGTGCCGTTGTTGACGAGGTTGGCGGGATGCACCAGCGAGGGCGAGTTGTTGTAAATGGTGCCGTTGTTGGTGATGGTACCGCTGGCCTGCAGGGTGCCGGAAACCTCCAGCGTCGAACCCGCCGCGACCACCACCGCAGATGTATTAGACACGCTGCCGTTTAGCGTCAGTTGGCCCGTGGTCACGCACGTTGCACCGCTGTAAGTGTTATTACCGGTGAGCGTCCAGGTTCCCGCGTCGGTCTTGGTCAGGGAGCCGGTGCCGATGATGCTTTTTTGCACCTGGCCATAGAGTCCGGGCCCGGCAAGGGTCAGGCTGGAGGTGTTGATGAGCGTGGCGTAAGCGCCACCATCCCACGCCCCAATCCCCCAGACCTGAGTCGAAGAATTTTTGAGGGTGCCTCCGCTAGCCCCGATGCTGAAGGCGCGCTCGCCCGAGGCGGCCTGGGTTCCGGCGAACTCAAGCGTGCCGCCATTGAGCACAAGCACATTCGGATCGTCCAAAGGCACCTGATCCAAGTCGCCCCATGCGTTCCAGCCGTAATTGCCCCAGTGATTGACCCGGAGTGTCGCCCCGGCATTGACCGTGACAACGGCCCACTGCCAGAGCGAATAGAGCCGGGCGCCGGCGCCGATCTCCAACACGCCGCCATTGATGGTGGTATTGCCGTAAAACGAGTTGACCCCGGCGAGAACCAGCGTCCCCGAGCCGCTCTTGGTCAGCCCCTGAGAGCCGGCCACGTTTGCGGTAAGGGTCGCCGTCTGGTTGTTGACGGTAATGCAAGGCGCGGGCGCATTGGGACTGACCTGCAGGGTGAGCAACCCTTCCGTTCCGGTGGAGAGGAACCAGTTGCTGCCGGGGGTGGTGTCTCCAAAGACCATATTCCGGACGGCGACATTGCCATCCAGAGTCACCGTGGCGTCACCCGTCAGGTTCAGCGTGCCGAAGTCGGCCGTCACGTCCGCTCCATTGGTGGCGCTGCTGCCGGTCCAGTTGCCGCTGGTCTGCCAACTCCCGCCCGAGGCGTTGGTCCAAGTGGCCGCCGCCTGATCCGTGGAACCGGAGAGGATATACCAACCCGTGACGATCCGTCCCTGAATACCGAGCCTGTAAGTGGGATTGGCATTGGTTTGCATCGCAAACAAACCCACCGCCAGCTTGTAACTGGAAGGAACCGACGGGAAGGTCACGTTGTAATTTTCCGTGGTGCTCACCCCCGGCATCCAGCCTGTGGGATTGCTCGCGGTGAGCCACTGTTTCTGGACCACGTTATTGTTGGCGTCCAGAAGCGCCACCGCGACGCTGCACGGCTCGTAGATGGGGGCCATTCCTCATGAAATGTTGTGGGTATTTTTCATATTTTATTTATAACGCAGATAGGAAACCTATTGCCGGATCTGAATCCGGTAGAACCTTCTCTGCACCGTGTTGTCATAAGGTGCGGCAAAGTTCAGGTCGCCACCCGTTCCGATTTGCGCCGGCCCGAAGTTCGTCCAGGTGCCGCTGGTCAGTGAATCACGGGTTTGCATCTGATAGTTGTGCCCGAGCACCGACGAAGTGAAAGTCAGTGTCGCGGTGCTCCCAGAAACGCTGATTTTCGCCGAGGTCTCCTTCTCCGCCGCGCTGATCGTCGGCGACTGGGGCTGCGCCGAGACCTGCGCAGAATTCATCCCCTCACCTCCCGCATTGATCGCGGAGACAACATAAAAGTAAGTCGTCCAGTTTGTCACCCCCATGTCGTTGTAACTCGTCGCCGCCGTGTTGGGGACGATGATTGTGTAATTGCTCCCGCTCACGGTCGAACGTTTCACGTTGTAACCCGTGGCTCCGCCCGATGCGCTCCAACTCAAGGCCACCTGACCGTTCCCCGCCGTGGCTGTGAATCCAGCCGGGGCGGCGGGCGGCGGCGGCAGCACCGTGACCACAGCCGCCCCCTGAACGCTTGCGCTCGATGCAGTGACAGTTGCCGATCCCGATGTGGTGGGGGCGGTGTAAAGTCCCGAAGAATTGACCGAGCCAACCCCGGCGCATCCCCACGCAAACACCGTCTGGCCCGCCATCGGGCTTCCGAACTGGTCGTAGGCTGTCGCTGCAAACTGCTGAGCGCTTCCCGAAGCCATCTTCACCGTGACCGGAGACACCGCAATGGTCGTTAGGACCGGTGGAACAGTTACGCTGATACTCCCGTTCACAGGAAGCTTGCTGGTGTTCCAGATCAGATTTCCGGTAAGTGACGGAAGCGAGATATTGGAGAAAGCACCGTTATAACTTCCCGCAGCGAACAGCGTGAAAGTATCGCCTGCGGCAAGAGACCCGCCACCGACGTTGCTGATCACAAGCGCGCCGCCATAACTCACACCGCTTAATCCGACAACGCTGTCGTTGGAAAGCGTGCTCCCCGATTTGCTGATCCGCAGCGTGGTCCTGCCAGCCAGAGTGAGCGCCTTGGCGACCGTGATCGAGCCAATCGAGCTGGTGCCGGGCACCAGGAAGCCATTCACCGTGACCGGACCGCCGATCGAGCCGATGCCTCCGAGCGTGGCCGCCGCGGAAACCGTGACTCCGTCGCCCGAAGCGATGGAGCCAAGCAATTGCAGCGCCCCCTGGCTGACCGTGGTCGGGCCGTTATAACTGCTAGATCCCGTTAGAACCAGCGTGCCGGCACCCAGCTTGGTCAGGCCGCCGTCGGCAGCGGTTCCGCTCAGCAGCGCGTTGGCAATGGTCGTATCGTAGCCGTTCGTGTTCACCACGGCGCCGCCTCCTCCAACCGTGACCGTGTCCACGCCTGCCAGGAAATTACCCAGGCTGCCGGCGCCACTGCCCGTGCCGTTGATTAACAAGGTGCCGCCATTGAAATTCCAGAGGATGGTGCCGCCGGTGTTGGCGCGATCCGTCGCCACGGTTTGCAGCGTGCCGCCATTGAGATTGATGGTTTCCGCGCCATTCCATCCGCTCCTACCGTTGAGCGCAAACCGCTGGTTGAAGAGAACCCTGCCTGAGCCGCTCACGGTCAGGGATGAACCGCCCGCCTCCAAGCTGTTGGTCTGCCAGCCGAAACTAAATGTGTCCAAAGTCAGGCTGGCATTGTCGCCCACGCTAACCGAGGTCGCCGCACGAGTTCCAATGTTCAGATAACCGACCACTGTCATCACGCTGCTGCCGCTCAAATTAAGCGCCGCAGTGGCTCCAAAGTTACCAATCGAATCGCCGCTATCCCAACTGCTGGCAACGGCCAACACCCCTCCGGTCATGCTCAGCACACTGTTGGTCGCCTCGGTGAGAAGCAAGCCCCCGTTAATGTTCAGGGTCCCGGACTGGATCAGAATCGCTGAGTTATCCCCCAGCAAATCCAAGGTACTGCTCGCCGTGGTCACCCCACCGTTGAAGACCAGCGTTCCGCTATTGGCAATCAGGGAGCCCAGGCTGTTGTTGCCGCTGATTGTCCAGGTGCCCGTGCCCGTCTTGATGAGGGTGCCCCCGCTGATGAGAGTTCCCGCGAAAGTGGTCGAACTGTTGTCCATGCCAGTGGTCAAGGTAGCCGCTCCCAAGGTGACATTGCCCCCGCTGCCCCCTCCCCCGGCCAGCGAGCCGAGGGTGGTTGAGAACCCGTTCAAGTCCAAGGCGGCTCCCGCCGCGTTGGCAAGGGTCACGGCAGAATTGATGCCAAAAGCCGACCCGGCCACGCCCGCCCGAAGGATGCCGCCGTTGATGGTGGTGGCTCCGGTATAGGTGTTCGAACCGCTCAACAGCCAGGTTCCAGTGCCCGCCTTGGTGATGCTGCCCCCGCCACTCATGATTCCAGCGAAAATGGTCGAACTGTTGTCGCCGCCCGCTGTCAGGCCAGCGCTTCCCAGGGTCACATTGCCGCCAAGCGCTCCGCCCCCGGCCAGCGAGCCGATCGTATTATTAAAGCCGTTCAGATCCAGGGTGACGCCCGAAAGGTTGGAGAGAATCACCGCCGAGTTGGAGCCGAACGCGGAGCTACCCGCGCCGGCCTGGAGGGTGCCAGCGAGAACCGCGGTTGTTCCTGTATAAGAGTTCGAGCCAGAGCACACCAGAGTTCCCGTACCGGTCTTGATCAATCCCTGGTTGCCGGCGATCCCCGCGCCGATGGTCGCCGTCTGGTTGAGGACGGAAATCAGCGGCGTCCCGCTGCTCACGCTCAGGGTCAGCGGCCCTCCGGACCCGGCATTGAGGAACCAGTTGTTGCTCGGGGTCGAGTCGGCGAAGAGAAGATTACCGACCGTGACCGGCCCGTCGAGTGTGACCGTGGCGTTGCTGCCCAGGTTGAGCGTGGAAAAGATGGCAAAGGCATCGGTCCCGGAAGCCACCACCGAGCCGGACCAGTTGGCTCCGTTGCTCCAACTGCCGCCGGAAGCGTTGGTCCAGACATCGGGGGAAAGATTAAGCGTGGCGGTATCCAAGTAACCCGCGGAATTGGTGATGGTGACCAAGAGATGATAGAGGCCGGGCTGGGAGAAACTCATCGTGGTGACGCCCGCTGCCGCCGTTCCGTTGGGCGTGAAGGTAACCGTGCCGGGCGACGTCCCGGTCATACTCCAAGTATAAGTGACCCCGGCCGTGCCGCCAAGGTCTCCGCCAGAAACGCTCAGGATTGCGGACGAAGCAGTTATCGCGCTGGGGGTGATGACGGCGGGATTGGCCACGGCCACGGCGGCCCGGGTGCTGTACATCGCGGCATTGGTCGCCGCCGCCTGGGTGACCAGTTCCGAGTACGGAATGTCGCCCACGCTGACCAGCCCGATGTTGTAATTCTCCCCGTCGCCGCGGCCGGTGAGCATTTGGTCGATGTACTGGAACCAGTGGGCTCCCACGCACCACGGCATGGACAATGCCGAGTTAATGTAAGCCGCATACTGGGCGCCCCGCTGCGTTTGGTCGGGCACCTCGACCCGGCCGTGGAACATCCCCCGGTCCCGCGCACCAAAGTGGAATTCACCGATCATGACCGGCTTGTCGAACTGCACGATCTGAGAGTTGCGGGCCTGCAGGGGATTATCCCCATACCGCTGGCTGCCAGCCCCATAGGCGTTGTAAGAGACCACGTCACAATTATTTCCAGAGGCAACGGCCACCTCGTCGGGAGGCACTGCCCCAAACCGTGAGCCCAAGTAGAGCTGGTTGGGCGCATACTTCTTCACCAGGGTGGCAACGGTCGAGTAATACTTATTTGCAAACGCCGAGAGCAGCATGCTCAGATCCGCCTCCAGCGCCGCATTCCGGCTCCCGACCGCCGGGAAGCCCGTCACCGGATTATTCAAGAAATTGGTCCAGCTTGTGGCGGTCGTGAACCCCCACGCCGTGTTCAAGGCCCCGATGGTCGTGTATTTGTTCTGCAGGATCGTCGTGAATGCCGACTTCACCGCACGGGTCCCGGGAAGATTCAGCGCCTGAACGGGCAGATCGTCCCGTCCGGCCCAATTCCTTTCGTTGCCGACGAAAAACCCGAGGCAATTGGCGTTTGCGCTGTAGGGCAGGACTTGCGACTGGATGAACGCCTCAACATCCGCAGCCCAAGCGCTGCCATAATAATCGGAGCTCGAATCGTTGAGAGGATCGACAAAACTGTCCTCCACGTCAAAGGTGAACGGGGTGTTCATTTGCTGATTGGAGGCGTCCGCCCCCCAAGCTCCGAGCGTGTTGAAGCCCCATGCCTTCAACCGGTTGACGGTCGTCGATTGCCAGGAAGCCAGGTAACCCGTCCCGGAGATCCGGTAGAGGTTCATCAGATAGAAGTCCACCCCCCATCCATAGTTGAACGCCGCCAGGGGATCTCCGGCGGGCGGGAGCCAGGAAAAGAGGCTGCTGTTGGTGGAGTCGATGGGACCGGCATTGCTGGCATTGATGCAGTCAACACCCGCCGACCAGAACAAGTGGCCCGAGGGGGTGACCAGCCACCATTTCCCGTTGACCTTCTGGGTGCGGAACCAACCAGTGGCATTGAGGGTCGGCCCAGCCGCCCAGCCACCGTAGCTGTCCCGATCGGTGGTGGTTCTGAGCGCCGCGAGCTGCGTGGTCAGGGTGGTGGCTTCCGTGCTGTGCGCCGTCACCAACTCCGAATCGCTGTGGATCTTGCCCGGCCAATCCAGCAGGGTATATTGCCCGTACTGGTCCACGATGTTCGTCAAGAGCGGCACCGGAACCAGGGAGAAATTGTCGAAATAGCAGGTCTGCGTCCGTCCGGGGTTGTCCAGGAAGAAGCGAAGGTTGGAGATGGCAGTCCCTGTGAAACTGTTCCATAACGGGACCATGAAACTGAGGTCGGCATTGCAGGCCTGGTTCAAGGGATAGCCGTCCATCAGCAGATTGTTCGGGCGGTGAAGCCCCACCGCAACGCGCTGATGCGCCCCGGGCGGCAGGGTGATGGACACAGCCCCCTGTTTGCCGCTGGAGACATTGAATTGGATCCCCAGATACATTGGCTGGGTGTCGGCGTTGTAAACATCGAACATGAAGGCCCCCGCCTGGCTCCAATCGGTCCGCGTGAAAAGGCTTCCCGCCGGGAATGTCACGACCGGATACTCGATCGGATTGCCGTAATACGGGAAGGTGACCTGCAGGCTGTGGGTTCCGTCGGTGACATGCTGGGTGGACAGGGAGCAGGTGGCGTTGTCTTGAATCGAGGCGAGCTGGCCGGCGTCCTCGAAAGAGTTCAGTTGCTCCTGGAGCGGAAGGCTGGTAATGGAACCGCCGCCCACGTTGTCGAAGACCGAGGTGTTCAGGGTGCTGGTGCTGCCGCTGGCATCGGCAAGCCCGATGTAGGCGGTGCTCATTGAAATGGTTGCCGTGCCTGCCTGCGTCCAGTTCAATCCATCGCTGGATGTAAATCCGGTGAATGTGGTGCCGCTTCTTGCCAGCTTGACCCATCTATTCGGGGTCGCGCCGGATGTTCCGGAAGTCGTCGTCGTCGTGGACCTGCCTCCGGAGGTGCTTCGTGCCTGGTACTCATAAGCGCCCGTCTCACTCACCCCCATGAACGCATAGAGCGAATTATTGGCGGTCCCGCTGCGAATCATCACCCCAACCCGGGCGCCGCTTGTGTTTCCAAGGGTGCTGATCCGGGCGACAATCTGTCCGGTCGTCCCGCCCATCATCTGGTAATAGTACCGGAAATTTTCTGTCCGTGAACTGTTGGCCAGCGTGCCGGCACCATTGAATGTGAAGGTTCCATTGGAATTTGTCACGCTGCCGGCAGAAAGGCCCGTCCCAATGTCCATCGTCTGCCACCAGGGAGCTGCGCTCACATTGTCAAAGACCGCCGTGCTGGTCGCCGCGTTGTTGTGGCTAGTCACTGCCAGACCCACGCTGATCGTGCCGGCCATGCTCACGGTTTGCGCGCTTCCAAGCTGGGTCCACGTCGTGCCATCGGAAGAAGCGTAAGCGGTAAACACGCTCCCCGCGCGCACCAGGCGGACCCAGTTGTAGGAAGTCGCGGTGCTGCCTGCTGTCACCGTGCTCCCGCCGACCGTGGAACGCGTCTGAAAGGTGGTTCCGTTTCCGGGCGTTAGCGCCACGAACACATTGACCGCCCCCGCGCTCGTGCCGTCGCGCATCATCACCCCCGCCTTGGCCCAGGCGCTCGGGTTGGTCTGCGACGCGACGCGGGCCTTGATCTCGCAGTCGCCTGCGAAGTTCATCGAAGCGAACTGAGCCGCATCCGCCGTTCCCCAGACATCGGCCCCCGAACCGACGACGGTGTAGGTCCCCGTGGTGTCGCTCGAACTGCCCGCAATGCCAACCGCTCCGACGTCCACCCCCTTCCAAAGCATCGGAAGGGAGCCGGCGGCCGAAGTGTCGGCGTCTGCACGAGTTTGAAACAGAAGCGCTGCGATGACCAGTGGAGTCGGGCCGGACAAAAGCGCAAGCATGAACATCGTTTTCAAACGGGATCTCATGGCAGATCTGCACTGATGTAAGGTTGGTTTTTCAATGAATAGGATTGATTTAAAAAGAGATTTATTTCAGCCCGGACATCCATTTCAAGGCTTGTTCCGGCCACTTTGCCGCGGGGGTTCCCGTTCCCAGGCCTGAGCCATGATCGCCTTTTTCAAACCGACTCACAGTCAACGGCGCCTTGCAGGCAATTGCCGCCGCTTCAAACTCGCGCGCCCCCGGACTCCAGTTGCCGTCGTTGTCATAATAAACCATGAACGTCGGCGGCATATCCGCCTTGGCGAACACCGTTGCAGGCCAGCCTTTGAAAAGCGGGGAACAGTTCTCCACCCCCTGCCCGAGCATGGTCATCGCCGGATAAACCAGCACCTCGAAATCCGGCCGGCTGCTCCAGCGCTGGACCGGCGAGGGTGCTGCGGGATTGCCAGGCTCGGAATAAAGCCCGGACCAGGCGGCCAGATGCCCTCCGGCGGAAAACCCCATGATCCCGACGCGCCCCGGATTCACCCCCCATTCGCGAGCCCGGCTCCGAATGATGCGGATGACCTGATGCGCGTCCGCCAGCGGCCACGGCTCGGAGCCGAGCATCTCCTTCCACAGCGGAAGCCGGTATTTGAGCACCACGGCCGTGACCCCGCGCTGGGAAAACCAGCGGGCCACATCGTGTCCCTCGGTGTCCACGCTCAGCCCGCCATAACCGCCGCCGGGGCAGACCACCACGGCCGCGCCGGTGTTCTTCCCCTGCGCGGGATGATAGACCGCGAACGTCGGCACCGAGACTTCATGCACAAACCGGTCCAAAGCCGGCCCCGGCTTTCGCACTTCGCACCATTCCTTGTCCAGCGTTTCATACGTGCATGGCATAATGCCTTCCCACACCCGTTCAGCCGGCGCAAAATGCGAGACCAAATCCGCCCGGCTCGAATCACAGACGCGCAGGACATAATTCTCGTGCAGATCGTTGCCGGTGATGTTCGCCCGGCTCGGAGCATAAAAATAGGCGGGCTTGCCGTTGCGCAGCAGCACTGCCGGACGCTCGAACTTCGCTTCGACCGCCCCAATGGACCTCACCTTGGGGACGTCCGGTGAAGCGTAATCCGTCAAATACCCGGGGCCGATTTTCGCCCGGGACATCGGGAAAAACAATCCATCATCGGATTCCAAAAGCATGGTGCTGCCAAAAACGCCCGTGTTGGCGCCGTGGTTGTCGTCCATGAGCATATACACTTTTTTATTCATCGTGAAGACGCTGATATCCTCGGTATAACCCTGCGTTTCAGTCACCGGTTGCTCATGCATCACGTACGGCCCTTCCAGCTTGTCCGACTCCCACATATACCATTGCTCCTTGTTCTCTTTGCTCCAGCCGGTCAGCCAGCACATGGCATAAACCCGAAACTTGTTCCCCACCTGGACAATGTCGGGATTGGTCACCCAGATCTCCGTGCAATTGGGCCGGTTGATGGACGATTCCGGCACCTGAATGATCTGTCCATCCTTGCCGGCTGTCCGCTTCCAGGGGCCGTTGGGCGAATCCGCCAGCAACAAGCCCACATGGGTCATCTGGATCGGCGAGCCATCCGCCTTTTTCTGCTTGCTAAGCCCGTGGTGGATCAGGGCGTAACGGTTGCCAAACCGCTTGATCCTCGGATTGTGGACACCCCATTCATCCCACGCCCCGCTCCCCTTCCCCTGGCCTTTGGTCACCGTATCGACATAGTGGAACGGTCCTTCGGGACGGTCTCCAACGTAATGGGCGATCTCAGCCTTTTCGCTGGTCCACCCGCCGACCCCTTCGGAACGCGGCCAGCGGCTCGCAAAAAGATGAGTCTTTCCAGCATCATCCTCGACCGGCGAGACACACCAGCAGATCCAATCTTTTTCCTGAACCGCCGGGCCCACATATTCAAGGTTCAGCGCCAGGTCCGAATAGGGCAGCTTCGCCTTGCCAATGCCGGAAGGGAGAATGGCAGGAGAGGGTTGAGCGTCGCAACAGAGGGGCGTGGCGCAAAGGAATAAGAGAGAAGGGACGAAGTGGAATGTTCTTTTCATGTTATCGGTTTTAGTGGCGGGCTGTGACCGCGCACATTTCAGGTGCATTTAGGTGGGTTTGCCTCATGATTGTTTACGGTTACTTTTGATCATCCAAAGGGGCTCCGGTATTCTTCATGATGAAGCGCACCGATCCCGGGACATCCGGATAGGGGAAGTGATGCCCATCGCAATCGTTGCTCTCCTTGACGGAAACCGCTTCGAGGGTCCATCCCATTTTTTCCAGCCGACGTTTGGCCTCCAAGGTGTTCTGCTCAGGCGGCACGATTCGGTCGTTGAGGCAGATCACATGACGGATGGGGATTCTGGCCTTGGCAATGGGCGCCAACTGGTCGATTGGATTGAAAGGATAGGCCATCGCCTCGGCATCGCTCTTGAACCCGTAATCCTTGAGGAGACCCGCCCAGTCGGATTTTTTCGCGTCGGGATACCCCAGCGGCCAGCTCTTGAAGTCCATGACCGGCGCATCGCCATAGATGCAGGCAATCCGGTCAGGATGCCGGGCCGCGTACCGGTAAGCAGGCAACCCGCCCCGGCTGCACGGTTCAAGAGCGGGCTTCGGGGCCAGACCCCACTGCGTGGTTGCCTGGGCATAAAACTCATCCATCAGGTCGAGGGCCTTGTCGCAGCCCAGCAAGCCCAGAATCTCGATATAACCGATGTGGTAGCCGCGCTTGATCAATTCCAGATCCACAACCGGTTGAAAATCCGGGAATGAGGTGCGCCAGACCCACGGATTACCCGGCAGGGTCTTCTCCGGCACGACGACATAGGCTGCGCATCCGTCGATGTTGAAAACTTGCTTCTGGTAGCCGTGCCAGTCCGCCTTCTCAATCACCACGGGAGCCGGCGCACCCACAGCTTTCACAGGAAGTGAGGCTGCCTCATCCAGGGATTTTGAAACCAGATCACCGATAATTTCCGGTGTCGGACGGTTTTGTTTGGCGCCCAGGGCGTCGAGTTCCTCATATTGCCGCAGGGTCAGGCTGCCCTGGAGTTCCACATCGCATAGATGGGGAAGATCCAGCCAGGCGTTGCGCGCCTTCTGAAGTTGAACGGCATCCAGGCCCAGCGCCTTGAGCAGGCTGAGCGCTACGACCTGGTTGCCCAACGCATTCGGGTGAATGCCGTCACTTGTCATTACGTTGCCAAGCTTGCTTTGCGCTCCTCCACCGGCGGCGATCACGGTCGCCTGCAAGTCGGCGTTGGGGTCGGCCAGCAGGCAGTTCTTTTCCCTGGCAAGCTGGCGCAGAAACGCATTATAGGGAAGCATCTCCTGGTTTTTCGATCCCGCCGGATCTTCGTAGATACCGGTGGCCGTCATGATCACGACCTTGATGTTTTCGGCCTGCGCCTTTTCCACGATCTTCGTGATGTTCTGCCTATATTGATCCAAGGGCAGATCAAACCAGACATCATTGACGCCACAACTGAGGGTCATCCAATCGGGGTGCTGGGCGACAACGTCCGTGTCCATCCGCGCGAGCATTTGATCCGACTTATTGCCCCCGACCCCTGCCCCGACCATGCTGGCCTTGATGC
>Ga0118677_10009983_pt1 | contig 14659 bp, 10 predicted proteins | sample AliMusrvi5mmetaG_FD_86154 | JGI IMG/M metagenome (GOLD analysis project Ga0118677, IMG submission 86154) | reverse complement strand
TATTACCGAAACGGTTCCCTTTTGCGTTGTCTGCCTACGCGTGTGAGAGCGATAACGCTTATGGGTGACACAATCACCTTGGTGTCCCGGCGAAGGATGCTTATTTTAACGGCATTGGGCGTCTCGCCGGCAGGGATGCCGGCGGTCCATAACGTTCGTCGTGTTTCCAGCCCATACTGTGAATTCATCACCGATAACTATCCACCAAACTCCGGACGCGCAAGTGCTGTTCCACTTCTTCGCAGCTTAACTTGCTCGCGGGTGTCAGTAGTACTTCTACCGGCACGCCCGGACGCAGGTGCACGAAGTTATCGGAACAGCGGGCATCGATCCCATCCAGTTCCAGCCACACCCATAACGCCGGATTTTTCGCGGACAGGGTGACCGCGAAGGTTGATCCGTCCATTTCGCGCACCGTGGCCGCGATGCCCGGGTCAGCCAGTTCGAGATGCTTCGGGCGGGCGAAAAGCACCAGGTTGGTGGAAACGCGCTCCCCCGCCACCATCAATTCGAGCCACAGCAGCAGGTTGCGTTTGCCGGCTTCCGCTAATGGCCGCGTGATATCCAGTGTCTCGACCAGGGTATTGGCCTGCGCGGCGATCGGCACCGCGCGTTCGCCGGCAACCAGTTCCTTGCCTGCCAGATCCGTCAGCACCCAGCGGGCGATGCCGGCGCCGGCGTCGCGGTGATCGCTGGTCACGTGAATTTCCACCGTGCCGGCCGCCAAATCTTCCACGCCGGAGATCAGCAGCGGCGCGTAGAACTGCTTCGCCATGAAGTGCAGCGCTTTCCACCGCCCATGATAATCGATGGAGGACCAACTGGCGACCGGCCAATTGTCATTGAGCTGCCAGTATAACGTGCCCATGCCGCGCGGCATCGCGCGCCGCCAGTGCTCCACCGCGTATTTGATGGCCATGCCCTGCAGAATCTGACTCAACCACAATGTCATGTCGAAGGAGGTCGGCAACCGGTACCAGTCCAACATATACTGCATGATCACCGCGTTGCCGATGCCCGAGCGCTGGTGGTGCTCCATCACGTAGGTGGTCACATTGCGGTCCTGCGGTTGGGTATAGTCATAGACGGTCTTCGGCTCCGGGAACGACTGGAAGCCGAATTCACTGTTGAAACGGTGCTCGCAGGTGCGATACCACTCGAACGGTTTGCGGCCATGCCAGACATCCCACAGGTGCGCATCGCCGCACGTCGGGTCGGCATGATAATAGCGGTCGCCGATGGGGGTGTGCGGACTGCACGGCCAGTAATCGCGCTCACCATCTTGCGCCCGCGTGAGCTCAGGCAGCAGCAGGTCGAACAGTTTGGCGTAATCCTTTTCGGACATCTGCCCGCTCGACGATTTCTTCGCGCGGATGCCCTGTTCCAGTTCGTTATTGCCGCACCAGAGCGCGATGCAGGGATGGTGGCGCAGGCGGCGCAGGGTGTCGATGCCCTCGGCGCGCACGTTGGCCATAAACGCTTTGTCGAACGACGGGTAGGGTGAACAAGCGAACATGAAATCCTGCCAGATGCAGACGCCCAACTCATCGCAAAGGTCGTAAAACGCGTCGTCCTCGTAAATGCCGCCGCCCCATACGCGCAGCATGTTCATATTCGCCTGTACCGCGCTGGTGAGCAGATCGGCATAGTGCGCGCGGGTCACGCGGGTGACGAACGCGTCGGACGGAATCCAGTTGGCGCCTTTGGCGAAAAACGGCACGCCGTTCACCACGAATTGGAAGGACTCGCCCCACTGATCGGGATGGCGGTCCAGCCGCAGCGTGCGCAAGCCGATGCGGCGCGTCGCGGTATCGCACGGCGTCTCATCACCGGTCAATACGGTGACTTGCACCTCGTACAACGGTTGTTCACCGAGCCCGTGCGGCCACCAGAGTTCCGGTTGCGTCACGGTCAGCTTCGCGGTGGCCGTCTGTCCCGCCAGCGGGACGCGCGTTTCGGCCACGGTCTTTCCCGCCAGGGAGACGGTCACCGCCGCGGTGAGCGGCGCGCTGGTAACGACATCCGCCGTCGCGGTAACCGTCAACTCGACGGCGCCGGCAGGCAGATGTTCCTGCTGCACGCGCAGATCGGTCAAGCGTGCCGTGTGGTACGCGAGCAAGTGTATCGGGCGCCAGATGCCGCAGGTGACCAGGCACGGCCCCCAGTCCCAGCCGAAATTGCACTGTTGCTTGCGCATCCACGGACGCCCGGTAATATCATGGGGTCCGCTCCAGGCTTCGAGCTTCCGCTCCTGCTGCCGCTGCTCGATATAACCAACCGCCGACTCGAAACGCACCGCGATGGTGTTTTCCCCGGCACGCAGTTGTGGCTTGACGTCGAATTCCCACACGCGGAACATGTTGTCCGTCCTGGCGATCTCGGTGCCGTTGATAAAAATGACGGCCAGCGTGTCGAGCCCGTCGCACCGCAGCACGATCCGCGCCGAATCCAGCAGCGAGGCGGGAAGATCGAACGTACGGGTATAACACCAATCTTTCTCGCTGATCCATTGACAGCGGTCTTCATTATCACGATAAAACGGCTCGTCGAGCTTGCCCGCCGCCAGCAGGTCGGTATGCACGCACCCCGGCACCAGCGCCGGAATCGTTTCCCCGCCCACCTGCGCGCATTGCCACGCGCCACCCAAATCGAGCGCCACCAACTCACCGGTCAACTCCGGAACACTCTGCATGGAAACCTCCGCAATTTCGCACCGCTACGAATTTTTATGAATATAGCTCAGACAGCGATGATTGTCACTTTCTGCAGCATCTTCCCTGATTACGAGATGAAGCCGGAATCTCCTGCTGAAATCAGGCTCACAAAGAAGATTCACCTAACGCTGCTATGGGAAAAGATGGACGCTTGGCAGCGTTTGGCAGCCGACACCAGTCGCGCCCAGTGACTACTGATCCGCTCGTGGGTTCGGTAAATGATATCGATTCCGGCGTTGCTGGCGCGCGAGCGGCCTCGCGAGCACCGGGGGGAGATTAGCCCTGCTCGCGGGGACGCTCGCGCGCCAGGAGACGCTTACCTTTTGCCTTGATTCATCACCGAAAATGATTAACTGCATTAGCAGCATGAATATGCGGTGCTGCTGCCTCGGGAGGGCGAGACTCCGTTCGAGCCCCGCGAAGAGTATTACGCAACGGCACGAATTGGGCTCGAACGGAGTCTCGTCCTCCCAGGCAAGTAACATGGCAAATTTACATTGGTCATACACTAGGTTGAAGTTGCCGGTTCTTCCGGCAATATCCTCCGCAACACCCGCAGCCAGTTTTCCGCCAGCACGCCGGTCTGCGCATCCCGGTCATAACCGGCGCCAGCCAGCACATCGGCGAATTTCGGCAGGTCTTCCACTGAATCGATCTCGCGCGGAACGGTTTCGCGCCCGACGCCGCCATCGAGATCGCTGCCGATCGCCACGTGCCGGATGCCCACCAGTGCGGCGATATGCTGCGCGTGCGCCAGAACATCGGCAAACGTCACCGCGTCTTTTCCCATCGCGGGGGTCCAGCCGGGACGAAGAAAACGATTGTAGAGCACCAGGCCGATCACGCCGTCGCGGGCGGCGATGGCGCGGATCATCTCGTCGCTGAGTTGCCGGTCGCCCGGCGTGATCGCGCGACAATCGGCGTGCGAGGCGATCACCGACCCGTGGAACACCTCCATCGCTTGCCAGAAGGCTTCCTCGGCCAGATGGCTGACATCGAGCGCCACGCTCAGACGGTCCATCTCGCGCAGCAACGCGCGCCCGTCCTCCGTCAGTGGTCCCGGCTCCCCGGTGCCGCCGGCATAGCGCGTGCCTTTCCAGGCCAACCCGACGATGCGCACCCCGCGCGCGACAAACGTCGCCAAATCGTGCGGTCGGCGAATCGGATCGGCATTTTCCATCAGCAACAGCAAGCCCGGCATTAGCGTCTGCCTGAGAATGGCCTGTTCCAACTCACTACGGGTACCGATCAGCGCGACTTGCCCTTCCTGGTGCAGCCGGTGGTAGTAGTCCAGTTGCGCGCCCGCCTGCGCGAAGGCTTCCTCCGGGGTGCGATAACCTTTGCCGTCGCCGCCCGCGCGCTGCGGATAGGTGAACACGGTCGCCAGCACCACGCGCACATCCGCCGCGCGCAGCGACGGCAAACTCACCGTGGCCGTCCCCTCGCCATGCGCCGGCTGCGCGCCTTCCCGCCGGCGAATCTCTGCCAGCGGCAACGTTTCGTCTCGTCCCAGCGACAACGCATTCCACGCCAGGTCTTCATGCCCATCGATTAACCAGGTCATGACGCTGACTTCGCCTTCCCAACCGGCGTTCCTTGTCCGAAACGGCATTTTATGCGAAAATCGATTTCCTGGGACCGCGGCCATCCTGGCCGCTTTAACGGGGGCGGCCAGGATGGCCGCGGTCCCAGGAAGAAAGATTCCATTATGGCCAGACAAACCGGAACTTATCTCGACCGCATTCTCGCGGATACCGCCGCTGCGCTGGCGGCGCGCACGGACTTGCCGACGGCGCCGTCGCCGGCAACTGTTCCCGCTCGCGGCTTCGCGCGGGCGCTGCGCGCGCCCGGCATCTCGTTAATCGCGGAGGTCAAAAAAGCATCCCCGTCGCGTGGCGTCATCCGCGCGGATTTCCACCCGGCGGAGATTGCCCGCGCCTACCAGTCCGGCGGCGCGGCGGCGATCTCCGTGCTCACCGATGCGCCGCATTTTCAGGGAAAACTCGCCTATTTGGAGGAAGTGCGCGCCGCTGTCGGCCTGCCGCTGCTGCGGAAGGACTTCATTATCCACCCGGCACAGATCTTTGAAGCGGTGGGACGCGCGGACGCGGTATTGCTGATCGTGGCGGCGCTGGCGCCCGCCGAGTTGACCGAACTCTACGCCGTCGCGGTCGCTTGCGGGCTGGACGTGCTGGTCGAGGTGCATGATCGTCCGGAGTTGGAAACAGCGCTGGAACTCGGCGCGCCGGTCATCGGCATCAACAACCGTGATCTCCGCACCTTTCACGTCGATCTGCAAACCACGCTGCGCCTGCGCCCGGCGATCCCCTCTGACCGCCTTGCCGTCAGCGAAAGCGGCATCCGCACCCGCGCGCAGGTTGCCGAACTCGCCGATGCCGGCATCGACGCCATCCTCGTCGGCGAAGCCTTCATGGCCAGCGACGACATCGCCGCCGCCGTGCGCGAGTTGATGGGATAAGCCGCCGGTTCTACCGGCACTGCCATACTCGGAAAGCTACCACCCCAACTTCGCCACGCTCCAGAGCACAACCAGCAGGCCGGCGGCGATGCTCACCATCGCCCAGGGATTGGGAACGACATACGGATAAAGGACGAGAATGCCGCCAATCACCATGTGCGGCAACCGCGTTTCCCGTTTGCCGTAGATGAAGAGCACCGTCCCGATGCCGCTGATCAGCAGGGAGAGAAACAGGCTATCCGTATTGAGCGACATGGCAACGCCTACCTCCAGGATATTCGCCTATCACTATACACCAGCAACCTGTTATTGGGGAGATGAGACGGATTTCTCGCGATCGCCACCGGGCGTGATATACTGTACGGGCGTGACGACATTGTACCCACAGATGGTCCGACTACCGCGCGCTTGGCGACCTCGTAGATGAGGCCGAGGAGACGATTTGCGATTTCAGGAAAAAAGCCGCCTGGCGGTACAGCTTGCGACCTTAGCCGGCAGTGAACGCCAGCAACTGAAGAAACGCGCGGAATTGGCGCGCGACGTGATCTTGCGCGACACCCGACGCGCCCCGTCCGTCGATGAAATGATGCTGCAATTGCTGGATAGTGCCCGCGTGGCGGCGGAGGACGCGGCGGAGACCGTCGCGCGCTACACCGGTCAGGTGATCGGGCTGAGCCGGCGGCATGCGACGGTGCAGTGCGATGGCGAGGAGTTGACCGCGCCGCTGTCTTCGGCGCTGGCCCAGCAGGCGAAGAGCGCCATCGCGCTGGGCGACCTGGTCCGGCTGGATGGCGATCCGTTGCAGGTGAAGACGGTGCTGCCCCGGCGCACGCGCCTGTCGCGTCCCGACCCGGGTTCGCCGCACATCGAACGCGTGCTGGCGGCCAACATCGATATTGTCGGACTGGTCACTTCGCTGGCAAGACCGGCGATGCGCCCGCACCTGCTGGAACGCGCCTTGCTGGCCATCGAGCACGGTGGGGCGACCCCGCTCATCGTGGCGACCAAGGTGGACCTGCTGACGCCGGAGGAACGGGTGCGCGAAATTGGCCGCCTGGACGCCTACCAGGCGCAGGGCATCCGCGTCATTCCCTGCTCTTCATCCACCGGCGAGGGCTTGCCCGCGTTGCGCGCCGCGCTGGCGGGATGTATCTGCGTGCTGGTCGGGCATAGCGGGGTCGGCAAGTCGTCGCTGTTGAACGGGCTCGACGCCACGCTGGCGCTGCGCACCGGCGAACTGCACCACGGGAGCGGGCAGGGACGGCACACCACCACCGGGTCCTGCCTCTATCGACTGGACGGCGACATCCGCCTCATCGACACGCCGGGAGTCCGTGCCTTCGGCGTGTGGAAGATGACGGCGGAAGAGATCCGCGCCTACTTCAGTGAGTTCGTGGAATGGGCGGATGGCTGCGCCTTCGGAAACTGCCGCCACACCCACGAGCCGCGCTGCGCGGTCAAAGGCGCGGTGGAAACCGGCGACATCTCCCCAGCCCGCTACGCCCATTATCTGCGCTTGCTGCGCGAAGACGAGGATGAGTAACGGGGGGAGACGCGTCTATTCCTCTGCCATCAATACCGGCAATGCGCGCGAAACACCTCCAGCGCAAACTGATAGGAAGCAAAGCTGACGTTCGGGGTGATCGAGTGATCGGAATGGAAGAAGTAGGCGGCGCCGAGGGATTTCAGCGCTTCCATCTTGCCGACGATTTCCGCCTCAATGGCTTCCTTGTTGCCGCTTTCCAGCACACGCACGTCGAGATTGCCCATGAAGCTCAGCCGGTCGCCGAATTGCCGTGCCAGCTCGACCACGTCCATCCCCGCCTTCGCTTCCATCGGCTGCAGGCAATCGATGCCCGCTTCGAGCAGCATCGGCACCGCGGCGGTGGCATTGCCGCAGGAGTGCAGAATCACCGGCATGTCGCGGTCGTGGAAAAAGCTGAATAGCTCGCGATGATAGGGCATGATCAACTCGCGATACATCGCCGGTGAGCAGAACAGCCCCTTGTTATAGCCCAGGTCTTCGTAGATGAATGCGCCGTCGGGCTGGCCGGCGTGGTCGAAGAGATAGGCGAGGTGGCGCAGGTAGAAGTCGGTGTAGGTGCGGTTGAAATCGTGAATCCACTCCGGCTCCAGCGCCAGGCTCTCCAGCATGATCTGGTCACCCAGCGTGCCGCGCAACCATTCGAAGACGAACATGCCGCCAAAAAAGATGAATTTTCCCCGCGCGCGGGCGGTGGCGATATTCTTCCGCGTCTCCTCGATATTCATCCGCGCGGGATTCAGCGTCAACAGCGGGGGCTTGTAGGTCGCTTCCCAGCGTTGCGGGGTGGCGCAATCGAAGTCCACATGCTCGGGCGTGCCGGATTTGTGCTTCCAATAGCGCATCACCGCGCCGTTGCCCTGGCGCACCAGCCGGCATTCCTCCGTCTCCTCGATCGTCTCCGCGACGCCAATAAACGGCATCCAGTCGATCCCGCCGCCGCCCCAGCACAGATCGTAATCGAAATACTCCTCCGGCGAAGTATCCGCCGGAAATCCCTGCGCCAGCCAGTAATCGCGGATCGTCTCCGGCCAGAAATGCTCGAATAATCCCATGCGGTCAGGCCGCTCATGCCGCAACAGCGCCAGGGTACGCTCACGAGAAGAAAGAGTTGTCATTGGATTGCACCTTTTCAAATGTGTTGTGTAGGCGTAGATTTTTCGTGAATAGCGTGGTATATTATATATGGAATCTGGCCCCGCGCCAGACGCGGTAGTAGGATTCCTCCGGGGGGCGCAAGCCCCCCTCACCGTTTGGTTAGAGCCTCACAATCCCACAAGGATCGCTGGTAGCGGCCACTTTACACAGAATCGGTTCCAGTCGGTAGAAGTAGTTTTGCCCAGTCTTCTTTCGCATATAGGCACTGGGCGCAAAGTGCTGGTAGAGCAGGAACGCCGCCACATCGGCCGCCTGGATCAAGTAAGACTCGTGCGAATTCCGAAATGTTGGATCCTCCGCGATATTTCGAATCTACATATCCCGATATCCTTGTCCTGACTTATTTGGCACCGGGTTATACCGGCGCAGTTGCCGCACCAGTCGCGTCAGTTTCAACGTATCCGTGTAATCAGCCAGCACCATTCCACGCTCGTCTGCGTTACGCGGACCGGGGAAATTTCGATACGTCATGGTATTAGCAAAGCGTTGCAATAACGCGCGCCAAGCATGAAGAAAGACATCGTAACCGGCGGCCTTTCCCTGCTTGTCAACAATGATGTTGATCACATTGAGATCAGTCATCGAAGCCAATTCATCGGCGAAAGCGCGGATGATGGTTAAACGGTCATTTCGCTGAATTCGCACTAGCTTGCCTGGGCGAGTCAGCATGGCGGCCGCATGAATCTCTTCACGCAATTTCAGGCCGAATCCATGGCGCATACGCTGGCGATAGGCATGGATTTGATCCAAACATTGGTGCCAGCGCAATTCATGCAAGACAATGCCGGATAAAACAAAGTAGCGGGTTGGTGAATCAATCAATCCACAATCTCCGCTTTCATCGACATACATCAAATACATATGATGTCCTCGTTCATACCCCGGTCCGCTGCACCATCCTCATGAAAATCTCCGTTTCCCATGTCTCGCCATCGCTTTCCGCATATTTCACGTTGCCCAACTACCGTTCCTGCCGACCGGAGTCTTCAAACCGTAAATTTACCCATAGCAACAAGCAATCTTCCGCAACGCGATGCAATAATCATTTCCGCGTAAACGATTTAACGTTCACCCCACCTGCTCCACCACATACCGCGATTGCCGCTGCGCCAGTTCGGCAGGAGTCAGGCGGGCGGTGGTCTGCTCGATGAAGGTCGATAAGGCGGCGTGCAGGTCTTCCATTTCCTTCGCGGTGAGATCGCTGTTCGCATAATACGCCCGCGTGCAACGGCGGATGATCACCCACACGGCGGTGGAGTTGAGCGGGGTGTTGTTCGCGAGCCAGTCGGCGAAGGCGAATTCGGTTTGTTGGGGCTTGCGGGTGTAGCCGGCCAGCCAGGCGTAGGCAAAAAACGTCTCGTAGACGGCGCGAATGATCTCTGCCTGCGCGGCCTCCGGCATGCTGGTGAAGGGATCGTCGAAAGGGGAGCGCGCCGGCGCCGCGGCTTGCGCGGTGCGTTGCGCGGCCTGCCGGCGTTTCCACCAGCGGCGAAGCCAACCGATGAGCAGCACGCACACGACGAGTAGCAACAGGCTGATGAAGACCAGTTTGACGATCCGCCAGCCATTCTCGCGCAAGTCATGCTTCAGCCGGTCGAGTTTCTCTTTGGGCGTCTCCGGCGGAGGTGGCGTGGACGGCTTGGGGGTGGGCGGTTCGCCGGCGTGCGCGGCGGACAGCGCGGCATTAAGAAGCTTATCCGCAGCCTGATCGCGCAACTGCGCCGGCAAGCCGCCGCCTTGCGCGCTGCCCTGGCCGGGGTTAGGCGCCGTCGGCGTCGCGTTCCCCGGTTGCCCCTTTTCCGGAGGCGCGTGTTCGGTGGACGGTTTTGCCGGCGCCGGCGATTTGACGTCTGCTTTACCTGCCGGGCCGGGCTTCGTGCCTCCCGGCTTGCCCCCCGGATCCTTGCCGGCGGGTTTTCCCTGTTGGCCCCGGATTTTCGCTGCCGTCGGGACGGGGGGCGCGGTGTCCGGCTTGCCGGATTCCGTCCAGGAGTTTTCCCCCTGGCGCGACGCGAAGGGGCTGTTGAAGGTGGGGAAGTCGCCTTTATCCAATCCGAAAAGCCCCCACGGGTTGACGGCGGCCACGCTGGTGGCGAGCACGAGACCGATCAGCAGCACGATCAGCGCGGTGGTGAACCAGGGACGGAAGAGATTGCCGGTGATGGGCAACGGCGCAGCGGGGTTCGCGTTGACCCGTTGCAGCATGTTACCCAGCGCGAGCAGGCTGAAGACGCACAGATAAAACGGGATGGCGAAGAAGCCGATGACGAAGGTGTCGAGGTGGGCGGGGGTGTCGGAAAAGGCCGCGCCGGCGAAGGCCAGCGTGCCCAGGATGATGATGCAGCCGATGGAGGCACGCGAGTTGCCGGAATGGCGTGCCCGACCTTTCGCATTCACCAGCGGCGGTTTCCCCTGCAGCCGGCGCAGTTGTGGGGTGACCATCTCCCCGAGCAAGACGGCGGGCAGCCAGGCGCAGGCGTTTAGCAACAGGATTGCCACCGCATGCGGCACGAGCATGGGGGCGAAGCGCGCGGCGAGAAACCCGAAGGCGATGGGAAGCCCGACATTGCCGACGAACGGCATCACGTTGCGCGCGGTTTCCGCGCCGTTGATGGTGACCCACAAACAGCAACCGGCAAAGAGCAGATACACCAGCACGTCGGGAAAGAAGACGGTCAGCCCGGGACGCGTGAGCAGGTACAGCATCGGCAACGTGACGGCTCCGAGCGCCAATAGCGGCAACGTCAAGGTGACCAGCAACCGTTCAGCTTCGTCCAGGTTGCCAGAATTCGAGTAGGCCAAGGTCCTTCTCCGTCGGCGCCGCCGCCACCGGGATGTTCAGCGAGGCAATCCGCGCGCGCGCGGCCTCCGCCGTCTCGCCTTCCCCCACCACAATCGCCGCCAGCTCGAAGCCGGCGCGGTTGATGTTGTCCAGCATCACCGCCGCCTCTTCCGTCAGCCGGTGGGTGAGGAGCAGGATCGACGAACTCCAGGGCAATTGGGAATGCACGAGCGCCAGGTAATCCGCCAGCGCGGGCCGTTCCGACAGTTGCACCCGCCCGAGCGCGCTCATGATCGTCCCATTTTGTAATTCGCCCCGGTTGGGACGGATGGCGATACCGAGCGGTGAGGTGGCTTGCTGGAACTGCCAGTTCGGGTCGTAACCGTTCGTCTGCAGGCCGACCAGGTGCTTTCCCGCCAGCAAGGCATCGGCAACCGAGGCAGCTAGCGTGCAGGCCAGCTCGAGCTCCGGGCCGTTCGCCGGATAATCGCCGGCAGCCAGGTTCAGCAGCAGATGGACTTCCACCGCGGTCGACGGCTCGCTCATTTTGGTCATCAGCGCGCCCAGCCGCGCGGTGGTTTTCCAGTGGATTTTGGTCTGCGTGTCGCCGGGCGCATATTCGCGCACGCCGACGATGCGCGTGGTATCCTCATACATGCGATTGCTGGACGGCGCGTCGCCGATCGGACGGTTGGAGGGTAGTCGCAACGGCGGAATCGGCTGGATGCGCGGATAGACGGTCAGGTAGCTGATATCGTCGCTTTTCGCCGTCGATTGCGCCAGTCCGAACAGGTCGCCGACGGTCACTTCCAGCGGGCCGATGGCATGGAACCCCCGTTGCCGGCCCATGATGCGATAGGTGAATTCGCAGGACGAATCCATGCCGATGGTGGTGAGCAGCGCGGGGGCGTTTACCGATTCCACCGCCGGATTGAGGGTGTCCCGCACCATTACCCACCCCGGTCCCGCGCCGGCTTGCCAGGCGGCGGTCACCGATACCGTTACCGGTTGCCCGACATGCGCGTACCCGTGCGAGAGGCGACGGGAGGACTTGAGCACCTGCGCCGGTCGGTTCGTCACGCGCACCGCCAGCAACGCGAGCACGGCCAGCAGATAGCAGAACAGCAGCACCAACCAATTGTGGAGCGTCTGCACGGCGTAAAGCACGCCCAGGCAGATCACTCCGAAGACGGCGTAGCGCATTCGGCTCCCTTGACGGTGGGCGCGGGCACCTGTTCGACGATCTCGAAGATGATCTCCGCGTCCGTGCGCTTCTTCAACCGCGCTTCCGGCTTCAAAATCACCCGGTGGCGCAGGATTTGCCCGGCCAGTCCCTTGACGAAATCGGGCAGCACGTAATCCCACCCGCGCATTGCCGCCGCTGCCTGCGCCGTGCGGAAGAGCGCGAGCGAGGCGCGCGGGCTGGCGCCGAGGGCAATCTCCGGATGGTTGCGCGTGGCGCGAATCAGCTTGATGATGTAGGCGCGCACCTGCTCATGCACGAAGATCGATTTGACCAGTTCCTGCGCCTGCACGATGTGTTCCACCTGTACCACTGGCTGCAAACGGTCGACCGGATGCCGCATGCGCAGATTTTCCAGCATGGTCAATTCGGTGCCTTCGTCGGGGTAGCCCATCTGCAGCCGCATGCAGAAACGATCGAGTTGTGCCTCCGGCAGCGGGAAGGTGCCTTCGTGCTCGATGGGATTTTGCGTGGCGAAGACCATAAACGGGCGCGACAGGTGGCGCGTGGTGCCGTCGAGGGTAATCTGCCCTTCCGCCATGCATTCCAACAGCGCGGACTGCGTGCGCGGGGTCGCGCGGTTCAACTCGTCGGCCAGCAGGATGTGCGAAAAGACCGGACCGGGGAGGAATTCAAATTCCGCCGTCTTCTGATTGAAGATCGAGATGCCGGTGATATCGGAGGGCAGCAGGTCGGGGGTGCACTGCACCCGCTGAAAGGCACAGCCCACCGAGCGGGCAATCGACTTGGCGAGCACCGTTTTCGCCACCCCCGGCACGTCTTCCAGCAGCACGTGCCCCTCGGCAAAGAGCGCCGTCAACGCGCTCATCACCACCGGTCGCTTGCCGATCACCACCTTTTCGATGTTCTGCACCAGCCGGTTGCAGAGCGTCTGCACAAATTCCGCGGCCTCTTTCGTCAGCGGTGGTGAAGTCGGCAAGATACACTCCTCATGAGATGGACTACCCCGTACTATAAGGAGTGAGGGGAAGGGCTGTCAAATGCGGGTAACCCAGAAAGGGTGAACTTCTCTCCCAACGCGATTATTGAGCCGGACAAAAAAGTGGCCTAAAATTCCATAGCCCACAGCATCGCTGTGGGATCCGTGCGCCGAGAGGAGCGTTCCGCCATGTAGGGGCATAATTCCTCCGTCTACGAGATGGAATTGTGCTCTTACAGAGCGCTTGTAGCGTAAACCGTTCGCTTCCCCACGGCGGTGCCGTGGGCTATGGAATTTTAGGCTACTTTTTTGTCCGGCTCATTAGTTGTAACGGCGCGTTCTTCATCAGCTTGTTTCTTTTTCACCATTGCGATCTCCGCATGCAACGCATCCGTAACCCAAAATCCCTATTCGCTCTCCGCTACACCTACCCTTCTCACCGACTTTTTGCTACAATAAGATCACCCATGAATGGTATGCATCGGCAAACGATCGGTGGCAAGACCGGCACCTCCCCCTGCGCCGTGCGTGTTTTCCTGCTTTGGCTGTGCCTGACGACGGCCGGCGCGGCGCTGGCCGCCGCCGGGAGCGTGAAGTTGTGCTACCAGGAGATCATGAATTTCCCCGTCAAGTATGTCACCATCGACATGAACGATCCCGAAGTGGTGGTGACGACCGCGCTGGCCAGCCGCTTTCCCACCGGATTGGAAAGCTGGAGCAGTCTCCTGCAGCGCCTGCAGCCCGATGCGGCGATCAATGGCACCTATTTCTGCCTGCGCACGTATATGCCGGTGGGCGATGTCGCGGTGAACGGCGCGCTGCTCTACCGCGGCGTGGTCGGCACCGCGTTGTGCATCGACGCGGCGAATCACGTGACGATGCGCCCGGGGCCGCAGCAGCAGGCCAATCCGAAGTGGACGGGGTCGCGCACGGTGTTGTGCGCCGGGCCGCGTTTGCTGACCGATGGCCGGCTGACGATCAATCCGCGCGCGGAGGGATTTCGCGATCCGCATGTGCTCGGTTCGGCGTCGCGCAGCGCCGTCGCCTGGCGTCGCGACAACACGCTGATTTTACTCACCATCGAAAAAGATATTTCACTGACCAACCTGGCCTATGTCTGCCAGCATCTGGGCGCGTCCGACGCGATGAACCTCGACGGCGGCACCTGCTCCGCGCTGTTCGCGGAAGGGCGCACGGTCACACATCCGGGACGCAGCCTTTCCACCGTGCTGGCGGTGTATGCCTCCGCCCAGCGCTGCCGGGAATATACCGGGCAATTCGCGTCGTGCCGGCTGCCGGTGCTGGCGCGATTGTTACCGCCGGAGGCGCCGGTGGTGGCCTCGACCTATCATGCGGTTCCCTATGCGACGATCACGCCGGATTTACCGCTGGAGATGCGACCGATCGCGCCGCCCAGCGAGGAACAACCGGTGCCGCCGCCGGTTGCGAAAGCAGCGCTGGCAGCTTCCGGGCCGTCGGCGAGCAGCCGGCCGGCCTGGGATCGCGGGATGGGCAAACCGGGACCGGCCGAGCAAGAATCCTTCGAGATGCGCCTGGGCACGTATTGGCTGGTGCGGATCGGCATTGTGATAATACTGACCGCGCTGGTGTTCTTCGGGAACCTGGCATACCAGAATATCATCAGCAAGCTGGGTCCGGGCGGGAAGGTTTCCTTTAACCAGTGTACCGTTCAGGCGTGTGGAGCGCAGGGGGCGGGCGCGCAAGCTGAAGCGCGATATACTGGAAGAGCAACAGTACTTTTCGGGGGCCCCTTCCCCCTGGAGGAATCATGCCTAAGAC
>Ga0118677_10009980_pt1 | contig 14665 bp, 21 predicted proteins | sample AliMusrvi5mmetaG_FD_86154 | JGI IMG/M metagenome (GOLD analysis project Ga0118677, IMG submission 86154) | reverse complement strand
AACATCAATTGCGATTCATAGATTTACTACAGTAAAAGATTATAATATTAAACTGACTGTAAAAGCAAATGGTTGTACTAGTGATACTACTATTCTGATGCCATCTTCTTATATACATCCGCAGCCTTCTGCGCAGTATTTAACTATACCTTCTCCTCCGGAAGTGTGTATAGGATCTTCTATTACTTTTGCTGATAATTCTACTGTACCTGGTTCTACTATTGATAAATCTATATGGTATCTTGGTGACAATTCTATTGATACAGCACCAGTATTAAATTATCAATATGCTTATCCTTCTACTTATTGGGCATATCACAGAATAATAGATGGGCATGGTTGTTTGAGTGATTCTATTGGGTTCTTAGTGACTATCGATTCGTTTCCACTGTTAGAAGCAGGACCGGTAAGATATGTATTAGTAGGTGACTTAATTACTGATATTAAAAATGCTAAATATACAAAACTACCAAATGCCCTTGTATCAGTTATTTATATGTATTTCGATGGGTGGAAATCATTGAAAGAAGAGGAGTGGAATATTATTACACCATATGAAATTTGAAAATATGATATTAAGTTCTCTTTTGTAAGATATGGCACTTAATAAAGAACAAGAAATCGCTATAAATTTAATTTGTTCTGGTAAATCTATCTTCTTAACTGGAAATGCAGGAACGGGTAAAACTCATCTAATTAATGAAGCAATTAATAGATTAACAGCCCAAGACAAACTCGTTGCTACCACAGCACTTACAGGTTGCGCTGCCCTGCTTCTAGGACGCAAGGCAAAGACACTTCACAGTTGGGCTGGTATTGGACTTGGTCGCGAGGCAACCTCTGTACTGATTGCCAAAATCAAGAAATTTAAGAACCTTGCGGTTCGTTGGAAGTATACGGATACTCTGATTATTGATGAAGTGAGTATGCTGACTCCAGAACTTCTTGAGAAACTCAATGACATTGCACAGGCGCTGCGTAAGAATAGCCGACCGATGGGCGGAATCCAGTGCATCTTTGTCGGTGACTTCTTTCAACTTCCTCCAGTGAATAAGGGTCCCGAAGAGACTGTCTTTGTCTTTGAATCTCCTATTTGGCAAAAGTGTGTGCCGACCACAGTAGAGCTAACACAAATTGTACGACAGACAGACCCTGTCTTTCATACAATTCTCAATGAAGCACGTAGCGGTATTCTATCTGACCAGTCCCTTGCAATTCTCAAAACTCGTCAACATCTTGATTGGAAGTCTCTTGAAATCCGACCGACTCTTCTCTTTAGTCGCAAGGCAGCCGTCGATCAGGTAAATGCAAGTAACCTTAAAAAGCTCAAGGGTGACCGACACACCTACAAAGTGAAGACAGTGACGAGTGGCGATCATGTGATTGATCTTGAGAGGCCTGAAGTGAAATTTGCCATTGACAAGCTTGACCGCGATGCATCTTATGTACCTGAACTCACTCTTGCGGTTGGTGCACAGGTGATGCTTCTTACCAATCGTAATCAAGAGCAAGGCCTTGTGAATGGGAGTCGCGGTGTAGTAACAGACTTCGGTAAAACTACAGAGGCGTATCCGATTGTCAAGTTTCGCAATGGTATGGTACTTGAAATTGCTCCAGCAGAATGGGCCTGTGATGAGTTTGAAACGGTGAAGCGCCAGCAGGTTCCTCTTGCGCTCGCCTATGCTGTTACCATTCATAAGGCGCAAGGTGCTACACTTGATTGTGCACTGATTGATATTGGTAGCGCAACTTTCGAATGTGGCCAGGCCTACGTGGCTCTCAGTCGAGTAAAGAGTCTGGATTCACTGTATATCTGGGAACTTGAGAAAACCGCATTTATTACACACGACAAAGTCCACGAATTCTATGAACAACTAGCTACCCAAAAAGTTGAATGACCTGCTTGACAAATTTACGAAACAAGTTTCAATGGAATCATCTTTCTCACCTAAGATTACGGTAGTCCCGAAAAAGATGGAGGCAAAGCGATCTCCCACACTTACGGCACAAAAGCGCGCAAAAAAGGCATCAATTGGGTCACCCGAGGACCTAGGCCAAATGGTCCCACTTGAACTTCCGAAGCCGGCTGTTCCAGTTGACGAGTCGTCGACGAACACAGATCCGAAACCACCTACAAATCAGCCTGCACCTGAAGCCGATTCAGAAGCCGTTACTGCCGCTCCGAAGTTGCCTGAGCCGATTCTGACTCCTACAGAGGAGCGCTTTGTCATCTTTCCTATCAAGCACAGCGACCTCTGGGCCAAGTACAAGCAGCATATGGCCGTTTTCTGGACTCCGGAAGAGATTGACCTCTCAAAGGACCTAAAGGACTGGGAGAAGCTCGGTGACGGTGAGCGTCACTTTATTAAGCACATTCTCGGATTCTTTGCCGGCTCCGATGGCATTGTCATGGAGAATCTAGCCTCCCGCTTCATGCGTGAAGTGCAACTTCCTGAGGCGAAGTTCTTCTATTCATGCCAGAATCTGCTTGAGGCCATTCACAGTGAGACCTATAGTCTTCTGATTGACAACTACATCCAGGACAAGAAGGAGAAGAATGATCTTCTTCATGCGATCCAGACGATTCCGTCTGTAAAGAAGAAGGCCGATTGGGCTCTTCAGTGGATTGATAGCGATGATGCTGATTTTGCGACTCGTCTACTCGCCTTTGCATGCGTGGAGGGTATCTTCTTCAGTGGAGCCTTCTGCGCCATCTTCTGGTTCAAGCAACGCGGTATCATGCCTGGCTTGACCCTGAGTAATGAGTTTATTGCGCGTGATGAGGGACTCCACACGGAGTTTGCCTGCCTCCTCTACAGTAAGATTGTCAACCGTCTACCGAAGCAGAAGGTACATAAGATGGTGCGTGAGGCTGTGAAGATTGAGAAGCACTTCATTACGAAGGCGCTGCCGTGTGAACTGATTGGCATGAATGCGGAGCTCATGTGCCAATACATTGAGTTCGTCGCGGACCGCCTCATGCTTCAGGTCGGCTATCCGAAGATCTATCGCAGTGCGAACCCGTTCCCCTTCATGGAGAACATGTCACTCGAGAACAAGGATAATTTCTTCGAGAAGCGTGTGAGCACCTATGCAAAGGCGACGGTTGGCAAGGACCCTGCACAGATGACCTTTGCGACTAATGCGGACTTTTAGACTTTAGAGAAATCCTTTAGAAAATGACTTTCAAATGATACGTCATCTACAAAGGGAATAAGTGACAAATGTGTCAGTTCAGTCGGTCGGATTCTACGGGCAAAGAGTAACTCCGTAATTGTCACTGGAAAGACCTTATACAAGGGTGAACGAAGGCCGTGGGCCTTGAGAAAAACCATCATTTTTTCAAGTGTCTTGAAGTTGTAGACAAAACAGATATAGTCTCCTGACTGAAACTTTGAATGCGGCTTGAATTTGCGCCGCATCTCGGCAACCACTTCATCCGAAGGTGAAATCTCAAATAATTCCTCCAGAGTTTCACGAAATGCCGTCTCGATGGCAGTCTCCGAGCCTTCGCGGCTTCCACCAATTCCATCTAGAACTCCCTTTCCGTGACGAAATTGATAGCCTGCAAGAACCAGTTTTTTATCTGTAAATAGACAACCAGCAGCTGAGAACATATCCTTCTATGTAAAAAAGATTTTAATACGGTCGCGAATTGTCTGCCGACACATGAAGCATTGTGTATACTGCTTCTTTGAGCAGGGGTCACAATAGGTGTGTCCACAGGGTACAACTGCATAGAGAACCGTATCATTCAGACAGATTCCGCAAATGGGTTCACGGTCCGCACCTGCAGAGAGTCGTAACATATCTACAAGTTCCTTGACAACCAAGAATTTTTTATAGAGTTGCAGCGATGCCTTGTAGTCCTCTTCAGGATTATTCTGGTCATAGATTGATTTCAGATAGAGTTCAATCTGGCGCTCAAGTTCAGCCGTATTTTCGGTCGAGCCGAGTTCCATTAAAGTCACCAGTCGCGGTTGGATTTTATCGAGTGCGTGCACTTTGTTTCGTAGACGAATATCCGCCTGACATGTCTCTTGAAGAATTTCACGGTAGAGGTCATAGACTTTGTGAACCTTTCCTACAAAGCTGTGAAGACTCTCACCGATCACCTCCTCCACCATGGTGTTCATATTCGTCCCAGAGAGGTCTGCTACAAGATTGCGCAGAACAGTCTTATCACGAATCCGTTCATCGTCCGGTTTACTATAGCGACGGATAAGTTGCTCCACAGGACCAAGGGTAGGGTGAGATGATATAGGTTTCGCAAGGAATCCGAGCACCTCTTCATTGCCGTGATGAAATAGATCACGAATCTTGCGTTTCCAGTTTTGTGCATAGGTGACCGTATTTACATGGCGGTCGCGTACATCTCTAAAATGAGTCGCCTGCGTATTGGTGACTGCCGAGGAGAAGATTGTTGCGGGAGCCTGACTCCCTGAATCAAGATAGGTTTCTGAAGGTCGTGTTATCTCGGAGTCTGCAAAATCTGCAGGAGCATATCCAAGTGCAATAAATCCCTCCTGTCCCTCCATTCTATAGAAGTGGCCTTTACAAAAGCACTTCGTTAAAACGCAACTGGGAAAAATTGAACATACATAGCATAACCCTACAAGTACAACAATGGAGAAACAACTGTTCTTTACGGCAAATTCGCTATTTCACTTGATAGCAGAGGCTACTCTGGCTCTTCATAACAAGGATAGGGAGAGAGTACTACAGAATCTCTACGATACACTCATTGAGGAGCATGATGTTCTGAAGGAGGAGATGCGTACACTCATGGATGAACATGGAATAACCATCCGTGAGTATTGTTGCGAATGTAATGAGTCTATCTACGATTGGGATTTTGAACGGGACGATACGCCTATCTGTACCATTTGTGAAAAAGACCATCCTTGGATTCGGCCATGTGAAGTCTGCAGTAAGCCGGTTGAGGCATGTATTACACGAGCCTTTACAGAAAACTCCACGGTTCTCTGTCACCAACACTCTATTGAGACGCCTCGCTGAGTTTAGCCCGAGCCGTATCACGCTCAACCGCTAAAAAAGGCGAGTACTCATCACCTGCATCCCTTTCAATTACAATGCTTCCAAGTGGCGCATCAACAGAGGATTCGCCACCACGCTGTCTTTTACGCAGAGTATGGCGCCTAGCTCTTTTTTGCTGCGTCCTGCGGCGCGTTCTTCTTTTTACGCTCGCGCGGCGCTTCATCTACATAGGGAGAAGATTCTCCAGTTTTCGGATTGAGAATTACCAGGAGAAGTCCCTCCTCATCCGCAAGTTCCTTTAATCGCCGCTTGTTCTCCTTTCCATTATCCTGCTTTTGAGAATACTCCCGCCCGTAGGCAATGAGAAGCCCCCGAAGGTTCTCCTCCTTGTCAGTGACTTCAAGTACTGGTCTATAGACTGGATTGTAGATTTCATTTAGTCTGTATAGACTTACAGAATCTGTATCTTTAGTTGGAGTGGGTGCAGATACTCTGGTACAACCGGTAGTTGTATGACCGTAAATACCGCAGAAAGAACAGTAATATGCTCTTTCTACAGATACGTTCGGTATCTTCATTTATTACTTTGCTACTTTAGAAATGAGCGCAGCCGCAATACAATTTTTTTTTACTATGCGCGACCAAATCAAACTCTACCACTGGCAAACTGTCTCCTACGCAAGACACAAGGCTACAGATGAAGTCATAGAACGCCTTGATAAGAATATAGACCGCTTCGTAGAGGTGTATATTGGCAAATACGGGCGGCCCAAGATGCGTACTCTCACCTACAAACTCGAACAACTTACAGATAAAAAAGCGTCTGCCTATGTTCATGAATGCATCAAGATTCTGCAGGGAGCGCTTGTGAAGGGACTTGGGGAGAAGGACTCCGACCTCTTTACAATTCGTGATGAGATGCTGGCCGACTTGAATCAACTGGTCTATCTGTTTACACTGCACTGACACTTCGGCTACCATCTCTAGCCAGTAGTAATCAAATACGGCTCAGGATTCTCAACCCAGATAGGCTCTTCCTCCATTGGCGCAATCTGAAATCGTGAGAGGTTGACTCCAAGTGCCTTCAGGCCATCGACAACCTTCTTCTTGGCAAGTAGAATTTGCACGAGTCCAGCATCTACAGATTGGTACGCCTTGTCGCAGATATGAATCTCATTGACTTCTACACCCATAATATAGACACCCTTATCAATATCATAGAGATCGAGACCTTGTGTTTGAAGTCGGGTCCTATAACTTGATCCAACCTCTCCACACCCTCGAAGCAAATTCCCTGCTGTTACAAAATCAATGGGATATCCAATATAGAGCATTGTAACCTTATACTAAATTTGATACGTATAGTAGACTTCAAATTTATCATGACGAATTCAAGACAGCACTGTGAATACTGTTGGGAGCGATGGAGTCCTGGTCTCCATGACTATTGTTACCTAGACTATCGTCTAATTATACGCAAAGACAAGGTGCGAATTGCTACTGCACAGATTCTACATGACAGGCGAATCCAAGATAAGGCAACGAATATTATTTATAACACACAGGCCGAGTGGCTTGCTGTGTATAAAGGCGACGATACCACTTCTGTCTTTACTGTAGGATGAGTGCGACTACGGTTCTCTTTGACTGCAGTGGTTTTTCTTTTATGAGCATTGGGCAGAAACTGATTTATCAGACAAATTGGGATACGTTTAATAATGTTCAGACCTATAACAGCAATCTCAGCACAGTAGTTGCACAGACAAATACGGTAGTTAATTATTACGAGTTCACAAGTTATGCAGACAAGAATAATTACAAGCAGGGCCAGTATCTACATCAACAGAGATATCCAAACTCAAACTGGGTATCGGTTGATCCAAGATATCAATAAAAAAGAGTCTAGTATAGAATGCCAGGACAACAAGCCCCCGCACTACAACAGTATATCCGCCCAACAAAGAACAATAACGACCATTCACCGAATGTGATCATAATGCCTGATGGTAATTATGTGAGTACAATCTTTACTTACAAGTCACCTGCCGTACAGAATCAGGCAAATATGATCTACCAGCAAAAAGTGCAGTATGAAGCGGCTACGAATGCGGCCGTAACAGGGAAGACATTTCAGTTCCAGAGTCAACAGGATCGGATTCTGGCTTTGATCGGCCGCTATCAACAGGCCCCCAATTCATAGTTGTCTTATGTTCGCAGAGATTCTGTAGATAGGCTCGAAGTGATTCGCAGAGGTCTCCGAAGGAGGCAACTACTGATGCGTCCACTGTTAGAGGCCGCTCCTTCTTAGTCCGTTCAAGAATTGCTTCGGCTGAGGGCATATGTTCATCCATTTATATGTCATTAAAAATGGAAGAACAGAATTCAAGTTTTTACTTGGCCTGAGGCACTACACGCGCTCGCTGGGTATTCGCACCACGATACCGTTCAAGTGCAGGCTGATAGGCGGCCTGCCAGTCATCACGCAGTGTAACCTTCTCATCCTTTACCGTACCAAGCCATAGAGTACCTGTTGTCTCCTTTGGGTCATAGGCATAGACCTTTTGTGCAGAATCTACCCAGTATGGAACTCCCTGAAAGACCTTTCGTTGCATTGTTCTACAAAGGCTATATCCCCTGTGCAGAATCAAATTTAACGACGGCTAAAATTGAAGCTAGGTTGTCGTGACAACACTACAAGAATGGAGGTTCCACACGGCCCTGAAGTAAGTATCTATGAACTTGTTCCAGGAGAAGAGTATGATGCATATAATACGCGAGTCAAATCAGTTAGCGGGAAACGGTTTCGTGGTCGTCTTGTTGAGTACTATCACAATTCAGCAGGATATCTGATGGTTCGGTTTTATCCGGCGATTCAAGAGTATTATGGAGAGATGTTACCTGTTCCTGCAACGAACCCTCTTGGTCTTTATTGGCGTGTATGGGAAGCTGGACCACAATCCTACAGATACTATCGAACCTCTCGATTTAGCGCCAAGGAAAAAAAGGAGATTCAGGTGCGTGCAGTCCTTCATGAACGGCGCCAGTATGAACGCGGGCTTACTGGGTCAACGCCAAATGACCTCTGGTTACCTAGGGACCTGGTGCGTGAAATCACTCTTAAGTATCTGACAGACTTTACTATTAACAGACCAAAGCGTAGATCACTTAATACGCACAGTATAGTCTCCAGGGCGTAGATAGACTTGACGGAGCGCCTCTGCTCGTTCAGCATCTAGTTTGTAGACTGTGATGGCAGTATCTACAATGCGCTGTGCGGTAAAGTACCAGAGCATCTGCAGTAGGTGAGAGCCATTTCGCATACGGGGGTCCATGAGTATCTGTACTTAGTTCGCAGGTTGACTGGCAGTCAAATTTTCCTTTTAGAAGATTGGTAGCACCTGTTCAAGCTCCTTTGCGCTTAGTGCGCCATTTCCTACAAACCACTCAATAAACTGCGCAGTCCTCGGATCCTGAAAACTCTTTACACTACGATCCAGCATCTTTTCTGCCTTTTTACTTGTAGCATAGATGATATTTACATGATTCTCTACATAGTACTTCTCCATGTCAATCTTTACAAAGTTAAATGCATAATTGCTACCACTATTTCCATAACCGCGATTTACAAGAATAGCAGGTCCACTCAGAGGAGCAACGCAGAGATCCTCCTTGTCCTCATAGTGCTTCTTTACAAAGTTCTCTTTGATATACTGTTTCTTTGTTTCTCCATCCACGCGACCAATATCGAGTTTCCCATTATGGATATTATTAGCATAAATGAGAACTATACCATCATCTACAAGCTGGTCTTTTACTTGGTTCCACACAACTGAACCTGTTTTTACAGCAAGTCCAAGGGCTTCTAGAGTTGTAGTTCCCTTGAGAAGTGTGTGAAGTTCGTTGTATTTGGGAGTGAGATAGAGATTACCATTTGGTGTATTCAAGATAAAGTTATTATTTGTCTTTTTGTTCTCCAGTATGAGCAACATTGTCTCCTGAGTTGTATCATAGAATCCTGCCTTTGTAAGTAGAGTTGCAGCGTGAACAGTTGTGTTCTCCGCAATATACTTACGCATTGGTTGATAATAGGAGCAGTTCATCAGTGAGGTTGGTAGAATGAATGCTAGGAAGCCGCCCTCTTTGAGATGTTCAGTTAAGCACTTGTATAGAAAGCCTACAAAGATATTGGGTCGTCCAGTCATACAGAGTGGATTCTTTTCCTTAATTACAAAGTAGGGAGGATTTCCAACAATAAGATCTACAGGTTCTCCCTTCCATGTCATAAAATCTTCACAGAATAGATTTGGCTGTTTAAGAGAATCAAAGAGAGTTTTATTCTTTTCAACTCCTGTGACAGTCGCATCAGGATAGAGTCTGCGCGCATCAAGTAAGAATTCGCCTGAACCAAAGGATGGCTCCAGAATACTTTCTGGCTTTACATGTAACTTCTTGAGTTCTTCAAAGAGAACTTCACGCACCTTTTTGGGTGTAAAGAAGATGCCCTCCTGCTGTCGCTGATCCTTTGTCAGGGTCTCATGAAATTTAGTAGAGACATCACGAAACTCTGCGATAGGTACTTCAAGATGCGGTGCGACCTTTACAAGCACTTCATTCACCTGTTTCTGTACAAGTGTAGTAGGGGGCTTACAAGGATTCTTCCTTTTCATGTGAGCAGTAATACCTGTCTTCCTCGCAAATTCCTTTCCACAACGTTCACAGATATGGGGAGACATTCTACCTCTTCGAGACTAAAAAATATGCAATCAAATTTTGGCACAAATTCGGCAAATCCGGAAGTGCAAAAAATAAATTAGTAAGTAAGTGGATTTTTTCTCTTTACAAATCGCTCTCGTCATCATCGTCGTCATCATCATCATCATTACCGCGACGAGCTGCTTCTGCAGCCTCACGGCGCTCGGCCTCCTCAGGATTGAATACGCGCAGGTAGCCGAGTTCCCAGCGCTCACTGTTCCAGCTTCGAGTCTTCTTCACATCCTTGTGGAGGGTGTTCTTGATGTTCTCAGGATGGTCCCTCGCATTTGCAAGGAAGTTCACCCAACCGCGGATGAGTCCTGCAGTGTTGTCAGGAAAGGTGATGAGACTGTACGCAATGTAGCCACTGAACTTACCCACCTGCCATTGTGTGTTCAGGATCTTCTTGCCACGAAGAGGCCTCCTCTGCTCAACACGCTCGTAGATGGTAATAATAGTCTCAAGCATATTTATTAGAGCATCATCATCAATCTCGTCAGAGAGCCACGAATTGTTCTGCCAATCAGTCCACTTCTTCGTGATTGCTTCCACACCAAATGCGAGGCCAGCACAAAGTGCGGATGCCATCAGAAGATTCTTACGACGCTTGTCCTCTCCACTACGAACGCCCCAGACAAGTGCGGCACGGTCATGAAGACCCGTCCCAGATGTCATCAGCGCCCTCTTCACAAAGCGGACTAGAGGAGAGATAGCACTCATGGAATGAATGCGCTCGCCAGCAGTGAGAGCAACACCATTCTGGAAGTGGTCGAAGATGGTGATTGTCTGAGGCAGAGTTGCGTTGTTGTAGATGGTGACTGCGAACGCATACATGCGAATATTATTCTGCATGGTGCCAGTCAGTTCACTGAACTTCCCAGTTGGACCAGGGATCTCGTCGTTCATGAACTTCTTTAGTGTACTGAGGCGCTGCTGACCATCCTCCAGGCTTGTAGTATCTGCGTTACGGTCAATCTTTCGCACAATGATTGCCTGTGTGGGAATGCCCTCAATCACAGAGCGGATGAACGCAATCTGGCGCTTCAATGGCCATACCTCGCCGCGCTGATGGGCAGGAATCTGAAGTTCTCCACTCTCCAGCTGAGAGACGAGATCATAGGCGGTCTTAGAACTGATGCTGAAACGGACGCGGGATGCCATGGTTAATGTATAGTGCTAATTGGTAGCATAACAAAAATAGTGTTCAAATTTTTTTTGGCGTATTGGTTATTCAGCGGTGAAGGCTAATCTGCCATGCTGGACAGCAAATGCCAAGTGTATTCTTCCAGCGAAGGAGGCAATGGAGAGTGGAAGGTCCTGCGGTTAGAATAACTGTATTCTTTGTTACAGAGTGAATCGCCGATGGGCTTAACTCAGCATCAGTGATCTCCTCAAAGTCAAAGTGACCACCCCTCCAAATACAGTACTTCTTTGATTTTTGTTCTGCCTGGCACTTTGCCCTGAGTTTATCAACTTTGAAGGAGTTTCCATGCTTGGTGAGAAATGCAGCGATTCCTTCTTGAGTTATCTTAGCCTTTTGCTTTGACTGTTCAGAGTAAGTATCGTTATGGTCAAAGTCATAGAACTGCTTGAAGAAGGACGGCGCAAATTTATTCGTCATCATCTTATGTGCCTCCTTAAGATAGACTTCACGAGAAGGCTTGGGAAACGCAAGCGGCTGTGGATACAGGGCGATGATGCGATCAAGCCAACCATTGTCATACCAGAACTCAGCAAGAGTAGTAGTAGTCCACTCATTCTTGTCAAACTCCTGCATAAACTGTGGTACAGAATTATTCTTGAACTCAAGTGTTACTGTCTGTAGAACAGTATCGTTTCTATAGAGTGTTAGGTTAAAATCGTGATGGTTTCCAAGGCCGGCCTTCTTTTCAAGAACAAAGCGAGTAAAGGCAGTACACTTCAGGTGATTCTTAATGTAACTGATAAACTCTGTGCGAAGTTGTGTCCATTGCGCACCATATGTCGGATCAGAGAAGAATACATGAGTTGGGTCATTCAGAACCAATAGTGTCTGTTCACGAATACGATTTGACGCATCATTTTCTGCGCGAGTGTTTGACACAAAGAAATAAGTAATATCTGAGATTGTATGTATACTCTCTACAGACTTCTCAGCCTTGGAGGGCTTTACTAATGTGGCTAACTGCGCTTCTATACATACAACACGCTTTCTAAGTTCTTCAAACTCTTCTTTGGATGCCATGGTTTTGATGTATTGTATAAAATGAATACAAGCCATACAGGATTCAATTTTTAAAAATAACAAAAATTGGCGCCGCCGCCGTCTTTTTGTTGTTTTTAGCCGAGAAGGTAGTTTACGCCACCCAGAATGATGGCCGCCCAGCATGTGCCGATGCCGACAGTGTAGACGCCTGCGCCGACAATTGCGAGTGTATACAAGATGGGATTCATTTTTGTGTTTAGCAGATGCCTGCCTGTCAGGGCGCGGTGTCGCTATTTCAATTTTTTTAGTTTTTCTTTGCCAGTATCGGAGATGTCACGGAGGTACGTCTGCGCGTCCAATCCACCACGGGCGGTTCTGCGAGTGGAGATAGCACGGAGCTCTGGCGACCCGTGCACTGGAACTGCGCGGACAGTACGCAGCTCGGGCAGCGCGTTGGGTCTTGTCCGAGGCCAACGGAATACTCCTTCCCGCAGTCCACGCAGCCCTCGTGCGTGTCGCACGAGATGGCCTCCATAGCCTTATCGGCCCTGTACTGCACGCAGTGGTCGCACTCGGCGTCGTCCTCGGAGTCGCAGCTGCAGTAGGTCTCAGCCTCGTCTGCGTCCGTCTCGGGGCGCCACAGGTTGTGCTGCGGGCAGTCCTCGTCATCGCGGTTGACGCAGATGCTGTAGCCGTGCTCTGGGTGCCACTCGCCGACGCAGATGTGCTCCGAGGCGAGGTCGTAGCAGTCGCTGCAGTGCTGGCAGCGGTAGACCTCGAGCTTCTCGTCGTAGGGACCGTTGCAGTTGTGGTCTGCGAGCCACTCGTTCACACAGTCCACGCAGCAGAAGCGGTCTTGGACGCGATTGATCACGCCGTAGCGGTCAATCGGCAGCATGCCGCCGCCCATGCAGGGGCGCACGCCGCTATGCGGCTCATCACGCCCGTAGCACCACTCGCAATGCGTGATGGCGCTGAGGCCAAGCGCGACCCTCTCGGCCTCCTCAGCTTCCTTGAGCCTCTCGGCCTCATAGGCCCTCTCGGCGCTGCTGGCCCTCTCGGCCCTCTCGGCCCAATAGGACCTCTCGATCCTCACGGGCCTTGCGAAGACCCCGTCCAACTCGGTCCTCTTGGCGCTCTCGGCCATCATTGCGTTGTAGCCCCTGCAGACCTCGCAGGTCTCGGAGGTGAAACACTTCTTGCAGATGAAAGTGGAGGCCATGGTGTCTGTAGATGGTGGAGATAGATGGTGGAGATAGATGATTTCTTTGTCCTACCTATCCGCTATGGCGGGCGGTGGTTTTCAATTTTATTTTACTAGCAACCTCTTCATAAAGAAAAAAAGAGAAGTGGCCGCCGCCGTCTCTTTTCTTCTCTTTTGGGGGTTATGGTGCTTTTTTCTTTGTTTTTCTCTGTGTTGGTCTGCCTACTCGGGCTGCTCGCGTATGGCCTGCTCCACCTCGACGGCGGTGGTGCGGTGGAGATGCCCGACGGCCGCGATGACCGTCATGAAGCGCGCCTCCATCATCTGGCAGCGGTTCTGCCAGTAGAGGGCAATCTGCTTCCACTGGTCTGCGTCCTCTGGGCGCGCAGGGCGCTGAGCTGCCTCTGCGATCCAGGCAGCATCGTTCTCTGCGGCAGGTGCGGGCGCGGGCTCTGCGGCGCGAGCAGCATCCTCTGCATCCCAGCAAGCCCTCTCGCGCGCAAGGCGGCGGTCACGATTGGCCTTGTTCTTGCGCACGCGCGCCAGGTAGGCCTTGTCGCTCTCGTCCTTGCGCCGGTTGCACGCCTCGCCCTCGATGAACCAGAAGCCAGGCATGTAGACCCAGTCCTTCTCGCCCAGCTCTTCGGGCACCGCGAGGGTGGGCTTGGGCGTGGGCGCGGGCGCGGGGCTCTGCGAGGAGGCCATGGTGTGCGTAGATGGGTGGAGATGGGTGGAGATAGATGGATGAGATGTATTGCCACAATTGCCGTTTGGGGCGCCCCGCCGCCTCAATTTTTTTTTGCGCGCCCTCTTGCGCGGGGACAGATGCGCGCGAAAGAGGCAAAAAGAGGCAAAAAGAGGCAAAAAGAGGCAAAAAGAGGCAAAAGAGGGGGGCGCGCATCCGCGTCCCCAAGATGTAGAGGTCTGTCACCAGCCCTACAACTAATCAGACCAATGGGCCCCCTCTATTCAAATTTTTTCTATAGTTGAGTCTGCGCGCCATCTTGCACGCGTGCGCGCGCACACAGGCGGGCGGGCGCGCGCGCCCGTATAGGCCTCTTTCAAATTTTTTTAAGAGGTGAAATGGAGAGTAAATCTCTGCGCGCCCGCCTCTGCAAATTTACTGTATCTCTCAAAATAAAAAAAAATTTGAATAAGAGGGGGCCATTTTAGCTGATTGGTTGGAGAGAATAAGCCATCCATCTCTCCATCCACCACCATCAGCACCACCGCATCCACCATGCCTTCCACCAAGGACAAGCAGATGGCGCAGCTGTCGGCGCAGGTTGCCGCGCTGACTGCTCTCGTCGCACAGACGATTGAGCAGCAGCAGGCGCCCGCGCCGAAGGGCGGCAAGGCGAAGAAGGCGGCGCCGGCGAAGAAGACGGGCAACGCCTGGTCCGCATTCTCTGGCGCGCTCTCAAAGCGCATCACGGCCATCCTCAAGGGCGCCGTCTACGCCGACGACGTGCGCTGGGAGTCCGAGAAGGGCGCCGGGGACGGCTGCAAGCGCGCGGGCTTCCAGC